>Ga0307372_10014600_pt1 | contig 10031 bp, 10 predicted proteins | sample OX1MG_FD_202533 | JGI IMG/M metagenome (GOLD analysis project Ga0307372, IMG submission 202533) | Soil microbial communities from Risofladan, Vaasa, Finland - OX-1 | ecosystem: Environmental > Terrestrial > Soil > Coastal area > Acid sulfate soil | place: Finland: Risofladan, Vaasa | collected... | reverse complement strand
GCTGCCAGCCAAGCCGATCGGCGAGGAATCCGCCGGCCGCCGCCAGCACCGTCCGCCCCGTCGCCGCCAGCGCCGACAGCAAGGCGTATTGCGTGGCGGTGAAGGCGGGATGGCAGAGCCGCGACAGATAGGCGACGAAGGCGGCCGACGCCATGCCGCCGGTGATGTTCTCGGTGGCGATAGTGAGCGCCAGCATCGCGGGATCGGGCCCGGCCCAGAGCTGGACGACGTACATCAGGTTCGACAGCGCCTGCAACGCGCCGCAAATCAGCAGCGCCGGCATCAGTCCCAGGCGATAGACCGCGCCGCCGCCGAGGAACACGCCGGCGATGCTGGCAACGGTGCCGAAGATCTTGGCGACGTCGGCGATCTCGATCTTCGTAAAGCCCAGCGTGATGTAGAACGGGCTCGCCATGATGCCGGCGAGCGCGTCGCCGAACTTATAGAGCACGACGAAGATCAGGATGGTGAGCCAGGCGCGCCGGCTGGCGAACTCGGCGAAGGGCTCGACCACCGCCTCGAAGAACCATCCGTCGCGCGCCGGCGGCGCGACGAGACGCGGCTCGCGCGTCATGAGAACCGTCGCGATCCCCACCAGCATCAGCGCAGCCATGCCGACATAGGACCAGAACCAGCCGAAATACGACGCGAGATAGAGCGCGCCCGCGCCCGAAGCGATCATGCCGAAGCGGTAGCCGATCTGCGTCGCGGCGGCGCCGGCGCCCTGCTCGCGCTCGGCCAGCAGCTCGACGCGATAGGCGTCGATGACGATGTCCTGGCTTGCCGACAGAAAAGCGACGACGGCGGCGATCAGCGCGACCGACCACGGATCGGTGGCCGGATCGCGCGCCGCCATCACCAAGAGCGCCGCCGCCAGCGCGAATTGGATCGTCACCGCCCAGCCGCGCCGCCGCCCGAGCCGGCCGACGACGGGCAGGCGCACGCGGTCCATCGCCGGCGCCCAGAGAAACTTGAGGTTGTAGGCGAGGCCCACCTCGGCGAAGAGGCCGATGGCGGTGAGCGAAACGCCGCCTTCCTTCAGCCAGATGGCGAGCGTCGAGGCGGTCAGCGCCAGCGGCAGGCCGCTCGAGAAGCCCATGAGCAGGATCGCCAACATGCGGCGATCGCCATAGACCCGGAGCGAGGCGAGCCAGGACCGCATGGGCGAGGACGCCGGCGCGCCCGCGTCAGGGCTTCTTGTCGGCGTCGGCCGCGACCTGCATGCGGATGATCTTATCGGGACCCTGCACCATGCCGCTTTGCGGATCGCCCTTCTTGATCGCGTCGACGTATTCCATGCCCGAGACGACCTGGCCGAAGATCGTGTACTTGCCGTCGAGGAACGGCGCCGGCGCAAAGCAGATGAAGAACTGGCTGTCGGCGCTGTCGGGGCTGGCGGAGCGCGCCATGCCAACCGTGCCGCGGACGAAATGCGCGTCGCTGAATTCGGCCTTGAGATTCTTGCCCGAGCCGCCAGTGCCGGTGCCGGTGGGATCGCCGGTCTGCGCCATGAAGCCGGCAATCACGCGGTGGAAGACGATGCCGTCGTAGAAGCCCTTGCGCGTGAGCTCCTTGATCCGCGCCACCGTCACGGGCGCAAGATCGGGCCGGAGCTCGATGACGACACGGCCTTTCGGCACGTCGAGATAGATCGTGTTTTCAGGATTGGCGGCGCTCACGGGACCTCCGCTGGTCAGGATGAAAGCGGTGGCGAGCGCGGCCAGGATGAATGATTTCATTGCGTCGCGTTCCGCCGGTTGAAGACGGTGCGACCTTAGCCTACGGGCGGCCGCTTGGGAATCGCTAGCGCACGTTGTCCTAGAACCAAATGAACCCGCTCATCAGCATGTCGACGGTTTGCCCGTCGGCGGAGAGCGGCAACACGAGCACCTCGCAATGCCAGACCCTTTGATCGGTCAACAGCCGATCGCGGTACTGCATGACCGGGCGACGCGAAGCGACCACGCTGTCGTAGTGCTTCCGCACCAAGGCCAAATATTGCGTGTCGGGCATCGCCTCGAGCGCCTTGCCGGTCAGGTCGAATCCCATGTGCTCGGCGACGGCGGTGGCATGAATGCGGAAGCGGTAACGGCGCGGATTATGCGTCACGTCGACAAGCGACAAATTCCCGAGCACGTATTTGAGATCGACCGGATCGAAATCGGCACGTGCCGGCAACTCACGGCCGCGCCGGCGCGCCTCCCAGTCGCCGAGGAGACGCCGAAGGGCAGACGACTTGAGGTCGAGGACGAGCCCGTCGCCGTTCATGCACCGGTATATTAGAGACGGCGGCTTTAACCACGGCTTAAACGCTCTCAAGCGCGCAGTTTCAGCCGGACTCGGCCTCCGCCTTGCGGCTTTCGCGCTTGCGCTCGTGCGGGTCGAGGAAGCGCTTGCGCAAGCGAATCGACTTCGGCGTGACCTCGACCAGCTCGTCGTCGCCGATATAGGCGATCGCCTGCTCGAGGCCCATCAGGATCGGCGGTGTCAGCCGCACCGCCTCGTCCTTGGCGGTCGTGCGGATGTTGGTGAGCTGCTTGCCCTTCAAGGGATTGACGTCGAGATCGGTGCCGCGCGAGTGAGCCCCGATGATCATGCCGGGATAGACCGCGGCGCCCGGCGTGATGAACATCGGACCGCGCTCCTCGAGATTCCACAGCGCATAAGCGACGGCCTCGCCCGATCCCGTCGAGATCAGCACGCCGTTGCGCCGGCCTTCGATCGGGCCCTTCCACGGCTCGTAGCCGTGGAACAGGCGGCTCATGATGCCGGTGCCGCGCGTGTCGGTCATGAATTCGCCCTGATAGCCGATCAGGCCACGCGTCGGCGCCAGAAACGTTATGCGCGTCTTGCCGCCGCCCGACGGCCGCATGTCGCGCAGCTCGCCTTTGCGCTGCGCCATTTTCTCGACGACGATGCCGGCGAAATCCTCGTCGACGTCGACCTGGACTTCCTCGACCGGCTCCAGCCGCTGGCCGTTTTCGGTCTTGATCAGCACCTGGGGCCGCGAGATCGACATCTCGAAGCCTTCGCGCCGCATGGTCTCAATGAGGACGCCGAGCTGCAATTCGCCGCGGCCGGCGACCTCCATCGAATCCTTGTCGGCGCTTTCGCGAATGCGGATGGCGACGTTGCCTTCGGCCTCGCGCCGCAGGCGGTCGGCGATGAGCCGCGAGGTGACCTTGGTGCCTTCGCGTCCGGCAAGCGGGCTGTCGTTGACCGAGAAGATCATCGCCAGCGTCGGCGGATCGACCGGAATCGAGGGCAGCGCCTCGGTCACCTCGGGCGCGCACAGCGTGTCGGCAACGGTCGTCTGCTGCAGCCCGGCGATGGCGACGATGTCGCCCGCCTCGGCCTCCTCGATCGGCCTGCGCTCGAGCCCGCGGAAGGCCAGCAGCTTGGTCAGCCGCGCCTCTTCGATCACCTCGCCGTCGGGCGACAGCGCCTTCAGCGGCATGTTGACCCGCGCCGTGCCCTTATGGATGCGGCCGGTCAAGACGCGGCCGACATAGGGATCGTATTCGAGCGTCGTCGCCAGCATGGCGAAGGGCGCATCCGGCTCCGAGACCGGCGGCTTGACGTGGCGCAGGATCAGCTCGAAGAGCGGCGCTAGGTCGGGTCCCGGCTTGGCCGGATCGTCCGATACCCAGCCGGCGCGGCCCGAGCCGTACAGCGTCGGGAAATCGAGCTGTTCGTCAGTCGCGTCGAGCACCGCGAAGAGATCGAAGATCTCGTTGTGGACCTGCTGCGCCCGCGCATCGGACCGGTCGACCTTGTTGATCACGACGATGGGATTGAGGCCCTGGCGCAGCGCCTTGCCGACGACGAACTTGGTCTGCGGCATCGGCCCTTCGGCGGCATCGACCAGCACCAGCACGCCGTCGACCATCGAGAGGATGCGCTCGACCTCCCCGCCGAAATCGGCATGGCCGGGTGTGTCGACGATGTTGATGCGGACGCCGTGCCAGTCGACCGACGTGCACTTCGCCAGGATGGTGATGCCGCGCTCGCGCTCGAGGTCGTTCGAGTCGAGCGCGCGCTCGGCCACCTGCTGGTTGGCGCGGAACGTGCCGCTCTGGCGCAGCAGCTGGTCGACGAGGGTCGTCTTCCCATGGTCGACATGGGCGATGATCGCGATGTTACGGATGTCCATGAACTCACTATATGGCGCGTCGAGCGCCGCTAAATAAGGCCCTCGCCGGCGGCGAGACGTTGCAACGAGGTTTCAGGCCGGGCGCCGACATGGGCGATGATCTCGCCGGCGCAAAGGCTGCCGAGCCGGCCACAGGTCGCGAGGTCGCGGCCGTGCGTCAGTCCGTAGAGGAACCCGGCGGCATAGAGATCGCCGGCGCCGGTGGTGTCGATCACGCGCGCGACCGGCGCCGGCGCGACGTGCAGCATCTCCTTCTTGGTCACGATATCCGAGCCGCGCTCGCTGCGCGTCAGCACCGCGATGTCACAATGGCCGCGCACCGCTTCAGCAGCGAGCTCGAAGTGCTCGGTCTCGTAGAGGGAGCAGATTTCATGCTCGTTGGCGAACAGCACGTCGACATGGCGGTCGACCAGGTCGCGGAACTCGGCGCGATGGCGATCGACGCAGAAGGGATCGGACAGCGACAGCGCCACCTTGCGGCCCGCCTTGTGCGCGACGGCGGCGGCGTGGCGGAACGCTTCCATGGCGCGCGGCGGATCAAAGAGATAACCCTCGAGATACGTCACCGCGGCCGAGCCGACCAGGACCTCATCGATGTCCTCGGGACCCAGGTCGACGCAGGCGCCGAGGAACGTGCACATCGTGCGCTGCGCGTCGGGCGTCACCAGGATGAGGCAGCGCGCGGTCGGCGGACCGGACGTGGCCGGCTTGGTGTCGAAGCGCACGCCGAGCGACTTGAGGTCGTGGGCGAAGACGGCGCCAAGCTCATCGTTGCGGACCTTGCCGATGTACGCGCCGCGGCCGCCGAGCGACGCGATGCCGGCGACGGTGTTGGCGACCGAACCGCCCGACTTCTCGACGCCGGCCGGCATCGCCGCGTAGATCGCCTCGGCGCGGGCGGCATCGACCAGCGTCATGGTGCCTTTGGCCAGGGTCTGATGCTGCACCAGGGCGTCGTCGGTCCGCGCCAGGACATCGACAATGGCGTTGCCAATGCCGACGACATCGTACGAAGGGGCGGACATGCGGAATTCCGGTGCGGTGAATGCGGGTGACGGGCGGGCGCCGCGCGGCGCGCGCGGAGTATAGGGACCGCGCCCAGCATCGCAAGTGCGGCCGCGAATTCTCGCCCGATCACGCAAAATCGGCAAATTGCGCTTTATTTTATGACCGCCGCAGCGCTATCTTGGCCCTTGAAAGGCTTGAAGCTTTTCGTCCCGCTGGTCGGTGCGGGAACGGGGGAGGTTGTCGGGGTTCTGCGGCTTTTTGGGCTCGCTTCGGGCGAGCGCCGGCTCGCATCGTCTTGCATTGCCCTTGTTCCATAGGCCCGGCCGCGGCTTGCCGCGACGGACGCGACACATGGTGGGCACGGCCAAGTTTGGGCGAAGAATTGGCGGCACGCGGCGCTTTCGTGCCGCCGCGCTCGGCGCCGGCCTGTTGCTCGCAGCCTGCAGCAGCGGTCCGACAACAGTCGCGCCGCAATCCGCGGCCACGCCAACAGTACCGCCGACGCTCGCCGCGCTCGGCCATGCGCCGGCGATCCGCGACTTGAAGGGCCTGGCGCCGGCGCAAGTCGCCGCGCTGATCGGCGATCCCGATCTGCGCCGCGTCGATCCGCCGGCCGAAGTCTGGCAGTACCGCAGTGCCGATTGCGTGCTCGATCTCTATTTCTATGACAGCGGCGCCAGCAGCCGGATGGTTTATGCCGAAACCCGCAGCCGGCTGCCGCAGCGCAGCCCGGGCGCCGGCGCACAATGCCGCCAGGGGCTGGTGCCGCTGGCTCCGTTGACGCGCCAGACCAAGCTTTAAGTCATAGCTGCCCGGCGAATTGCCGCGGCGCAGCGGGCTTGCCTCGCCATAATATTAGAACTATTCTAAATAATCATTGGCGACGCGAAACAAGGAGGCTTGCCGTGTACGGGACCAAGAATGATCTGCAATCCAATGCCAAGAAGGTATCGATCGAAATCTTGAACGCGCGGCTGGCCGACGCGATCGATCTCGCGCTCCTCACCAAGCAGGCCCATTGGAACATCAAGGGCCCACGCTTCATCGCGCTGCACGAGATGATCGACGGCTTCCGCACCGAGATCGACGGCCATGTCGATACGCTGGCGGAACGCGTCGTCCAGCTCGGCGGCACGGCGCTCGGCACCAGCCAGGTCGTCGCCAAGGCGACGACACTCGCCGCCTATCCGACCGACATTCACAAGTCGACCGCCCACCTGGCGGCGCTGATCGAGCGCTACGCCAAGGCCGCGAACCTCGCGCGGGCGGCGATCGACCAGACCGACGAAGCCGGCGACGCCGACACGGCCGACATCTTCACGGCGTATTCACGCGCGCTCGACAAGGCGCTCTGGTTCCTCGAAGCGCACGTTCAGGAAACGGAATAGCGGCGCTTGCCGGCGGCGAGCCGCGCGTCGATCGCGTCCCACACGCCGGTCTCGAGCCGCACGCCGTCGAGGCGATTGATCTCCTGGATGCCCGTCGGCGAGGTGACGTTGATCTCGGTGAGATAGTCGCCGATCACGTCGACGCCGACGAACACCAAGCCTTGCTCGCGCAGCGTCGGCCCGATCGCGGCGCAGATTTCGCGATCGCGCTTCGACAGTGAAGCCTTCTGCGCCTGACCGCCGACATGCAGGTTGGCGCGCGCCTCGCCCGCCTTGGGCACGCGCAGCACGGCGCCGACCGGTTCGCCTTCGATCAGGATGATGCGTTTGTCGCCCAGGCGGATCTCGGGCAGGTAGCGCTGCACGATGATCGGTTCGCGATAGAGGCGGGTGAACATCTCGAGCAGCGCGTTCAAGTTGTCGTCGTTCGGCTTGAGATGGAAGACGCCGGCGCCGCCGTTGCCGAAAATCGGCTTGAGGATGATGTCGCCATGGCGGCGGCGGAAATCGGCGATCGTCTCCGGATCGCTGGTGATCAACGTCGGCGGCATCAACCCCATGAAGTGCGTCGCGAAGAGCTTCTCCGGCGCGTTGCGCACGCCGGCCGGGTCGTTCACCACCAGCACCTTGCGACTGACGTGCTCGAGCAGATGAGTCGCCGTGATATAGGCCATGTCGAAGGGCGGGTCCTGGCGCATCAGCACCACGTCGACGCCGGCGAGATCGAGCATGCGCGGCAGCCCGAGCGCGTAATGCGGTGCATCGCGGCGCACACTCAAGCTCCGCGCGCGCGCCGTGAGCTTGCCATCGGTCAGGATCAAGTCGCGCGGCAGATAATGGAACAGCGCGTGGCCGCGCGCTTGCGCCTCGAGCGCGATGACGAAGGTCGAATCGGCGGCGACGTTGATGCCCTCCATCGGGTCCATCTGAATCGCGACCTGGAGGGCCATCGCGTGCGTCCTATTGCAGCGGCGTTACGGTGATGTCGCCGCGCGGCGTCGGTGCGTTGGGCGCCGTATCCTCGGGACCGGGCGCCGGCTGCGGCGGCGGCGCGCTCTCGGTGGCGGGGTTCGGATTGGCATTCGTCGCGCCGCTGCCGGCGGCGGTCGCCGGCTGCGCATTGGCGTTGATGCGGATATAGGTGATGACGCGCCGCACGCCGCTCATGGCGTGGGCGCGGTCGATCACGCGCTGCTTCTCGGCTTCGCTGTGCGCCGAGCCGATGATGTAGATCACGCGATTCTCGGTCGTGATGATGTAATTGTTCGAGTGCACGTCGCCGTCGGTGAGCAGCTCGGCCTTGAGCTTCTGCGTCGTCACCGCGTCGTGCGCGTCGCTCATGAAGCCTGCGCCGGCGCCCACCGTGATCTCGTCGTAGACCTCCTTCACCTTAGCCGCCCGCCAGGCGCGCTGGATCGCCGCGTCGCGCCAGGCCTGGCTCGGCACGTCGCCGGTCACCAGCATGCGCCCTTGATAGGTGTGGCAGTTGAGATCGTCGTTGAGCTGGGTGTTGAACTGGGCCCAGAGCTGGATCGCCTGGGTGCAGGTGACGATGTCGTCGGCGTTCTGCTTCAACGAGCGGTCCTCGGTGGCGACGTAGCCGATGCCGCTGCCAGTGCCGGCGGCGGCGATAACCAGACAGCCCGACAGCAGGACCGGCAGGCCGAGCGGGATGAGCGCGCGAAAGCGCAGGCGTGAGCGTGACAAGCGGCGACTCCTCGAACTAACCATCGCCGGAACTATCGAGGCAAGCCGCGCCACGGGCAAGCCCCTTGGGCGAGTCGCTACTCGCCGGCGCGCCACGCATCGCGCAGATGGCGCGGCCACCGCCCCGGCGTCACCAGCATGACGTCGAAGCGCAACTCGGCATCGCCGAGATCGGGCCGGCCCTGCAGGAAATGCTCGAGCGCGCGGGCGATGCGGCCGCGCTGCTTCCACAGGATCGCCTCGGCGGCGCGCGTGCCGTCGGCGCGCGCCTTGACTTCGATCGCCGCGATGGTGCGGCCGCGCCGGGCGATCAGGTCGATCTCGCCGACCGGCGTACGATAGCGCTGCGCCAGGACTCGATAACCTCTGAGCCGCAGGTGCCAGAGGCACAGGCGCTCGGCCCATTCGCCACGGCGGTGCGCGGCGGCGCCGCGTTGCGCGCGACGGCTCACCGTCCGCCCTTGAGCGCAAGCGCCCGGGCATAGACCTGGCGGCGCCGCGCACCGGTCGCGGCCGCCACGTCCTCGACCGCCGCGCGCAGGCTCTTATGAGCGAGCGCCGTACCCAACGCGCGATCGAGCTCGGCGTCGCTCGCCGCCGCGGGTGCGGGCGGACCGACGACCATCACCAGCTCGCCCTTGGGCGGACCCGCCGCGCGATAATGCGCCGCCAGCTCGGCGAGCGATCCGCGGCGCACCTCCTCGTGCAGCTTGGTCAGCTCGCGCGCCACCGCAGCCGGACGCGGCCCAAGGATATCGGCCATATCGGCAAGACTAGCGGCGAGCCGCGGCGCGCTCTCGAAGAAGACGAGCGTCGTCATGACGCCCTTCAGCTCGTCGAGTTCGTGTCGCCGGGCCGCCGCCTTGGGCGGCAGGAAGCCCGCGAACAGAAACCGGTCGGGCGGCAGGCCGGAGCCGAGCAGCGCCGTCAGCACCGCGGACGGCCCCGGTACGACGGTCACGGCGACGCTGTCGGCGAGCGCGGCGCGGACCAGCTTGTAGCCCGGGTCCGAGACGAGCGGCATGCCGGCGTCCGAGACGAGAGCCAGCGTGGCGCCGGCCCTGAGTCGCGCCAAAATTTCGGGCCGCACGCGCTCCGCATTGTGATCGTGATAAGCTTGCGTCGCGGCGGCGATTCCATAGCGCTGCAGGAGCTTGGCGGTAACCCGCGTATCCTCGCAAAGGACCGCATCGGCGCCGCGCAACACGGCGAGCGCGCGCAGCGTTATGTCGGCGAGATTGCCGATCGGCGTTGCGACGAGATAAAGCCCGGGAGCAAGTTTACTTGGTTCGGTCTCCCCTATACCCTCGGCGCCCCGCGCCGCGTTGCCAAGGGAGTGCGCGCTTGCCGTTCCGGATTCCGTTCCGCGTTCCGCGCCGCCCCGCGCCGCTGCGCCGGCCGCGCCTTTTGCTCGCGGCATGGCTCGCCCTTTCCGCGCTCGCTCTGGTCTCGTGCTCCGCCCTGAACAACATAATGGGAGGCGAGAAGCGGCCGCAAGCGGCACCCCCGCCGGCCGCGACGACGCAACCGGCGCCGACCGGCGCGCCAGCGGCGCCGCAGTCGCCGGCGCTCGCGACGCCGGTCGCACCGGCGCCATCCGGCCCGCCGCGCGTCGGTTTGCTCCTGCCGCTGTCGGGACCGAGTGCGTCCCTCGGCAAAGCAATGCTCGACGCCGCCCAGATGGCGTTGTTCGATCAGCCGGACAGCGGCATCACGCTGCTGCCGCGCGACACGCAAGGCTCGCCGCAAGCCGCCGCCGCCGCGGCGCAGGATGT
>Ga0307372_10014595_pt1 | contig 10032 bp, 8 predicted proteins | sample OX1MG_FD_202533 | JGI IMG/M metagenome (GOLD analysis project Ga0307372, IMG submission 202533) | Soil microbial communities from Risofladan, Vaasa, Finland - OX-1 | ecosystem: Environmental > Terrestrial > Soil > Coastal area > Acid sulfate soil | place: Finland: Risofladan, Vaasa | collected... | reverse complement strand
GCGGTGATCGCTTTGCTGGCTTCGGCCTGTCAAGGGCCAACAAGAATCCCCACTGGTGGCCAGATAACTCCCCACGCTGATAGGACCGCTGCGCAGTGGTCTCGCCGATCCCTCACGGAGCGAAGCGCGTAGCGCGAGCGGAGTGAGGGATCGGCGGCGCGATCGCCAAAGGGGGTCTTCGGGCCTTCCTTCGGCCCGATCGCCGGGTGGCGGCGAGAGTCGGCGCGTTCTCGGGCGTTCTGCGGCTCTGCGCGGAGCCGGCGCGGGTGATTCGTTGGCTGTTCTCGAGCCGATCACGCCGGTGTGATGACCTTGCGTGCCTCGCGAAGGCGGAAGCTCTCGCCTTCAAGCGTGATCACGTGACAGTGGTGAAGGAAGCGATCGAGGATCGCGGTCGCGGTGGCTGCGTCGGGCAGAAATTGGGTCCAGCGCTCGAAGTCGACGTTGGTCGTGATCGCCACCGAGCGCTGCTCATAGGCGGCGGCGATGAAGCGGAAGAGATGGTCGGCGGCGACGCGGTCAAGCGCCGTGAAGCCAAGGTCGTCGATGACGATGAAGTCGTGGCGCAATAGGCGCTCGATGAGCTTGCCCACGGTGTTGTCCGCGAGGCCGCGGTAGAGCGCCTCGATCAGCTGGTCGGCCTGGAAGAAGCGGACCTTCTTGCCGGTGGCGATCGCGGCGCGCCCGAGCGCCTGGGCGAGATGGCTCTTGCCGACGCCGCTCGGGCCGGCGAGGCAGAGGTTCTCCTTGCGATCCAGCCACTCCAGGCAGGCGAGGAAGTCGAACGTAGCGCGCGGCAGCTCTGAGACCTTGATGTCGAAGCCCTCGAGCGTCTTGTGTGCGGGGAACCCGGCGGCCTTCAGGCGGGCGCGCTGGTTTGAGGCCTCCCGGGCGGCGATCTCCTCGCGCACGAGCGTGGCGAGCAGCTCCGTCGGCGCCCAGCGCTGGGTCTTGGCGGTCTGCAGCAGATCGGGTGCGACCTCGCGCATCCCGCGCAGCCGCAGCCGGCGAAGCCCCGCCTCGAGCTCGGGATCAAGCGCGCTCATGCTCGCGCCGGGCGGTAGTCGGCCAGTGAGCGGACCGCCACCTTCGGCAGACCCTCGAGCTTCAGCGGCTCGGCGTCGGCGACGCTCGCCGGCGCCACGCCTCCGAGCCCGTCGGCGATCGAGCCGAGATCGCCGTGCGCGAAGCGGGAGAACGCGCTCGCCCGTGAGAGCGCCGCCCGCGTCTGGTCCTCTCCACGCGTGCGCGCGAGCACGAGCGCTTCATCCAGGCGCTCGTGCAGCCGGGCGGTGCCGGCTGCTGCGGCACTCCGCAGGTAACCCTCAGCCTCGCTGCCGAGGGCCAGGAACGCGTGCTCTGAAGGCGTGCGTGGCCGCAGCGCGCGCACGCCGCTCGGCGCCGGCGTCGGATAGTGCGAATCGGCGATGGACGCCTCCCCCGGCGCGAGCAGCGCGTGCTGGGCGACCGGGACGCCCAGGTGCATGATCACGACGTCGCGGTCTGAGGCGGCCACCTGCACGGTCTCACCGACCAGGCGATGGGGCACCGAGTAGCGCGCCGAGATAAAGCGCACCGTCGCCAGGCGGTCGACCTTGCGCTCCTCGCCGCAGGCCAGCGCTGGCCGCGCTGGCGGCAGTGAGCGAAACAGGGGTCGCTCGACCTGAAGGCGCTCGACCGGGCGCACGCGGGTCTCGTAGTGGACCTCGTCGTTGACCTCCTGACACCACGCGGTCCCCGCCTGGTTTGCCTCGTCGAGCGAGTGAAAGCCCTCATAGGGGATCAGGTCCGACTTCGTGAAACGAACGACCGCCTCGACCTTGCCCTTTGACTCCGGGTCCTGACGCTCGGTCGTGCGCGGCGAGAAGCGATAGTGCGCCGCCAGGCGCACGAGGTCCGGGTTGAGCACCGCCGCCCCGGCCAGATGCCCGGTGGCGACCGTCTTTGGATTGTCGAACAGCACCCTTGCGGGGACGCCGCCGACCGACTCGAAGCTGTGCGCGAGGCCTACGGCGAGCGCTCCGAAGCGCTCCGAGCAGGAGAAGCTCACCGTCCGGTAGCGGGACCAGCCCAGCACCGAGGAGAAGAACGACAGCTTGCGCGGACCGGCCGGCGTGGGGACCGTCCCCGCCGCGCCCCAGTCGCAGAGCATCCACTCGCCCGGCTCTGAGATCCACGGCCGATAGACCCGGCCCTCGAGCGCCTGCTTGGCCCGCCACGCCGCCTTCGCCTCGGCCAGCGCTCGGCGCAAGGATCGCTCCGAGCCCCCATAGCCCGCCGCGCGCATGATCCGCATCAGCCGCCGCGCCGTGACCCTGCCGGCGCTCTGCTCGACCCGCCCGGCGATCAGACCCGCGAAGTCGTCGGTCACCCGCGCGCGCTGCAGCGCAGGCGCGAGCTGGCCCGCCTCACCGGCCGCCTCCACATAACGCTTCACCGTCTTGTGATCGCAGCCAAGCAGCGCCCCCACGGCGCGATAGCTCCCCAGCTCCTCATACAAGGCGATGATCTCCACCTGTGTCCTTCCGCTCTTCATGGGCGTCCTCCCGACGGTCGAGGGTGCAAGAGCACCGCACAGTCGAGCCCGAACCGGACGGGTGGGGAATTAAGTGGCCACCAGTGGGGAGTTTCTCGTGGCCGCGGTCAGTCCGCTTGCTTCCCCGACAGAGCGGGCGCCACTGGCCCATCTCACCGCCAGGGGTGCATATGGCTTGATTGGCTGTGTTTGACACTCCGGGCCGCCTTCCGAACGGCGGCATTTTCCCTATTAGGTTCGATCAACCGACCTATCGAGACGAACGCGGACGCCGTGGCCATCCGGCACCCGGAGCTCGCAGACCGAAGAGCGGTCGGGCTGCAGGGCTCAAGATACGATCGCCGCTACCTAGTCGAGCGAGGAGAGAAAGTCAGCCAGCTCCTTGAGCTGTTTTGGCGGCAGATCGCGGAAGGAGGGCATGATGCCCGGCCCGATTTCCAGGGAGCGAATGATCGCTGCACGCGGAATCCGAGCGCCGATATGGGTCAATTCAGGTCCCGGGCCTTTATTTCCGTCTTCTCCCAGCCGGTGGCAGGCTAGACAGCCGGATCCGGCTACGATCTCTTTACCGGCTTCGTATCGAGGTGCAACCTTCATGCTGATTTCGGTTGGTGAACCGGCGACTGCACCGGAATAAGTGAGATAGGCCATCGCGAGGATGGTCAAGACCCCCGCCGTGGTCGCGATCGGCCGACGCTCGGGTCGTCGCTCGGGTCCACGGTCATAGAACGGTAGGAGGAGAAGAAGAACCATGCAGACAGTGGCGATTCCGATCGTCGCCACTGGCACAAGGTAAGGCCCTTTGAGGATCCGTAAGAGCTCGAAAAGAAAGAAGAAGTACCACTCCGGCCGCGGTACGTAGGTAGTGGTTGTCGGATTGACCGTCGGCCCTTGCTGGGCCCCTAGGATCAGGGACATAGCCATGATCACGGCGACCACGATCAGCGCCATTATCGAGTCTTTGAGCACCGCGTAGGGGAAGAAGGGCTTACCCTTCTTCTTCAATAGCTCGTACTCCTCAAGGTATTTCTGCTTGTCGCGAGGCTTCATGAGCTGCCGTGTGTGTATTAGTTACCGCGCTCGGTATGAGCGGGAGCCGGCGACAATACGGAGCAATGGGCCTTACGGGAACCCGAATGTCAGCGTTCTGACAGCCGATTTGGTCAGCACCGCCATGAAGCTAAATTCCCACCCCTGCACGACGGTGGCCGGCGGTAAGCGACTCGACCTCGATCCCAGGAACTTGGCATGCCGGACCCCCAGGGAAGGTTCAGGCGGGGATCGAGGATCGAGTCGCGACCGTATGTGGAGTCACGATGTCCCAACAGTTCTCGGGATCTTGGGGGCGGTGGGCCGCGCTTCCTCGCCAGATGCAGGACGGCGACCAAGCCGTGTCGCATACACCCGCAGGACGTCACGGTGATCGATCCAGCCGACGATGTGCCGGGATCCGCGCTCCAAGACGGGCAGCGCCTCGCGGTCGCCGTCGGAAAGAAGCCTGACCGCATCGGCAAGCTCCTGATCGGCGTAGAGCTCCGGCACCTCCAGGACCAGCGCGGCCGCATCAGCTTGTGCACCGGACGCGCCAGCTCGCTCGACGTCGCGGGCTGCGACCACCCCGACCAACCCGCCCTCGTCGACGACCGGTAGGGCGTTCTCGTCGCTGCAGGCGAAACGGTCGGCGAGCACGGGCAGACCCGCATCGGACAAGACCGGCTCGGGCGCCGGTCGCATCCCATCTGCGACACGTACCCCCGCAAGCGATCCGACCTGCACCGGGCGCTCGATGTCGATGCCCCGTCGCTTCAGCTTCAGCGTGTAGATCGAGGAGGTGGAGAGGCGATGGCTGAGCCCCGTGGCAATCACCACCGCCAACATCAGGGGCAGGATGATCGAGTAGTCCCCGGTCAGCTCGAAGACGATCAGCACCGCGGTTATCGGCGCTCGCGACGCAGCTCCGAACACGGCTCCCATGCCGACCAGCCCGTAGGCGCCCGCCCCGGCGCTCGCTGCCGGTAAGAGAGCGTGGGCGCCGAGCCCGAAGGCGCTGCCCAGCATCGCACCCATAAAGAGCGAGGGGGCGAACACTCCGCCCGAGCCGCCGATCGCCATCGTGAGGCTGGTCGCGACGACCTTGCCGATGAGGAAGGCCACCAGGAGCCCGAGCGCGTACTGGCCCGTGATCGCGTTCTCCAGCACCGGATACCCCACCCCGTACATCTCCGGCAAGACGAGCAGCAGCGTGCCGAGTAGAAGGCCCCCGGCAGCCGGCCGCAGCCAGGCCGGCCCGCGCCAGATCCGATCGGCCAGGTCCTCAGCCCCATAGAGGGTGCGGATAAACGCCACACCGACGAATGCGGCCAACAGGCCCAGCAGCGCGTAGAGTGGGTACTCGGCTGCGGAGACCAGATGGAAGGCCGGCAGGTGCAGGAACGCGCCGGAGCCGAAGGCCAGCCGTCCGACCGCCGTCGCCACCACCGAGCTGAGCACCACCAGCCCGAAGGAGCGCGTCTGGAAGTCGCGCAGGATCAGCTCTAGAGCGAAGAAGACGCCGGCGATCGGGGCGTTGAAGGTGGCGGCGATGCCCCCCGCGGCACCGCAGGCGACCAGCAGGCGCAGCTCCTGGGAGGAGAGGTGGCTGAGCTGCCCGACCGCCGAGCCGATGGCGGAGCCGATTTGCACGATTGGCCCCTCCCTCCCCACCGAACCTCCGGCGCCGATGCAAAGGGCTGAGGCCAGCGACTTCACCACCGGCACGCGCCCCCTAATCCGCCCTTCGTTGCTATGAACTGCGAGCATCACCTCGGGCACGCCATGGCCGCGGGCCTCCGGCGCGAAGCGGTAGACCAGCGGCCCGTAGAGCAGCCCGCCGACGACCGGGATGACGAGCACCACGTAAGGGCCGAGCAGGGGCAGATGAGGGTTGGTGAAGTGCCCAAGATCGCTCGGGTCGGCGTGGCCGCTGAACAACTCAGTGAAGGCGAGGATCAGGTAGCGGAAGACGATCGCTCCGAGTCCTGCCCCCGCTCCGACCAACAGCGAGAGTGCGACCAAGAGGCCGGACTCACCTCCAAAGATGGATCGCAAAGATCCGCTCTTCGCTTCGCCCTCGCCGAGCCTCATCCTGTTCACAGGCCTGCTTGTCATAGATAGAACCTAGGAACTGGCGAGATCCAGGGCGCACCGCAACGCTCCATCGGGCCCGATTTCGTCAGAAAGCTGACATTTTGGCTAAGGGAGGGGCTCTTAGGTGCGCCTGTGTAGCGAGCGTCTCGTAGCGAGCGCGTCTACAAGAACCGACGCCGAAACTGGCTGGGCGTCGAAGAGCTCTGGGTGAAGGGTCAGTCTCCGTCAGAGCGCCAGCGCCGGTAAAGAGCTGCGAAATCCTCCTGCATCTCCGGAGTGAGATCCTCGGCCCCGAGGCGACCCGTAAGTCTGATCGTGGCGCGCATTTGCTCGAGGTACTCCGCACAATTCTCACAACCGGCGAGATGGGCCTCAAAGCGCCGCCGCTGCGACCGGGACAGCACGCCCTCCAGGTAGTCGGTGACCAACTCAACCACCTGCTGACAGACCAGCTCGTTCTTTCGTCTCATCATCTTCATGCGCTCACGAACTCCTCAAGCGCTTGGCGCAGCTGACTGCGCCCGCGATGCAGCAGGACCCTTTGATTGCCTTCGCTGATCGCTAGCACCTCGCAAACCTCCCGGCTGCTCAGCCCCTCGACGTCCCGCAGCAACAGAACCTCGCGCTGGCGCGCGGGAAGCCGCTCCAGAGTTCGGTGGAGTCTGTCCGATAACCCCTGCGCAAAGATTCGATCTTCGCTGTCCTCGATCCAGTGCTGCGGGGGAGCCATCCATGCCCCTGAAGCGTCAAAGCGAGAGCGATCGACGGCCGGTGTGGCGTCACCGACCGCGACGCTTCGATGCTCGCGCACGCCCGTGCTCCTAGCTCGGTTGACGAGAATCCGCAACATCCAGGTCTTGAAAGAGGAGCGCCCGGCAAACCCGTCGATCCCCCGCAGGACCGCCAGCCAGGTGTCCTGCACCACCTCCTCTGCAATCGCCGGACTCGACACGAACGAGGAGGCAAGCTGCAACATCGCCGCGTGATGGCGTGCGGCCAACTCGACGAAGGCTCGCTCCTCCCCCGCACGCAGGTGCGCGACCAGCTCGTGATCCTCGTCGGTTTCCGCACCGCCCCGACGCAATCGTCTCATGACCGCATTGACCGGGGTCAATCTGACTCCTTTGCGGAGAAGCGAGAGCGAGCATAGGGATCAATTTCCATGGGGTTCATGCTTCGCCGAGCAGGCTACGGCGCCCGTCACAAGACGCCGTAGCCCACCTGGACTGGCTCTTAAAGGGCGACGATGCCCTCGCCGCCGACGGCTCCGGGGACGGTTATCACCCCGACTCTGCTCAGCGCTCCCTGCGCGCCGATCGCGAACTCATCCACTAATCCGGCGCCACCGGTTTGTACGTAGAGGAAGCGCGAATCGCCCGACACCGCAGCGTCGACCGTACCGGGGTCGGTTTCGGAGTTACCCATGAGCGTGAGCAGCTGCCCGCCCTCGCTGGATTGGAAATTGCTGATCGACGCGCTAGCGGCATTCGAAGCATAGAAATGCCTCTCGGCCCGAGCGACCCAGCAGGTGGCTTCCTGACCCGTTGGCACCGAGTCAAGCTGGGTGATGGTCCCGTTATCGCCGAGCGCGAAACGCGCTAGCGAGTTGGTGCCTGCCTCGGCCACAACCAGGTTCCCCTGTTGATCGAAGGTCACCGCGAACGGGACGGCGCCCGGCTCAGAGTTGACGACGGGCGTTTTGGACAGGCGCCCGAACGGCGACACACCGAAGACATCAATGTCACTTCCGTTGGCCTTGGTCGTGACGATCAGTTGGGACCCGTCCGGCGAGAAGGCGACCTGGCCGGGCGTGTGGGTGAACTGGGGTGTTTCGGTGGGATTGAGGCCCAGTGCTCGGCTAGATCCGGGGATCGGGACGAGGCGGCCCGAATAGACCGCGTAGCCCTGTACCGATCCGCCTTCTTCGGCGTTCAGCACGTACACGAGACCGCGATCAACGGCAACGCTGACCGGGAATGACCCGCCTGAGCTCAGGACCTGGCGCAGGGCGAGGTGGTCGCCAAAGACGGCAAACACAGAGATCGTGTTGCTGCCAGCGTTGACGGCGTAGAGCAGGCCGTCCTCACGATCATAGGCGAGAGAGCCCTGCGAGGCGAGGTGGTCGACGACGGAGCCGGTGAGCGTTCCGCCCAGTCCGCCGGTGTTGTAGACGCCGGCCTGGGTCAGGCTGCCATCGCCGGCCTGATCGTAGGCGACGACCTGATTGCCCGACGTATTGTCGGTCTGGACGAAGACGGGATGATCTGATCGGGGAACGAAGGGATGGCCGAAGGGATGGCCTTGGCGGGCGCCAAAGGCGCTCGCTGATGAACATATGCAAGCAAGCACAATTGCCACGGCAGTAAATGCCGTGCCGACGCGAGTCGTGGCTTTCATCGATTTACTCCTCGGGTTGGGAAGGACATAGGACGTTTCAACGTTCAGTCCTTCGAGCGCTCGGTCCGTTACGCGCTCAACCAGCGCAGGCCGTCCGAGTGAGCGAATCCACCGACGATCTCAGGCGTCGGTCACACTTGGCTCGATGAGGACGCCCGTGATTGATGTTCTGGCCTTTGACAAAGAGTTGGCAGCGGGCCTGGATCGGTCCGGCCCGGGATCGGCTCATGTCGACTGCCGCGCCGCGGTCGTTGAGATCGGTCGCGGCAGCTGGAATTCCATGGCGTTTGAGAGCCCAGACCCCGGTGGCTACGGGTTACTGATGCTCTTCGGGTCCCTGGTCCGCCGGGTTGGCCAGGGAGGTCGCTTCGGCGCTGAGCTTCTCGGCCCTGGCGATCTGCTTCGTCCATGGCAGAACGTGGGTGCGGTGGCGAGCATTCCCTTCGAGCCAGCCTGGACCGCGATCACCGACACCGAAGTTGCCGTTCTGGGCGAGGACTTCGCCCAACGCGCTTCGCCTTATCCCGAGGTAGCAACCCAGCTGGTCGGGCGGGCGCTGCTGCGTTCTCGCTACCTGGCGATCAATATGGCGATCGTGCAACAACCACGGATCGAGACCCGGCTTCACATGCTGTTCTGGCACCTCGCCGACCGTTGGGGGCGAGTTAGGCCAGGGGGAGTGACCTTCGACATGCCGCTCACCCACGCGCTCCTTGCCGACTTGGTCGCGGCCCGCCGCCCTACTGTCTCCTCTGCTCTGGCTGTTCTAGCGAGGGAAAACAAGGTCGTGCGTACGCCGCAAGGCTGGCGATTGTCGGGCGACCCCCCCCGCGAGCTCGCGGAGCTATCCGACGCACAGCACTCCGATCGCCTCAGTCAGGGCCGCGAAGTCGACTAGCGTGGAGTCAGCGACCCAGGGGTGGCACTACGCGGCTTCATGTTGGCGACTGGGGCCTCGGCGAACGAAATAGGACGTGGGTTCATTGATGCGTTTAACCGACGCGATCCAGAGGCGCTTGTGGCGCCTACGGACCCCGGAATCGAGTTCCACCCACCTCTCTCCTCGGAGATAACCGGATTTGTCATGCCCGAACTCAACCGGTCCTCGCAACACTGGGTTATTAGTGAACGAACCGTAGCGGTAGGTCGGAAGCCTGGCCAGAGAACGTCGTGTGGGTGTCGTCGTGGAGGTTCGCCCGGAGGGCGGCCGTAGCGACGACACCCACACGTGGCCGGCCCGCACCGGCGAGTTGCCGGATCGGGATGAGATCGTCTTCGTCCTCGTGTCGGGTTCAGCGGGCGGCCAGGTGCTCGTCCAGCACCTCGGCGGGGGTCCTCCAGCCGAGCGTCTTCCTCGGGCGGGAGTTCAAGGCGGCGGCTACGGCGGCGAGGTCAGAGGCGCTGTGACGGGCGAGATCGGTGCCCTTCGGGAAGTACTGGCGCAGGAGGCCGTTGGTGTTCTCGTTGGTGGCTCGCTGCCACGGGCTGTGTGGGTCGCAGAAGTAGACCGGCACGCCCGTCTCGATCCGGAGCTGCGCGTGGTAGGCCATCTCGATCCCCTGGTCCCATGTCAGCGAGCGGCGCAGCTGCGCCGGCAGAGTGGCGATCGCGGCGGCGATCGCATCGCGCACCGCCTCGGCCCCATGGCCGGAGAGGGCCGGGCCGTCCTGCTGCCGGGGCCCGTCCGCCGGCGGCAGGTGCAGCAGCATCGCGAAGCGGCTGGTCCGCTCGACCAGCGTGCCGATCGCCGAGCTTGAGAGGCCGAGGATCAGGTCTCCCTCCCAGTGGCCCGGGACCGCCCGGTCGGAGACCTCGGCGGGGCGCCTGCTGATCATCACCTCCTCGGTCACGAAACCCTTGCCGCGACGACGGGCGCGGGCCCTGGGGACGCGCAGCGCCCTGCCGGTCCGGAGGCACGCGGTCAGCTCGCGTCGCAGCGCTCCCCGACCCTGCACGTAGAGCGACTGGTAGAT
>Ga0307372_10014594_pt1 | contig 10033 bp, 8 predicted proteins | sample OX1MG_FD_202533 | JGI IMG/M metagenome (GOLD analysis project Ga0307372, IMG submission 202533) | Soil microbial communities from Risofladan, Vaasa, Finland - OX-1 | ecosystem: Environmental > Terrestrial > Soil > Coastal area > Acid sulfate soil | place: Finland: Risofladan, Vaasa | collected... | reverse complement strand
AGCAAGCGGGTCAGTGTCGCCGATCCACCGGATCGCCCCCGAAGGCGAGCGATGGTTGCAATTGGAGCATTGACGCCCTCCCTACCGGTCGGGCCTCGGAATGATGGGCCTCGCCATCGCACCGCGCCATCGAGTCGCGCGCGGTAGCAAGCGGGTCAACCCGGATACGCGTCGGGCGGATCATCCCACCGCCCGGAGGCCGCATCCTGTGCCTCCAATGTGTACCGGCAGGCGGCAGCGACGGCGTCCTCGGTCCACAAATACCGCGTGCTCCCGTGGCGTGTCCAGACGTGACGTCCTCCGAGCCGCATGCCGCGCTCGACCAGGCGTCTCGTGGCGTTTGCCTTCAGTGCCGTCAGCACGCGTTCTGGCGCTTGCTCGGCGGCTACAACGACGTGCACGTGGTTGGTTCGCACGTTCAGCGCGAGCAACGACCAGTCCCGGAAGCGGCAGGTCTCGTCAAGCGCATCCCGCACAGCCTCCCGCTCCGAGGTGGTGAAGGTGACTGCCGGATGTTTCGACCGAAAGTCGCGCTCGTACTGCACAAGCGATGGCGACGGTTCGATCCCCGGCCCGCCGGGCTCGTTGCGTTTTCGATCGACGGATCCACGGCGATCGCCGTGCAACCAGCGCCCGTAAGTGGTGAAGGTGAGGAAGTAGGCCAGCGGCGCTTCCCGTGCCATCGCGGCAGTGTACGCCAATCCGCGAGAAGTGGCGGGCCTCGCCGTCGAACCATGACATCCGAGCCGCGCGCGGTAGCAAGCGGGTCAGTGTCGCCAATCCGCCCGATCGACCCCGAAGGCGAGCGATGGTTGCAATTGGAGCATTGACGCCCTCCCTACCGGTCGGGCCTCGGACTGTTGGGCCGCGCCATCTGGACCACGCCATCGAGTCCCGCGCGGTAGCAAGCGGGTCAGTGTTGCTGGTCCCACCGGATTCGAGACCCGAAGGCGAGCGATGGTTGCAATTGGAGCATTGACGCCCTCCCTACCGGTCGGGCCTCGGAACGAGGGACGTGCCGAGCGGCCCGAAGGCGAGCCACGAAAAAGCCCATCCGCGGGGAGGATGCGGCTCCCCGCGGATGGGCGGCTCTCCCCCATGCGCGGGGTCAGGGGGCGACTATCGGCTGACGCGCGTCCGAACCTCGCACGTCCAGGATTTCGGTGAAGATCTGGCGGTAGCGGATCATCGCTTCACGCAGGTCCTCGGTCGAGCCCGCACCGCGCTGGCTGCGTTCAGCGGCCTCATGCGCCGCGCGGTAATCGACTACCACCCGCGGGTGGTCGACGGAAACCGCCTGCGCGCCGTCTTCGAAGTTGGCCGTGGGATAACCGCGTGCCTGCAGGACCTCGATTACGAGCCGGTCGGCGCTGGTCACGGCCTCGGCAGGGCTGTCCACGAAGCGCGCCTGTGTTGCCGCCCACGCTTCAGAGTAGTGTTGCCCTTCGATGCTGGAGAGGGCATGGACGTCGAGGGTGCCGGCCCGCTGCGTGCGCGCGTCCAGGTCATTTTCTGCGGCCGATTGGCCCTTTTCATCGACGGTGCGGGCGTATTCGGGTCCGAAGGCATCGCGCAGGCCGCTAGTCCGCTTCTCGTGACGACCCGACCGGGCCCTCAGGCTCAATGCTACGATCACGATTGCGACGATGCCGACGGCGACCGCCGCCTCGATCGCGATCCACATCCACGTTTCCAGACCAAACCAGGTTTGCATTTCTACTGCCTCTACTTCTTGTGCGGCGGGCGGGCGCCGGCTTCGCGCGGAGATGGTGGAGATGCGTGTCGCCGCGCCGGCGCCGCGTCCCGGTTTCGGTCCCCGGGGGTGCTCCCGAGTGCGACCGATTGCAACTTTGAGCCTAGGCGCCGGACGCCTGCCTGTCTGTCCGAAAGTAGCAATGCTGCTCGCCGAAAGTTGCTGTGGAGGCGGCAAGCCGCTGGTGGTCTGCAAACCGCCGATGCGACGAATGGAATAGGGGCGTGAATTGTTACGTTTCCGTTAGCACCAGCCACTATGTCGGAATGAGACAGACACGTCCGGGTAGTCTGGTTGTTGAGAGGCCGGCACGGGAGCCACACATCCCGCCCCGCCGAATGGAGCTGCTTTGCAGGAAAAGAGACGGTCAATGGAGCGGGTTGTGATGGGAAGGATACCGGCGGAGTTGGCCGCCCCGATACCACGCCGGGCGGCGATCGGTGTGCGCTGGCAATCGCTGCGGAAGGCCGGCGGCGGCTCCGGAGCTGGTCCGCGCTACCGCACCTCTACGGCCACCAGCATCGCTGAACTCGAACGAGAGTGTGCGGAGCTTCGAGCCGCCAACCAGGCAAAAGATGAGTTGCTCGGGCTTGTGTCGCACGAACTGCGGAACCCCCTGGCAACGATCCTCGTTGCCGCGAGGCGCCTGACGGCTCCAGGCTACGTGGTGCCGTCAGAGCAGGAGACAGCGCAGGAGCTGGAGCGGAGCGCTGCTCGCCTGGCGGTCATCATCGAAGACATGCTGATCCTGGCGGGCGGCCAGCCCGGCGACCTGGAGCCGTTGCTTGTCCAGCGCATCCTCCCGAAGTTCCTGGAGAGTCACCGGAAGCGCATCGTGGATCGGCACTTCGACCTCGAGATCGAACCTGACCTGCCAACGGTGACAGGTCATCCCGGGTGGACCGAACAGGTGATCGAGAACCTGCTTGCGAACGCGGAGAAATACTCACCGACCGAGACTACGATCACTGTCTCGGCGGTCGCCGAGGCAGATGGAGTGGCCATTCGGGTCCTTGACCGTGGCGGCGGCATCGCCCCGGGCCGTGCGGGACAGCTGTTTGCAGCGTTCCACCGCGAAGAGTCCGCCAGGGCTATCCCGGGGCTGGGGCTCGGCCTGACAGTGTGCAAGCGACTCGTCGAAATGCAGGCCGGCAGGGTGTGGGCGGCCCCACGTCCGGACGGCGGGTCCGAGTTCGGGTTCGCGCTGAGACGGGCGGAGTAGCGACGGCAGAGACGTTTCCCGATCGGGAAGGGTCATAGCGCACGGATGCCGAACCCGGAGTAGTTCGTAATTAGTGGAGTGTTTGGCATGTTCGAGGCTGCACGATGGTAAACCGAACTGATATCATTACCAGCAGATCGCACCAGACGCGAGGGTGCTTTCCCTCGACGCGTCGAAAGCTGGCAGTGGATGCCGGGCCGACTCTCCGCTCCTCCGCAACACGAAGGCGACGTCCCGCCTCACCACAACTTGATCCTGGAGGCGGTCGCGAAGCGCGGCCCTGATCAGCTCCGTGCCCCGCTCAGGCCGTACCCGCTGCGGGTGCGTGAGACGCTCCAGGAAGCAGGCGACCCGACCGAGTACGTGTACTTTCCCACGAGCGGGGTGATCTCCATCCTGGTGGTCCTTGAAAACGGCATGATGATCGAGTTCGCGACGGTCGGGCGCGAAGGGATGACGGGGGTGCCGGTGTTCATTGGCATGGAAGATGCGAACGTGGCGCTCATCTCGTGCGTCCCTGGAGAAGCGTTGCGAATGACCAGGCACGACTTTCTCGCCGAGGTCGCGCGCAGTCCGGCGTTCGCAGCCATCGTCGCGCGTTACAGTGGCGTGATGTTGGCGCTCGCAGCCCAGGCCGCCGCATGCAACCGCGCCCACCAGGTGGTCCAGCGTTGCGCGCGCTGGCTGCTGACGATCCGCGACCAGGTCGATACGGATGAATTCCTCATCACCCAGGAGTTCCTGGCGCAGGCCCTCGGGGTGAGTCGGCCCAGCGTCGCCGTATCGACGGAGGCTCTGCAGGCGACCCACCTGGTGAGCTATCACCGCGGGCAATTGACCATCCTCGACCGGGCTGGCATGGAACGCGCTGCGTGTGAGTGCTACCTCGTTGTCCGAAACTCACTACGGGCGTTCGAAGCCTCGCTGACACCCGGATAAGCGGGCGTACTTTCGCCACCTCGGCGTCAGCGCACGACGAGGAGGAGTAGCAAGACGACGATTATGACGGCGAGCAGGCCGCCTCCGATATACATGGGCTCCTTCTCTCTCCGCTACTGGGCAGTGGGGCCGGCTCACGCGGTCCCCATCCAACGATCACTACGGCTATGACCTGATTCCGATCCTGAAGCGCGGAGACTCCGGAACTCGGTGTTTGTGATGAAATCGGTCTCCGATAGCCAGTTTCTGAACTCACGACGGGCATGACAGTAGCGGCAAACGCCAACGCTCAGGAGTCCACTCACCTCCTCAATCAACCAATGGTGGTGGTGTGCGGGGGGAGCTTCGGTGACCCTTGCGGCAGTGTCCATGTCTCCTCTGTTCCGGTCGTCGCGAGTTCGTTTCCGGTGTCTCGGTTGGGTGTCTCGCGACGACCTAACAAGGACGAACGTATACCCGCCCGTCTGTCCGAAATTAGCGAACGCAGGGGCAGCGCCAAGGCCCGAGGCTCAAGCCCCCTTTTCGAGCCGCTGGAGGATCACGGTCTGTTGCTCATTGATTGCGTGCACGGCAACCGTGAGCGTGTGGACGGCATCGAGTGTCTCGTGGTCGGCTTCTGCGCGCGCATCGCTGGACGCCGCCTGGACATTCTGGCCGACGATGATCACGGAAAGGAGGACCAACTGCAGGAAGGTCTGGGAGATCCACGAGACGATGATCACGTTGTTGCCTGACTGGATGGCGGCGGGCAACGAAACCAACGCGAGCGCCGCGAACAGATACGCACACCACATCGACCCCACGCCGCGCGTGATCTTCACGGCGAGCCAGGCATTGGCCCGCCCGATCGTGTTGTCGCCATGCACCAGTGCGTGCGACCGCGCATAGGAGATGAACTCGGGATGATGTGACTTCGCTTCGTCCAAATTCATGGGAACGAATCCTCCTTTTCGGTTCTCGGGACGGTACACGCATTCCAGGGTGGCAACCACCGGGGCACGATGGTTTCGGGGGACAGCTTGTTTCGCTTCGATCCAGCTTTAGCGGGCGGCGCCTCGCGCGTGCGAACACGGACGGGTATGCGGGGCTACCCGCAGCCGCCGGTGGCCGACGCGGTCTGCCCTGCGCCGTCCGTCGCCGTCACGGTAAACGACCTGACAGGGCGCGATACGGAAAATGTCGCTGACCAATTGCCGCTGCGTACGGAGCCCAACAACAGGCCGAGCTGGACAGGGCCGCCCGCGGTCCCGTCGCTCAGTACATAGGACACGACGGCCGATGCGACGCCGTAGTCGTCGGTGGCGCTGGCTGTCACGGTTGCGGAGTTTGGCGTGCACGCGCCCGTTGCCTGGAGGATTACCGGCGGCGCGCCGACCTTCGTCACGCGGGCCTGCACGGTGAAGGAGCCCGTGGCCCAGGTCACCTCGATGGGCGCGGTCGTCGTGCCCTCGCGGACGGCGGTTGTATCGGCCACGACATTGATCGTCTGATGGGCGAACGGCCCGACATCGCCCGCCTTGCGGTCGAGCACCAGCCATGCAGCGCTGCTGCTCACCGAATAAGGGCCGCTATCGCATGGCGATTGGTTCAACACTTCGAAGCTGTTCGAACCATTCGAAACGTTGAGTGCCGAAAGATTACTTGTAAGGACGGCCCTGCAGGGCGTTGGCGTCCCGGCCGGTGTCGCTGTTGAGGCCAGGGTGGGCGATGGCCCCGTCGCTGCCGGCGTCGATGTGGGTGCGGTTGCTGGCGTGGCCGTGGCGGTTGCCGCGGGAGTTTCCGTGTTGGCCGGCGTGGAAGCGCCGACCTGCGCATCGCTGGTGGTTTGCGGCGGAGGGCTCCCCCCGGTGGCCGGCGTGGAAGTGGCTGCTCGCGAAGGGACTGCCGTGGCTGTACCAACCACTCCAAGCACCGCTGGGGCCGTCGGGCTGGAGCCTACGGCTTCAGCACCTGCGCGCGCGGTTGCAAAGCGTCCCCCGCTGCCGAAACGCGTAAGCGCGATGGGGCTGGCAGGGAGCACGAGGATGGCCAACAATGCCACCGCCAACGCGCCCAGCCCAGCGAACGCCCGGATGATATAGGGCTCTCGCCGCTCGCTGCCCTGGTCGAGCGCGCGGAGGGGTGGCACTCCCGGGGGCACCCGCCCGGCGGGCGTTGGCGAACTTTCCGGCCACGCTGCGAGCAGGTCATCGAGAATGCCGTGGGCGCTGCCGGCCGGAGGATCGACCATGGCAAACGCGGAGAACAGGGCGAGCGGGGCCACGGCCTCCCGGCGCCGGGCACACTGCTCGCAAGCAGCAGCGTGGGCATCTATCGCCTTCCGCGTTGCGGCCAGGAGCCCCGCTTTGGGGCGCGGGCCGACGATCGCTTCCAGCCCTTCGCAGCGGTAACGCCGGTCCAGCGCGAGAACCAGGTCCTGCATTGTCCCGCTGGTCGTCTTCGTCAGACGTGCCAGGAGCAACGGGGCGTGCTCTTCCGGGACGCCGATGACGCGCGCCATCTCAGCCTCATCGAGGTGCTGCCGGAGATGCAGGTCCAATAGTGACAGCTGACGGTCGTCGAGCGCGGCGGCCGCCTCCCAAACGAGCGGCGCGATCGCCTCTGCCTCAGCCGCACCCGGCGAGGCCAATGATCGCGCATCCAGCACTGAGAAGGCGGGTTCAGGCGTGGCGTCCGTGCGCGATTCCATCGCGGAGCGTCCGTCGAGGCGGTCGAGGGCGAGATTCCTGGCGATGGCGAAGATCCACCCCCGGAATGTTGCATCAGGCCCCATGCCGCCGATGAGGGCCATGGCATCGCGGAACGTTTCGTGGGCAACGTCTTCCGCTTCGCCGGCGTCGCGCATCATCCGCGCGGCGAAGTCATAAACCGCCGCATAGTAGCGGTGGAAGAGTTCCGCGAACGCTCTGCCATCGCCGCCGAGGGCAAGTTCGACGAGACGCGAATCGGTTTGCTGTTCCATACGTCTTTCAGACCGCTCGCTGGCGGCGGCCACCGGCCGGCAAGTCCGGCCGACGAGGTCGATCTTACGCGGCGGTCTCAGTGCACGTCGCGATTCGTCATGCTGTACGCGGCAACCTTTACGGGGTGGCGGCACCGCGGCCGAGGGCAGATTGGCGGGCAGCGCACCGCCGGCAGGCGTGATCTTGCGACTGTGCTTGCCCCACGGAGCGGCCAGCGTGCCACACTGGGAGTCGCAGCGAGGAGGTTGCGACGCATGACCAGTGAACACCGCAACACTGCCTGCCGCGCGGCTCGCACATGACCTGGCACGTGCTCATGTGCGAGCCCACCCACTACCGCATCTCGTACGAAATCAACCCCTGGATGCGCCGCGCGAACGCCGTGGACGCGCCTGCGGCGCTTGCGCAGTGGCACGCGCTCCGGGCGCGCCTGCTCGACCTGGGCGTCCGGGTCGAATTAGTGACTCAGGACCCGGCGCTGCCGGACATGACCTTCACAGCGAACGCCGGCGTCGTCACCGGCCAGCGATTCATCCCCTCGAACTTCCGATTCCCGGAACGGCAGCGCGAAGCCGAACTCTTCAGCCGGTGGTTCAGAGACGCCGGCTACGAGATCGCGCCCGTGCATCTTCCGCACTTCTGGGAAGGGGAAGGAGATGTACTCGACGCGGGTGGCCCAGTGATCGCGGGGTACCGCTTCCGCACCGAGTTCCGGGCGCTCGACCACCTCGAAACGGTGTTGGCACGGCCCCTGGTCCGAGTGGAGTTGGCCGATGCCCGTTTTTATCACCTGGACACCTGCCTCTGCCCCCTTGGCGACGGCCGGGCGCTGTATTTTCGGGGCGCCTTTGGCGAAGCAGCCCAGGCGGCCCTCCACGACGTCTTCGACGACCTGGTGTCCGTCCCCGAGGTGGAGGCACTCCGGTTCGCCTGCAACGCCGTGGTTGCCGGCGAGCGCAGCGTCGTGCTGAACGGTGGCTGTCCGGAAACGGAGCGAGAGCTCCGGCGCAGGGCGCTAGCTCCCGTCGCGACACCGACGAGCGAATTCATCAAAGCGGGAGGGAGCGTCAAGTGCCTCATCCTCACGCTGGATAGCTTCAACCCGCGGGCTGAGTGAAGCAGCGGCGAGCCGTTGGGGCTGCGTGGACGCGGGCTCAACCTCGCCCCGGCGAACGGGCGGTTGGTCAGCGGCCGGTGAATTGTGGCGCGCGCTTCTCCTGGAAGGCTTTCACGGCTTCGCGGTGGTCGTCCTTCGTCATCGAGACTTCCTCGGCGGTTAGCGAGAGCGGCAGCACGAGGTTCGAGACCATCTTGACGAACTTGTTGACCGCGACCTTCGAGGATTGCACGGCAAACGGAGCGCCCGCAGCGAGGCGGCGGGCGAGTGTGGTCGCTTCGTTCAACGCCTCGCCTTCTTCGACGACCCTGTTGACGAGGCCGATCTCGAGTGCCTCGTCGGCCGTGATGAGGTCTCCCGTCATGAGCATGTATTTAGCGCGATTGACGCCCACGAGCAGCGGCCAGATGACGGCGCCACCGTCACCGGCCGTGATGCCCATTTTGACGTGGGGGTCGCCGATACGTGCATTTTTCGCGGCGATGACAACGTCGCAGAGGAGGGCGACGGTGGCACCGAGGCCCGCGGCGGCGCCATTGACCGCGGCGATGACGGGCTTTTCGCAGTCGAGCAGGTTATCGACGATGCGGCGCGCTTCCTGGAGCATGGTGAGGCCGCTTTTCGAACGCATGTCGGACCCGCCGCCAAAGTCTCCGCCGGCGCAGAAGGCACGGCCAGCGCCGGTGAGGACGGCGGCGCGGACTTCATGGTCGGCCTGGACATCGAGGAAAAGCTGCATAAGCTCGGAATGCATGGCGCCGTTAACGGCATTGAGGCGTTCGGGGCGGTTGAGGCGAAGGATAGCAATGCCTTCGGACTTCTCGATCTGGATAGTCTCGTAGTTTTCCTGGCGCAGCATAGAGGCAGCCTCCGGTGGAAGTGGCCCCATCATACGGCGGCCGGCGAGAGCGGGGCGCCTGTAACGAAACAGCCGGGCGATTCACACATCATTCGGATCTCGGCGTCCTCACGAACGTTCGGCCGCCTCTCTATCGCCGAGTCCGGCGCATACTGTAGCTGTGGTGAGGCGTGCAGGGGGAGTTGGCTCAGCGATGCGTGGGGTGATCGCCGCGGCGAGATCGCTGATGCGGCGGGTGCCGCTGTGGCCGCGGCTGGTTGTTGGTGTGAGCCTGTGCTTTCTGACGCTGCTCGCGATCATCGGCGTACTGACGCTTCGCGCCGGAAACCAGAGCCGCGATCGCATTTTCCAGGAGCGGCTCGTGATCGCCGAGATGGCGGCCAGCGAGATCGACGGGATCTTCAGCCGGGCCTTTGGAGAGCTTCAGCGGGCGAGCGCTGCGAACGCCCTCGGCACGCCGGCAAGCAGCTCCGCGACACTTTCGAACGGGCTGCAACAGGCGATGCAAAACGTCAACGATGACATCTGGCTGAGGCTGTACCTCTTCGATTCCAGCGGCAAGGTCATCGCGACCGCACCAGCCGGCCAGGGGCCAGCTTCCGCGACCATCCCGGCGGCAGCCGCGTTCACACTCTCTCCCGGTCAGAGCAGCCAGGTCTCTGCGCCCTACCTCGATGGGCTGACCGGGAAGCCGGCCGTGTTGCTCGTTGTCAGCCGGCCCGCTGCCAATGGCCAGGGCGCGGTGTACCTGGGTGGTGTCATGGACCTATCACGCCCCGAACTGCTCTCACCGCTCCGTAACGCCACACGCCTGGGCAAGACGGCGCACGCGGAGCTGTTCGACGCCAGCGGCGGCGTCATCGCGTCGACAGACTCATCCGCCTTCCTTGGCCCGGCCGAACACCTGCGCTCCTACCTGCCAGTGCTTTCCGCAAAGAAGCCCGTTGTGAAAGCGATGCCGCTGGAGCCGCGGAACCAGGCGGAAGCTCTGCAGGAAGACCAAACGCACATCATGGCCGTCGTGCCGCTCGCGAGCATGCCCTGGGGCGTGGCGGTGGGCGGGAGCCAGGCGGAGACGCTCGCGCCCGTGACGCACCTGCGGGACGAAATGTTGTTCGTGGGGGCAGCCGCACTCGCGGTCATGTGGGTGCTAACCCTCGTTGGGGCGCGTTTGCTCGTG
>Ga0307372_10014592_pt1 | contig 10033 bp, 9 predicted proteins | sample OX1MG_FD_202533 | JGI IMG/M metagenome (GOLD analysis project Ga0307372, IMG submission 202533) | Soil microbial communities from Risofladan, Vaasa, Finland - OX-1 | ecosystem: Environmental > Terrestrial > Soil > Coastal area > Acid sulfate soil | place: Finland: Risofladan, Vaasa | collected... | reverse complement strand
ATTTGGCGCGCCGTTTTTGGGCGAGATTGAAATCGATCCGCAGATTCGCATTGGCGGCGACACGGGAAAGCCCGTCGCAGCGGAAGGGCCGGACGCGCCGGGCGCGAAAAGCATTTACGCCGTGGCGAGGAACGTTGTGGCGCGCGTCGCCGAAACGGGCCGCGCGGCGGGCGCGCCTGTGGTGCAGATTCTCTAGCGCGTGCGTTCGCGGCTCGCAAATTTTATTACGGCTGGTAACGCAAATCCTGACGGGTGTAGGTTGCCTTGGTTTTGCAGAGCGGGCATTCCATTTCCGCGCCGTTGGCAGGAAACTCAGGGGCCGTGGGGAGCAGGTAGTCGATGAGCCTTCTGTCATTTCCAATTTCGGAATGAACAAAACTCCCAAGGCAGTTACGGCAATCGATAACCCATTTGGGACTAGGCGGCCTCTGCATCTGCATAGCAGAAATGTAGGGTACACGACGCAACGCTGCATCCGGCAATAAGGTAAATCCTGTATTTGTTTTTTGTGCTCAAAAAATTCATCACGCGATACCAGTACTGATGATTCTGTCCCCCCGCCGCGCTGCGCCGTTTGCGTTATAATGGAAGTTTTACGCAGCGCCGAAATTTGGCGCAGAGAGACCCTGCATGGATTTCAAGCTTTCCAGCGACTACGAACCCCGAGGCGACCAGCCCGAAGCCATCGCGCAAATCGAGCGCGGCATCGCGGCTGGCGACAAGCATCAAGTGCTGCTGGGCGTAACCGGTTCCGGCAAAACGTTCACCATGGCCAAGGTGATCGAGAAGCTGAATCGTCCCACGCTGGTGCTGGCGCACAATAAGACTTTGGCAGCGCAGCTCTTTCATGAATTCCGCTCGTTTTTTCCGCGCAACGCCGTCGAATACTTCGTCAGCTACTACGATTATTACCAGCCCGAAGCGTATATGCCTTCCTCCGACACCTACATTGAAAAAGAAGCGACCATCAACGACGAGTTGGACAAGCTGCGCATGAGCGCCACGCGTTCGCTATTCGAGCGCCGCGATGTCATCATCGTCGCCTCCGTCTCCTGCATTTACGGCCTCGGCTCCCCCGAAGCGTATTACGGCATGATGCTCATGCTCGAAAAGGGGCAAACGCTTTCGCGCGACGCGATTCTGCGCAAGCTGGTCGAAATTCTCTACGAGCGCGGCGAGGATTTGCGGCGCGGCACTTTTCGCGTGCGCGGAGACACGATTGAAATTCATCCGCCGTACGACGATTTAGGGATCCGAGTGGAAATGTGGGGCAGCGAAATTGAAGCCATCCGGCGCATCGATCCGCTGACCGGTGAAATCGTTTCTCCAAGCGAAGAGATTTCGCGCCTGCCGATTTATCCCAAGACGCACTATGTGCTTCCCGCCGAGCAGAAAAGCCGCGCGGTGCAGGGCATTCTGGAAGAACTCGAATGGTGGCACACGGAACTGGCGCGGCAGGGAAAAATCGTGGAGGCACAGCGCATCGAGCAGCGCACGCGCTTCGACATTGAAATGATCCGCACCATCGGCTACTGCCACGGCATCGAAAATTATTCGCGCCATCTTTCTGGGCGTTTGCCGGGAGAGGCGCCGCCCACGCTGCTCGATTATTTTCCCAGCGATTATTTGCTCGTCGTCGATGAATCGCACCAGTCGATTCCGCAGCTTCGCGGGATGTATCATGGCGACCGTTCACGCAAGCAGACTCTCGTCGACTACGGTTTTCGCATGCCTTCCGCGCTCGATAATCGTCCGCTCACGTTCGAGGAATTCGAGCATCGCGTCAATCAAGTCGTTTACGTTTCCGCGACCCCCGGCCCGTACGAATTGACGAAATCCGGCGGCGTTGTCGCCGAACAGGTGATTCGTCCGACAGGTTTGATCGATCCGGAGATTGAAGTGCGTCCGATCAAGGGGCAGGTGGACGATTTGCTCGAGGAAATTCGCGTGCGTGCGGAACGCAACGAGCGCGTCCTTGTCACCACGCTCACCAAGCGCATGGCCGAGGATTTGGCGGAATATTTCGGCGAAGTGGGAGTGCGCTGCCGTTACTTGCATTCGGAAATCGAAACGCTCGAACGCGTCCGCATCCTGCGCGATTTGCGCCGAGGGGAATTCGACGCGCTGATCGGCATCAATCTGCTGCGCGAAGGTCTCGACCTTCCCGAAGTTTCTCTTGTTGCGATTCTCGACGCCGACAAGGAAGGTTTTCTACGCAGCGCCACTTCACTGATTCAAAGCATGGGCCGCTGCGCCCGGCATATCGAGGGCCGCGCCATTCTTTACGCCGACGTGATGACCGATTCCATGCGCCAGGCCATCGGCGAGACGAATCGCCGCCGCGCGAAGCAGACCGCGTACAATCGCGAAAACAACATCACTCCGCAATCCATCATCAAGTCCGTGGACATGCAACTTGCCGCCATCGTCGAGGCCGATTACGTCACCGTTCCGCTCGACGACGCGCCGCTCGGCGAAATTCGCAACGAAGAGCAGCTCGCCGCGGCCATCGTTCAACTCGAAACGCAGATGCGCGAAGCCGCCAAGAAATTCGAATTCGAGCGCGCCGCCACTCTCCGCGACAAAATCCGCGTCCTCAAACAGCGCGACCTCGGCCCCCTCTTCGAAGCCGCCCCCGTTCCGGAAACTCCCGCCGTTGAAGCCCCACCTTCGGCCGAAAGCGCCAAGTCTTAACCTATTCTGTCATCCTGAGCGGAGCGAAGGATCTCGCAGTGGAATTTGCGTTCAGTGGCACAGGCTTCAGCCTGTTTTTTTTCGGAGTGCAGCGTCTCGACGCCGCTTTGTCTTTGCTTTTCGCTGTCATCCCGCCTGCCCTGCTTGCCCTGACGCAGGGACCTGCTTTTCCCAGCGCCTAGTCTGCCGACGACGCGCGACGCGTATTCCGCGCAGCGAAGGATCTCGCCTCGACGCTTGCGCTTTGTTTTGTCACACCAGTCCCCGCTTCAATTCCTCCAGCGCATAAAACGTTCCGCGCCACACCACGCCGCCGCGCGCGAGCGTCACCACCATCGACCGCACAATGATGTAGCAAACGATCATCGCCCCCAGCGCATGCGTCACCCCAAACCATCTCGACGCCTTCGCCTGCGTCATCAATTGCGCTTCGAACACCATCCCCACCACCGCGGCCACTCCCGCCGCAATTTGCGCGGGGCCTCGCGCGAAAATAATTCCGAGAAAGGGCAGCACGCTGATCACAAGAATTCCCAGCACACCGGCGAGCGTCTTCACCACATTGAAATCGAATCCAGCGAACATGTTTTTCGTCATGCCCTTGATGACGTTCCCGATTCCTTCCTGCCAGCGAATGCGCAGCAAATTCTCGCTGGGCGCGACGCCGGAGGCGAAGCCGTGCTGCTTCACAAGTTTTCCGAGCTTCATGTCGTCGAGCACTTCCATCGCCAGCCGGCGGTGCGTTCCGATCACCTCATACGTCGAGCGCCGAATCATTTGAAACGCGCCGACCCCCATATACACTTTCGATTTTGGATTGCTCACTTGCCACGGCCGCACGCCGACCGCAAAACAAACGCCCAAATATCCCACGGCGGTCGGCTCCCAGAATCCATGCAAATCCAGCCCCGCGAGTAGCGTCAAATGATCGGATCGCTGCTGCTCCATCAACGCCAGCGCTCGCCGCAACAAATCTGGCGCGAATTGCACGTCCGCGTCGGTGAACACCAGCCATTCGCCCGTCGCTTTACGATACGCCATTTCGAGCGCATGCGGCTTGCCGAGCCATCCCGGCGGCAATTCGGCGATGTGAACCACTTTCAATCTCGGATCGCGCTGCGCGAAATCATCCAGAATGCGGGCCGTCGCGTCGGCGGAGCGGTCGTCCACCGCGATCACTTCGTAATTCGGATAGTCGAGCGCCAGCAGGGAAGCAAGCGCCTTGGGCAGTTTCGCGGCTTCGTCGCGCGCGGCGAAAAGAACCGAAACGCGCGGAAAATTCGGGCCGTCGAACGGCGCCACGCGGCTGAGCGCGGGGATGCGCGCCATTCCCCGATAGCTGAGCACAGCCATCGAAATCCAGAATGCCGCGAGAGCGACGAAGAAAATTATCGCGAAGGTGTGCAATGATGGCTTTTCCGAAGCGCGGATTAAACGAACAGGCTATCCTATCATGCGGCGTGATTGAGTAACGATTTCAGAAGATGGAGGCGGGATGATTAAGGGGAGAGAATGAGCAGCACGATCGCAATTGTAGGCGCGGGCCGCGTCGGCCGCGCGCTCGCCCGCAGCTTGCGTGCGCGCGGATGGACCATCGGCACGGTGATCACGCGTTCTTTCGGCACGGCGCGGTCGGCTGTGCGCGCGATTGGCGGCGGCCATCCTTATGGTGACGTGACGCGGCGCGTGCTGGATGCAGACGTGGTTCTGATTGCGACGCCGGATGACGCGGTCCGCGAAGTGGCGGCAAAGTTGGCGCGCGCCGGCGGTGAAGAATGGCGCGGGAAAATTGTGCTGCACACGAGCGGAGCGCTCGATGGTCGCGTGCTCGAGCCGCTGGCGCGCGCAGGCGCGGCGATTGGCGCGATGCATCCCTTGCAAACATTCAGCGGGCGCGGAGCGCCGGAGCTCGAAGGCGTCGCATTCGTGATTGAGGGCGACAGGCGCGCGCAGAAAGCGGCTCGACGCATCGCGCACGCGCTCGGTGGCGCTCCGGTGACGCTGCGGAGCGCGGTCAAGCCCGCGTATCATGCCGCCGCGACGTTCGCCGCGCCGTATGTGTTGGTGCTGATTGAAAGCGCGACGCGCATTTTGATGCGCGCGGGATTTCCGCGCCAGCGTGCGAAACTGGCTCTGTTGCCGCTGATTCGGCAAACGCTCGCAAATTATGAACGTCTCGGCGCACGCAAGGCCTGGACGGGTCCCGTGGCGCGCGGCGATTTCTCGACCGTGGCGCGGCATCGCGCGGCGCTTGCGGAATGGCCGGAGGAATTTTCACAATCGTACGCGGCGCTGGCGCGCCTGTCCGCGCGGGTCCTTGATGCGCATCCCGAACGGAAGCTCAAGCAGCTTGATCGCGTGCTGCCGAAACGCTGATTTTATTTCCGAGGAGGAAGCCTTGTCGAAATTGCAGATTCCAGTGGAAATCGAAACGCTGGCGAACGGCCTTCGCGTCGTCATTTCGCCGGACCATTCCGCGCCGATCGTAACGGTCGGCGTTTATTATCAGATTGGATTTCGCCTCGAACCGCGCGGCCGCAGCGGCTTCGCGCATCTCTTCGAGCACATGATGTTTCAAGGCTCGGAACACGCCGGGAAAATGGAGCACATCCGGCTGATTAATTCCTCCGGCGGCGTTTTGAACGGCACCACGAATTACGACATCACGAATTATTTCGAAGTCGTGCCGTCGAATGCGCTGGAGCGCGTTCTGTGGCTCGAAGCGGACCGCATGCGCGCGCTGAAGGTCGACGACGAGAATCTGCGCAATCAGCGCGACGTCGTGAAAGAAGAAGTGCGCGTCAACGTGCTCAACCAGCCGTATGGCGGTTTTCCGTGGCTCGATCTTCCGCCCGTGGCGTATCGCAATTGGCCCAACGCGCACAATTTCTACGGTGATTTCGCGGATCTGGATGCGGCCACGCTCCAGGACGTCCGCACTTTTTTTCATACTTACTACGCGCCGAATAATGCCGTGCTGCTGATCGTCGGCGACGTGGAGCCGAAGGAAAGTTTTGAACTGGCCCGCAAATATTTCGAGAGCATTCCGCCGCATCCGGCCGTGCCTTCCGCGGATACCAGCGAGCCTCGGCAACTCGAGGAGCGGCGCGGCGAAGTCGAGGAAAAATTCGGCCAGCTTCCCGCGCTCGCGATCGGTTACAACATTCCGCAACGGCACGAGCGCGATTGGTACGCCTCCGCGCTTTTGGATCGCGTGCTTCATGGCGGCCGCGCGGGACGCATTCATCGCACGCTCGTTCTTGAAAAGCAAATCGCCATCGCCGCCGAAGGTGGAATGGGTTTTCCCGACGCATTCGAATACAACGGGCCAACGCTTGGTACCACGACGATTTATCACAAGCCGGAATATTCGCCGGAGGCGACCGTCGCCGCATTCGATGAAGTGATCGCGGAAGTTCACGACAAAACGCTCGACGCCGATGAGTTGGAACAAATCAAAGTAAAATGCCGCGCCGATTATTTTTCCATGCTCGAATCGGGAGGCGCGGGCGTCCCGCGATTCGGACTGATGCACGCGCTCGCGTGTTTCACTTTGTTCGACAACGACCCGCAGCGCGTGAACACGGTGCTCGATAATTTCCTTTCCGTGACGCCGGCGGAAATTCAAGCGACAGCACGAAAATATCTGGTGCCCGCGAATCGCTCGATCGTTTTCCGAAAGCCGATTGTGCAGGCCGCGCCGGTCGGTGCGCATGAGGGAGTCCAACAATGACGAGCGCGACTTCGCCAACCGCATTTCCCGTCAGGGCTCCCGCCGTCGGACCCGAGCGCCCCGTCGCATGGCCTCGCCGGACTGTTCGCACGCTCGCGAACGGCATGCAAGTGGTGCTCGCCGAGCAACACACATTTCCGAAAATCGGCGTCGAATTATTTTTCCGCTCTGGCAACGCGCTCGTATCGCACAAGTCGCCCGATCTCGCGGAACTGACTTCGCGCGTGATTCGCACAGGCACGCATTTGCACACAAGTCGCCAAATCGAAGAGGGTCTGCGGCGCATGGGCGCGAGCCTCGGCACAATGGCAGGCGCGGATACGAGCGCCATCGCCATTTCCGGGCTCTCGGAGTTCGCCGGCAAATTGCTCGCAATGGTTGACGATCTCGCGCGCAACGCCGCATTTCCCGCGGACGAATTCGAGCGCGAGCGCCGCCAGCGCCTCGAAGAATTGCGCATCGAACGCACCACGCCGGGATTTCTTGCCAACGAACGTTTTCGCCGCGTGCTCTTCGGCGAACATCCCTACGCCGTTGTCGCTCCCACCGAAGCGCAGGTCGAAGCGTACCAGCGCGATTCGCTTGCCGACTTTTATCGCGAGAACTATGTCCCGTCGAACGCGCTGCTGATTGCTGTCGGCGATTTGTCGAGCGACAGCATGATGGCGCTTGTCGAGAAAACTTTCGGCGCGTGGAAAGCAGGTCCGGCTCCCACGCTCGCGGAAACAGAGTTGCCGCATCCTCGCGGCCGCGCCGTGCACCTGGTGCATTTGCCCGGAACCGTGCAAACCGAAATTCTGCTCGGCAATTTGGCAATCACGCGGCAGAGTCCGGATTGGCGGCGCAGCGTTCTCGCGAATGCAATTTACGGAGGCGCATTCAATTCGCGGCTGGTCGCGAATATTCGCGAGCAGAAGGGTTACACGTACAGCCCGCGAAGTGCGCTGCACGCGCTGCGGCATCACGGATATTTCAGCGTGCACGCCGCGGTGCGCAACGATGTGGTTGCCGCCACGCTCACGGAAATGTTTTACGAACTCGACCGGCTGCGTTCGTTGCCAGTCAGCGACGGGGAACTCGCCGACGCGATAAATTATTTGAGCGGCGTTTTTTCTCTGGGCATCGCGACGCAAGACGGTTTGCTCGCGCAGCTCTCAACTGTGTATTTGAACGCCTTGCCCGAGGATTACCTCGAAACGTTTCGCGAGAAAATCCGCGCGTTGCAGGCTGGCGACGTTCTCGAAGCGGCGCGTCGCTACTTCGATTCGGCGAACGCGCAAATCGTAATCGTCGGCGACCGCGCGCAAGTCGAGCCGCAAGCTGCGCTCTTCGGCGAGGTTCGCGTTCACGACGCCCAAGGGAAAACGATGTAGGATGCTGTGATATGCCCGCAATCGACGAGCTTGCACACAGATTCAAGCGCGACGGCCTGCGCCGTTTCATGGTCAAGTATCAATACCATGTAATGGTGGCCTCCCTCGCTGCGGGATTTATTTTTGTCGGCGCGTACATTTTGCTTGAGGCCTACTGGCTTCTCGCTCGACTGACTTTGTTGCTGGCGATCGTGGCATTTACGCCGGCCGCCGTTGTTGCTTTCACCCACCTTCGCGAATTTGGTCCCTTCCTGTACTGGACACGAAGTGACAGTGAGTGGACTACGCGTCGGTCGCGAAAGACGGAAAAAGTGGAACTATGGCTGCGGACTGTTCTCTGGGCGCTCATTTTCCTCGCTGTAATCTATGCGGTATCCCATAACTGAATCCACTCGCGCACTATACTGTTCAGTAACATAAAAGTATGGGATACTCAGGATCACGAACTCGCGGGTTAATTGCTGGCGAGAGCGGAGGAGTGGAACATGGCTCTGAATTTCCGCAAGAATTCTGTAACGCACGGGCTGCAAATATTGATTTACTTTTGTGTGTGTGCGCTGATGTTTGCCACTGCGGCGATGGCGGCGAAGAAGCCGCTGCCGGCGCATCCGATTAATTTGAATACGGCGACGCTGGAGCAGCTCGAGGAATTGCCGGGCATCGGGCCGGTGACAGCGAAATCGATTATCGAATTTCGCACGAAGAGCGGGCCGTTCAAGCGCATCGAGGATTTGCTGGCCGTGCCGCGCATTTCGAAGAAGCGATTTCGGAAACTCGCGCCCTATGTGACAGTCGCTCCGGCCAAGCCTGAAAAAAATCATTGAAGCACGAAAGCGGCGAGCGGATCCGCGCTGCAAGACGGCGGGATTTTGCGGCGTCCTCAGAATCACACCCGAATTTTCCATCGGGATTAGAACGGCTGGGGAGAAGTTTTCTGCTGCGTAAGGCGCAGAGGCACTTGTTCCGCGATTTCCAGGCCGTAGCCTTCGAGCGCGACGATTTTGCGCGGATGATTTGTGAGCACGCGAATTCTTCGCAATCCCAAATCAATTAAAATCTGCGAACCGATGCCGCTTTCGCGCCACACCAACCGCTGACGATTCAAATCCTGATCGATTTCCACGCGCGAGTGAAAAAGAATGCGCGGCAACGCGCCGCCTTCTTCCGCCGCCGAATCAATGCGAAAACCGCGTCCGGTGTGATGCAAATAAACGAAAACGCCGCGGCCTTCGGCGGCAATGGCTTCGAGCGAGCGGTCAATAATGTCGCGGCAATCGCAGGTGAGCGAGCCGAAAACATCTCCCGTGAGGCAATGCGAATGGACGCGCACCAGCGGCGGCTGACTGCCCGCGAGTTCGCCGCGCGTAAGGGCGATATGCAGTTCGTTGTCCACTTCGTTGGCGAAAGCAATCATGCGAAATTCGCCGTGACGCGTGGGGAGAACCGTCTCCGCGATGCGTTTGACGTAACGCTCGTGCTGCATGCGGTAGCGAATCAGGTCGGCGATGGTCAGCAATTTCAAATTGTGGCGGCGGCAAAATTCGGCCAGCTGCGGGACGCGCGCCATGGTGCCGTCGTCGTTCATGATTTCGCAAATCACTCCGGAAGGCTCGAGGCCCGCGATGCGCGCCAGGTCGACCGAGGCTTCCGTTTGTCCCGCGCGAACGAGAACGCCGCCGCGTCGCGCGCGCAAAGGGAAAATGTGTCCGGGGCGCGCGAGATCTTCAGGGCGCGCGTCGGGATGGATTGCCGCGAGGATGGTGGTCGAGCGATCGGCGGCGCTGATGCCGGTGGTGGTGCCGCGGCGCGCGTCAATCGATTCGCAAAATGGCGTGCCGAACGCGGAAGTGTTTCGCTGCGACATCGGAGTCAAATTCAGCGCGTCGCAGCGCTCTTCGGTGAGCGCCAGGCAGACGAGGCCACGGCCTTCCTTGGCCATGAAGTTCACGGCTTCGGGCGTGATTTTTTCGGCGGCCATGGTCAGGTCGCCTTCGTTTTCGCGGTCTTCGTCGTCCACCAGGACGATCATGCGGCCCTGGCGAATTTCTTCGAGGGCTTCCTCGACGGTGGCGAACGGGGATTTGGTTTCGGGCATTTTAGTTAGTGCCTCGCGCGGCTTTCTCCGCAAAAGTGATAAAAAAGCGAAAACGCAAGAGTGTGTTTTTGTACCGATTAGAAATGAGTGCGAGTGTGTGTTTTGTGTGAGTTACGGGCAATTCTAATAATTTGTTGT
>Ga0307372_10014591_pt1 | contig 10033 bp, 9 predicted proteins | sample OX1MG_FD_202533 | JGI IMG/M metagenome (GOLD analysis project Ga0307372, IMG submission 202533) | Soil microbial communities from Risofladan, Vaasa, Finland - OX-1 | ecosystem: Environmental > Terrestrial > Soil > Coastal area > Acid sulfate soil | place: Finland: Risofladan, Vaasa | collected... | reverse complement strand
CCTGCCGGACGGCCGGCGCCTGGCCCGTAGCGCCGGGTCGGCGGGCGGTGCCAGCTCAGTCCTGCGCCCCCTGCGCCCCGCCTGAGGTGCACGGGTCGTCTCGGCGGCACGTCCCGCCGCCGGGTCGGCCTTCCGGGCTTGCCGGGCCTGCTCGCGTGTGCTCAGCTCAGTTCTCATCCGATGACGTCCGTTCTCCCCTGTCGCGCGGCCGTCCAGCCCGCTGTCCCCTGCCGCGCGGCTATCTCGCCCGCGCACTGGCCGTTCGCTTGCGTCCCGCGCGTCCCGCGCGTCCCCCGCGTCCCGCGCGTCCCCCGCGTCTCAGTCCCCCGCGCCCTCATGCCGCGGCCCGCACTCGCTCGGCGGCCCGCAGCCGCGCGGACGCGGCCCTCGGATTGACTGCTAGCTCTTGCTCACCCGGCCGCTCCGCGCCCCTGGTCAGCAGCCGGAACTGCGGCCGGCTGCCCGGCAGCGACACCGGCAGTCCCGGCGGCGTGGTGTCGGTCGAGCGGGCCGCGAGCGCCCGCTTGACCGCGCGGTCTTCCAGAGAGTGATAGGCGAGGACCGCGATCCGGCCGCCCACCGCCATCGCGTCCAGCGCGGCCGGCAGTGCCCGGTGCAGGGCCTCCAGTTCCCCGTTCACCTCGATGCGCAGCGCCTGGAAGGTGCGCTTAGCCGGGTTGCCCCCGGTGCGCCGGGCGGGCGCCGGGATGGAGTCGCGAACGATCTGCGCCAGCCGGAGCGTGGAGGTCAGGGGGGCCTGGCTGCGCTCGCGCACCAGGGCGTCGGCGATCCGGCGCGCGAAGCGCTCCTCGCCGTATTCGCGCAGCACCCGGGCGAGCTCATCGGCCGGGTAGGTGTTCACGACGTCAGCGGCGGTGCGACCGCCCGCGGTGTCCATGCGCATGTCCAGGGGGGCGTCATAGGAGTAGGCGAAGCCGCGCTCAGGGTCGTCTAGCTGCGGGGACGAGACGCCCAGGTCGAACAGGATGCCCTGCACGCTGCGCAAGCCAAGCCGGTCCAGGATGGCGGGCAGCGCGTCGTAGCGAGCCTGGACCAGCGTGACGCGGTCCGCGAAGGCCGCCAGCAGGCGGCGGGACTCGGAGATGGCCGTGGCGTCGGCGTCGATGCCGATGAAGGTCAGCCGGGGGTGCTCGGTCAGCAGGGCGCCGGCGTGACCGGCGCGGCCGAGGGTCGCGTCCACCAGGACGGCGCCATCGGGCTCGAGCGCGGGCCGCAGCAGCGCGAGCACCCGGTCCATCATGACCGGCAGGTGCCCGGCCGCCGCCGCGCCTGTCGCGCCCATCGAGCCCCCTTCTTCGCTTCGGCTGCCGCCGCGGCGCCAGCGACTGGAACTGTGCCGCCGGAGATCGCGCCTCCGGCGAGATGCCCGGCCAGGCCCCCATCCGCGCCATGACCTGACGACCGGACTGCGCCTGGCGCCGGGGAAGTGGCGCCAGCCGGGCTGGCCGTCCCGTCGCGGGTGGAGACCTCGCCGGGCACCTGGGCGCGCGTGTCGCGCCCCGTTACAGAACTCCTGGCAGCACCTCCTCCGATGCGTCGGAGAATGCGTCCTCCTGCTGATCCAGGTAGCTGGTCCAGGCGCCGGCGTCCCAGATCTCCAGCCGGGTATTGGCGCCGATCACCACGCAGTCACGCTGCAGGCCGGCGTAGTCGCGGAGGGCCGCGGGAATGGTGACCCGGCCCTGCTTGTCTGGCATCTCATCGGAAGCGCTGGCGAAGAACACCCGGCTGTAGTCGCGGACGGCCTTCGCGGTCACCGGCGCGGTGCGCAGCGCCTCGGTGATGCGGTCGAACTCCGGCAGGGGAAACACGTAGAGGCAGCGCTCCTGTCCCTTGGTGATAACCAGTCCCGGTGCGAGCTCGTCCCGGTACTTAGCGGGCAGGAACAGGCGGCCCTTCTCGTCGAGACGGGGCGAGTGAGTGCCGAGAAACATCAGCCATCACCTCCCCAGTCCCCCACCGGCGGTACCACATGAAGCTGCCCTGGCCCCACGGTCCACCACTGTACTCCACTCTCCTCCACCGTCAACGACTTCAAGCCCGCCAAGCTGGACATCTACCGGATGAGTAACGAGGTCAGAGGGGTGGAGCGAAGTGGAGGAGGCAAGGACACCATGGCCGTTACCCCGCCGAAGATCCCGTGCGGGATCGCCCCGGACCCGCCCCACGACGTACTGTCTGATCGCACGGATTTGTCAGCGGGGCCAAGGAATCCGGGCGCGGGCTGGCTGGAGAATCGCGCCGCGGACCTGACGCGGGAGGACATGTGGTGGTGGATACTGGGCGTCCGGCCGAGCCCAGCCTCGACGAGCTAGGGGAGATCGCGCGCCGCGTCGCAGCGTCAGTGGAAACCGTCATCGCCGGCAAGCCGGCGGCCGTCCGGCTGGCCCTCACGGTGCTGCTCGCCGAGGGGCATGTCCTGATCGAGGATGTGCCGGGCGTCGGCAAGACGCTGCTGTCCAAGGCGCTCGCCCGGTCCATCGACTGCTCGGTTCGCCGCGTGCAGTTCACCCCGGACCTGCTGCCCAGCGACATCACCGGGGTGAGCGCGTACAACCAGGAGATCCGGGAGTTCGAGTTCAAGCCGGGGCCGATCTTCGCCAACGTGGTGCTGGGCGACGAGATCAACCGGGCCTCGCCGAAAACCCAGTCGGCAATGCTGGAGTGCATGGAGGAGCGGCAGGTCACCGTCGACGGTGCCACCTACCCGCTGCAACTGCCGTTCATGGTGATCGCGACGCAGAACCCGATCGAGATGGAGGGCACCTATCCGCTGCCCGAGGCTCAGCGAGACCGCTTTACCGCGCGGATCGCGATCGGCTACCCCGACCCCGGCGCCGAGCTGGCGATGCTGGACTCGCACGGATCGGCCTCACCGCTGGATGACCTCAAGCCCGCCGCGCATGCCAGCGACATCCGGGCCCTGGTCGCCGCCGTGCACGGCGTGCACGTCGCACCGCAGATCCGGCAGTACGTGATCGACCTGGTGAATGCGACCCGGCACTCGCCGGAACTGCGCCTGGGCGCATCCCCGCGGGCCGCGCTGCACCTGTTCCGCGCGAGCAAGGCCTGGGCGGCGCTGGACGGCCGGGACTTCGTCATTCCCGACGACGTTCAGGCCCTGGCCATCCCGGTCCTCGCCCACCGGCTGCTGCCCACCTCGGAGGCCCTGGTGGGCAGGCAGTTGCCGGAACAGGTCCTCACCAGGATCGTGGAGCGACTGCCGCTCCCTGGCCGCTAGCCGCCGATAGGCCAGCCTGGCCAGCTGACCTGGGCGGTAGTCCGGCATAGATTGAGATACGGCAGCCGGAAGGAAAGGCCCTCAGATGCGGTCGTCACTGCTGGCCGGGTTGACTACCCGCGGCACGTCATTCCTGGCCGCCGGGGCCGCGACCGTGCTGGCCGGGCTGCTGCTGGGGACCCGGGCCCTGCTCAGCGTCGGCGTGACCCTGATGGTGCTCCCGATGCTGGCCCGGGTCGCCGCCGGCCGGGCCCGGTACCGGCTCAGCTGCACCCGGTCCATCACCCCGGCCCGGGTGCCGGCGGGCCACATCGCGACGGTGACGCTGCGGCTGGAGAACGCCTCCCGGCTGCCCACCGGGCTCATGCTGGCCGAGGACAGCGTCCCGTATGCGCTCGGCACCCGCCCCCGCTACGTCCTGGACGGCATCGAGCGCGGCGGGGTCCGCGAGCTGAGCTACCCGCTGCGCTCCGACCTGCGGGGGAAGTTCGAGATCGGGCCGCTGGAGATCCGCATCGCGGACGCGTTCGGCGTCGTGGAGCTGGGCCGCTCGTTCTCCTCGCGGACGACCTTCATCGTCACGCCGCGAGTCGTGCCGCTGCCGCGGGCCACGGCGAGCAGCAGCTGGGCCGGGGACGGCGACGGGATGACCCGCACGACGGCGGCCGCCGGGGAGGACGATGTCATCCCGCGCTCCTACCGGGACGGCGATGAGCTCCGCCGGGTGCACTGGCGCTCGACGGCACGGTACGGGGAGCTCATGGTGCGCAGGGAAGAGCAGCGCTGGCGGAACCGGGCGCTGCTGTTCCTCGATACCCGCCGGTCAAGCCATGCCGGCACCGGGATGGCCTCGTCGTTCGAGTTCGCGGTCAGCGCCGCCGCCTCCGTGGGCGTGCACCTGGCGCGAGAGGGCCTGGACGGGCAGCTCATCACCGACGCGGGGCCGTTCGACAGCGGCGGGATATTCGAGGATGTCCTGCTGGACTCGCTCGCGGTGATCCGGCCATCGGCTAACCGCGACCTCTCCCGGGGCGTGTCCTCGCTCCGGACCGGCGACGGCGGCCTGATCGTCGCCATCATGGGGAGCCTGTCGGCCGACGCGGCCCGGCAGCTCGCGGCGTGCCGGCGCGACCAGTGCCAGGCGATCGCGCTGCTGCTCGCGGCCTCGACCTGGGCTGACCAGGCCGCGGCGGGCAAGGGCTCGGCCTCGAACGGCTCGGGGCGGGGCGGCGGGACGGGCGGCGAGCTGCCCGTTACTCACGAAGAGACGACCACCGCGGCAGCATTGCTGCGCAGCGCGGGCTGGCGGGTGATCTCGATCGACGCGACGACGCCGCTGGCCACCGCCTGGCAGCGGCTGCCGCGATTCGCCGGCCAGCCGGCGCCGGCCAGCGGTGGTTACGGGACCGGATCTGCCCCTGGAGCGGCGCGATGAACTACCGGCTGACGATCACCGCGGCTGCGGCCGTCATCCTGGCCTCCTTCTCGCTAACCACGGTCATCGAGGGCGTCGGCTGGCTGTACGCGGGGGCCGGGGCGGTCGTGGTGGTAGCGGCGGCGGGCCTGGCGACCAGGCTGGCGGCGATCCCGGCCGCCGCCGTGGCCACGGTGCTGGTGCTGATCGCCGACATCCCGCTGCTGGCGTGGCCATCCTGGGCGGCGCGGATCGCCGGGCTGGCGCTGCTGGCCGTCATGGCCGCCAGCGCGGCCACCCGGCGCGTCCTGCCGGCGCTGGCCGGTGCCGGCACCTACCTCGCGGCCCTGCTCATCTACCTCAACCTGGTCTTCGCCACCGCGCAGTCCGTGGCCGGGATCATCCCGACCGCCGGGTCGCTGCGTCACCTGGCCCGGCTGGCCTCGGCTGGTTACGCGGAGCATAACTTCGCTCCGCCGGTTCCGGGCGGCCGCGGCCTGGAGCTGATCACCGCGGCCGGCATCGGGGCCATCGCGATCCTCACCGACCTGCTCGCGGTCCGGATGCGCGGCCCGGCGGTGGCCGGGCTGCCGTTGCTGGTCCTGTTCAGCGTCCCGGTCGCGACCAATGTCCAGCACGTCGGGGTAGGCCTGACGGTCGCGTTCTGCCTGGGGATCACCGGTTATCTCGCCCTTCTCGCCGCCGACGGCCGGGAGCGACTGCGGCTGTGGGGGCGACTGGTGACGGTCTGGCAGGAGGACCCGCGGGACGAGCCGACGCGCAGCCCGGACACCCGGGCTCTGGCGGCGTCGGGACGGCGGATCGGCCTGGCGGCGGTCGCGGTCGCGGTGGTGGTTCCGCTGGCGCTGCCCGGCCTCAAGGAGCACGGGCTGCTCGGCAGGGACGCTGTCCCCGGCCGCGGCGGCAGCCAGGTGGCATCGCCCACGCCGCTGGTCCAGATGCACAGCCAGTTGCTCGCCCATTCGGCCCAGCCGGCCCTGACCTACCGCACCAACGCCGCCGATCCGCCGCAGCAATACCTGCAGGTGTACGTGCTGAACTACGACGACGGCACCGGCAAGTGGACGCTGGCGGACCGCAGTCCGAGCGCCTCGGTCGGCGGGCAGGCCCTGCGCCCGGCGCCGGGCCTGTCCGCCGCCATCGCGACCACCACCGATACGACGAAAATCACCATCAGCAAGGACAGCGGCTACACCGGCGACATGAGCTACCTGCCGCTCCCCTATGCGCCCCAGTACCTGACGGTGCCGGGCAGCGGCTGGCAGGAAACCAACTCGACGCTCATGGTGTATGGCTTCCATTCGGACGCCGGGCTGACCTACTCGGTAACGAGCAGGGCGGCTGTCCCGACGTCGGCCCAGCTCTCGGCCAAGACCAGGATCCCGGCCAGCATCAGGCGCACCTACCAGAGCTACGCCGGCCCCGACCGGGCCAGGCTGACGGGCATCGCGCGGCAGATCACCCTCGATGCGCACAACCCGTACGCCCGGGCCGTCGCCCTGGAGGACTACTTCACCGAGTCCGGCCTGTTCACCTACAGCCTGCGCGGCAACCTGCCGGGCACGCTGGCGCAGTTTCTCACCACCGACCGGCGCGGCTACTGCCAGCAGTTCGCCTTCGCGATGGCCGTGCTCGGCCGGCTGGTCGGCATCCCGTCCCGCATCGCGGTCGGGTACACGGCCGGCACCCGCGCCGGTCACGGCATCTGGAAGGTGACGACGGCGGACGCGCATGCCTGGCCGGAGCTGTACTTTGCCGGCGCCGGCTGGATCCGCTTCGAGCCGACCCCGGGTGGCCCGGCGGCCCAGGGCACGGCCACCAGGCCCGTCTACGCCGCGGCGACGCCTGGCATCAGCACCCCGATCCAGCAGGTGCCAGGAGCCCACGCGGTGCTGCCGCCGGCCGCTGGCGGCGCCAATGGCCTGGCCCCGAAGATCCACAAGCCCGAGGCCGGGGCCGGGTCGACCGCCGGCCAGCATGGCGCGGCAAGGTCGGGCGGCTTCCCCGTCGGCCTGCTCCTCGCCGCGATCGCCGCCGCCCTGATCATCGCGCCCGGCCTGGCCAGGATCGTGACCCGGCGCCGGCGCTGGCTGACCGCCGCCGGCGACGCCGGCCGCGCGCACGCGGCCTGGCGGGAGCTCACCAGCGACCTGGAAGATCACGGGGTAGGCGGCGCGGTTAGCGAGTCACCTCGCGCCCTGGCCGCGCGGCTGTCCGCCGCCGGGGCCCTGAGTGAGGCCGCGCTGCAGGGCGTTGGCCGGATCGCGGCCGCCGAGGAACGGGCCCGTTATGCCCGCACCCCCGCCGCGAGCGGCTCGCTGAAATCCGACGGCCAGGTCGCCCGGCGGGCGCTGGCCAGGAACGCAAGCCTGGTGCAGCGCTGGCGGGCCCGGCTGCTGCCTGCCTCCACGCTGGCCCCGGTGCTCGCGGCGCTGCGCCAGGTCCCCGATGTCTTCGGCTGGCTGGACGCGGCGAGCTTGCGGGTCCGGCGCACGGCGGGCAGCGTGGTTCAGCCGCACCGGGTGGACTGAGCTCGCGCGGGGGGGCGGGGGGTTCTGGGGCGGGAGGTTCTCTTAACGGCCGTCGCGCTCCTGGCGGCGACGCCAGCGCTCCTCGATCCGCTCCATCATGCCGGCACTGGGTGCCTTGCCTGGCCGGCTCTCCTTCGCGAGCCCGCGTCCGGCCCTGATCCCCGCCATGTGACGGTAGCTCGTCAACGCCCACATGCTGGCGGCAAGCATGACGACGAAGCCGGCCACGCCGATCCACGGGTCCTTGGTGGCCACGCCTGCCACCAGCAGGCCGACGCCGACGAGGAAGCCGAATGCCGCCTGAATGACTCTCCGCCGGTAGTGCACACGAGGATCGGTGGCGCGCACTGCGCGGGCAAACCGCGGGTGCTCGGCATAGAGCGCCTGCTCGATTTGCTCAAGCTGGCGCTGCTCGTGCTCAGAGAGCGGCACGCTGCCTCCCTTGGACTCACGCAGGGACGGGCTCGATGACCGTCGCCACACGGCCTTCCACCCAGAATACGAGCGCCGGCGCGTCATGGGGAAGGGTACACGGAGCCTGGGGCTAGACGGGTGGTGACGGCACGGCCTGCCACGTCCCACAAGCCCCTTGCGTATCAGGGGCTCCACAGGTCGGCCGGCCCGTCATCCGCCCGGCCGGACGTGACGCGGATCATGATCATCTTGCCGCGCCTGGTGACCGTCCACCAGCGTCGCCGGGCGCACCGCCTCGGCCCCGAACCGGCTGGCGATCTGGTCCAGCGCACGCTCGGCCGCTCGCCAGGATTCCGGTCGCTCCCCCAGGATCAGCTGGGTCGCGGCCGCCGTGGCGGGGACCAGGCCGGTGACCCGCACGCCGACCAGCCGCAGCCGGGCCTGCGGGCCCAGCCCGGATCCCGCGTGCAGCGCGCAGGCCGTCGCGTAGATCCGGTTCGTGACGTCGGTCGGCTCCGGCAGCGTGCGGGACCGCGTGATCGTGGTGAAGTCCGCGAGCCGCAGCTTCACGACCACGGTCCTGGCGGCATAGCCCGAGGTGCGCAGGCTATGAGCCGTCCGGCCCGACAGTCGCAGCAGCTCACGGCGGATGAGGGCTAGATCGTCGATGTCCTCGGCGAAGGTCTCCTCCGCGCCGATGCTCTTCTCCTGAACGGCGTTCTCAACGCGACGGTCGTCGCGCCCGGCGGCCAGGGCGGACAAATGGGTCGCCGCGGCCCGGCCCAGGTCGGCTTCGAGCACGCCGAGCGGCGTGCTCGCGATATCGCCGACGGTACGCAGCCCGAGCCGGGCCAGCGCCTTGCCGGTCTGCTGCCCGACTCCCCACAGCGCCGAGACCGGCAGCGGATGCAGGAAGTCGCGGACGCCGTCGGCCGGGATGACCAGCAGGCCATCGGGCTTGCAGTGCACGGACGCGAGCTTGGCGATGAACTTGTTCACGGCGATCCCCACCGAGCAGCTGATGCCCAGCTGCCGCACCACCTGCCGCCTGATCAGCGCTCCAATGGCGGCCGGCCGGCCCAGCCGGCGCAGGGCACCCGATACGTCGAGGAATGCCTCATCTAGCGAGAGCGGCTCGACTTCCGGGGTTATCGCCCGGAAGATGCTCATGACCTCCCGGGATACCGAGCCGTACAGGCCATGCCGGGGCGCGATGATGACGGCCTGCGGGCACAGGCTCCTGGCCCGGCCGACCGGCATCGCCGAGCGCACGCCGTAAGCGCGTGCCTCGTAGGTCGCCGACAGCACCACGCTCCGGCCGGACGCATGGCCGACGATAACCGGGCGGCCGGCCAGCTCAGGCCGGTCCCGGACCTCCACGCTGGCGTAGAACGCGTCCATGTCTACGTGCAGGATGTTGCAGCCGGTGTCGTCCGGAAGGCGGGCCGCACCGCCTGCGGGCCGGGGCGCACCGTCTGTCATCCGACCGACTGTAGCGCCAGGGTCTGACAGTCCGCCCGGCCGCGACTCGGCGCCGCAAGCCGGTCCTCGCATTATTCGAACACACATTCTATGATGACCTCATGACAGACATCAGCCCCACGGATAACATCCTGATCTCACGCATCATGGGAACAGCCAGTCGCCACGCCCGCCACCGGCCCCTCAGCGAAGCCGAGCACCACGCCGCCATCACTGAGCTCACGGACCTCGCGCAGGGACGCGCCGGCCTCCTGGCCTACTGCGCCGGGACCACGGCCGGATTCCACGACGGCGATCCCGACGAGGCCCACCACCTGCGCGCCGCCCAGCTGTGCATCGACGCGGGAGCCGACACCACCCAGATCGCCCGCTGGACCCAGGAAGGACACCGCCGCGCCGCCACCGCCCGTGCCAGCCGAGCCCGGCGTTCATGATCACCCGGCTTTCTCAGTCGTGGTGACTGAGAAAGCCGGGTGATCATGAACAGCTAGAGCGCCAGGCCGGGCTTGAGTTCCAGGAGGCGGGCCAGCAGGCCGTTGATGAAAGACGGCGAGCCGTCGGTCGACAGCTCGCGGGCCAGCTGCACGGCCTCGCTGATCACCACGCCGTCCGGCACATCATCCTGCCAGAGCAGCTCGAAGGTGCTGATCCGCAAGATGTTGCGGTCCACGGCGGGCATCCGGTCCAGCGTCCAGCCCTGGGCGTAGGTCGAGAGCAGCTCGTCGATCTGGTCGCGGTGCGCCTGCACGCCCCGGACTAGCTCGGCGGCATAAGGGGAAACCGGCGGGCTGGCCGCCGCCGTCCGCTCGTCGAGCAGTTCCAGCACCGGCACGGACCGGATCTCGGCCTCGAACAGGACATCGAGGGCTCGCTTGCGAGCCTTACTGCGCGCTGCCACGTCTGCCCCAG
>Ga0307372_10014590_pt1 | contig 10034 bp, 8 predicted proteins | sample OX1MG_FD_202533 | JGI IMG/M metagenome (GOLD analysis project Ga0307372, IMG submission 202533) | Soil microbial communities from Risofladan, Vaasa, Finland - OX-1 | ecosystem: Environmental > Terrestrial > Soil > Coastal area > Acid sulfate soil | place: Finland: Risofladan, Vaasa | collected... | reverse complement strand
CCATGCAGCCGGTGCCGGCCGAGGTCACCGCCTGGCGGTAGACGTGATCGGCGACGTCGCCCGCGGCGAACACCCCGGCCACGCTGGTCGCCGTCGCCTCGCCGGCGCTGCCGCCCTTGACGACGATATAGCCGCCGCGCATCTCCAACTGGCCGGCGAACAACTCGGTGTTCGGCTGATGGCCGACGGCGATGAAGACGCCGTGAACCGCGAGGGTGCGCGCCGCGCCGCGCTCGCCGGCGCGCAGTTTGAGGCCGGTGACGCCGGACGCATCGCCCAAGATTTCCTCGACGATATGCGTCCAGAGGATCGTGAGCTTGCCGGTGCGCTGCAGTTCGTAGAGCCGGTCCTGCAGGATCTTCTCGGCGCGCAGGCCGTCGCGCCGATGGATCAGCGTCACGTGCTTGGCGATGTTGGCGAGGTACAGCGCCTCTTCGACCGCGGTATTGCCGCCGCCGACGACGGCGACGTCCTTGCCGCGGTAGAAAAAGCCGTCGCAGGTCGCGCAGGCCGATACGCCCTTGCCGCGGTACAATTCCTCGGACGGCAGCCCGAGATATTTGGCCGAAGCGCCGGTCGCGATGACCAGGGCATCGCAGCTGTAAGCGCCGTTGTCTCCCGCAAGCGAGAACGGCGTGCGCCGCAGATCCACGCGGTTGACGTGATCGACGGCGATCTGCGTGTGGAAGCGTTCGGCGTGCAGGCGCATGCGCTCCATCAGCGCGGGCCCCTGCAGGCCTTCGACGTCGCCGGGCCAATTGTCGACGTCGGTCGTCGTCATCAGCTGGCCGCCCTGTTCGAGGCCGGTGATCAGGAGCGGCGAGCGGTTGGCGCGCGCCGCGTAGACGGCCGCGGTAAAGCCGGCGGGGCCTGAGCCCAGGATGATCAGGCGGCTATGGGTGACTTCGCTCATGTACACTTTCCTTTGTCGTCTCGCAGCCAGTTCATGGTATGTAAATTCAAGCACTCCGGCCAGCGATGGCGTCGGCAAGGGCAATCGGGTACGATCTCATATTATTCAATTAGTTAGGAAATTTATATCATTAAAGATCTAGAGCTCGGCCAGGGTGCGGAAAGCAAGCGGTCGGCGGCGGCGCAGAAAGTCTCCGGCGCGGTCGCGCGTTCGCTGCGCGAAGGCACTTTCTGGGTGCTCGGCGCGATCGCCCTGATCCTGTGGCTCGCGCTGCTCACCTATCAGGCGCGCGACCGGGGATTTGCCGATACCGGCGTGCCGGGGCCGGTCGGCAACTGGATCGGTCCGGTCGGCGCCTGGCTGTCGGGCTTTTTCTTTTTCCTCTTCGGGCGTCCTGCGTATCTGTTCCCGCTGATGCTCGCCCTGGCCGGCTGGATGGTGCACAAGAACTCCGCCCCCGACACGCGCTCGCGCATCAACACGCTGCTGCGCGCGGGCGGCTTCGCGCTGACGCTGCTCGCGAGCTGCGCGCTCGCGACGCTGCATTGGAGCGGCGCTGCGTTGCCGAACAGCGCCGGCGGCGCGTTCGGCGAGCTCGTCGGCCGCGGCCTGGTGCGCGGCTTGAGCCTCCTCGGCGCGACGCTATTGCTGCTCGGCCTGTGGTTCGCGGGCGTCGCCCTGTTCCTCGGCGTCTCCTGGTTCACGGTCATGGACAAGCTCGGCGCGCGGGCGCTCGGCGCCGCGCAATGGCTGCGCGCGAAGTTCGCGCAGCGCCGTGAATTGAGCTCCGGCCAGCAGCGCAAACAGGCCCGCCAGGACGTCGTCCGCGAAGAACAGAAGAAGGTCGGCCAGCGCATTGCGCCGCGCATCGAGCCGCCGGCGCCGAGCCCGGCGCGCAGCGATCGGGTCGAGCGCGAACGCCAGGTGCCGCTGTTCGATGCGCCCCAGGCGAGCGAGCTGCCGGCGCTCTCCTTGCTCGATGAGCCGGTCGCGCACGAACCGTCGTACTCGCAGGAAGCGCTGGAGGCGATTTCCCGGCTGGTCGAATTGAAGCTGCGCGACTTCGGCGTCGAGGCCGAGGTCGTTGCGGTGCAGCCGGGCCCGGTGGTCACGCGCTTCGAGCTGCGCCCCGCGCCGGGCGTCAAGGTGAGCCAGATCAGCAATCTCGCGAAGGACCTGGCGCGGGCGCTGTCGGCGGTCAGCGTGCGCATCGTCGAGGTGATCCCCGGCAAATCGGTGGTCGGCCTGGAGATCCCGAACGAGAAGCGCGAGATCGTCACGCTCGGCGAGATCATCAAATCGAAGCCCTACGACGACTTGGCTTCGCCGCTCGCGCTCGCGCTCGGCAAGGACATCGGCGGCGTGCCGGTGGTCGCGGACCTGGCGCGCATGCCGCACCTGTTGATCGCCGGCACGACCGGCTCCGGCAAGTCGGTCGGCATCAATGCGATGGTCCTGAGCCTGATCTACAAGGCGACGCCCGAACACGTGCGCATGATCATGATCGATCCGAAGATGCTGGAGCTGTCCGTCTACGAGGGCATACCGCACCTCTTGTCGCCGGTGGTCACCGACATGAAGCAGGCGGCGAACGCCTTGCGCTGGTGCATCGCCGAGATGGAGCGGCGCTACCAGCTGATGTCGGCGCTCGGCGTGCGCAACATCGGCGGCTTCAACCGCAAGATCAAGGAAGCCGCCGACGCCGGCAGGCCGATCAAGGATCCGATCCGCATGCAGAAAATCGCGCAAGGCGTTCCCGGCATCGTCGCCGAGGACGTCCCCGAACTTTGTGGCCTGCCGTTCATCGTCGTGGTCATCGACGAACTCGCCGATCTGATGATGATCGTCGGCAAGAAGGTCGAAGAGCTGATCGCGCGCCTCGCGCAAAAGGCGCGCGCTTCCGGCATCCATTTGATCCTGGCGACCCAGCGGCCGTCGGTCGACGTCATCACCGGGCTCATCAAGGCGAACATTCCCTCGCGCATCGCCTTTCAGGTCTCCGCTAAAGTCGATTCGCGGACGATCCTCGATCAAAGCGGCGCCGAATCGCTGCTCGGCCACGGCGACATGCTGTTCCTGCCGCCGGGAACGGCGATCCCGACGCGCGTGCACGGCGCCTTCGTCTCCGACCAAGAGGTGCACCGCGTCGTCGCGGGGCTGCGCAAGGGGTCGCAGCCGGTGTACATCGACGAAATCCTCGACGGTCCGCAGGGCTTTATCCCCGGATTCAGCGCGGACGACGAGGAGGCGGGCGACGGCGGCGTCGCCGAGGCCGAACAGGATCCCTTGTACGACGAGGCGGTGCGCATCGTCACGGAGACGCGCAAGGCGTCGATATCCGGGGTGCAGCGCCGTCTGAAAATCGGTTATAACCGCGCGGCGCGGCTCGTCGAAGCGATGGAGGCGGCGGGCCTGGTCGGGCCGCTGCAATCGAACGGCGGCCGCGAGATCTACGGCGCCGCGCCGCCGGAGGAGTGAGTCGATGTCGGTTCGCATTACAGGCGCCGCGTTCGCGGCCTGCATGATCCTGCTCGGCCGCGGCGCCGCGGCCGAACCGGCGCCGGCGTCGGCGGCGGCGACCGCGGAGTCGGCGCCTGCGGAGTCGACAACTGCGGAGTCGGCGCCTGCGGAGTCGGCGACTGCGGCCTCGGCGGCGGCGGCGGCTCGCGTCGAGCATTATCTGTCCGGCTTGAAGACCTGGTCGGCGGACTTCGAGCAGACGATCGACGATGCCGACGGCAAGGTGCTGCGCAGCGCTTCGGGGCACTTGTACCTCAAGCGGCCGGGCAAGTTCCGCTGGGACTACACCGCACCGTCGCGCCAAGTGGTGCTCGCCGACGGCAAGAAGCTGTGGTTCTACGACAAGGATTTGCAGCAGGCGAACGTGCGCGACATGGACTCGACGCTGAAGAGCACGCCCGCGGTGCTGCTTGCCGGGGGAGCGACCGTCAGCAGCCAGTTTCGCATCAGCGCGCTGCCGGCCGGCGAGGGCTACGAATGGTTTCAGCTGATTCCGAAGCATCCGACCAGCGATTTCCAGGCGATCCGCATCGCCTTCGCGAACGGCGAACTGGTGCGCATGTTGTTCGCCGACAAGCTCAACCAGGTCACGAGCCTGAAATTCAGCAACGCCAAGCGCAACGTGACGCTCGCGCCCGCGCTGTTCATCTTCACGCCGCCTGCGGGAGTCGATGTGATCGGACACCCGTCGCCGTGAACGCCGGCCGCGACGGCGCCTACCGGCCGCTCGCGGATCGGCTGAGACCGCGCACCCTCGACGAATACGCCGGCCAACAGCACCTGCTCGGCGCCGGCGCGCCGCTGCGCCGCGCGCTCGAAGCCGGCCGACCGCATTCGATGATCCTCTGGGGGCCGCCGGGAACCGGCAAGACGACGCTCGCGCGGCTGGTGGCGAGCTGCGTCAATGCCGAGTTCGTCGCACTCTCCGCGGTGCAGGCCGGCGTCAAGGAGATCCGCGCGACCGTCGATGCGGCGCGCGCGCTGCGCGGCACGCGCGACACGGTGCTGTTTCTCGACGAGGTGCACCGCTTCAACAAGTCGCAGCAGGACACGTTTTTACCCTATGTCGAGGACGGCACGCTGATCTTCGTTGGCGCGACCACCGAAAATCCCTCCTTCGAGATCAACAACGCGCTGCTTTCGCGGGCGCGCGTGTATCTGCTGAAGCCGCTCGAGATCGCCGATCTGGCGCGGCTCTTGGATCTCGCGCTCGCCGATTCAGAGCGCGGCCTCGGCCGGCTCGCCTTGCGGATCGACGCGGACGCCCGCGAGCTGCTGCTCGCCGCCGCCGACGGCGATGCGCGGCGCATGCTCAATGTGCTGGAAACGGCTGCCGATCTTGCTACGCCTGAGGGCGGCGCGCGGCATCTGGACGCCGTGACGATGCGCGCCGTCATCGGCAACCCGTATCTGCGCTTCGACAAGGGCGGCGAGAGCTTCTACGACCAGATATCCGCGCTGCACAAGGCGGTGCGCGGCAGCGACCCGGACGCCGCGATCTACTGGCTGTGCCGCATGCTCGCCGGCGGCTGCGATCCCTTATATGTCGCGCGGCGCGCACTGCGCATGGCGAGCGAGGATATCGGCAACGCGGACCCCCGGGCGCTGACCTTGGCGCTCGAAGCCTGCGCCGTCTACGAGCGCTTGGGCAGTCCCGAAGGGGAGCTCGCGATCGCGCAGGCGATCCTCTTCATGGCCGCGGCGGCGAAGAGCAATGCCGTGTACACGGCCTATCAGGCGGCGAGCGAGGATGCGGTGCGCTTCGGCTCGCTCGAGGTGCCGCTGCACCTGCGCAATGCGCCGACGCGCCTGATGAAGGAATTCGGCTACGGCAAGGGCTACCGGTATGCGCACGACGAACCCGACGCCTATGCCCCGGGCGTGCGCTACCTGCCGGAGGGCATCCCCGAGCGGCGCTATTACGTGCCCGCGCCGCGCGGCCTGGAGATCAAGATCGGCGAGGCGCTCGAGGCGCGGCGCGCCCGCGACCTGAAAGCCGGCACGGCGCGCGAGTCGTAACGAGACGCCGCGATCGCCTACAATGACGGCACGTAGCGCCGTCCCTGAGGAATTTCATCGTGCTCGATCCGAAGCTCATGCGCAGCGATTTGCCAGGCGTAGCCGCCCTGCTGGCGCGCCGCGGTTTCGTGCTCGACGTGGCGGCGGCCGCGGCGCTCGAAGAGCGGCGCAAGGCCGTGCAGATCGAGGCCGACCGGCTGCGCGCGCTGCGCAATGCCAATGCCAAGGCGGTCGGCGCGGCGAAGGCTACCGGCGCCGACAGCGCGGCGCTGCTCGCCTCAGGGGAAGCCCTGGGCGCGACGCTAACCACGGCCGAGCGGGAGCTCGAGGGGCTGCAGGCCGAGCTCGCAGAGCTGCAGCTCGGCCTGCCGAATCTGCTGCACGCATCCGTTCCCGACGGCGCCGATGAGTCGGCGAATCTCGAAGTTCGCCGTGTCGGCAAGCCGCGCGCGTTTTCCTTCGCGCCGCAAGATCACGTGGCGATCGGCGAGCGGCTCGGCATGGACTTCGAGGCGGCGGGGCGCCTCGCCGGCGCGCGCTTCGTCGTCATGACCGGCCAGCTTGCGCGCCTGCACCGCGCGCTCGCGCAATTCATGCTCGACCTGCATACCCGCGAGCACGGCTACCGCGAAGTCTACGTGCCCTACCTCGTGCACGGCGAAGCGCTCCGGGGCACCGGTCAGCTGCCGAAGTTCGAGCAGGATTTGTTCAGGGTGCAGGGCGAGCCCGGCTTTTATCTGATCCCGACGGCCGAGGTGCCGCTTGCGAACCTGGTGCGCGGGCAGATCCTCGCCGCCGAAACGCTGCCGCTGAAATACGCCGCGCACACGCCGTGCTTTCGCTCCGAGGCGGGCGCCGCCGGCAAGGATACGCGCGGCATGATCCGCCAGCACCAGTTCGACAAGGTCGAGCTGGTGCAGATCACCGCGCCCGAGCACTCGTACGCGGCGCTCGAGGAGTTGACCCGCCACGCGGAGGCGGTCCTGATGGCGCTCGAGCTGCCGTACCGGGTCGTCGCCCTGTGCGCGGGCGACGTCGGCTTCAGCAGCGCGAAGACCTACGATCTCGAGGTCTGGCTGCCGAGCCAGGGGCGCTACCGGGAAATATCCTCCTGCAGCAATTGCGAGTCGTTCCAGGCGCGGCGCATGCAGGCCCGCTGGCGCAACCCGGCAACGGCCAAACCGGAGTTCGTGCACACGCTGAACGGCTCGGGCGTCGCCGTGGGACGCGCGCTGGTCGCGCTCCTCGAGAACGGCCAGCAAGAGGACGGCAGCGTCGCGATCCCGCGGGCGCTGCAGCGCTACGTCGGCGGGGCGAGCCGCATCGGCTAGCCCCGCGCCGCCGGCTTCAGCTGCGGCTGCCCATCGTCAAGCGCAGCACGTACCAGAACATCAGCGCGATCGAGGCGAACAGCTGCATCGCCGCCGACACATAGCGGTCTTCCGGGTAGCGATGGATGATGTTCGAGGTGTCGTAGAGCACCGCGGCGCCCGCGAAACCGATCATCGCCACCGAGAACCAGGTGCCGAGACGGAAGCCGAAGATCGCGCCGCCGACGATCGCGAGCAGCGCGAGGATGCCGCCCCACATCAACAGCGCGCGCATGAAGGAGAAATCCTTGCGCGTGCGGTGGGCGACGAGCATCAAGCCGCCGGCGCCGAGAAAGGTCACGAGCGTCGCGCTGTCGATCGTACCCGGCGCTTTGGCATCGGCGATGTACAGCAGCGGCACGAAGATCAGCGCTTCGGCGACGACGTACACCGCGAAGGAGAAGTACTGCATGCCGAGCGAGGCGCTGGTCTGCGCCGTACGCGTCGCGAGCCAGCCCGTCAGCATGAAGGCGCCGAGGATCAGCAGCCAGTTGAAGCCGAACATGAAGCGCGCAATCTCGCCGGCGAGACCGGATTCGAACAGCGCCAGTTCGACCAGCACGAAGCCTAAGATGCCGCCGACGAGGTGCGTGTAGGTGCGCGAAATGAATTCGGCGCGGCTGTCGACGGCGGTGCCGGGGTACGCCGCATTGTTCATCGGGAAATTAGCCATGACCGACTGCTCCTTAAGATATATCGAACGCCGAGATCCGACGGTTGACGCCATTTTAGCATTCCGGCCGCCGCCGCGCGCCTGCCGCCCGCAAGCATCAGCCGTGAGATAATCGCCAACGCCCCATTGGATCGAGTTCAAGCGGCAAAGTTCGCGGATTTCGGGAGGTTTAGCGTCATTTCTGCGCCACGGAGCCTGTGCCTGTTGCGATTATCGGCGATCGGCGATATCTGCCACGCCGTGCCGCTGATCCGCACGCTGCAGCACGCCTGGCCGCAATGCCGGATCACCTGGATCGTCGGCCGCCTCGAAGCGCAGCTCGCGGCGCTGATGCCGGAGATAGAGTTCCTGACCGTCGACAAACGCCGCTTCGGCGCCGAGTTCCTGCGCCTGCGCAAAGCGCTCGCCGGGCGGCGCTTCGATGTGTTGATGCAGATCCAGCTGTCGATGCGCGCGAGCCTGCTCGGCACCCTGGTGCGCGCGCCCGTCAAGCTGGGCTTCGATTTCGCCCGCGCCCGCGAACTGCAATGGCTGTTTTCGAACCGTCGGATCGCGGCGCGCAGCCGCGAGCATGTGCTGGATTCCTTCTTCGGCTTCGCCGAGGCGCTCGGAGTCACCGAACGCATCGTAAGGTGGGACCTGCCGCTGCCGCCCGAGGCGATGCGCTATGCCGAGGCCGTGATACCCGATCAGCGGCCGACGCTTCTGATCAGCCCTTGTTCCAGCCACGAGATGCGCAACTGGCGGCCGGCGTATTACGCCGCGCTCGCCGATCACGCCGCCCGGCGCTGGGGCATGCGCGTGATCCTCTGCGGCGGTGCGAGCGCGCAGGAGCGCGCAAGCGGCGATGCGATACGCCGCGCCGCGGGAGCGCAGCTTACGGATCAGATCGGCCGCGACACCCTCCCGCAGATGCTCGCGCTGCTCAACCGGGCGACGGTGCTGGTCGCGCCGGACTCAGGGCCGGTGCACATGGCGACCGCCGCCGGCACGCCGGTCATCGGCCTGTATGCGGCGACCAATCCTGCGCGCAGCGGCCCGTACCTCAGCCGCGAATGGTGCATCGACTGCTATCCGGATGCGGCGCGGCGGTTCCTCGGCCGTGAACCCGATGCGCTCCCCTGGTGGACCAAAATCGAGCGCCCGGGCGTCATGGACCTCATAGAGCCCGCCGAAGTCATGCAGCGCCTCGATGTCTTCATGCAGGGCGATCGCGGGGCTCGGTGATCCAGCGTACAGATGGCCGCGGCATGGCCCCGTCACAATGCCGCTAGGATCGCCCAGCACCGCCAGGAGAGCCACATGACACCGTTACGCCGCATTGCCGCCTTTACCTTGATCGCAAGCCTCATGGGACTTTCGGGGTGCATCTGGCCCTACGGCGGCCAGGGCGGCCGGGGTGAAGGCGAGCACATGCAAAGGCGCGGAGAGAACCAGGGAGGGCAAGGCCGCAGAGAGGCCGGCTGCGGCGGCGACCACCGCCGCGACGATTGCAACGATCAGGGACACCAATAAGCCCGCGCCGGCCCGGAACTGAGCGCAGGCGGCGCGGTCCACTGATGAGTCGTGGCGAGCGATTCGGAGGGAACATGAAGACGCCGGTCCGCCTAATGGTAGGTTTCCTGGGGCTATCGCTCGCGGCCGTCGCCGCGGCCGCCGACAAGCCGGTGGAGGCGACCTGGAAGAAGCACGACCTCAATTTCAGCTTCGTCGGCTTCACGTCGCATTACTCCTGCGGCGGCTTCGAGGACAAGGTCGATCTGCTGCTCGCGGCCGCCGGCGCCCGGGCGGATGCGAAGGTGGTCGCGAGCTGCATGGCGCCGATGGGCGGCCCGCAGGAGATCTCCACGGCCCACGTGGTGTTCCGCGCGCTGGTGGCGCGCAAGGCCGGCGACGGCGATCAGGCGGTGCCGCCCGTTCAAGCGGCGTGGAAGGCCGTTCGCCTGCGGGCGCACTCGCCTGCAGATCTCGGCGAGGGAGATTGCGAGCTCGTCGATCAATTCGCGGCGAAAATTTTGCCGCTGTTCACGGTGCAGGACGTCGAAAATCACACGAACTGCGTGCCCCACGAAGTGAACCTCGGCAGCATCGATTTGAAGTATCGCGTGCTGGCGCCGCTCCCGAAGCCGAAATCGGCGGCGGCATCCTGAACCCCGTTACGCGCGCGGCGCTCGGCGCTTCACGCGCCGCCGTTCTCATCCTCATGCGGCAGCGTGCCCATGCCTGACAAGTTGCATCGGGATCTCCTTGCGACGATTTTGCTGCTCAGTGTAGCCGCCGTCGGTGCGGCCGGATGCAAGCCGCACGCCGGCGCCGCGGCGAACGTCGCGCCGCAGGACGACGAGCCGTCACGGACAGCCGAGCCAGCGAGGTCGCAACCCGACCTCTCCGGCCGCACGCGCTTCGGCAAGGCATCGTTCTACGCGAAGATGTTTACCGGCAGAAAAATGGCAGACGGCAAAAGGATGAACCCGCATCGCGACAATGCCGCGAGCAGGACGCTGCCGCTCGGTACCACGGCAAGGGTCACCAACATCGA
>Ga0307372_10014585_pt1 | contig 10035 bp, 8 predicted proteins | sample OX1MG_FD_202533 | JGI IMG/M metagenome (GOLD analysis project Ga0307372, IMG submission 202533) | Soil microbial communities from Risofladan, Vaasa, Finland - OX-1 | ecosystem: Environmental > Terrestrial > Soil > Coastal area > Acid sulfate soil | place: Finland: Risofladan, Vaasa | collected... | reverse complement strand
TCTCGCGCACCACCACGGACGCGGGCCGATGCGGGTAGAAGCTCGGACACGCCAGCGCCGCGAACATCGCCGAGAGCTCGTCTCGCTGTCGCCGTCCCTCCGACGAACCGTCGACCACGGTCCTACGTCCAATCCGCTTTGCTCGTAGGGCGGCCAATCGGGTCTCCCGGCTCGCACCTCAGCCCCGGCGATCCGGCATGCGCCTCTGCCCACCGCGACCGCTGTTCACGCACCAACCGGTTCACGCGGCTGACCGTCGAGCTTCTCACCGATCTCGTCCTCCTCCTGAATGGAGATCTCGCCGGCGGCCAGCCTCCGCCGCCGCAGCTTGAGCGCCGGATCACCCTCGCCGGGCCGCGATCGCTCCTGCGAGCTGCGCGGCGGCGTCGAGAAGGGTCCCAGCCGGCCCCATGCATGTACACACGGCAAACCACCGTCCGATCGGTCGTGACCGGTCCCATGCTAGGACACCTCGCCGTGCCCACCATCCGGGAACGACCGACGCGAGGTCCGGGAAAGCCACGGATCCTCCGCAGACGGCAGCGCGTGTGGGAACGCGGCGGACGGACACCGGCGCGCTGAAGGTCCTCTTCGACGAGACAACCAGCAACGGCGACAGCCGCACCGAAATCCTCATCCAACGTGGTTGAGATTGTGCTCGACGTGAGTCTCCTTTCGACTCATGCCTACACAGCAGACCGGACACTGCCTCGCGACTGAGGGTGTCGTTCTACGGACGAGAGGTGGGACGCTACCCGGATTGCGATGCCCCGTCAGTCACGTAGCGTGACCCTATGGAGACTGACGGTATAGGCCGTATCTCTGGCGTGCAACGCACGGATCGGCAGAGTTGCGGCGAGGATGACGTTCGTCGCCGGCTGGCCATTCGCGACCACGAGGCGGCGGCCCTGATTGAGCGTCTCGAGACGGTGCGCGAGCAGGTGCTGGCGGCGGCGGACGGTTGGCGTCCGTGGGTCGAGGGGGCCGACGCGGACCGGGACGCGAGTGCGCGCAACTTGTTGCAGTACCTCGCGCTGCGCGGGCGCGACTTGCGCGAGCTTCAAGATCCGCTCGCTGAGCTCGGGCTCTCGTCACTCGGCCGCAGCGAAGGTCACGTCCAAGCCAGCGTCGATGCTGTGCTGGACGCGTTACGTGCCATGGTCGGCGATCCGCCGGCAGCACGAGCGAGCCCCGCGGCGATCGGCTTCGACCACAGTCGCCAGCTGCTGGCCGAGCGGACGGCTGCACTGCTGGGACCGGTTCCGCGCACGCGGCCGACGCGAATCATGGTCACGATGCCGACCGAGGCCTCGTCGGACAAAGCCTTGGTGCGCGAGATGCTCGTTGCCGGGATGGACTGCATGAGGATCAACTGTGCCCACGACACCGCGCCACAGTGGCGTGCGATGTGCGACAACCTGCGCGAAGCGGAAGCCGAGACGAGCCTCCGGGCTCGGGTGGCGGTCGACCTGCCGGGGCCAAAGCTGCGCACCGGACCGCTCGGCCCGGACGCAAAACGCGACGCGAAGGGCAGCTACCTGCGTCTCCGGGTCGGGGACCGTCTGGTACTCACGCGCGAGTCGGACGCCACGATGCCTGGTGACGGCGAGCCGACGCCAGCTTGCATCGCGTGCTCGCTTCCCGAGGCCTTCGCGGTCACGCGCTGCGGCCACCAGGTGTGGCTCGACGACGGCAAGCTGGGCGGCCTCGTGGAGTCTGTCGATCGGCACTCGATCGAGCTTCGCATCACCGCTGCCGCGCCGAAGGGCACCAAGCTGCGCGCGGGCAAGGGAATCAACCTCCCCGACGCCGTGCTCGCCATCGACCTGCTTGGCCCGCACAGCGAGGACGCTCTGCGCTTCGCAGCCGAGCGCGCTGACATCGTTGGGCTGTCGTTCGTGAGCCGCGCTCACGACATCAGGCACGTCCACGAACACCTGGACGAGCACGCCCGACCCGAGGTCGGAATGATTCTAAAGATCGAGACGCGACGCGCGTTCGAGCACTTGCCGGCGCTCCTTCTGGAAGCGCTCGGAGGTGACCGTCCCGCGGGCGTGATGATCGCCCGCGGCGACCTGGCCGTCGAATGCGGGTATGAGCGCCTCGCAGAGGTTCAAGAAGAGATCCTGTGGCTCTGCCAGGCCGCGCACCTGCCGGTGATCTGGGCCACCGAGGTACTCGATCGGCTGGCCAAGACCGGCCGCCCCTCGCGCGCGGAGATCACCGATGCGGCGAGAGGCGTGCAGGCCGAGTGCGTAATGCTGAACAAGGGCCCCCACATCGTTGAGGCGATCTCGGTACTCGACGACATCCTGCGGCGCATGGAGCGCCACCAGCGCAAGAAGCGCCCCCTGCTACCGCTCCTGGGGGTCTCCACCTACGTTCACACACCCAACTGAAGGCCCGGTGGCGTTGCGCCAAGCACCCGACAGCGCGTTGGCAGGACGCCGCCGACACGGCCATCGCGACGCGCATGCCGGGGATGAACGCGCCGCTTGCGAGCAGCGTGCCGAGCAACGCGACTCCGATCGCGCCGCCCGCCTGGCGGCTCGCATCGAGGACGCCGGATGCGATCCCCGCGCGTTCGGCGGGCGCTGCGTCGATGATCGCCGCGATCGCCGACCGGATGGCTCATCCGGTGATCGGAATGAAGGCGTTGTAGCCGAGGCGGTTGGGCATGGTGCGGAGGGGGAGCGTGGCCTGGCCGGGCTTCCAGATGGCGACCACGGCGCGTCCGCCGCCGTGGGCGACGATCACGAGGCGGTCGTCGTTGGTCCAGACGACGTTGGAGGCCTTGATGTCGACCTGCGCCGGGTAGCCGGGTAGGTGCGTGAAGGTGGCGGTGGTGGTGTTGAGGATCCAGATGTCCTCGGCCTGGGCAGGGCCGGGATACGCGGGCGAGCCGAAGTCGACAGCGACGAGCGGGCCGTCGGGCTCGGGCACGACTCTGATGATGTTGCCGAAATAGCTCGGCCACACCAGCTGCCGGCGATCGCCGCCGGTCAGGCTGACCAGCCTGAGATGGCCGAACTGCGTCCCGAGGGAGCCGCCGGGCTGCAGGCCGGAGTTCTCGAGCGCGAGCGTCGCCCAGAGCGGGTAGAGCGCCGTCCCGACGCCGGCCGGCGAGACGGCGATGCGCGCGACGGTGCGGCCCGTGAGCGGATTCACGATCACCTCGCCAGAGGCGTCGCCGATCCACAGTCCGGCTTGGGTTTCGGCAGCGATGTTCCCGCACGGAACGTGTACCGCGCCCGCTGAGCCGGGTATGAGGCGCAGGCTGCACGGTCCCGCGCGAGGCCAGCGGAGCAGCCAGATCGCCGGCCGGCCGCGGGCCGGCGCCGTTTCGATCGTGCCGGTCGCCCCCACCGCTATTCGGGGCAGTGTCGCGATGCGCCGCGCCGATCCGTCGGTGCCGATCAGATACTCCGCCTGGCTGAGCACGCACCGCTGGCAGGATTGACGGCTGACCAGGGCCACGGCTCCGCCCGCCGTGGCCCTCAGCAGTTCGACCCGGGGACCCCACGGCGTTGTGTACGAAGACGGCACGCGAAGACCGGGCACGGCGTGGACCGTCTGGCGATCGACGTTGACGACGAGCGGGCTGACCCCGTTGTTGCTCGCGACGATGAACATGTGGGTCGGGGTCGCGAGCGCGGGGCCGCTCAGCCTCGGCAACGGCTCCGGCGGGCGCGATCGCGCCGACGCCGCGCTCGAGCCGGCGCCGGTCGCGCTGGCCGGATGAACGTTGATGCTGAGGCACGCGACGTGCGTATCCCAGTGGAGCGTCAGCTGCCAACAGCCGGGGGTGGGGAGGTCGACATAGGAGGGATAGATCTGGCCCGGGCTCGAGTCGGCCGGGAAGCTCATGTGGACCGTTCTCGTCGGGCCGGCGCCCGACCGCGCGAGGATCCGCAGCGGCTGCCCGTTGCGGGGATAGCGGACGATCCAGAGCACCTTGTTCGCGGGATTTGTCGGGTGACCGGCGCGTAGCGTCGGCGCCCAGAAGAAGGCTGCTGCTGCGGCGTGCGACGCGAGCGCGTAGGGAAGCTTGAAACCTGGCGAGGAGTCCGACCAGGCGGCTGCGGTCCACTTCGGCGGCGCGCCACCGTGGATGGCAGTGGGAACGCAGGCGGCGCGGTTGGAGTCAGCGACGGCGGCGGGGTTCGCCGAGCTGATCGCGGCGAGAATGGGCAGGGCGACGAGCGCGGCGAGCGCGCCGCGGCGGGAGATGTCGTTCATGACGGGACTACACCGCTCGGGGGCGATCGGTTCCCGCGGGAACCGATCGCACGGCGGCGGTGTAATCGATCGTGACAACCTCCGCCGCGAGGGTCGTGTCCCCACGTATCGACACACGAGAGCTCGACACCGACCAGGATGAGCCGGCGCTTGTCGCGGCCGCCCGCGGCGGTGACACTCGCGCCTACGGACACCTGCTCGAGCGCCACCAGGCATCCGCGTTCCGCGCCGCGTACCTCATCACCGGCTCCGCCGCCGAAGCCGAGGACGCGACACAGGAGGCCGCCCTCAAGGCGTGGCTGGCGCTTGGTCGCTTCCGTACGGGAGCGCCGTTTCGGCCGTGGCTTGTGCAGATCGCGGTCAACGAGGCGCGCAACCGCAGGCGCTCGGCGGGGCGCCGCGCCGGGCTGGCGATGACGCTCGCCGCCGCTCCCGCCGGCTCGGGAGCGGCGCCGTCGGCGGAGGTGCAGTCGCTGGCCGACGACGAGCGCAGGCGCCTGATCGCGGCGATCGAGGAGATGGACGAGGACGACCAGCTCGTCATCGCCGCCCGCTACTTCCTCGGGCTGAGCGAGGCCGAGACCGCGATCGCGCTTGGACTGCGCCGCGGGACGGTCAAGTCACGGTCCTCGCGCGCGCTCGCCCGGTTACGGGTCCGCCTCGGGGAGGGATCGACGTGAGCGACCAGCTCGAGCAGCGGCTGCGTGCCCTGGGTGCGGCGCTCGATGTCCCACTGGCGCCGAACCTCGCGTCGACGGTGATCGGCCGCCTGCCTGAACGCCGCCGGCGCCGTGCCCGTCCGGCTCGGCGCACACTCGCGCTGGCGTTCGGCACGGTGCTCCTGCTCGCCGGCACCGCGATGGCCGTGCCCCCGACGCGCAACGCGATCCTGGACGTGCTGGGGTTGCGTGGCGTTCGCATCGAGCGCGTCAACTCGTTGCCCGCGAGCGCCGGAACGCGACTCGGGTTGGGGACGCGCCTTCCCCTCGCCGATGCCCGGCATGCCGCAGGATTCGCCGCGCTCGAGCCGCCGCGGGCAACCGCGGCGTTCCTCGCCCACGACACTCCCGGCGGGCGGATATCACTGCTGGTGGGCCCGACGCTGCTGACCGAGTTCCGCGCAAGCGTCTCGCGGCTGCTCCTCAAGATGCTCGGCCCCGGCACGCGCGGCAGGCTCGTGCGCGTCAACGGCGGCGCGGGCATCTACCTGTTCGGCTCCCCCCACGAGGTCCTGGTGATCGGGCCGGACGGCGCGATGCGCACCGACCGAATCCACCTCGCCGGCAACGTCCTGCTGTGGCAGCAGGGCCCGCTGACGCTGCGGATCGAGGGCACGCACAACTTGGCACAGGCGCTCGCGCTCGCTCGCTCGCTGCGCTGACCGGTGCACACGACGATGGCGGACGCCGACGCGACCTGCTGACCATCGTCGCCGCCGTCAATATCGCGCGGGCCGGTGGGGCCAGCCGGCGGGGTGCGACGGCGGCCCGGTCGGGCCAGGGAGTCACGCCCGAGTCCAACGGTCGTGCGGATAGGCTCCGGGTTCATGCGCAGCGAGCTCTGCATGCCGTCGTGGATGGCTGGCGCCCGTCGCGCGCGGCGTCGTTCGACGGGTCGCTGATGGATCCATTCTGGTTGGTGCTGGCCGGGTTCGCCGGCGGCCTGATCGGGAGCGTGGCGGGATTGGCGTCGCTGGTCAGCTACCCGGCACTCCTGGCGGTGGGTCTCCCGCCGCTGAGCGCCAATATGTCGAACACCGTCGCCCTGGTGTTCGGCGGTGTCGGCTCGGTCTCCGGCTCCGTTGTCGAGCTGCGCGGTCAGCGTGCTCACGCTCGGCGCCTCGGCGCGATCGCGATCGCCGGTGGAACCTGCGGCGGACTGCTGCTCGTGGCCACACCGTCGAGCGCGTTCGTACGGATCGTCCCCTGGCTGATCGCGGCGGCATCGCTGGCGATCCTCAGCCCACGTGCCTCGGTTTCTCCGACGTCGAGCGAAGCGCATCAGCCGACGTGGGCGCTCAGCGTCGGCGTGTTTCTCGTCGCGGTCTACGGCGGCTACTTTGGCGCGGCAGCCGGGGTACTGCTGCTCGCTGTGCTGCTGATCGCCACCGGGGAGCCGTTGGCGCGCCGCAACGCCATGAAGAACCTGCTGCTCGGCTTGGCAAATGCCGTGGCCGCGGTGCTGTTCGTCGTCGTCGGGCCGGTGCGCTGGTCGGCGATCGTGCCGCTCGCCGTCGGCTTCCTGCTCGGTGGCCGACTCGGCCCGCTCGTCGTCCGCCGGGCGCGACCGGGCCCCTTGCGCGCGGTCATTGCCTGCGCGGGGCTGGCCCTCGCGGTCCACCTTGGCGTGGACGCGTATCGCTGACGGCCGAGCCATCCTCGGTCCGCGTCGCGGCAACCGGCACGGGGGAACGGCCCTCGCGCGACGGAGCGTTATGCTCGCCTGCCCGCCTGGTCGAAGATTGCCGAGGGTGGCCGGGCGCGGAGCCCGCCGGCCAATGCGATCAGAGCGTTGCCGAACGTCGTAGCGAGGTGGTCGCCGATGGTTGAGAAGAAGATCGCCGTCCTGGGGGCGGGCGCCAACGGTGCCTCGATCGGTGCGGACCTCACCGCCGCCGGCCTTGATGTCGTGCTCGTAGAGCAGTGGCCGGAGCATGTTCAGGCGATGCGCGCCAGGGGAGTGCGGATCGAGATGCCCGACGAGACGCTCGAGGTTGCGGTGCGGGTCCACAACCTGTGCGATGTGGCCACCTTCACCGAGCAGTTCGACATCGTGCTCGTGCTGATGAAGGCCTACGACACCCGCTGGGCCTGTCAGCTGATCGCGCCCCACCTGAGGCCGGACGGCCTGATCGTCGGTGTCCAGAACGGCATGACCACCGACACCGTCGCGGAGGTGGCCGGACCGGAGAGGACGATGGGCTGCGTCATCGAGGTCTCCTCGATGATGGTCGAGCCGGGCGTCGTCCAACGCCACTCGCCGCCGTCGCGGTCGTGGTTCGCGGTGGGGGGGATCGATGCGGCGACCGCGGGCCGCGCGGGCGAGCTGGCCGAACTGCTCGCCGTGTCGGGCGCCGTGGAAATCGTCGCTGACATCCGCGCCGCGAAGTGGATGAAGCTGGTCAGCAACGCGACGACGCTGGTGATCACCGCGATTCTCGGGCTGCCGATGCTGGAAGCCGGTGCCATGGCCGGGATGCGGGATCTGATGCTGCGGGCCGGCCAGGAAGCGCTTGACGCCGGTCGGCGGATCGGCCACGCGACGTTGCCGATCTTCGGACTCACGCCCGACGAGCTCGGCGAGAGCGACCGGATCGTCGAGCTGCTCCTCGACACGCTCTACGCCGGCTTCGTGCTGCCGCAGACAACGACGACGATCCTTCACGACTGGATCAAGGGTCGCCGCAGCGAGGTGGACGACATCAACGGCGTCGTTGTCGCTGAGCTCACAAAGCGCGGCGCCCCAGCACCGGTGAACGCGGCGATCGTCGAGATCGCCCATCGCATCGAGCGGCGCGAGCTCAAGCCCGACCCGGCCAACCTCGCCCTGCTGCACGAGCTGGTCGCCGCGGATCTGGCCGGCTCGCGGCGCGTGGCCTGAGCCACCCTCCCCGTCCGGTCGCGGGACCCAGCGCGAGGCCCGGGTTGAACCAGAACCGCGACGCGCCAGCACACGACCTCAGGAACTTCCCGTGAACCGCCGTCGGCGCGAGGTCAAAACGAAACGCCAGCTGCGTGAGGATGGGCACCAGGCGATGTTGCCGCGCGCTGGGACACAACACGCGGCTTCGTCACCGCGGTGAGCGACACCCGGCTAGCGCTCGTCGCCTTGGTGGGCCATCGCGCCGGCCAGCGTGTACCATCCGGCCTGCCGGTGGCGGGCGACCGCGGTTGCGTCTTTCGATCCGCGGGGCCTTCTGCCTTATCGGAGGCAGGAGGAGCAGATGTCGGAAGAGCACACCACGGCAGGCCGGTTGGCGGCTGCAATCTCAAACACGGTCGTCAAGGCAATCGCTGAAGCGACGGGTCGCGGCCCGACCAAGGCGCGCACGACGATGGGACAGGACTCGATCTTCGTCGTCGTGCAGGACACCCTGACCAAGGGCGAGCGCACGCTCATGGACGCGGGCGACAAGGCGACCGTGCTGCGGATGCGGGAGGCATGGCAGCGCGCGATGCACACGTCGCTCAACGAGGAGATCGAGCGGCTGACCGGTCGCCGCGTGATCGGCTTCATGAGCGCCAATCACGTCGACCCGGACCTCGGTGTCGAGGTGTTCATTCTCGAGCCGGCCGACGTCGACGGTCGCGTCGCCGAGGGCGATTCCGGCGACTGACTAGGCGGTTGCACCGTCCACCCGGGCTTCCCCGCGGCCTGGACGAGCCAAACCGGGGACTGCGGCGAGATTGGTCGCGGCCGCAGCGTCTAGAGCAGGCCGCCCCCGGGCGGAATGACCCACAGCCGCGGCGCCAGTTGGGCGATCACGTCCGGATCGAGTTCGCTGACCGTGGCGGCCGCGTCGCGCTCCATCGTCACCGTCAGCTCGCGCCACGCCAGCGCCACGGGAGCGACCCGCGCGGTGGGTCCCCACCCGATCGCCGCTCGCAGCTCGTCTGCGCGGGCGCGCGCCTGATCCGCGGCCATCGCGCCGAACGGCACGTTCGCGCCGCCGGCGAACACGGTCTGGCTGAGAATCTGCTCGAGGTCGGTCACGACCGCAACGCCATCGCGCGGCGAGCGGCGACGGCAGCTTGACCGTAGGCGATCCCGCCGTCGTTGCCGGGAAGACGCTCCGGTGTCAGGACGCGCAGGCCGGCCGCGGTGAGATCGCCCGCCGCGGTCTCCAGCAGCCGCCGGTTCTGGAACACGCCGCCCGAGAGCACGACGAGGTCGGTGCCGCCGGCGGAGGCCAGCTGCTGACACGCCTGCACGGTGCCTCGGGCAACCGTGTTGTGAAACCGGCTCGCGACAACGCCAACGGGGATCCCCGCGGCGAGATCAGCAGCGATCGCGCCGACCGTCTCGCGCGGATCGAAAACCAGGAGCTCTGCGCTGGTGATCAGCTCGATCGGATAGCGCCCGCGCTCGGCCGCGTCGCAGACGGCCTCCAGCTCGATCGCCGCCTGTCCCTCGTAGCTGACGGCGGCTCGCAGCCCGCACAGCGCGGACACGGCGTCGAACAGGCGTCCCATGCTTGTCGTGACCGGCGAGTTGACCCCGGTGCGCACCAGCGTCTGTACCTGGCGCCAGGCGGATTCCTCGACCATGCCCACCAGGCCGGGCGGGAGCTCGGGCTCGCCCCCGAGCGCCGCGCCAAGCCAGGCGCACGCCATCCGCCACGGCTGGCGGATGGCGTGCGCACCGCCGGGCAGCCGGACGGGCATGAGCATGCCCACGCGCCGGAATTCGCCAACATCTCCGTAGAGGAATTCGCCGCCCCAGACCGTGCCATCGGTTCCGTATCCGCTGCCGTCGAAGATGGCGCCGACGGCGTTGCCGGGTTCTCGATGCTCGGCAAGGCAGGCCGCCAGGTGCGCGTGATGGTGCTGGACCGCCACGAGCTCGACGCCCTCGCGCTCCAGCGCGTACTTGGTCGAGAGGTACTCCGGATGCATGTCGTGGGCGACGATCGCCGGCTCCACCGCGAACAACCGCTCGAAGTGCGCAATGCCTTCGACGAATGAGCTCAGCGTCTCATAGTTCTCGAGGTCGCCGATGTGGTGGCCGACCCACGCGCGCTGCCCCTTCGCGAGACAGAAGGTGCTCTTCAGCTCGGCTCCGCAGGCGAGCAGCGGT
>Ga0307372_10014582_pt1 | contig 10035 bp, 9 predicted proteins | sample OX1MG_FD_202533 | JGI IMG/M metagenome (GOLD analysis project Ga0307372, IMG submission 202533) | Soil microbial communities from Risofladan, Vaasa, Finland - OX-1 | ecosystem: Environmental > Terrestrial > Soil > Coastal area > Acid sulfate soil | place: Finland: Risofladan, Vaasa | collected... | reverse complement strand
GGAACAGGCGGGCCATGCCCGACTCCTCGACGAACCCGTTGCCTCCCAGGCATTCGAGCGCCTCGGCGGCGTGCTGCGGCGCTCGCTTGCACGTCCAGTACTTGACGATCGGTGTCAAAAGGCGCTGAAGGAGGTATTCGGGCTCGTCGCCGGTAGGGGCGTCGTAGGAACGGGCCAGCCGGAGTGCCGAGGCGGTGGTGGCCTCGGACTCGAGTGCCAGATCGGCGAGCACATTGGCCATGAGGGGCTGCTCAGCAAGGAGCTTTCCGAAGACCGCTCGGTGGGTGGCGTGCCAGGTGGCCTGGGCCACCCCCTGGCGCATGATTGCCGCCGAGCCGAGTACGCAGTCGAGCCGAGTGTGGTTCACCATCTCGATGATGGTGGGCACGCCTCGGCCTTCCTCGCCGATCAACTGGGCCCACGTGCCCTGCAGCTCGATTTCGCTCGAGGCGTTGGAGCGATCGCCCAGTTTGTCCTTGAGGCGCTGGATGCGAATCGGGTTGCGAGTCCCGTCGGGTCGCCACCGTGGGGTCAGAAAGCAGCTGATGCCGCCGGGTGCCTGAGCCAGCATCAAGAAACCGTCAGACATGGGTGCCGAGCAGAACCACTTGTGGCCGGTCAGCAGGTAGCTACCGTCCGAGCCGCTGCCGGTGGGCTCGGCCCGAGTGGTGTTGGCCCTCACGTCGGAGCCGCCCTGCTTCTCGGTGAGAGCCATGCCGCAGGTGACGCCGGCCTTCTGGGCGATGGGCACGTTGGCCGGGTCGTAGGTGGTGGAGCAGATCATCGGCTCCCAGACAGCTGCGACCTCGGGCTGGTGCTGGAGCGCCGGCACCACGGCGTAGGTCATCGACACAGGGCAGATGTGACCGGCGTCGACCTGGTACCAGACGATCACCTTGGCCGCTCGGGCCACGTGGGCCCCGGCACGGGGATCGGCCCACGGTCCTGCGTGCAGCCCGTGGGCGACTGACGTCCTCATGAGGTCGTGATACGCAGGGTGGTACTCGACGACGTCGATCCGGTGCCCGTACCGGTCGTGGGTATGCAGTACGGGCTCGTGCTCGTTGGCCAAGCGTCCGAGCTCCTGGGCCCCGGCCGAACCGGCCAGCGTGCCCAAGGTTGCGAACTCGGGTCGTGCCCATGCCGCGCCTTCGCGGTCGACCGCTTCTCCCAGGGCCCGGTCCGCGGCAAAGACGTCGTACCCCTCGAGTGGCGGGGCCTGGTTGAAGACGTCGTGGGTGTCGAACTGGCCCACCTTGGGGTCCTCCCGTTGGTCGATCGGTGTGAGGACGCTGGGTGTCGGACCGTGCCCCCGTCACCATCATGTCGTACTCTCCGCAGCGGGAGACGCCTTCCGCAGCGGTTCATCGGGCATCGGCCCCACCGTGTTCCCCAGCCCGGGGCTATGTGGTCAGCTCACCATGGTGGCCGGGCAACGGGCTTGTCACCCACCGGGCGAGACTGCCATGGTCAGGCGCTGCCCGCAGCCGGTGCAGAACTGGTCTGCCGACCCCGCTGTTGCCCGGTCAACTCCGTCGGTCCCGCTCGTGTCAGCGATCACCTGACCGTCAGAGGCCGTCAGAGCACACCGCTGAGGGCTGTAGGGCACCATTATTCGGATCGTGCTGTGCACAGGTCGAACACTCGGCGGGGTCCCGAGTTATCCCACCACGGTAGGAAGAGCCTCGGTCGACCTGCGTGCTGTTCCCACTCTGGCAGGACCCGATCAGGTCGGACCGACATTACCCCAGTTCACAGGGCTGATCGAGATTTTGGTGCCCTTCACCACAGGCACCACCCGCCGCCGCACCTCGATAACTCGTTCATTCTCTTTTTCGGCGAACAAGCCGGGATGCTGTCGCGCCCAAGAGGATCGAAAGAGACTCGATAAACCGAAACCGCCGGCCCTAGGGGCCGGCGGTTTCGTCTCCATGGGGTGGCGGACGAGCATTGAACTCATCGCCACCTCCAACGAGGCACTTTCATGAACACTTGGCGTGCTCTTTCATGAACATGCCTCCTTGGAGGTGGCGGGATTCGAACCCGCGTCCTCCGGAGCCGCAATAGGCCTTCTCCGAGCGCAGCCGACATCAGGTTGTCGGGGGTGTCACTTCTGCCGGCGGGCAGTGCCACCCCGTAACCAACGAAAGTTTCCTCAGTGATCAGTTGGTGTGAGCCACTGAGTAAGCCCTACTGAATGACGCCCAAGATCCGATCCGTAGGGCGGGGACCGGCTGGACGTCGCTACTTAAGCAGCGATCGCGAGCTGAGGCTCGGCGTTTGTTTTTGGTTCCGGCTCTTTAACGTGGTTCCGGAGACCACGGCTCGCTTCTCCTACCTTGACGACCGAAGTCGAAACCAATCACCCCCATGTCTGGGACTCCACTGATCACCGTGACCAGGACCCACCATTCTACGGGGTCGGGGGTCGTCCTGCGACAGCCTGGGCACGGGCTATTCGCCGCTCCAGCGGCTCATCTCCTTTGAGGCCCGAGCGGCTTCCCGCTCGGCGTCCCTGGCCATGATCACATTGCGCTTGTCGTAGAGGCGACGGCCCTTGGCCAGGGCCAGCTCCACCTTCGCCCTGCCGTCGCGGAAATACAGCTTCGCCGGAATGAGGGTCAACGACTGCTGCTGGGTCTTGCCCATCAGCTCGTCGATCTGGGAACGGTGGACCAGGAGCTTGCGCTTCCGATCGGGGTCGTGGGCGCCGAAGCCCGTGGCGTACTGCCAGGGCGGGATGTGGAGCTGGAAGAGCCAGAGCTCGCCGTCGTCCACACGGGCGTAGGCCTCGCTGAGCTGGGCCTTACCTTCCCGGAGCGACTTCACCTCGGAGCCCTGGAGGACGATGCCGGCCTCGAAAGTCTCGAGGAATTCGTACTCACGCCGGGCGCGCCGGTTGGTGGCGACGGTGCGGTCGCCGCTGCGGTCCTCGCGGGCGGCCGCCCGCTTGGCGATCTGCTTCTTCGCCCTGGCCATGAGGGGTACGAGGGTACCCTTCGTGGGTGCTCCGCCTGACCCGTGCCATCTACCTGGAGATGGTCGCCCACTGCCTGGCCGGTCTGCCCGACGAGGCGTGCGGCCTCCTGGTCGGGCCCTACGGGGGCGACGAGGCGAGCGCCCTCTTCGTCACCGCCAACGCGGTGGCCTCGGCCATGGTCTACGAGATCGACCCCAAGGAGATGCTGCGGGTCGACCGGGCGGCGCAGGACATGGGTGCGGACATCATGGGTGTGTTCCACTCCCACACCCACACCGACGCCTATCCCTCGCCGACCGACGTGGCCCAGGCCACCGATCCGGGCTGGCACTACGTGCTCGTCTCGCTCCGTGACACCCATCCCGTCGTGCGGAGCTATCTGATCCGCGAAGGCGCCATCACCGAGGAGCCGGTCGAGGTGCCCGGGCTGGAGGTTCCCGGGGCGGGAGCGGGGGAGTAGGGCTCCTGGCCTGGCTCCTTGTAGAATCGTTACCGAATCAGTCAACAATCAGCCGGCCCGCCCGCGGGGGAGGGCCCGCACACCGTCCGACACTCACCGAGGAGGCCCTGTGGCCGTCGAAGTCCGCCTACCGACCGTCCTGCGCAGCCAAGCGGGCGGGTCCTCCGTCGTCAGCGTGGACGGGGCCACCATTGGCGAGGTCCTCTCCAAACTGGTCGCCGAGTACCCGGGCATGTCCGGCCAGGTACTCACCGAAGAGGGTGCCCTGCACAAGTTCGTGAACATCTACGTGAACGACGACGACGTGCGGTACCTGCAAGGTCTCGACACGCCCGTCGCCGACGGTGCCGAAGTGTCCATCCTTCCGGCCGTGGCCGGGGGCTGAGGCTCTCGCCGAGCCCAACCGTCATGGCGCTGTACTCCACCGTCCTCGACCTCATCGGCGACACGCCGCTGGTCGACATCAGCACGCTCAGCCCGAATCCGGCCGCGCGCATCTACATGAAGCTGGAGGGGCAGAATCCCGGCGGATCCGTCAAGGACCGGGTGGCGCTCTCTCTCGTCGAAGAGGCCGAGCGGGCAGGCATCCTGGTCCCTGGCAAGCCCGACCAGATCCTGATGGAGCCGACCTCGGGCAACACCGGCATCGGGCTCGCCATGGTGTGCAAGGTCAAGGGCTACACCCTCAAGGTGGTCATGCCGACCAACGTGTCGGTGGAGCGCCGCCAGCTCTTGGAGCTGTGGGGCGCGGAGATCATTGAATCGCCCGGGAGTGAGGGCTCGAACGGCGCCGTGCGCATGGCCCGCGGCCTGGCCGAGGAGCATCCAGAGTGGGTCTTCCTCTACCAGTACGGCAACCCGGCGAACCCCAAGGCGCACTATGAGGGCACCGGGCCCGAGATCTTGCGTGACTGCCCGGGGATCACGCACTTCGTCGCCGGGCTCGGCACGTCGGGGACCCTGCTCGGTGTCGGGCGCTTCCTGCGCGAGAAGCTCGGGGAGGCCGTGCAGATCTGGGCCGTCGAACCCCCGGCGGGGGAGATGGTCGACGGGCTGCGTAACCTCGACGACGGCTACATTCCGCCCATCTTCGAGAACCTCGGCGGCGCGGAGCTCTTGGATCGCAAGACCGTGGTGCGGCCGCGGGAGTCGATCGAGTGGACGCGGCGCCTAACCGAGGTGGGAATCTTCGCCGGCATCTCGACGGGGGCGGCCCTGGCCGGCGCCGTCAAGTGCGCGCTGTCCCTGCCGGACGGCCAGGCCGCGTCCATTGTGGTGGTGTCGGCCGACGGTGGCTGGAAGTACCTGTCCACCGGAGCCTGGACCGACGATCTCGACGAGGTCACGGAGCGGGCCAAGGAGATCATCTACTTTTAGCGAGCGATCTCAGACCCACTGCCGTCGTCGCGGTGCGCTCACGATTGTCGACCTTCAAGTTGGCCTGAGATCGCTCGCGGCTGGGCGGCCTGGTTCGTATTGAATCGGTGCCGGGCCAGCCAAGCCGGCCCTACGCCCACTCTTGAGCACGGACGCGACGGTCCCCATAACGTCCTCCTCGTCACAACTACTGATCGACCGCGCCAACGGTCGGAGAGGAGGCCGCCATGGGGACCGTGGCCAGGCTACTGGACGAGCACGTCAGCTTTCGCTGCACTTCGGTGGACCGCATCGGTGTCCGCGGGTACATCCCGGGCATCCAATACGAGTTCGGACTGGTCAAGTTCCTGCTCAACCGAGGGGGCACCATTCCGTCTCCGGCCCTGCTGAACCACAACCACGAACGGCTCGTCGCCGAGCTCGAGGAACTCGAGGCGAGGACGGGCGTGCCCGTGGTGCGCTTCAAGACCGGAGAGTCCAAAGAGGACCTGGCGCGTCCGTTCCAAGACGCCGCCATGGCCTCGGGTCGACCCGGACTGGTGCTGGTGGGCAAGGCCCAGGAGCGGACGTCGCTGTGGCGGGGCTACGTCGACAAGACCCACGCCGGGCATCGTCCCAGCCATCCGCACATGGCCTGGCGTCGTCAGTCCTCGGTGCCCGACCACTGGTACTTCTATTTCGCCGACCCCGAATGGGGACCGGCCTTCGTCAAGGTCTGTACCTACGCGCCCTACCCACTGTGGTGCTGTGCCAACGGGCACGAGTGGGCCAAGTGCCAGTTGGCCAACGCCGGCGTCGGCTTCGAGGCCCTCGACAACGGGCTACGTTCCGTCGAGGACCCCGCCCTCGCCCATCACATCTGCGCCCGTCTCGGCGCTGGCCATCTGCGCGGACTCCTGGCGCGCATGATGGCCGTCGTTCCCGATCCCCTCTGTGACCACGACCGCGCGGCCGGGTTCGAGTGGTCCTACTCGCTCGCCCAGTTCGAAGTCTCCGACACCGCTGTCTTCGACCAGCCGCGACGGGCCCGGGCCTGGTTCGAGGCGGCCATTAGTGACCACCTCGATCTCGGTCGTCCCGATCGGGTCTGCCTGCTCGTCGACCGCAAGGTGGTCAATCGGGGCAGGTTCAAGACCCCAGGGCGTTTCGCCACCGAGGTCATCACCCGCGACACCACCCCTCAGCTCCAGATCCACTACAAGTCGTCGAAGGCCAAGGCCTACCTCAAAGAGGGCCGGGCCCTCCGCGTCGAGACCACGGTGAACAACGCCAGCGACTTCGCCCTGCACAAGACCCTGACCGCCGAGAACTGGAACGCACTGCGCCGCGCCGGGGCTGACACCAACGCACGCTTCTTGGCCACGCTCGGTGAAGGGCGGCCAGGGCTTCGCTTCCCGACCCTGCCACCCTCGAGTCGATCGTCCTTCCGAGCGTCCACGACGGCCAGCGTGCCCCGGGCCTGCGCTTCGGAGACCCGCGGACCATGGCGTTGCTCGGCTCCATCGCCGCCTTCGCCCACGTCATCGGTGGGCTAACGAACAAGTCCCTACGCGCTCAGATGACCGCCCACTGGCGGCCGGAATACTCCTCCGCCCAAGCCTCCTATGACCTACGAAGGCTGCGGCTGAAAGGCCTCCTCGAACGCGTGGAGGGATCAAACACCTATCGCGTGACCCCTCACGGGCTCCGTGTCAGCGCCTTCTTCACCCAGCTCGCCACCCGTGTCGTCGTTCCCGCTCTGACAGACCTGGCCGAACTGGCGCGACCCTCTCGACCAGCGCCACGCCCACTGGTCGCCGCCTGGAGAACCTATGAGCGCGCACTCGACAAAGAAGTCCGCATGGCTCGCCTCGCCGCCTGATCCAAAACTTGCCTCATCTGTACCGAATCAGACTGTCAAGTGGGTCTAGGGCGGCGTCCCCCGCTCACGATCTGTGCTTTGTGCTCAACCGCCGGGCCGCAATTGTCGAGCCTTTGTTCGATGATGGCGCGCCACCGACGCCGGCTGAGCCCGACGGAATTGATCCGCAACGAGCCGGTGATCCGGGTCGTTGCGTTCATCGCCCTCGCGTGGGGTGCCGTCTACCTGGGCTGGCGCGCTGCCGAGACCTGGGACAGGACGGACCCGGTACTCTTCCTCCTGCTCTACGCGTGTGAGCTCTTCGGCTGGGCCATGCTCGCTTCCTTCTGCTTCCTGGCCTGGCGCATCCCCACGTCGAAGCGGCCTGCGATTGCGCTGCCGCACAGCGTCGATGTGCTGGTCTGTACCTACGACGAGGGACCCGAGGTCCTGGAGGCCACCCTCTTGGGCTGTGCGGGGATCAGCTATCCGCATCTGACCTGGGTGCTCGACGACGGTCGCCGGGACTTCGTCCGTGCACTGGCCGAGCGCACCGGCGCCCGTTACGTCACCCGTCCGGACAATCGTCACGCAAAGGCCGGCAACATCAACCACGCCCTCGGAGTCGTCGACGCCGAGCTCCTGCTGGTGCTGGACGCCGACCACGTACCCCAGCCAGACATCCTCGACGCCACGGTCGGCTACTTCGACGACGCACAGGTGGCGGTGGTCCAGACCCCGCATGATTTCGGCAACCATGACTCTTTCCAGCACTTCGAGACCGGCCGCCACGACCAGAGCATGTTCTTCGAGGTGATCCTGCCTGGCAAGGACCGGCACAACAGCGTGTTCTGGTGCGGGTCCGCAGCCGTCATCCGGAGCGAGGCGCTGATGGAGGTCGGCGGTGTTGCGACCGAGACGATTGCCGAGGACTTCCACACCACCATCAAGCTGCATGCCCGCGGCTGGAAGACCCGCTACCACGCGGAGACGCTGGTGCAGGGCCTGGCTCCGCACGATCTGTCGTCATACCTCCTGCAGCGTGACCGCTGGGCCCGAGGGAACCTGGCCGTCTTCCGGACCCCCGAGAACCCTTTGCTCGCTCCCAACCTGTCATCGGCGCAAAGAGTCAGTTACCTCTCGTCCCTTCTGGCCTACTTCGTGCCGCTCCAGCGGCTGGGCCTCCTCATCGTCCTTACTGTCATGCTCGTCAGCGGCCAGTTGCCGATGCATGCCACGGTGTTGGGTTTCCTCATCTTCTGGTTGCCCTGGATCGCCGTCGACCTCGCCGCCTCGACGCTGCTCTGCAGAGGCCGGGCGACCTTGTGGGACGGGACCTATTCACTCCTCCTGACGCTGGAGATCTTCTCACGGGCTGCCAGAGTGGTGGTCAGTCCCACGCCCGCGACATTCAAGGTCACTCCCAAGGACGGGATCGACGACGGCGGATGGCTGGCCCTGCGTCAACTACGACTGGTTGTCGGCATCGCGTTCGTCCTGCTGTCCGCACTGGTCCTGCGGGCGCTGACCGCGCTCGGCGTCGTACCGCTGCCGCACATGGGTGCCGTCCCTTTGGCCATCGGGATGGCACTCGGTGTCTGGGAGCTGGCGCTGGTCGTCGCCACATTGCGGAAGGTGGCGACGCGGCGACAGCTGCGCCACCACTATCGGACACCCACCGACATGGCCGCCTTCATCGGCGACGACATGGTCCGCATGGTGGATCTGACACCGACGGGGGCCGGGCTCCTGGGTCCTAGGCAGTTGGCCGTGGGCCAGCAGGTCCTCCTGGTGGCCGACCTCCCGATGGCCGACGGGCGGCCGCGCTCGGCTCGACTCCAGTTGACTGTCGCGTCATGCCGGCGCGACCCCGAGTCAGGGCGCGACTGGCGGATCGGCGGCGCGCTCGTTCCCTTGACCGACCTCGACCGCGCCACCCTCGTCGAGTACTGCCACGTCTCCGCAGCGCGGTCCCGCCTCACAGAGAGCGGGAGGACGGCCACAGGCATCGTGAGACCGGCGCCTCACGCACCTGCTGACGGACGTTCCGGCCTGAGGGATCGGCAGGTTCACGCGACCCGCGTGGGAAGGGGAACGGAGAGCCGGACCTCGTCCTGATTGGACCGCCAACTACCCAAGCGAGAAGATCGTGGTGCGACGGGTCGGTGATCGAGCGGCCCAAGGAGGTCATCTCCTCGAAGGCGGCGCCACCGCGCCCGCTAATGGCCGTCCAGCTGCGCCATTGGGCTGAGCCGAGCACGCGGGAATCATCCCTGGGTCGGTCGACCGACTGGGGTCGGATTCCTACAGTCGACCGAATGGATCACCCTGCCCGCGGGCACCGCTGATGGCTGCGCAGGATGCAGCGCCGGACCTCGCCGTCGTCACCACCGGCCTCACCAAGGAGTTCGGAGATCGCCGGGTCGTCGACGACCTCGACCTCGCCATTCCGAGCGGCTCGGTCTGCGGCTTCGTCGGGCCCAACGGTGCGGGGAAGACCACCACGATCCGCATGTTGCTCGGTCTGATACGTCCCACGAGGGGGAGCGGTCGGATCCTGCAGGGCGACCTGGACCATCCGGCGTCCTACCTGGCTCGTGTCGGCGCGCTGATCGAGTCACCGGCCTTCTACCCGTCACTGAGCGGGCGCGACAATCTGCGGGCGCTCGTCCGGCTCGGGCAGCTCGCACCCTCGGCCATTCCCGAGGTACTGGAGCGTGTCGGCCTGGCCGACCGGGCCGGCGACCGGTTCAGCCGCTACTCGCTCGGTATGAAGCAGCGCCTGGGCATTGCCGCCGCGCTGCTCCCCGATCCGTCGCTCCTCGTCCTGGACGAACCGACCAACGGCTTGGACCCGGCCGGGATCGTGGAGATGCGGAGCCTGATCAGGTCGCTGGCCGACGAGGGCATGACCATTTTCGTTTCGAGCCACCTGCTGTCGGAGATCGAGCACATCTGCGATCACGTGGTGATGATCCGCAGCGGCCGCAGCGTCTTCCAGGGTTCCGTCGCAGAGCTTTACGGCATGCGCAGCTCCGAGCTGGTAATCCGACCCGAGGAGCCGGCCCAACTCGAGGGGCTGGCGGTCTTGCTCTCCCGTCGGGGCCTCACGGCTCAGATCGACGCGTCGAGTGGAACGGTGGTGGTCTCCGACGCGGTGGCGCTGGCCGGATCGCTCAATCGGGCCGCCTTCGAGGCCGGGATCGTCATCGTCCACCTGGCCGAGCGTGAGCGGAGCCTGGAAGAAGCCTATTTCGCCCTGACCGGTACCCATTCCGGAGACGTCGAGGCTGTCGGGGCGCTCGGAGGGATCCAATGATGATCGTGGCCGCCTTCCGCAGCGAGTGGGTGAAGCTGAGGCGACCCAACCTCCTGGTG
>Ga0307372_10014580_pt1 | contig 10036 bp, 7 predicted proteins | sample OX1MG_FD_202533 | JGI IMG/M metagenome (GOLD analysis project Ga0307372, IMG submission 202533) | Soil microbial communities from Risofladan, Vaasa, Finland - OX-1 | ecosystem: Environmental > Terrestrial > Soil > Coastal area > Acid sulfate soil | place: Finland: Risofladan, Vaasa | collected... | reverse complement strand
TCACCGTGGCGGTCGCCGTCGATGCGTTGACCGTCGGCGGCGCGACGATTCAATCGCCGCATGGCAGCGTGCGCTTTGACGAGCAGGGCTGGAGCGTCGGCGATTTTGCGTTCCGGGCGCCCGGGCTTACTGACGTCAAGGTCAGCGGGCGGCTCGGCAACGGCCCGCAAGGCCTGGTTTTCAACGGCCCCGCCGGCGTTCAGTCGGCCGATTTGAAAACGCTGGTCACCTGGCTCGAGGGTCGCGGCGACCAGCCATCGGCATCGAACGAAACGCTGACCGCGCACGGTAAGCTTGAGGTCGGCAGCGGCCGCTTTGCGCTTGATGAATTGTCGGTGGCGCTCGATCGGGAAAATTTGGAAGGCCGGCTTGCTTACACCTGGGCGGTTGGCGACCAACCGGCGGCGCTGGACGGCGAACTGCACGCAACTAAGCTTAATGTCGATGCGCTGGTCGCGTTTGTAAAAGCCGCAGGCTCCGATAACGCGCTCGAGGTCCCGCGCAACGTCGCGCTCCTGCTCAATGTCGGCCGGGCGACGTTTGCCGGTGTCGACATGCGCGCGGTCGATGCCCGGCTCAAATTCAATTCCGGCATATTGCAGATCGACCGGCTTGCCATCGGCGATCTGGCCGGCGCCGCAGTCGGCATCGGCGGCAGTATCGGCGAATTGTCGTCGCAGCCGCGCGGGCGGCTAACGCTCACGATCGACGCCAAAACGCTGGTCGGTCTTACCGATGTCGCCGGCAAGTTCGCGCCGCAGGTCGCCAATGCGGTGCGGCCGTTCGTCGATCGTCTGGGTCCGGCCAAAATCCACGGCACGCTCACCGTCGATAGTGCGGCGACCGCGGCGACCGCCATCAAGCTCGAACTCGGCGGCGATTTGGGCGCGCTTCGGCTGACGCTGGACGGTGGCGCCACCGGCGAGACGGCGCATCCCGAGGCCGCAGTCGTTCGGCTGAGCGGTCGCTTCGATGCCGATGACGGCGCTGCCTTGGTGCGCTTGCTCAATCTCGACCGCGTCGTCGCCGTGGATCAGCTGCCCGGTCAAATGACGATTTCGGCCACCGGCCCGCTCAACGGCGACGTTCAAGTCGGCGGCTTGGCGACTGCCGGCGGTTTCTCCGCGGCGGCGACCGGAACGCTGCATCTGAGCGGCAAGGAAGCACCGGCCGGCAGTCTGCAACTGAAGGCGACCGCCGCCGATCTGCGGCCGCTCCATCGTACGCTCACCGGACAACCCGGTTCCGCGGTGCCATTTTCGTTAAGCGCGATTGTCGGTATCGCCGGGACGGATCTGTCGGTGACCGACCTCGTCGCGGGGATCGATAAATCTTCGGCCCGCGCGCGCTTCGATGTGAAACTTTCCAATCCAATTGCGATCAGTGGCGACGTCGCCGCCGATAACGTCGACGCTGCGTCCGCACTGGCCATGCTGCTCGGGCTGCCGAGCCTGACCGCCAAGAACGGTCAGACTTGGTCCGCCGCGCCATTCGGGCCCGGCATCGCTGCTCCGCTCACAGGGGACGTCACGTTCAAGGTCGGCCGCGTCGCGTTGACGGATGCTTTGGCGGTGCATGGGCTCAAAGGAATGTTGCGCTTCCAGCCGCCGCAGATCGAGTTGCGCGAGCTCGACGGCAGTCTTGCCGGTGGACGGCTGACCGGTTCGCTCAGCTTTCAGCGCGAGGCGGAGAAGCTGGCGGCGCAAGGGCAGCTATCGCTCGCCGACGCCCATGCCGGGATGCTGGTGACCGGCGGCAAGAACGCGATCGACGGCAACGTGACGGTGAAATTGGCAGGCGAGGGCCTCGGATTAAATCCGGAAGGATTGGTCGGCTCGTTTCATGGCAGCGGCAAGATTGATTTAAGCAACGCGCAATTCGGCGGTATCGCGCCGCAAGCGTTCGATCTTGCCATCCGCGCCGCCGATCAGAGCGGTGCGACCGACACGGCCAAGATCGCGCCGGTGGTGAGCGCCGTCATGGACAAGGGTCGGCTTGCCGTGGGCAAGGGCGGCGCTGAGATGACGATCGACGCCGGCCGAATCCGTCTGGCCAGAGCGGCCCTGACCGCCGAAAGCGGCGACGAGCTGGCGGTTGAAGGCATCGCCGATCTCAACACATCGTTGCTCGACGCGCGCATGACGTTGTCGGAACCGCCGCCGGCGGGTGCATTGATCGACGCGCGCCCGGAAATCGCGGTGACTGTGAAAGGGCCACTGGCCGCGCCGGAGCGCCGGCTCGATTTATCGGCACTGGTGGGATGGCTGACCTTGCGGGCGACCGAACAGCAAACCCGCCGGGTTGAATCGCTTGAGGCCAATCGGCGCCCCGGCGTTCTCGATCCCTCGGCGCGTCCGGCGTCGCCGGCGATTCGCTACCTTCCACCCGGTACCGCGTTGGAGATATCGAAACCGGCCGGCATTTCGCCACCGTCCGCGGGGCGCGAATTCGACCGCCTGCGGCCCGATCCAGCGGCTGCCAAGCCGTCAGCGCCGCGTGCGTCGGGCTCCGACAAAGCGACCGCGGCTCCGGGCGCCGCGTCGCGGCCGGCATCGCCCGCGACGCATTCGCCCCTCGATTTGCTATTCCGCTCGCAGAATTGACGCCGCCGGCGACGGCACCCGCATCCCGTCGTGCCTGGCTTCGTGGGCGTCGCCGTCGCCATTGCCGTTCATGCGCGTTTGATAATGTTCCAGCACGAACAGCCTGATTGCGGACGAAAGATTGCCTTGCTGGCGTTCGGTGTCGATCGAGCCGACCAGATCGGACAAAGTCATCCGCCGGCTCGTGGCGACGTCTTTCAGTCCGTTCCAGAAAGCGTCCTCGAGACTGACGCTGGTTTTATGGCCGGCGATGACGATGGAGCGTTTGACGACCGGTGATTTCATGGCCCGTCTCCGGTTTCGATCCGGTGCTGGTCCAAACCTTTGGAGGCTTTGTCGTTCTGCGATTGCTCGACGGTCCGTTCGGCCTTCGAGCGGCCGTGCGCAAGGCGGTTGGTCGCAGCCGTACGTTCGGCGTGACGCCGCTTGGCCCGTTTGCGCGCAGTGCGCAGATTGACAAGATCGCCCATGCAAAGCTCGGCGGTGACCGGATCTGTAGCTTGGCCGTCCTGGCCTTGGTCAGAAATAAATACGCCGACACAGTGACACTGGATCACGGCAACCGACAGTAGCGGGGATTACAATTCAGGGTGCCGAGAAGCGAGTGTGGCTATACCGGCTGATCCGGGCAAGACACGGTTGATTGACCGGAACAATTACCGCCGATCCGGCGCGAATTACCGCTGATAATATAAGATAAGACGTAGTGAATACGTTTCTCAATACACGACCAACAAAGCCGAGACTATGAATGGTCCTATGTATACGTAAGTAATTCGGCTCGATAACGTTACGTCAGGTCGGTAATATTGGAGAAAGTTCATCGTCCGGCCGGTACGATGTTGCCATCATCGACAGACACGAATGCGTTATTCGACGCCGCCGGTGCTGGACCCGGGCAGGAGAGCGCGGCGCGGGGCCCAAGCTTCCATTGACGTTGCGGCAGCCAGGCCGCGCCGGCGCGCTTGGCCGTGAACCCGAAAATCTGTCGGGCGGACGGCTTGTCAGAGTCCGCTATGCCACCAATCGCGACCGAATTGCTGCGACGCCGCGAAATGACACGAAAACCGCCAATAGAGACCAAAATATCGTCCCGCAGGCCGGTCGAACATGCCGGTTGCGGAACCTTCAAATCTATTGGTGACGTGCGCTCCCTTACTGACCGCCGAGATTTGGTAGCGACCCCATGCGCGTCACCGGCGGCGGGTTCCACTTGCCGGTAAGTGCGCCCGAATGAGGCGCGTAGAGCCGCATCAGCAGATTAAATTCGCCTTTCGGAGCCGGAAGCCAGTTGGCTTCTTTGTCCGCGCCCGGATTCTCATTCTGAATATATAAATCGAGTGATCCATCCGCGTTGTACTTCATGGGCATCCAGCTACTGAGGTTAAAGCGGTTAAGGATATTCCCAACCTGAAAACCTTGCGCGTCATACAGTGTCACCGACCAGAAGGCGTTTACCGGCGGGGTTTGGCCCTTGTCGAAGTGGAGAGTGTATTTGTTCACACCATCGAGTGGCTTGCCAGTCTCGTCGCCAAGACTGCTTGGATATATGGCATCCTCTGGGAGGTTTGCGCCGAGACCCCATTGGGTGATGATCGCTCGCTTCAAATAGTAATTGCCGTAGACCCCAATTGTGTCCGTGTTCAATGACCAATCATTCGCCACACGCGCGATTGTCGGCAGTTTCCATGCCATCAATTGCTGCGCCTCGCCCGGCGCGCTCTCCAAGGCTTTGCGGATCACAGGACTAGCCTTGCTCAAATCAAAGCTCTTGCCAGGCTCGAAGCCGATCTTCTTCAATTGCGCAATCATCGGCTGGTCTGTCACGTGAGGCGGATTGACTTTGAGAACCTCCGCCGCGTAGGCGAAATATTTATCGGCAGGCATTGTATCGACCTGAATTTTCGGAGGCGTTTTCATGTCCACCGAAGGATCAATCGTCGCTGTCGGCGGAACAGGAGCTTTGCCCCACTGCGACAGCGGCGTAATTTTGTAGCCAGCTTGTATTTTGTGAACCGCATCATAGTCCGGTGGCCCGTCGGTCTTGGTCCGGCCGATGATCCATACATGCGGCGTTGGTGCATTGATGCGCGTCATTCCCGAAGGAATGTCTCCGGTCCAACCGGGTGGAGTAACGAGGAAATTACCCGGCTGCGTCCCAGTGGTTCGCCAGCCAGGTGACGCGAAAATGTCGCTCCATGCGTCAAGCATCGGCAGAAGATAATAGCGGCCGTCAGTATTCGGTGCCGAAACGATGAGCGGTTCTCGGGTCATGTCGAGAAAGGCGCTGGAATAGAGCGTATCGAAATTCGGTCGCACGACGGTTTTGAAGTCTGCGGTCGGAAATACCGAGAAGCTGTGGAACATATTGGCGGGGCCGAAGCCCGGTATCTTGCCAGCTTCGACGTTGGTGGCCACCCTTCGGGTAATGTCTATGCTGACCAGCGGATAGAAATACAAATACGCATCGACAGCGATGGCGTGCGCCTCTTGCTCCGTGATCGAAGATTGCGCTCTTGCTGGAGCAGCCAGAGCAACCAATAAGCCGACACCAAACACGGCAGCTAAAGTTCGAAGCTTCATTGGAGCCTCCAGGTGAGGTAAAGCAGACTGACCGGACCCTTCAGGTATACCTATTGACCGCCCAAGCTCGGTAGCGACGCTATGCGCGTGACCGGCGGCGGGTTCCACTTGCCAATGAGTGCCGCCGGCCTCGGGGCGTAGAGCCGCATCAGCAGGTTGAACGCGCCTTTCGGGGCTGGAAGCCAGTTGGCTTCCTTGTCCTTGCCAGGACTTTCATTCTGGAAATAAAGATCGAGCGATCCGTCAGCGTTGTGCTTTAGCGACATCCAACTGCTGAGGTTGAACCGATTGAGAGGGTTCGCAACCTGGAAGCCTTCGGCGTCATAGAGCGTGACAGACCAGAAGGCGTCCGCCGCGGGCGTCTCGCCCTGGTCGAAGTGGAGCGTGTATTTGTTCGCCCCATCGAGAGGCTTGCCCGTTTCGTCGCCCAGATTGTATGGATAAATGGCATCCTCGGGAAGATTTGCGCCTAAACCGAGTTGAGCGACGATGGCGCGTTTCAGATACCAGTTGCCATAGACACCCATGACGGTCGTGTTCATTGACCATCCGTTCGTGACGCGCGCGATGGTGGGTACTGCCCATGTCATTAACTGCTGTGCTTCACCCGGAGCACTTGCCAATGCGCGCTGGACGACGGGACTGGCCTTGCTCAAATCGAAGCTCTTGCCAAGTTCGAAGCCTATCTTCTGCAATTGCGCGACGATCGGCTGATCGGTGATATGCGGCGGGATCACTTTGAGAAGTTCTGCCGCGTACGCGAAGAACTTTTCTGCGGACATTGTATCGACCTGAACTTTCGGCGGCGTTTTCATGTCAACCGAAGGATCAATCGTCGCTGTCGGTGGAACGGGAGCTTTGCCCCACTGCGACAGCGGCGTAATTTTGTAACCCGCCTGAATTTTGTGGACTGCATCGTAGTCCGCCGAACCATCGGTCTTGGTTCGCCCCAGTATCCAGACGTAGGGCGTCGGCGCACTAATCCTCGTCATTCCCGAAGGTACGTTTCCCGTCCAACCGGGAGGCGTAATGAGGAAATTGCCCACCTGCGTACCGGTAGTGCGCCAACCCGGCGAAGCAAACACATTAGTCCACATGTCGAGCATCAGTCCACATGTCGAGCATCGGCAGGAGGTAATAGCGGCCAGCAGTATTTGGCGCGGAAACGACTACCGGCTCTTTGGTCATGTCGAGCCACGCCGGGGAATAGAGAGTGTCAAAGTTAAATCGCACAACGAGTTTGTTGTCGGCAGTGGGAAAAGCCGGGAAGTTCCAGAACGCGTTCATCGGCCCTTTGCCGATTTCCTTTCCGCCTTCGATGTTTGTGGATTGCCTGCGCGTCAAATCCATCGAGACTAGCGGATAGAAATACAAATATGCATCGACGCCGATGGCGTGCGCCTCCTGCTCGGTTGTTGCGGCTTGTACGGGTACGGACTGCGCCTGCGCTGTCGTCGTCGGGATGAAGGCCGTCGCACCGAACGCTGATGCGGCTGCGAGGGCCGTGCTGGCGAGCAGCATATTTCGGCGGCTCAACGTAGTACGTTTATGATCGCCTCCATCCCCGACTTGCATTATGCGCTCCCTTTGACCCAATGTGCTAATGCGCCGTTCGCAGCGCTACTATAAGATTGTCTCTGTTAAAAACCACTGGCCCATAGGCCGGTACTCATGTCGGCTCTGAGTCATTCGCGACCGGGTCGGACCGGCAGCAAGTCCGGTCATGTCCGTTATTGTGCCGAATGCGGAAGTCAATTCGAGGCTGCTTATCGCGCCGAGCAGGACGCGAACTAATGTCGGCTTTTTGCACATTGCGTCATTTCGCTGCCGCGCGGTAATTCGGTCGCTTTCGGGCCGAAGCGGACATTAGGCGGGATTTATGAGTACACGCCCTAATCTATGCGGTCACGGGTCCGGCTTCGTCATCCGCTTCGGCTGGACCAGGCGATCGAATTCCTTGCCGGAAACGAAACCGGATTTGATCGCCTCCTCGCGCAACGTCGTGCCGTGGGCGAGCGCGGCCTTGGCGATCCGCGCCGCCTTGTCATAGCCGATACGGGGCGCCAAAGCCGTGACCAGCATGAGCGAACGCTCCATCAGCTCGCGGATGCGCGGCTCGTTGGCGCGAATGCCGACGATGCAATGGTCGGTGAAAGAGATCGACGCGTCGGCCAACAGCCTGACTGATTGCAAAAATGCGTAGGCAATCACCGGCTTGAAAACATTCAGTTCGAAATGCCCCTGGCTTGCCGCCGTGACGATCGTGCTGTCGTTGCCGAAAACCCGACAGCACACCATGGTCAACGCTTCGCACTGGGTCGGGTTGACCTTGCCGGGCATGATCGACGAGCCAGGTTCATTCTCCGGCAGCAGCAGCTCGCCGAAACCGGAACGCGGGCCGGAGCCGAGAAACCGAACGTCGTTGGCGATTTTGAACAGATCGGCGGCAAGCGCGATGAGTGCTCCGTGCGCGAAGACCAGCGCGCCATGCGAAGCGAGCGCCTCGAATTTGTTGGGAGCGGTCACGAACGGCATACCGGTGATGGCGGCGGCCCGCTTTGCAAACAGCTTGCCGAATTGGCGCTTGGCGTTAAGCCCGGTGCCGACGGCGGTGCCGCCCTGGGCGAGCGGATAAAGCTCCTTCAATCCGGCACGGAGCCGGGCGATGCCGGATTTCACCTGTGCCGCGTAGCCGGAGAATTCCTGACCGAGCGTGAGCGGCGTGGCGTCCTGCGTGTGGGTGCGACCGATCTTGACGATCGATGCAAAGGCCTTGGATTTGGCATCGAGCGCTTTCTGCAACTGCGTAAGCGCCGGAATAAGCCGTCGGGAAATCTCCAACGCGCCGGCGATATGCATGGCGGTGGGAAAGCAGTCGTTCGACGACTGGCTCATATTGACGTGATCGTTCGGGTGGATCGGCGATTTCGAGCCGAGTGCGCCGCCAAGCCGCTCGTTCGCGCGATTGGCGATCACCTCGTTGACGTTCATGTTGGTTTGGGTGCCGGATCCGGTCTGCCAAACAACCAGCGGGAACTGATCGTCGAGCTTGCCGGCAATAATCTCGTCGGCGACCGCGACGATCGCGTTGGCGCGCCGGGCATCGAGTAAGGCAAGCTCGCGATTGGTTTCCGCTGCCGCCCGCTTCACGATGGCGAGCGCCGCGATGATCGGGCCCGGCATGCGTTCTTCGCCGATGTTGAAATTGTTGCGCGAGCGCTCGGTCTGCGCACCCCAATAGCGATCCGCCGCCACGTCGATGGGCCCGAAAGAATCGGTCTCGATGCGAGTCTTCACTTCTTCCTGAAGCGGTCGAGCCGCACGACTTCGCCGCCCCCGCTGTCGGCACCCGGCGCAGGTTGCGGCGGTGGCGCGTCCGCTTTGGCGGGCTCGGTAGCCAGCCGGGTCAGCGTACCCGCCGGCTTTTCCGGTTCAGGCTTGCCGGCGCTGACATCGGCGGTCGCGCCGCCTTCGATGGTCTCGAACTGAAAGCCGAATTCCACGGCCGGATCGTAAAACGCGATGACGGCGTCGAACGGCACGAAAACCCGTTCGGCGACGCCGCCGAATGAGAGGCCGACCTCGAACGACTCCTCGGTAACCTTGAGGTCCCAGAATTGATGCTGGAGCACGATGGTCATGTCCTGCGGATAGCGCAGGCGCATCCGCTCCGACAGTCGCACCCCTGGCGCCGTCGTGTTGAAGGTAATCTTGAAATGATGCTCGCCCGGCAGGCCTTTTTTGGCCGCGTCCGCCAACACCGTGCGAACGACGCCACGCAGCGCCGATTGCGCGAGAATGTCGTAGCGGATGTGATCGACGGCCATCGGGGATCGCGGTTTCAGGAATCAGATACCACAAACATAGAGACGGAATCGCGGCGGTCCAGATCGTTACCCGCGCTGATCCCCGATTCTTGATGGCCGGCAACTGGGAAAGTGGAGGCTTCTGTTGCCAGGTGCCTCCGAACCCCGCCTGACGCTGCTAAGACGCCAGGGCTTCAGATCGGTCTTTCGGACTGCTTACGCAGCCAGAGCAACCGGAGCATAGTTGTCGTTTGCAACTATGGTTTGGCCCGGTAACGGCGGAACCATGCCGAGCAAAAAGTACGTCCTTTACGCCCTCGTCGATCCTATTTCGACCCCATTGGTGGAGTCGCCGGGTACCGCCCCCGGGTCCGAAAGGTTTATTACGACGACCGTTTATTGCCATAGCCGGCTTGCGCCGGCACCGACGAATATAGGCGCAAAAGGTTGCGGAAAAAAGAGCCCGTTGCGGTTGCTGAGCGCCGGCGCGGTTTTGCCTCGTTCAGCCGGCGGTTCTTGGCCGCCGCTCCGCCTTTACGTTCGGCAGGAAGGCCGCGAGCAGGCCGATCGCCGGCAGGAAGGCGCAAACATGATAGACAAACTCAATGCTGGTCCAATCCGCTACCACGCCCAGCACCGCCGCGCCGATCGCCGCCATGCCGAACGCCAGACCGAAAAACAGGCCTGAAACCATACCGACCCGGCCGGGCATCAATTCTTGCGCGTAGACGACCATTGCCGAGAACGCCGAGGACAGGACGAGTCCGATCACGACGGTGAGCGCAATTGTCGCGGTCAGTCCCACATAGGGAAGCACCAGCGTAAACGGCAGCACGCCGAGGATGGAAACCCAGATCACGGTCTTGCGGCCAACGCGGTCGCCGATCGGCCCGCCGATGAACGTCCCGGCGGCCGATGCCGCCAGAAAGACGAACAGATAAATCTGCGCCGTCTCGGTCGGCAGGTGGAAGCGATGCATCAGATAGAAGATGTAGTAGCTGGTGATGCTGGTGAGATAAAAAAACTTCGAGAACATCAGCGCGA
>Ga0307372_10014579_pt1 | contig 10037 bp, 7 predicted proteins | sample OX1MG_FD_202533 | JGI IMG/M metagenome (GOLD analysis project Ga0307372, IMG submission 202533) | Soil microbial communities from Risofladan, Vaasa, Finland - OX-1 | ecosystem: Environmental > Terrestrial > Soil > Coastal area > Acid sulfate soil | place: Finland: Risofladan, Vaasa | collected... | reverse complement strand
ATTCTCCAGACCCCTTGGGAGGTAATGGCAGCGTTTGCGAGTGATGGCAGCGTTGGTTGTAGGTTTGACGAGCCAACCGGAATGGTGACAGGGTCCGACGTTCTTTGAAAGTCCTTCGGCCGCAGCCCCCTTTGGCGCCCCTCGCGTCAGGGCTCCCCGTCCGAAACCGGCTCGGCAGGCTGGGCGGCTGGGCGCGCCCGCGGCCGGTAGTGGCCGACCGCAGCATGGAAGCTGATCGCCAGGCGATTGCGGCCATCGTATGCATGTCCAGGCAGCGCGCGCAGCCGTTGAGCTGCGATGCCCGTGTCTTCACCAGGTGTAGCAGCCGCGCCTCGAGCCCACACTCGTCCAGGTAGCTCTCCAGCTGACGCAGGGCCGCGACGCCTCGCGGTGACTCGGCAAAGTAATCGAGTCTGGGTTGCATGATCGGCTCACGCTACCCCGCGGCGGCGAACTTGTGCACCCAGTCGACGTAGCGGTCCATCCAGCCCTGCAGAAACTTCCGAGTGCCATCGTTGGCCAGCGCTCCAGCGGCGTCGAACAGCCCATCCTTCACGTGGATGAATACCTCCGGTTGAGCCAGTGTCGGCACGTCGAGATAAGCGAGCATGTTGCGCAGGTGCTGTTGTGCCATCGACGTGCCCGGCGCACCGATGGACGCGCCGATGACGCCTGCCGGCTTGCCGCCCCAGACATTCTGGCCATAAGGCCGTGAAGCGTGATCGATGGCGTTCTTGAGGACGCCGGGGATTCCACGGTTGTACTCCGGCGTCACGAACAGCAGGGCTTGCGCCGCCTTGATCTCGGCCTTGAGCCGCTTCACGTTCGCGTGCTGATTGGCGTCGTCGTCCTGGTTGTAGAGCGGCAGGTCGCCGATCTCGATGAACTCAAACGAGTATTCGGTCGGCGCGAGGCGTTCGATTGCGTGTGCCAGCTTGCGGTTGAAGGAATCCTTACGAAGGCTGCCGACGATGACGGCAATCTGACATGCTTCCATGGGTTCACTCCGCAAGGATGGGCGCGTGGATATTACTCTCGGGCCATGCTCGCCGTGAAGTCCACGCAGTGTGAGCGACTTCGAAGGCTGCGGCATTTCCATTGTCGACCGATGGGCGGCATGATGGACACCGGGCTTTCAGAAGTCCTGCGTCAGACCGAAGAACACTCCGCGCCGTGGTCCATACTGAGAGGCGAATACACCGATCCCGCTGCCGCTGCGGATCTCGTAGACCTTGTCGAACAGATTGATCACGTCGAGCCTCGCCGTCAGCGGGCCCGCATGACTGATCCGGAATGTGTGGGTCACCCCCAGGTTGAACTGCGTATAGCTCGGCGTGTGATCGCCGTTCGGGATCGTCGAGCCGTCGGCAAGCGCCAGATCGGTGTGCAGGCCAGTTCCGAACAGCATGTCGAGACTGAAGCGTGTCTGCCGCCATTGGTAGGAGACACCGCTGGAGGCCGATACCCGCTCCTCATGATCCAGATGGATGTAACGATCGGCGATATACGCCACGTCGTCCGGATCGAAGTTGAACTGCGAGGATTCGATGCCCTTTCCCTTGGCGCTCTGGAAGGCCACATTGGCATAGGCGGAGAAGCTGCGCACGGAGTAGTTGCCGGTGAATTCGATCCCGGCGGTGCGCCCCTGGCGGTAGTTGAACGGTGTCAGAATGATCGGCGCGGGCTGAGTTGTCCGCCGTCGGAGTAGGCATTGTAGTGATCGGCGCGCAGCCCGTAGTTGATCGTCAGCCCGGGCAGCGGCTTCCACTCGTCCTGCAGGTACACGCTCTCGATCCATTGCGTCTGCGAGCCGTCATCGACGATGGCCTGCGGGATATCGCTGGTTTGCGCGCCGGCGGCGTCGAGCGGCAGGACTGCCGAGGTGGTGCCGCTGCTGGAATCGTCGTGCTGCAGGTACAGCCCGGCGCGCAGCGTATGCGCCGTGCCCAGGGTGTAGGCGGCATCGGTCTGCCACGCCAGGGCGGTGTCGCCCTTGAAGGCATTCTGGGCGATACCGTTACCCCAAACGGCGCTGTTGTAAAGGCGCCGTGCGTGATCCGTGAAGCCTGGAATTCCTCAGCGCTGGCGATGCCGGCAGCCGGATGTCAGGCGGCGGGGGCGGACTGTGTCCGGGTGACGCGGCCGATCTTGACGCGCCAGGTGCTCGGGCCCTGCTGGAGGTACTGCCAGGTGAATTCGCCGGAGTGCTCCGCGTCGAACTGATAGTAGAGCGGCCGCGGATCGTGGTCGTTGATGAGTTCGAAGTCGTCGCCGGCCTGCAGCGCGCCGTAGGTCTCGAAGATCAACCGGTGGCGGTCTATCGGTGGCAGGGTTCGCAAATCGAGGGTGCGGGACATGGGGGGCCTCCTTACCTTATGGCGCGAGTGTAGGAAGTGCCCACCCTCGTCGGCCTTGACGGCCGTCAATCCGCGCCTGGCCTGGGCCTGGGCCGCTCAGGACAGCAGTCGCTCCAGATCTTCGCGGCTGAGGTTGCCGATCAGACCGCTGTCGGCCCCCACGATCGCGTCGGCCAGGTCGCGCTTGACGCTCTGCAGTTCCATCACTTTCTCCTCGATCGTGTCGCGCGCAATCAGGCGGTAGGCGAACACGCGGTTCGCCTGGCCGATGCGGTGTGCGCGATCGATCGCCTGCGCCTCGACGGCTGGATTCCACCACGGGTCGAGCAGGAACACGTATTGGGCGGCGGTCAGGTTCAGGCCGTGGCCGCCGGCCTTCAGGCTGATCAGGAACAGCTTGCAGGCCGGGTCGTTCTGGAAGCGCGTGACCGGCGCCTCGCGATCGCGGGTGCGGCCGTCCAGGTAAGCGTAGTCGATGCCGTCGGCGTCGAGCTGCTCGCGCAGGATCGCGAGCATGCTGGTGAACTGCGAGAACACCAGCGTCTTGTGGCCCTCTTCGAGTACTTCGTGCAGCCGCTGCAGCAGCACGTCGAGTTTTGCTGATGCATCGTGTTTATGGCGTTCATCGAGCAGCCCCGGATGGATCGCGGCCTGCCGCAGCCGCAGCAGCGCTTCGAGGATCTGGATCTTGGAGCGCTCGAGGCCGCGGCTCTCGATGTGCTGCGATAGCGTGGCGCGATAGTGATCACGCAGCTCGTCGTAGAGCTTGCGCTGCTTACGGCCGAGCTCGCAGTACAGGGTCTGCTCGACCTTGGGCGGCAGGTCTGGCAGCACCTGTTCCTTGGTACGGCGCAGTAGGAACGGCCGCAGGATGTGAGACAGCAGGCGGCGCGCCTCATCATCAGGACTGCGCCAGCTGGCCCGCGTCAGCTTGAACACCGAGCTGGTGCCGAGCATGCCGGGGTTCAGGAACTCGAACAGGCTCCACAGCTCGCCGAGGTGGTTCTCGACCGGTGTGCCGCTTAGGGCGAGGCGATGATCGGCCTGCAGCAGCCGTGCGGCCTTGGCCGACACCGAATCCGCATTCTTGATCGCCTGCGCCTCATCGAGGATTACATAGTCGAAGCGCTGGCCCTTGAAGTCGATGGCATCGCGCCGCAGCGTGCCATAGGTGGTCAGCACCACGTCATAGTCGTCGAAGTGCTCGCTGCCGCGTTGGCGCGTGATGCCGGTGTGATCGAGCACCCGCAGCTGCGGCGCAAACCGGGCGGCCTCCTGCTTCCAGTTGAACACCAGCGATTTCGGCACGACGACCAGCGAGGGGCCGGCAACGGGGCGCTCCTCGCCGCGCGGCTCGCCGCGCTGCCCCCTGCGCGCCTCACGTCGTTCCTCGAGCAGCGCCAGCACTTGCACGGTCTTGCCCAGACCCATGTCGTCCGCTAGGCAGCCGCCCAGCCCGAAGCGGCCCAGGAAGCGCAACCAACCGAGGCCTTGCTTCTGGTAGGGACGCAGGTCGCCGCGGAAGCCCGCGGGCGGCTCCGCGGGATGCACGCCGGCGAAATGGATCAGCTCCTCGCGTACGCGCGTGAACATCGCGTCGCAGGTGGCTTCCGGATGAGTGGACAGCAGCGCATCGAGCACGCCGGCCTGCCCGCGCGTGAAGCGCAGATGATCCTCGTGCGCACTGCCCAGGCCGGCCAGCAGGCCGTACTGGCGCAGCCACTCCTGCGGCAGCAACCCGTAGCTGCCGTCATCCAGGCGCACCATGTGCTCGCCGCGGCGTGCTGCGGCCAGCAGTGACGGCAGCCGCGCGACCGCGCCGCCGCCGAATTCCACCGTGCCGTGCAGCTCGAACCAGTCGATGCTGGAGCTGACCTTCACCTCGATGCGGCCGGGTGCACGATACAGCTTGCCCTCGGCTTCGATGTGCCACCCTTCCGCGATCAGCTCGCGCACCACGGCCGGCAGGCGCACGGCGGGCAGCTCGAGCGCGTGCTGTTCGGCGGCGGGAGCGGTGCGCATCGACCAGCCGAGGCGCCGCAGGCGTTCATCGGCGCTTTGCTCGGCGATGGGATCGCGCATCAGCACGCGGCGCCGGGGTGTCGGCTGTGACTGCGGCGGCGGCGTCTGCGGCGATGAGGCCTGCGGGCCTTGGACGATGCCGCAGCCCGGGTCGGCGGCAGCGACGATCGTGCCGTCGTAGTCGAAGCTCAGGCTCCCGTAGAGCCGATCGCGCCGCCAGCTCTCCCTCGCGCTGCGGACCGACAGCCGCGGGCGCGGCGCGCACAGCAGCGGCTCGTAGCGCAGTTCCTCGGGCAGCTCGAGCGGCGGCAGGCGCGGTTGGCGCAGCAGTTCAGTGAGGAACTCATCGCTCTGGGCCGCCGGCACCTCGATCGAGCCCTGCTCGCGCAGTAGGCTGACCCAATCGAACACGCCGTGATGCTCGAAGCGCGCGACGTGCGTGCGCGTGAACAGGAAGCCGGCATGTAGCAGTAGCAGCGGCGCGGCCAGCGGCATGCGCTCGGCGCCACGGCGCAGGATCCCGCGGGCGCGGTAGTGCTCGGGGGCCTCGCGCGTGGCCCCGGTCCCGGCGCCGTCCGTGGCCCCGGCGCGCCTGACTTCCACGCCGAATTGCCAGGGTTCGCCGTCATCCCAGCTTACCGGCAGCCACTCGCTTTCCGGATCCTGCGGCAGCAGGCGCAGGCGGCAGCGCGTGCTGTGACACAGCAGCGGCAACAGCAGTTCCAGCTGCGGCTCGCGCAGGCGGTAACGATAAGGCAGCAGCGGGTCCGCGGCCGCGGGCGCATGACCGGATGGGCCGTCTCCAATCAGACCGGCGGCGCCGAAGCCGGTCATGCCGTAATCGGCATCGGCGCGGCCGTAGAGCGGCCGGGCGCCGGCCAGGATGGTCAGGACCCGGCGGTCATCGGCCGACTGCAGCCGCTGCAGCCATTCACTCGAGAGGTAGGCCGATTTCGCCTTGCCCCAGCTGCCATCCTTCCTGCGGTCGCGGGTCAGGATCTCCAGCGGCACGCCGATGCCGATCCCGGCGCGCGCGCCGGCGAGGTCGATCACATACAGCGGCTGTCGCTCCGATGGCGGTGGCCCGCGGCGCGCCAGGGACTGCGCCGGATAGTCAGTTACCGCGCGGGTGGCCGCTGCCGGCGAGGCTCGCAGGCGTGCGAGCTGCTTGCGCCAGCTGGGCGGCTTAGGCTCACCCGGGTCGCCCTGTTCGGGGCGGCTCGCGGCCTGGCCCTGGACCGCGACGCCAGCGGGCGGCAGCGGCGGCCCTTGCATCAGCGAGCGTCGCGAATGGCCCGATCCGCTGTCGGAATCACCGTCGAGATCCCAGTCATCGGCGGCAGCGGCGAGGTCGCCGGTGAAATCGCCAGCCTCGTCGATCTCGAGGTCGTCGGCCCAGAGCGGATGCAGCAGCTGGACGTTGGCGTCGTTGCCGTCGCCGCGCAGCAACCGCTGCGCATCAGCGGCGAGCACGGCGGCCCAGACGTGCTTGCAGGGCGCGACATCAAAGTACGGGCAGCTGCAGATGGCGTGGATTTTCCCGCCTTCCCTGGCCAGCTCGACGCGATAGGGACTGCTCCCGCGCACCGTGGCAACCAGGCGCCACGCGTCGCCCGATTTGATGCGTACGCGCCCGCCATGAAAGTAGCTGGTGCCGCGCTGCCGGATCACGCTATTGCAGGCGCGCGCCAGGGCTTGGGCGAGGGAAGTCATCGGCAATGCTTACTGCCTCTCAATCGATCTGCTTGCGCACTGCATCGGGTATTCGACCACATCACATTATGATGGGAAGCGTGCACGGCTGGCATCCGTGTCCGGACACAATTCTGGCATGGCACGCCACGGGGAGAGTTCCATAGTCATGCACGGTGCAGTTCCTGTAAGCTGCCGGAGTCTTTGCGCTCAGGTTTGGGCCGCACTGCTCCTCGTTGCCCTTGCCCGCGTCGCCTGCGCGGCGCGGCTGCGCCGGCGATTCGGTGCGCGATCCACCGCGGCAATGATCACTACGTGGTATGGAACGATCAGTTCTACGGCGATCCTCCCACCGCCAGCCGCGGGTAGCGTGCGGCATCCGCGACAGACTGACGGCAACACGCTCGGCAGCGTCAGGGACGCCGACGTCGAGGTGAGCCAGGATTTCTTCGCGCTGCAGCTGTCGCACGCCGATGGGTGGAGCTGATCGCGAAGTCCTCGGCGCTGCAGGTACCGCCGTGGCAGCTGGTATCGGCCGAGCTCGGCGGAGTTGCGCTGCGCACCGCGACGTGGTGGCAGCAGCCAAAACGGCCGTGGCGGGCTGTTCTTCCTCGTCAGCAACGGCACGCTGGCCGCCGGCGTGCGATCGCTGATCGGCGGGGCTACAGTGCCGCCCGCAGCGCTCCGGCCCTCCGCGGTTGCGACGCCCGGGACTCCTATTTCTCCATGAACCCGCCGCATTAGGCCGCTGCGCAGCGGGCAAACCCCGGCGACAGTGTGCCCTCCGATGCAGGGAGGGTGCACACGCCGTGGCGATCTACGTCTTCAAAATGAAGACGTTCAGCCGCAGTGCCGGCAGCCGCGGCAGCCGCGCGACCAGCGCTGCCGCGTACCGTGCCGGGGAGCGCATCCGCGACGAGCGCACCGACGCGGTCTACGACCACCGCCGCCGGCAGGACGTGCTGCACAAGGAGATCATTCTGCCGGCCAAGCTCGCCGGGCGCGGCAGCGCGCCGGACTGGGCGCGCACGCGCTCGGCGCTGTGGAATGCCGCCGAGTGGGCCGAGACCCGCCGCAACGCGCGCGTAGCGCGCGAGTTCATGCTGGTGCTGCCGCACGAGCTCGCGCCCGCCGCGCGGCTCCAACTGGCGCAGGGCTTCGCGCATGAGCTCTCGGATCGCTATGGCACGGGCATCGATCTGGTGCTTCACGCCCCGCGCGGCGATCCGCGCAATTTTCACGCACATCTGCTCAGCACGACGCGCGAGGTGACACCGGAAGGCCTGGGCCGCAAGGCGGCCCTGGAACTGTCCGGCACCGAGCGGCATCGACGCGGACTCGCCCGCTGGTCGCAGGAGAAAACCTGGCTGCGGGAGCGCTGGGCCGAGCACACCAACCAGGCCCTGCGCCAGGCGCACCTCGAGGTGCGGGTCTCGCACCTGCGGGCAGCGACGCCGGACCTGACCCGCTCCCCCTGGCTGCCTATCGCAGCGTATTACATGGAGAAGCAGGGCCGGCACAGCTTTCTGGCCGAGCGCATCCGCGCGCGCCACCAAGCCCTCGTGGCATGCGCCGGACTCACATCCGCGCCGCCGGCCCCAGATCTGCCACCGGCGCGGGCGCCGGTGCTCGCGCGCGCCGGCCCGGTAGGCGCGCACGCGACGGCAGGCGCCCGGAGCTGGGTCGAGCGGGTGCGCGAGCGCGCGCGCACCGCGTGGCTCGCGTTGCGCGAGCAACAGTTGGACCGCTCGTCCGCCGCTCGGCCGTCGCAGCCCGCAATCCAGGGCACGCGTGCGCAGCAGCGATTGCACTCGCCGCCGACACACTCGTCGCCGTCGTACCTGCAGGAGCCCCACGATGTGGCGCGAGAGTCCGTGCGCAACTGGCTTGCCTACCGGCAAAGCCATCCGGAGCTGAACACCGATATGGCGCGCCAGGCCCTGAGCAACTGGCTTGCTTACCGGCAACGCCAGCTGGAGCAGGGCATGGAGCGCGAGCGCAGCCCGGGACCGCACCGCGAGCAGGCGGAGCGCGTCCTGTCGGGTACCGACGAGCAGCAGCGCAACCGTGGCCACGATTTCGACCTGAGCTTATAGGGAGTCGTACTCACATGAATCGCATCGATGACAACGACGACGGCGATGATGATGGCGATGGCGAAGCTTTCACGATCTGCTCGGATCAGGCCTGCGTGGCGTGCGCCTCCAGCACCTGCTGCCGCTGCCGCCGCGAGATCGAGGTAGTGGCCCTCTACTGCCGGCGCGGCACGGCCTCGCAGGAGTTGCTCGAGCACTTTACGGTACAGGGCATTTGGGCGATCGAGCCCGACTTGGCGCGGCAGCTCGAGCGCTGGCCGTCCTTCCGCTTCGATGCGGACCAGGGCTGCTACGCCAATCATTGCCCGCACTGCGCGGCGCCGCAGGACGAGGCCGCGCTGCACGATGAGCCGGATCAACCGTTCTTCGATATCGACCCTGCCGGCACGCGCTCGATCCGGCTCACGCCGCTCGCAGGAACGGTGCAGCTCAGCGGGGATTACAGCGTCGACGTGTGAGAGGCAGAGGGGGAAGAAGCCACAGGCCCTTCCCTATCTAATATCGGGGTCGCGCACTGGGCACGTAAGTCCATCGAGCTCGGCAGGGGCAATCGATGGAGCCCGTGGGTGGTGGGACCCTCCGGGGTGCCGGAAATCACCAATGAGGCCCGTGCGAGGGACGATCCGGAGCTTGCCGTGCTGTCGGCGATGGCGAATGGGCGGGACGCCGATGCTTGCAAGCGAGCGACTCGACGCTGATCGAGAGACGCTGTATTTTGATCTGGTGCTGAATTCTCTGTCCGAGGACGCCCGCCGGGCGTTACAGGCCAAGGACCCAGCAAAGTACGAATATCAGAGCGAGTTTGCGCGACGCTACTTCGGTCAAGGCAAGGCCGAGGGCAAGGCTGAGGGTAAGGTGGAAGGTCGCGCGGACATCGTGCTCAAGCAGCTGACGTTACGCTTTGGTGCCTTGCCGGAAGCGGCGGAAGCCCGGATTCGCAGCGCCGGGAGTGAAGAGCTGGACGGCATCGCGGCCCGAGTGCTGACTGCGCGAACCCTTGACGAGACCCTCGCCACTCAGTGATTCCACGCTGATACGGTCACGCGCATGTGCCCCGAGGCGCGCCCTGCGCGCAAGCCTGGCGAGATCATGGCTGTCCGTCCCCGCCCAAGGCCGCACCAACAATAGCCTGCGCCTCATCGAGCACGCGGCGCAGATGCTCGGCGCCGCGGAAGCTCTCGGCGTAGACCTTGTAGATGTCTTCGGTGCCGGACGGGCGCGCCGCGAACCAGCCGTTGGCTGCCACGACCTTCAGCCCACCGATCGGTGCGCCGTTGCCCGGCGCCTGCGTCAATATCTGCTCGATGCGCTCGCCGGCGAGCTGTTCGGAATGCACCTGCTGCGGCGACAGCCCCGCCAGGATGCGCTTCTGCTCGGGTGTGGCGGGGGCATCGATGCGATCGAACAGCGGCTCGCCGAGTTCGCGCGCGAGTTCGCGGTAGATCTCGCCGGGGTCGCGGCCGGTACGTGCGGTCATCTCCGCCGACAACAATGCGGCGGTGATGCCGTCCTTGTCAGTGGTCCAGGCGCTGCCATCGCGGCGGATGAAGGCGGCGCCGGCGCTCTCCTCGCCGCCGAATCCCAGCGAGCCGTCGTGCAGCCCGTCGACGAACCACTTGAACCCGACCGGCACCTCGTAGAGCCGCCGGCCGAGCCGTGCCGCCACCCGGTCGATGAGGCGGCTGCTGACCACGGTTTTGCCGACTGCGGCATCCGCCTTCCATTCGGGCCGATGCTGGAATAAATAGGAGATCGCTGCGGCCAGGTAATGATTCGCCGGCATCAGGCCGGCGCTGCGCGTGACGACCCCGTGCCGGTCGTGATCGGTGTCGCAGGCGAAGGCGACGTCGAAGCGATCCTTCAGGCTCAC
>Ga0307372_10014578_pt1 | contig 10037 bp, 7 predicted proteins | sample OX1MG_FD_202533 | JGI IMG/M metagenome (GOLD analysis project Ga0307372, IMG submission 202533) | Soil microbial communities from Risofladan, Vaasa, Finland - OX-1 | ecosystem: Environmental > Terrestrial > Soil > Coastal area > Acid sulfate soil | place: Finland: Risofladan, Vaasa | collected... | reverse complement strand
GCCGAACTGATCTTCTTCGGAAGATACGCCGATCGATTCGAGCGCCGCGACGGAGTATGGAAGATTGCCCATCGCCAGGTGATCTTCGATCGAAGCCGGATCGACAAAATCGAAAGAGAATTTTCGACCGAAGAATTCGTTTGCGGAAAGCGCTCGCGCGAAGACCCGGCCTACAAGCGCGCGTGACCAGAGCGGCAAGGGCATGAGTCAGTGGTCGCGCTCGCTCGCCGCGTATAGCGATCGGCGCGTGCTGCTGATCCTGCCGCTCGGTTTCGCCAGCGGCCTGCCGCTGCTGCTCACGTTTTCCACGCTTTCGGCCTGGCTCGCCATCGCCGGCGTGAGCCGCGCCGCCATCGGCGCCTTCGCGCTCGTCGGCACGCCTTACGCGCTGAAGTTCCTGTGGGCACCGCTCATCGATCGACTGCCGCCGCCGCTGCCGCTGGGCCGCCGGCGCGGCTGGGGCCTCACTATCCAGATTGCGCTGGTCGCCGCGATGCTCGCGCTGGGCTCATGCGACCCCAAGGGCAACCTCGCCACGATGGCAGCGCTGGCGTTGCTGGTGGCCTTCCTCTCGGCCAGCCAGGACATCGTGATCGACGCCTGGCGGGTGGAAATCCTCACGATTGAACAACAGGGGCCGGGCGCCGGCATGATCCAGACCGGTTACCGGATTGCGATGCTGGTCGCGGGCGCCGGCGCACTGATGATCGCCGCCAGCGCGGGATGGTTCGCGGCCTACGCGACGATGGCCGCGTTGCTTACGCTCGCGATGCTGGTGTTCCTGCTCGGCCCCGAGCCGGCGCTGCCGCCGGAGCCCGCGGATCGCGGCCGCGCCCGCGGATGGGATGCTCTACGCGAGTGGCTGGCGACGGCGGTGGTCGGGCCCTTTGCCGATTTCATGCGGCGGCCGAAATGGCTCGCGATTATCATCTTCGTCGTGGGCTACAAGCTGGGCGAGGCGATGGCGGGTGTGATGGCGATGCCCCTGTATATCGCGCTTGGTTTTTCGCTGGTCGAGATCGCGGCGATTTCCAAGCTGGTCGGATTCTTCGCGACCGTGGTTGGAGCGCTCGCCGGAGGGCTGGTGGCCGTGCGGCTCGGTATCGTGCGCGCTTTGATACTGTGCGGCGTGCTGCAGTCGGCGGGCAACCTGTTCTACGTGCTGCAGGCGGTCGGCGGTCATCGGCTGGACTACCTGGCGCTGTGCGTGGCGGCGGAAAACGTCACCGGCGCGATGGCCGGTGCGGTGTTGGTGGCTTATCTTTCGAGTCTGTGTTCGCCGGCGTTCACGGCGACTCAATATGCGCTGCTGTCGTCGCTGGCCGCCGTGGGGCGCACGCTGTTCGCGTCGTCGGGCGGCATACTCGCCGAGCGTCTGGGATGGGTGCCGTTTTTTCTGCTCACCACCGTGGCCACCCTGCCGGCGCTTTTGCTTCTGGTCTGGATCGCACGGCATGACGCCACGCACTCGGGTCGGCAATCACACTTGCCTGCCTCGTCGGGGATCTGAGCGTCGCGGCCTTTGCCAGGCACAGGCTCACGCGGCCCTCGCCCCGGTGTCTACTAGTCAGACCGTTACGCACTGCACCGTGGAGTCACAGGGCGGTGTCGGAATGTTAATATGTTGTCGTCGTGCGCTTCTGTACATTTCCGTTGTCGGTGTCGGTGGTCACGGTTGTCGTGCTTTGAGGCAAGGCTGAAACAGTGGGTTGCGTGACGGTGCGTTGCTGAACCGTACCATTATCGTATTGAGTGGTAGTGGTAGACGACGTGTTATCACTCAAAGGAGGCGGCACGGGCGGATTGTTTGGCGCATCGTACTCTCTCGTGGTCGTAGTTTCCGTAACATGATGAGTGGTTGAGCAGCCGACCACACAGAACATGGCCAAGCCCGCGCAACCGGCGATGACAGCGTTAACGGCATTCTTCATAGCAGATACTCCTCTTTAATTTTCCTTGGCCACAACCGAAGGCGACGCCGAGAAATTGTCTCGGCCGTCGCCACCGATCGATCGCCGCACCGTCAGGCGCTTGGACTGGTTGCTTCATCGGCGAAGCGCCCGGCAGCATTCTCAATTAGTCCTGAGCAGGATTGACTTGCAGATTGTTCGTGACAGATCGTACGCCCTCGGTATTTTTCGCTATGGTTACAAGACGGGCTGCCATTTCCGAATTCTTGACCTGGCCACCCAGCGTTACGACCCCAGCCGTGGTGGTGACATGGACATCGTCGGAGTCGATGCCCTTGCCGGTGGCGAAGGCTGCCTTCACCTTTGTGGTGATTTTCGTGTCGGTGATCGCCGTAGCCGTTGCGTCGTAGGCGTTTTTCACGGCTCCTCCAGTGTCTCCGGCCGCCTGATGCATCGAAGTGCTGGCTGGAGCGGAAGAGCTGCCGCTAGTGTCCTGGGCGAAAGCCGGGATCGCCAGTCCAACGCTGAGAGCCACACCCGACACCAAAGCAAGTATCCTGTATTTACTATTCATAACCTTACCTCCTGATTAAACTCGACTGTTAAAGGCCCGCGCTCCCACCGTTGAGTTGGCGCAAGATGCGGCCTGGACCCAAAAAAGGGCTTTCCTTCACGGGGACTTCCTATTCACCTTCGCTTTGTCGATCACGCGCTCTATGACCTTTTTGACTTTGCCAACGGCTTGGTCCATGCGTCCTTCGTTCTTAAGGCGCTGATTATCCGTTACAACACCGGCTGCTTCCTTCACCCGACCCTTGATCTCGTCGCTGGTTCCACTCATCGCTGTGTTCTCCTGTCGAATGCTTCCCGTATCGATGCTTTCTAGCCGTGAAGAGAATCGAACCGCGGCCCGGACGAGGCCGATGGATCAAACAACTCCGATCAGCCAGAGCACGAGGACGATCGCCACAATGCTTCCAATAGAAATCGGAAGGTACATACGAACCTCCTGCGCGAGCCTTCGAAATCCGATCCTATGGTGAAGTTGGTCTAGCGGGACGTTGGCCAAAGGCGAGCGGAAGGACCACCGTGGAGCTGGATCAAATGCGAGTTCGATTCCTATGTCGATCTCGATTCATCCAATGTACATCGCGCGTGACTCAAGAGCCATCCGAAATGAGCTTTGTTCGGTTATGTGGAGCACCGGGAGTGCCGGTTTCGAAAGTTCATCCGCACCGCTTTGGCTTGTCCGGAATAAATTACGAACGCGAGTGCAAGTGCATATATATCGTCTTCGATTATTTGTGTTACTCGGGGCGAGAAGAGAGCGATGGAGCAGTTGAGAAAAGCGGGTCGAGCATTGTTCCCTTGCGGCAATAGGAGGGAGACATCAGAACACTCGGATTGTCTATCCCAACTCTGAACCAAGAGTTTGCAGATGAAGGAGGAAAGGCTCGCGATGACGGCCGGGACCAGTGACGAGGAGCGCGGATTGAGCCGGCTAAGAGTTGCGACGATATGCCGGATGCTGGCCGATGGGCGCCCATCGGTTGAAGAATCCGCCGATGTGCGTGGCGTCGGCGAATCCAACCGGCGCGAGGGCTGGTGCGTAAGTTTCGAGCCTGCGGACAAAATCAGGCTTGCCGCGACAGTAAATCTTGCGCGAGTCGACTAATTTGATGTAGTTTACGTCCGGAAATTTAAAATCGCTTTTGAGAGCATCATTTAGCGATAGAAAGTGGAGCGTACCAGCTTTACAGAGGGAGCGTCCTGAGCATGGAATTTGGGCATAAAGGCGGAAGTCAAATTTCGTTTCTTTGGCGCCTGGCGCTGGCCGTGGTGATTTGTGGCGTTGTGGTGGCCGGCAACGGAGACCGCGCAAGCCGATCGTTCACGACCCTGGCCCATGCTCTCATCTCACGGACCGCCTCTTCTCAGGCTGGGGGTTTGGCCGCGGACCCGGAAATTTGCACAAGCGGTGCGATACCCCCAGGTGACGGCACCAAAGACCTCGAAATTATCGGCGCATGCACGGCTTCCGGCGGCCTTTACCAGTACAAGAACGTCAACATTTATAAAGACGTGGCAAAGGGAGGGGCTGCGGACGGCGGCAGCCTGACATTCACGGATGCCACGGGAGCGATCAATTTCTGGGCCAACTCGATCCTGATCGAAAACCACGGTGCGCTGATCGCGGGCTCGCAGACCGCTCCCTTCGTCAGCCCACTGACGTTTCATCTCTACGGCGTCGAGCAGAACAAGAACGACAGCGGACTCAAAGGCGTCGGTATCCCTTGCAAGAGCCCCATCACTCCCACCTCCCCATTCTGCGGAATCCCCAAAGAGCTTTGGGACTCGAATTCCAATCCGAGCCCCGATTCATGCACGAAGGCCTCAGAGGTCGGAGATAAAACCTTACTTCCCGGCGGCATCGATGATTGCTTCTACCAATATCATCCGCTGCCCTTCGACAACGGCGACCCCAACGCGTTCTTCGGTTACAAGGTGCTGGCGGTTTCCTTTGGCGGAACGCTGCAGCTGTTCGGCGCCAAGGGCGCGACCTATTGCGCGAGTTATCCCTGTCCGGCCGATGATCCGGCGCTCAAAGCGTCGAATACGGGCACCAGTTGGACGCGGCTGGACGCGAGCCTGGCCGGGGGAAGCACTGAGCAGTTGATTGTGGTCGCGGACCCCGGCGGGGCTATCCGACAGAACTGGACCATGGGCGACAAAATTGTTCTGGGCTCCACCGATTACCTGCCCGGCCATTCCGAGTTGCTGACCATCTCGAGTAAAGGCGTGGTGGTGGACCCGAATAATGCCAACGATTCGGATGTCAACGTGGTCGAGAAGATCAAGTGGCGGCACAATGGCACTACTTATCCGCTGACCGAAGCCGCGCATCCGGGCATTTCGCGGCTGAACCTGGGCTTTTCGTCGATCGAGACGCGCGCCCCCGTGGGGCTGCTGACGCGCAACATCAGCATCGTCTCGGATGACACTCTGGGCGCGACCAGCTGGCCGGCGGCGCCGGGCGCCTATTTTGGCGGCCATGTGATTTTCCGCCAGGGATTTGCGGACGTGCAGGTGCAGGGCGTCCAGTTCTACCAGCTTGGGCAGGGCGGCAGAATTGGCCATTATCCTATCCACTTTCACATGGCGCGCAAGGTTCCGCCTAATACCTTTGTCAGTGATTCGTCGATCTGGGACTCGATGAACCGATGGGTCGTGCTGCACGGCGTGCAGGGCATAACCCTGCAGCGCGACGTGGGGTACCTGTCGATCGGCCACGGCTTCTATCTGGAAGACGCGACCGAAACCGACAACAAGCTCTATGGCAACCTCGGAGTTTTCGCGCGTGCGGCTGTGCTGGACCCTGCGAGCGTGCCGTTGGATCAGCAGCATAATCCACGGCAGGTTCCGGGTATCCTGTCGTCGCCTTTCCCGACCACGGTTAACGTTCCCTGTGGAGACACAACTTGCCCCTGTAACAACGAGCGCACCAACCGTTGCGGCACGCCGCAGGAGCAGGTGCCCTACCACAGCGACGTCGACCATCCGAGCGTGTTCTGGATCACGAACGGCTGGAACGACTTCCAGTACAACATGGCGGACGGAGCGGGCACCTGCGGATTTTGTTACTGGCTGACGCCGGCCTACATCGGCGGCCCCTCGCGCATGGAGCACTGGGGAGGCTATTCCGCGGAGCAGCGCGGGGAGCATCGTGCCGCGATGGCGCCGCTGGAGGATTTCTACGGCAATAGCTGTTCGACCGCGATGAACTCCTTCAACGTGGTCGGCAACACGACCCCATGCAGCGGCGTGGTATGGGATGTGTCCACGAATCTTCCGCGCGTGCTGCCCGTGACGCCCGATCCCAAGCTGGTGCCAACTGTTAATGCCGCCAATCCGCGGACCCCGGTGACGGAGGCCTACTACCCGAACATCGACATGGGCGGCGGCCATTTCGGAACGCGCTGCCCGACCGGCACCAATTGCGCCACGGTCGACAAGTGCGCCAGCGGCAATGAAGCGAACTGCATGGTCACGGTGCTCGATCATTACACCAGCTCGTTCAACTGGGCGCAGACCAACGTGGCGGCGATCTGGCTGCGGCCGCAATGGAACCTGGTGCTGCAGAGCGCGCTTACCGACGTGCAAAATGGCGGCCTGACTTTCGTTACCGGCGGCGACTACACCCACTCCTCGGCGCCGCCCGGTGTGTGGGAACTCGCGCGCAAGAGCGTGTTCGTCGGCGACACGCAGCCCAACAATCCATACGCATCGAACGCGGGGCCGTTCAACAAGACCAGCGGCCTGACCTGCGATCAGCCGGTTCCGGCCAGCTATTGTCTGTCGGCCAAAGAGGGCATCAGCATGCCGAAGGACAATTTCGTCGTCAATCAGCGCTTGTTCAACATCTACGACGGGCCGTCCTACGAGGATTCCAACGGGTTTCTCGATATCACTCCGACGAGCTTCACCTGCACGCAAACCGTGAATCCCGAGGGCACGCTCGGACAGTGCGCGGAGTCCGATTACATGTACGAGCAGGTTCGCGGTCTCCCAAAAGACAAAAACAATGCCTGTTATTTGCCCAACGCGGCGATCGGATGGAAGCAGCCCAATGGTTTCTACTACCCGCCGGCGTTTCACTCGCGCAATCTTTTCTTCCACAATGTCCCTATTCGACATTACGTCATCGAGCCGTCGTTCCTGAGCACCGGGCTTTTCAAAACCAACCTCGAGGCGGTCAAAAAACGTTACTGCAATTTCTCCTTCGACATGTTCATCAACTTCAGCGACATCGATCGTCAGACCGAGCTTGACGACGACGACGGCTCGCTGACCGGGTTGGTGAAGACCGTTTCGGTTAACCAGGACTCGTTCTTCGACGCTCCCTACTCGACCCTCGAGTGCGGTTCCGACATCGCCACCGCGGTGCCGACCAATCCCACCAACCCCGATCCCGGCACGGCCAACACGAGCCCGTACGAATATGTGTCGACGGTGGTTTTCCCGGATTGCGGATCGACCGCCACTTGCGCCAAGGGTGATGACAATTGGAACTGGTCGGAGTTCTGCTCGAACGAGACCTGCTATGGGGTCCCGCTCTATCGCGAACTGGCTACCGGGTCCGAAAAGAGCTCCAGATCCATACTTTCAGGAATCAAGATGATGGGGGAGAGTTTCTTTCAGCGCAACACGCTCACCGTCAACAACGGCGTCTACTACATGGACACCACCGTCTCCAAGGAGAAGCAGCTTGATCTTCACGCGGGAAACTTTACCGTATTCCAGGCGAGCACGCCTGGGCATCCCAGAACTTACAACGTGTTTTTCCTGTTCGCCAAGCCTTCCACCACACAAACCTACAGCATTTATGTCGGCCCCGGCTTCAACAAGGACACCGACGTCAAGTTGGTCCGCGCGAATATCGCCACCAAGAGGATAACCTTCGACAGCAGCGATACTCTGCCGGGCACGTGGAGCACGGGCTATAAAGACGGCGTGCTGACGGTGACCGTCAACATGAACTTCCCGGATTTCATCACTAACTATAACGCCGAACGCGAGGCGTCCTGCCGGCCTAACAGCTTCTGCACATGGAAAAGTGACACAGGAAGCTGTGGATGCAACGCGGCCGCGGTCGACTATCCCGATCAAAACCTGATCAAAGAGTGCAACGGCACCAACGACACGGGACAGAAGGACAAAGTTCCGCTCTGCTCGTGGTCGGTCGCCGACGTAACTTGCCCCAAGGGCGGCTGCTATGGCTTCTCGTTCAAGATGCCGGAAGGCTTCACCACCGGTGCAAAGCCGGGCCTGCCGCCCGCAGCGGAGTGCTTTCCGCAAACGGTGAACAACCAGCCTTCGCCCTGGAACCAGCCTTTCACGCCAGCTAGTTCGACCCTCGCTGGCGATTGCACTTACGCTCAGAGCCCCAGCCCTGATTTCTGCCCGGCGCCATAGGTCTGGCCAGAGAATCAAGCGGATGGGGAAGGACGCAGGCGGGCTGCGAGGCTCGTGTAGAACCGGAAGAAGGGAGACTTCGATGGTGGCGTGGATCGGGAAGTGTCGCCCCGCGAGCCTGTGTGTCGGCATACTGGCGCTCGCTATTGGTCTGGCCCTAAGCGGATGTAACGGCGATTCTTCGCGGTCGCCGGCTCCGACGCCAACCGCCCCAACGCCTACGCCGTTGGTTCCGACGCCCACTCCGAGTCCCACACCGACGCCGGTTGGGTCGATTTCCGGCCGGGTTCAAGGCGGGCTCGGTCCGATCTCCGGCAGCCAGGTCACGCTTTATGCGGCCGGGCAGAGCGCTTACAAAACAGGCGCGGTGGTCATGGGCACCGGGATCACCGACTCCGGCGGCAACTTCAGAATCGGATTCACTCCGCCGGCCAAGCACAAACTGCTCTATCTTGTGGCGGTGGGCGGCAACGGCGGCGCGGGCACCAACTCGGCCATCGGCCTGATGAGTGTGGTGGGTCTGTCCGACGCGCCGGCCAACCCGGTGACGCTCAACGAGTTGACCACGGTGGCGGGCGAGTGGGCTCTCGCGCAGTTCATCGATTCGACCGGGCAGCAGGCCGGCGCGCCGCCGAGCAACGTCACCGGCATCCTGAATGCCGCCGCACAGGCCGTCGACAACCTGGTCGATACGAGCACCGGCGAGCCGGCGATCCGTCTGCCCTCGGCATTGGAGTGTTCGAGCGGGCTGCCGCCGGTCAACTGTGACGGGCTCGATCGGCTCAATACGCTGGGCAATATAATCGCCGCCTGCGTCCAGAGTTCCGGGCCGAGCGGGAGTTTGCCGTCGTGCGCGGCGGCGACCGGCGCGTGCGACATTCTGCTGGCGTGCAGCGGTACGCCGGTGACTGGAACAGCGTTGCAGGCGGCTCATGCGATAGCGTTGAATCCGGCCGCCAACGTGAGCTATCTGTTTGCCGCCTCCCAGGGCGCGGTCGCGCCCTATCAGCCGGTTCTGATCTCGGCACCCGACGGATTCGAGATCGCGCTAAGCATCGATGCGGAGGAGACCGGCTTCAACTCTCCCATCAGCCTTGCGGTGGATCTTCCCGGTAACGTCTGGATCACCAATCCGGGTGCGGAATCCGTGATCAAGCTCAATGCGCTCGGGCGGTTCGTCGGTAATTTTCGGCCGCCCGGGTCAAATCTCGATGGGCCCTATGACGTGGCGATCAGCGCAAAGGGCGACGTCTGGGTGACGAATTCCGGCGCCGCCAGCGTCACCGAGCTCGACCAAGCCGGCAATCTGATAGCCGATCGGTCGCCGGCGGGCGCGGTGATCAACCAGCCCTACGGGATCAAGATTGATGCGGCCGATGATGTATGGGTCGCCAATTTGGCGAGCGACAGTGTCAGCGAACTGATCTCCGCCGGTGATTACGCGAACGGCGTCAACTTTGCTCCGATGGGCGCCGCCTTTAGCGAGCCGGTCCAAATCGATATCGACACCAGCGCCAACGTGTGGGTGACTAACTTCGCCAGTATGAGCGTAAGCGAGCTCACCGCGAGCAGCAGCTACGCTACCGGCCTTAATTTCGCTCCGGCGGGAGCTTCTTTCGCCTCGCCCCTTGGGCTGGGAGTCGACGCGTCGAGCAATGTCTGGGTGGCGAATGTTTCTGGCCTGAACGTCAGCGAACTTATCGCGAGCGGCGGCTACAGCACGGGCGCGAGCCTGTCGCCTGCCGCGGCCGCCTTGGACCGGCCGGCAGGTTTGAAAATCGACTCGTCGGGAAACATCTGGACGACCAATTTCGGCGGTGGCACCCTGAGCGAGCTTCTGGCGGGATGCTCGTCCGGAAGTTGCACCGGCCTGAATTTCAATCCGGCCGGGGCCGATATGAATTCGCCCTACGGCGTGACGGTCGACGCCTCCGGCAATGTCTGGGTTGTCAGTCCGGGCAACAATTCGCTCTCCGAGTTCATCGGGCTTGCGGCACCGACCGGCGTCCGCGTTCTCTGTCTTAAGCGTGGCCAGCCGGCTTCGTGTCTCCCGTAAGCTTCGGATGAGCCTTGGCTCGGGATGAGTCCTGAGCGGGACGATCGCACCCGGGACGGGGTGCGATCGCGCCATCCTTGCGGGCGGTGACAAGTTGG
>Ga0307372_10014572_pt1 | contig 10039 bp, 7 predicted proteins | sample OX1MG_FD_202533 | JGI IMG/M metagenome (GOLD analysis project Ga0307372, IMG submission 202533) | Soil microbial communities from Risofladan, Vaasa, Finland - OX-1 | ecosystem: Environmental > Terrestrial > Soil > Coastal area > Acid sulfate soil | place: Finland: Risofladan, Vaasa | collected... | reverse complement strand
CCGTCAACACGCCGCAGTTCACCTGGGTGCGCAGCAAGCTACCCCATCATGCCCAGCCCGTGCCGCCGATCTTCGAGCCGGAGGTAGCAGGTGAGGCGGTCTATTGGGCGGCGCATCACCGCAAGCGCGAACTGTTCGTCGGCGCCTCGGCGGTGATCGCGATCCAGGGCAACAAGATCGCGCCCTGGTTTGCCGACTGGTATCTAGGCCGGACGGGCTACGCCAGCCAGCAGTACGACGGCCCGCGCGACCCCAACGCGCCCGACAACCTCTTTCACCCGGTAGACACCGAGCGCGACTACGGCGCGCACGGCGCCTTCGACGGGCGCTCGACCAACCGCAGCGTCGAAGTGTGGGCGGCGGAGCACAAGGGGCTGCTGGTGGCGAGCGTCGGCGCGGCGGGCGCGCTGACGGCCATCGGCGTCAACCTGCTCCTGCGGACACGGAGCTAGCCGCATATGGCGACACTGGCAAACGCGCCGGACCAGCAAGCGCTCCCGGCGCCGATGGCTTCCAAGGCAAGCGCGCAGGCGGACATTCCGCCCGGCTGGAGCTACAATCCATCGGCGTGGCGGGACCGCCGCTGGCTGATCGCGCTGGCGGTGATTGGCTTCGCTGCGGCGGCCTATACGGCGCTTGGGCAGTTTGGCGTCGTGACGCTGTGGGATCCGTTCTTTGGCTCACACAGCAGCTATCTGGTGACGCACTCGGCCATCGAGCGTATCTTGCCCGTGCCGGATGGCGCGCTGGGTGTGGTGGGGTACATCGCCGACCTGGTGTTGGGCGCGTCGGGTGGCGCGGACCGCTGGCGTCGGCGCCCCTGGCTGACGTTGCTGTTTGCGCTGACGATCCTGGGGCTGGGCGTGGTGAGCCTGGCGTTGACGATCCTGCAAGGGGTGTTGGTCCAGCAGTGGTGTACGGTCTGTCTGGTCTCGGCGGCGGCCTCGACGTTGATCTTCGGGCTGGGGATCGGCGAGGCGCTGGCCAGCCTGCAACTGCTGGCGCGTGCGCATGCGGCGGGGCGTTCCGCCTGGCAGGCAATGTGCGGTTTTGAGAAATGACGTGAGAGCTGGCAGGTCAGCCAACGGGAAGGGTGGTTGGGTATGTGGGCGCGAGTGATCACGATTGCGTTGGGCGCCTGGCTGTTGATTGCGCCTGCCATCATCCCTACCACCGAGGCCACGCGCATCATGGATCGCGCCATCGGGCCGCTGGTGATCTGGATTGGCGTGTTGGCGTTGCGCGCGGTCACGCGACCAACGCGCGCCGTCAACGTCCTGGCGGGGATCGCGCTGCTGATCGCGCCGTGGCTGGCGCCGATCACTGTGGCGCAGCAATGGAATAGCGAACTGGCGGGCTGGCTGCTGATCGCGCTCGCGATCCCAAAGGGCGCGATCCATCAGCGCGTGGGTGGCGGCTGGATGGCCGTCCTCCACCCACAAACCGAGGGGTGAGGCGTGGGTGGAGGGCAGGCTCGGCGGTTGAAACCGCGCCTGAGGGCTACGCCACAAGGTCCGGCGTCCCGGACCTCGCGTGGGGCGTGGCGTCGGGCGCACGGATTGGTCGGCGATGCCACGCGACGTGCGGCGAGGCGAAACCCACGCAGGTGGGTTTTGTGGCGCAGCCCCCAGGCGCAATTTCAATCGCTGGCCCACCCCGCCCGTCTGCCGCTACCCCCCCGCGACGCTCTGATTCGTGTCGGCTGCGGGCGGGTGCGCGAAGGTGGCGATGAAGAGTTCGATGGTGGGTGGCGTCACCAGCTCGGCGGAGACTACCCAGAGCGTCGCCTGCCCCTGTGACCACGCCAATCGCAGCGCAATGACGTTCTCCGGGCTGAAGCTGGCGTCGAGCAGCCAACGCGCATGCGCGGTATCCCACAGCCAGAGTGGCTGTGCAGGGACGGCGGCGTTATCGTTCCAGATCATTGCGCCGCGCAAGGCCAGCAGCGCATCGTCGGTCGTCACCCCGACTATCTGCGTGTTGTTGAAGCTACTCCCGGTGGGTAGGTCGGTTGGCCGGGGTGGCAGTGGCAGTGGCGACCAGCTATCGCCCAGATACGCAGTCGCCAGATACCGATGCGCTGGCCCGTCGGGCGTTCCGCGCATCTCAGACTCGGCCAACTCGTAGAGGCGACCCCAACCGCCGTGGGCCACGTCGGCGGGATTACTCGATACGTACACCTGCGGGAACGCGCCCGGCAAGTCGCCCTCGCGCTGCCAACTGGCGCCGTCGTTCTGGCTGGCCAGCAGCATGCGTGTCTGCCCGTTTGTCGTCTCGTCGCCCAGCGCCAGCAGCGCGCCGCCGGGGCGCTCGCCGATCACGTTCACCGCCGCCAGATCGCCCAGCCCCACATCGGCCCGCGCCCAGTTGAGCGGGCCAACGCCGGTTATGCTGGCGGTGATGATGCGTCCATCGTTGGCGGCGTGGCGTTGGCTGGGCGCCAGCAACGATGTGGTGGCCCAGACGTAGATGCGCCCGCCGATCAGCGCCTCATGTTGGCCACAGGCGGCGAGCGCGGCGTCGGGCCAGTCGAGGGGCCGCCAGTGGGCGCCGAGGTCGACGGTGGCGAAGAGCGACGTGAGCGCGCAGGGGCCGGTGGCCTGCGGCGGCGCGCCCACATCGAGCAGCAGCGCCTGCGGGTTGGTCGCGTCGGTGTAGATCGTGCAAGCCGTCGCATCGGAGTTGGTGGGTGTTGGCAGCAGGCGCCACAGGTCGTTCTGTTGGTTGGCGTGATATGCGAGGAAGAGTTGGCGTGAACCGGCGCTGCGTGTCGCCAGGGTCGGCGCCTGCAACCAGCAGGCGAACGAGGTCCAGGCGTTGGCGTCTCCTGGGGCGACATCCAGCGTGAGGACGTGGGCGCCACCGATTGGCGGCGGTGTATACGCGAAGGGCGCGTCGCTAAATGTGGGGGACGAGTAGACGGGCGCCGCCGGGGAGCGCGACTGGCGCCACGTCGTGAACGCCTGCGTCGCCGGTCCGCCCAGCAACAGGAAGGCCAGCAGCGCGACCGTCAGCGTCGCCAATCCGCCGCGCCACAGCTTGCCGCGCAGACTCAGCCGCCGCTCCCACGGCAGACGCAGTTCACGCGGCTGGCTGCCTTGGCGCGCGTCGCCCATGCGCTCACGGATGATGCGGAAGGGCGCTTCTGGGTCGCCGTCATTGAGGTCGCTGTCGTCGTCGGCAGCGCCGTCGGCGGCGCTATCGGCGCTATCGGCAAGCCATCGCGGCGTCGCATCTCTTGCCATGAACGCGCTCCATTCCCACGCGCCGTCTGGCAGCGTCGCCCAGTCGTTGCGCGACCCCAGTGGCTATGATGACGGCATACAGAAAGAGATACCGCAGCGGTGGCATGTGTGGCAAGCAAAAGCGGGCGGCCTCGCAGAATCTCCAGGCCGCGTCGGCGGCCTTTGTGGCCGCCAGGCCTCACGGCGCGCGTTCACGCGCCCGCTCCGCTCCGCCTGCGCCACGCCACGTCCCCACCCTGCGCTCTCCCCACCCGCTCGCTCGCTTGACGTGACGCCCCCCCACGCAATATAACTACATGCTGTGGGCAAAACGCCCCGCCTGTGTCCATCCGATTGTGTCGTTCCGTTTACGTCGGACCGCCTCCCCACACCCCGAGCCATCTGGGCCTGGAATGCGCTGTGGGATAGGGAGTCCGATGCGCAGAAAGTTGTCGTATGTGCGCCGATGGTAGTACCGGCGGCTTACTCCGCGTCTACGCGCTGAAGGCCGTTCCGCCAACCTATCTGAGCTGGTACCTCGCCTGTTTTCAGACCGGCGAGAGTTAGCGACGCTGTGCGCCTGGGGCTGCCGTGAGTGCGCCTGGCGTCCGCGTCGCAACGTTGCGAGGCGCCATCGCCTCAAAGGAGACGCCACTTGTTCGGACCCCACCTGATCATCGATGGATCGCGTTGTAACACCCAGAAGCTCGCCGACCGCATCCTCGTCGAGCAAGTCTTGAACGAGTACCCCACCGCCATTGGCATGACCAAGATCGGTGGCCCCTATATGTTCGAGTATCAGGCGCCCGACCCGGCGTATTCCGGGGTCTCCGGGCTGGTGGTGATCGCCGAGAGCCACATCGCCATCCACACCTTCCCCGAACTCGACTACTTCACGCTAGACATCTTCTCCTGCAAGAATTTCGACCACGAGCTGGCGATCCGCTACATCAAAGACGCCTTCGAGGTCGCCGAGATGGACCGCATGCTCCTACAGCGCGGCCTCTCCTTTCGCGGACCCCACCACGGGCGCCTCGGCGCGACCGACGAGCTGATCGCCGCCGCCGATGCGCGGCTGGCCACCGGGATCATCAGCAAAGAACCGGCCATCCCCGACGCGCCCACTGAAGCCACCGAGGCCACCGTCAGCCCCAGTGTAGCAGGCGGGCGCATGCTCTGGCCGCAGTACGGCGTCACCCCCGATGTGGGCACGTATGGCGACACCGTGAATGAACTGGACGCCGCACGCCAGCAGGCGACGCGCACAGCCAGCGCCGCGCATGCCGCCGAACGCGGCGAGCAGGCGCTGGGCATGCGGGCGGGCGCACGCATCATCGCCCGCTCGCCGATGGACGCGACGCTGGCGCTGCCCGACGGGCGCATCCTGCCCGCCACGACGCCCGCGCTGGTCAACCCGACCGCCTCGATCAGCGGTCTGCTGGACAAGCTGAGCGCGGGTGGTGGCCAGGGGCGCGCGCTGGGGCGCGCGCTGGCCGCTTGGGAGCGCGCGGCCCGCGATGGCGAGACGACGATCTCGCTGACGCTGACCGCGCCGGTGATCGCCGCCGGTCTGCGCGAGACGCTGGTCTACGCCATCGAGCGGCGCTATGTGGATGTGATCGTGGCCAGCGCCGACGACCTCTACGCCGACATCTACGAGTCGCTGGGCCATGCCCACTTCGCCGACGACGAGGCGCCCGACGCGCCCGACGCCACGCTGGTGACCGCCGAAGGGCAGGCGCAGACCCGCGCCTTCATCGCGGAGCAGTTGACTGAACTGGCGGATATCGAGCTTGAGTGTACGCCATCCAGCCACGCGCAGGCGCACGCCACGCATCCCACGCCCGCGCCGCTTACCGGCGCCGACCTCTGGCGGCGGCTGGGAGAGGCGCTGCCCGAACGCGCCCCCCGCAAAGGACTCTTGCAGGCGGCGGCCCAGGCGGGCGTCGCCATCTACACGCCCGACCTGGGGGTGAGCGCGGTCGGGCGCGAACTGCTGGCGCTGAGGGCGCGTGGCAATGGGCTGACGCTGGACGCCACCGGCGATCTGCTTGCGCTCGCCGAGTTGCTGAGCCAGCGCCCACAGGTGGCGCTGCTGCGCGGCGGCGTTGGGCTGGCCGACGAGTTCGTGGCGCAGGCGCGGTCGCTCGCCGCCACACCCGCCGACGGGCAGGCGCCACGCCTGACGGCGTTGATTACGTTGGGTGCGACGCCAGGTGTGGCGAAGGCAAGCGCATCGGGCGCCACTACCGCCATCGTAGTCGACGCCGACGCGACGTTGGCATTGCCCTTGCTGACGACAGGGTTAGCGCAACGCTTGCCCGGCGGACGGCCCGTGGCGGCGCGCCAACGCGAGGCGGCGCTGGTGTAGACTGCCCTCACCCGCGCTTGGCCCGCAGGGCCAAGCGCGGGTGAGGGCAAGCGAGGAGCAATCGCCATGACATCACCAACATCCCCACCGCCCGACGCTACCCACGTCGTGTCGTGCTTCCTGCTACGGCGTGATCGGGGGCGCGACGAACTCTTGCTGGCGCAACGCAGCGAGCGCGTGCGGACGTATCGTGGGGCGTGGGCGGCGATTAGCGGCTATGTCGAGCCGGGCATCGCGCCGCTGGACCAGGCGTATACAGAGATACGCGAGGAGACGGCGCTGCAACCCGACGATGTGGAGTTGTTGCGCGTGGGCGAGCCGTTGCCGTTCACCGACGCCACCATCGGGCAGGCGTGGGTGGTCCACCCGTTTCTTTTCGCGCTGGCCCCCGGCGCGCCCAACCGCCTGCGCACGGACTGGGAGGCGACGACGACGCAGTGGATCGCGCCCGACGCCATCGCCAGCCTGCCGACCGTGCCGATGCTCGCCGAGGCGCTCGCCCGCGTGTATCCTGCTGACTAAGAAATGACACAATGCGCCCCAATGTCCGCGCCGCAGGCGCGGACATTGGGGCGCATTGTGTCTAGAACTCCATGCCTGCCGCGAGGAGGAGGGCGCGGCGGACGAGTTCACGGGCCAACGCCACTTTGTAGCGGTTGTGGGCGAGTGGCATGGCGTCGGCTACGGCGGCCTCGGCCACCTGGGCCGCCAGCGCGGGCGTGAGGGGCTGGCCTATCAGCAGCGATTCGGCAGCCGTGATGCGCCGGGGCGTGTTGGCGACGCCGCCCAGGACGAGTCTCGCCTGCCTCACCTTGCCACTGCGCAGGGTCACTTGCGCCGCCGCGCTCACCAGAGCGAACGCCCATGCCTGGCGGTCCATCATCTTCAGGTAGACGCCGTGTGTGTGTGGCGCCTGCGCCGGGATGTCAAAGGCGACGATCAGTTCGTCGGCGTCCAACCGATGTTCGATGCGGGTATCGTCACTTGGCGGCTGGAGCAGATCGGCGACGGAGACTGTTCGTGCGCCCTGCTGCCCCTCGATGGCTACCGTCGCATCCAGCGCGATCAGCGCGGGCGCGAGGTCCGACGGGTGAACGGCGACGCATGGACTCTCGTCGAAGATCGCCTGATACTTGTTCTCACCCTCGCGCGCAAAACATTCAGCGCCGCCCTTGAGCCAGCAGTTATACGGGCCACGGAAATACCAGCAGCGGTTGCGTTGGAGCAGGTTGCCGCCGACGGTCGCCATCGCGCGCAGTTGGGGCGTCGCGGCGTCGCGCACTGCCTGCCGCAGGATCGGCAGCCGCTCGGCCAGCTCAGCATGGCGCTCGATGTCGGCCAGTGTCGCCCCCGCCCCGATGCGGACCGCGCCATCTTCCTCCAACTGAATGTAGCGCAGCGAACGGATGGGCTTGACATCGATCAGCCGTGCGGGCGCGATCAAGTCGGCCTTCATCAGGGTCAGCAAATCCGTGCCCCCCGCGATCAGTTTGTTCGCCGGTTCCGTCGGCGTCTGCGCCGCGCCGGTTGGCTGACCGTCACGCAGGGCGGCGATGGCGTCATCGGTTGAGCGAACGGCGATATGGTCGAATGCGCGCATGAGTTGTACTTTCTGTTGAGGAGGACTGCCCTCTCCCTTGCTTGGCCCTGCGGGCCTGCGCATTTCCCTCCCCCACGGGGGGAGGGAGACGCAGAGTGGGGTGAGGTACGGTCGTCGCGCGAGCCGCGCGAGCCGCGCGAGCCGCGCGAGCCGCGCGAGCCGCAATGGCGCCACGACGCCGGACAGCCCCCAACCCCACCCTCTCTGCATCCCCCTCTCCCTTTGGGGGAGGGAAATGCGCAGGCCCGCAGGGCCAAGCAAGGGTGGGGGCTACGCTGCCACGCCGCCGCTCGTATCCGGGCCAAGCGCGGCGTCGAAGAACGCTACCACGCGGGTCACATACGCCTGGCCTGCCACCTTATAGGCTTTGGCGTGTTGCGCGCCGGGCACGAGCCACGTCTGCACGCGCGCTCCCTGGCCCTGCCGCGCCGCCGTCGCCAGCGTCGTCATGTTGGATGGCGGGATGTAGGTATCGGCGGACCCGTGGATGAAGAAGACCGGGCGTGGGGCCAGCCGCGCAACCACATCCACCGGGCGCACGGCGTAGTAGTTGACGCCATACATCACGCGCGCCGCCGTCAGCACGCCCGGCGTGAAGGCGGGCGGCAGCCCCGTCATCTGCGGCAGCACGCGCTCCAGGATGGGGATGATGTCGGCGTAGGCGCTATCGGAGACGACCGCCTGGATTGCTGGCTCCTGCGCCGCCGCCAGCAGCAGTGTCGCCGCGCCCAGCGAGACGCCCCAGCCGCCGATAGCGTGCGGACGCCCCAGCGTCGGGTAGGGTAGCGGCCCCGACCGCAGGAAGTCTACCGCGCCCAGTGCGTCGCGTTGCTCGAAGTAGCCCAGGCTGAACGGCGCGGGCGGCGACTCGCCCATCCCCCGCATATCGAAGGCTAGCACGGCGAAGCCACTCTGCGCAAACGCCGCGCTCAGCGCCAGCAACCCCACGCCGACATCGACGCGGTTGGTGCGCGTGCCGTGCAACAGGATCAGGGTGCGTTGCGCAGTGAGCCGACCATGCGGCAGTACGCCGGGGATAAACCATCCTTTGAGCATGATATGATCGGTCCGGCTGGGGAACATCACCTCATGATAGGCCAGGCCATAGGCGGCGGGCGTCTGCGTCACCGGCGTCTGGGGGATGTAGACCAGCCGCGTCGCCACATACATGCAGAGGCCGCTATAGCCAAACGTCACCACCGTCGTCACCAGCAGCAGCGCGCCGACCAGCCAGCTCGCCCAGCCGCCACGTTTGCCCGGTCGCGCGGGCCGTCGTAGCGGCGCCTCGCTCGTTGGCTGAGTTTCGGTTGCAGTCGCCATCGCGCCGTCCGTCGCGGGTGGCGCGGCTGGTGATTGTACGGCTGGCGAAAGCGCGTCTGCGGCAAATGCTGTCGAGGCGTCGCTAGTGGCTACTTCGGCATCAGAGGTACCTGGAGTGGCGGCGGTGGCGTCATCGGGTGGAGTGACGCGCTCGGCTGGCTCTGGCGACACGGTACGCTCCCTTCAACAGCCCGTCCCCTTGGGCGCACGTTCCGGTGGCCCGGCGCTCGTTTGCGTTCGTATCGTATGCCGTTAGCCGCTACTGCGTCAACCCGACGGCCAACTCGATGGCGCGCCAAGCGGCGAGGACCATGCGACGGCGCCAGTCAACGGAGAACACTGCAAAGTGCGCTTAGCGTACCGCCCATCGCCGCGACTGATCCGTGCGGTCAGACGTTGTATCGGAATGAGGCGGTATGATAGCAGTGGTGGGTAGGCGTGGTTGCGGTAGAGGGGTGAAGCAAACGAGGATGAAGCACGAGCAACTACCAACGCGGGCGTCGCGATCACAACCGTCGGGCGACGCTACGGTCGCGGATAGCGTGGCGGAGAGCGCTGGTCGGTCGGCGACGCCTGGCGCGCTAGCGCGGCTGAGCAAGCTGGCGCCCATCGCGGCCCCACTGTTGATTGGGGTGATCGCGTTGGCGCTCGATCTGCGGCTGCTGGGCGGCGTCAACTTCTGGTTTGATGAGGCATTTTCGTTTGTGTTTGCCAATCGCCCACTTTCACAGATGTGGCCGGATATGTGGGGCAAAGAGCCGGATATGGAGTTGTATTATGTGCAACTCTACGTCTGGATCAAGGTCCTGCGTGGTTTCGGTCTGCCGCTCTCGGAGTTTTGGTTGCGACTGCCCTCGGCGGTGTGGTCGGCGTTGGCGGCGGTGGTCGTCTTCCAGTTGGGTCGTCGGCTCGGCGGTTGGGTGATGGCGTTCGTCGCCGCTGGCCTCTTCGCGCTCAACCCCCTGCAACTCTACTACGCGCAACAGGCCCGCTCCTATAGCCTGCAAGTCTTCCTCATCTGCGCCTCCTGGTATGCGCTGCTGGCGGCGATGAGCGCACAGTCTGCGCAATCCGCACAGTCTACGCAATCCGCGCCTGCAAGTCCACCCATGCAGCGCGGTTTCGGCCAGCTTGACGCCCGCCGCTGGTGGATGCTCTTCGCGCTGACGACGACGCTCGCCGCCTACGCCCAGCTCGATACTGCGCTGATGCTTGGCGCCGAGGTGGTCGCGTTCGCGCTGGCGTACTTCCTGCCCGCGCGCATCGGTGGCGGCTGGCGCGAACAGGCGCGGTGGTCGCTCCGCCCGTTCGCGATCAGCGTGGCGGCGATTGGCGCGCTATGCCTGCCGCTGGCCTACGCCATCCGCCACGGGGGGCATAATAGCTGGGTGGGGCCGGCGACCCCTGGCGAGTTGGGCCGCTTCTTCCTGGTCTCGGTCAGTGGCGGCGGCTGGTTGTATCTGGTGGTGGTGGCGCTGGTCTGCGCGCTGGCCGTTGCGCGGTTCGTCGCCATCCGGCTGGCCG
>Ga0307372_10014571_pt1 | contig 10039 bp, 8 predicted proteins | sample OX1MG_FD_202533 | JGI IMG/M metagenome (GOLD analysis project Ga0307372, IMG submission 202533) | Soil microbial communities from Risofladan, Vaasa, Finland - OX-1 | ecosystem: Environmental > Terrestrial > Soil > Coastal area > Acid sulfate soil | place: Finland: Risofladan, Vaasa | collected... | reverse complement strand
TTACCGCCCAACAGCTCGACCAGATGGAACCGTTCTACCCGCTCCACGTGCGTATCTGCGATGGCTGCTTTCTTGTCCAGCTTGAACAGTACGAATGCCCAGAGACGATATTCGGGAATTACGCCTATTTTTCATCCTATTCAGAATCTTGGCTGAACCATGCACGCCAGTACGCTGAGCGTATGATTCACGAATTCGCGCTGGACAGTAACAGTCTGGTGGTGGAGATTGCGAGCAATGACGGCTACCTGCTCCAGTTCTTCCAGGCGCGGGGCATTCGGGTGCTGGGCGTGGAGCCAGCTTCAAACGTGGCGGTAGCAGCCGAGCGGAAAGGCATTCCCACTCTCGTTAAATTCTTCGGGAGCGCGACAGCGCGCGAATTGGCAGAAGCAGGCAAACAGGCGGATCTGCTGATTGGCAACAATGTTCTCGCGCACGTGCCCGACCTAAACGATTTCATTGCGGGCTTGAAGCTGCTGCTCAAGCCGCACGGAGCCATTACCGTGGAGTTTCCTCACCTGTTGCGGCTAATCGAAGGGAACCAATTCGACACCATTTATCACGAACATTTCTCGTACTTTTCTCTTTGCACCGCCGAGCGGATTTTTCGAACGCATCTCTTCACTGTGTTCGATGTCGAAGAACTGACTACCCATGGCGGGTCATTGCGCCTGCATATTCGACACACCGAGGACGATCGATTCCCCATCGCTGCACGTGTAGAGGAACTTAAGAATCGCGAACTTGCCGCCGGCATGCAGGATCTGTCTCGCTTTTGTCTCTTCGCTGAAAAAGTCCAAGAAACGAAGTGCTGCTTGCTGGAATTTCTCATTAGAGTCAAACGACAGGACAAATCCGTTGCAGGGTACGGCGCGCCCGCAAAGGCGAATACGCTTCTCAATTTTTGCGGAATCGGCACTGATTTTATTGACTATACTGTGGACATGAGCCCTCACAAACAGAACCGCTTTCTCCCCGGAACGCACATCCCGGTTTTTTCTCCTGAGCGAATTCGAGAGACTCGTCCTGACTACGTATTGATCCTGCCGTGGAACTTGCGTGACGAAGTTGTTTCGCAGATGGCGCACATCCGCGAATGGGGCGGCCGCTTTGTTATCCCTATCCCGCGCGCCGAGGTCTTAAGCTGAGGTTCACCCCAACGCTCCTGAATGGTGCATACATCGTCGACGTTGAACCGATCGCCGATGAACGAGGGTTCTTCGCGCGAAGCTGGTGCCAGCAGGAGTTTTCCCGCCAGGGCTTGAACTCACAACTCATGCAATGCAACATCTCCTTCAACAAGGCGAGAGGCACGCTCCGGGGCTTGCATTACCAAGAAACGCCGTACGGAGAAGCAAAACTCATTCGGTGTTCAGCCGGCGCTATCTATGATGTTATCGTCGACCTTCGCAGAATCTCTCCGAGTTACGGTCAATGGTTCTCTGCCGAACTGACAGCGGCGAACTACCGAATGCTGTACGTGCCCGAAGGTATTGCTCACGGCTTTCAAGCGCTGGAAGAGGGCACAGAAGTCTTCTATCAGATGTCGCAAGCGTATCACGAAGAATACGCCCGAGGCATCCGGTGGAATGATCCCGCGCTCAAGATTTCGTGGCCCTTGCCCAATCCTATTCTTTGCAAAAGAGACGAAAGTTATCCGGACTTCCGGCCGTGAAAAAAGTCTTGCTTACTGGTGCAACTGGCTTCATCGGCCGCTACTGTCTGCCCTTGCTGGTGAGCGGAGGATTCGAGGTTCACGCAGTCACTTCGCGCGGACCGGGCAAGCCAGCGCGGCAGGTGTTTTGGCACCAGATTGACTTGCTGGTTCCCGGGCAAGCCAGCGAGCTTGTAGCGCAGGTTACGCCCGACGCCCTGCTGCATTTGGCGTGGTATGCAGCACCCGGAAAGTTCTGGAATTCCCTTGAAAATTTTCGCTGGGTACAAGCCAGCCTTGAACTTCTCACGGCGCTCGCAAAGCAACCGGGAAGGCGCGTTGTCATGGCCGGCACTTGCGCGGAGTACGATTGGAAAAACGGCGAGTGCTCTGAAAACAGCACTCCTCTTTTGCCGGTCAGTCTCTATGGAACTTGTAAACACAGCCTGCAGGCGATGTTGGATCAGTGGAGTAAGCAAACTGGATCGAGCTCGGCCTGGGGGCGCATCTTCCATCTGTATGGCCCTGAGGAGCATCCTTCCCGCCTGGTTGCTTCTGTTGTGCGCGCCCTCTTGGGCGGCGAGCCGGCGCTCTGCTCGGACGGTCGTCAAGTCCTGGATTTCCTCTATGTGGAAGACGTGGCGTCGGCGTTTGTGGCGCTCCTCGAAAGCGCCGTACATGGTCCTGTCAATATCGCCTCGGGGATTCCCATTTCGGTGAAAACGATCATTGAGCGAATCGCCAAAAAGATCGGACGACCGGACCTGATTCGCCTAGGTTCCTCCACATCCGCGCAAGGCCCTCGTCGAATCCTCGCCAGCACGCGGAGACTTCGTGAAGAAGTCGGCTGGCGACCGCAATACGACCTGGATGAGGGCCTCGATCGGACAATCGACTGGTGGCGAAACACTGGTCTGCAACAATGCAATGTGCGCCGGGAGGCGCACGCAGTATGAGCGGCCTGCGAGATCTGCGGATTGGATACGTTCCCTGCAGCAAGAGTTTCAACCGCCCAGGCGACCGGCGCCGTTTCTGCTCCTACGCGAAGAAAAGGAACATCCGATTTGAAACTGCTCGTTGCTCTGAAGCCTACGATGTTGTCGTAGTGACGGCCATCGGCGATATAAGCGTCTGGAGCGAGTACAGCCGAGGCAAAGCAAAGATCATTTACGATTTGGTTGATTCTTATCTGGCCGTCCCAAAGTTCGATCCGAAAGCGCTCTTCCGGGGTTTGGCCAAGTACGCTGCAGGGCAAAATAAACATTTACTTTGGAATTATCATGCAGGGATCGAGCGCATGTGCCAGCGTGCCGACGCTGTGATCTGTGCCACGATCGAGCAGCGAGAGCAGATCTATCCTCACTGCCAGAATGTACACATTATTCTGGATTTTCATGACACTGTCGTTCGAACGAGCAAGAAAGATTATTCCGCGGGGGACATTTTCAATTTTGTTTGGGAAGGTTTGCCCGGGAACCTCGCCTTCTTGTCTGAGATTCGGGATGTGCTTCTGGATCTGCGTAAGCAATACTCGATCGCCATCCACGCAATCACGGATCTTCATTACGGGAAGTACCTCGGTGGCCGGTTTGGGCAGCGTAGGACCGAAGATGACGCCCGCAAAATCTTTGAGCCGCTCTATCTCTACGAGTGGAATGAAGCTACGTGCTCGCAGATCATCTGCGCTTGCGATCTAGCGCTGATTCCCGTTCCTGTGCAAGATCCTCTGTGCAGCGGGAAGCCGGAGAACAAGCTTTTATTATTCTGGCGAATGGGCATGCCCGTTGTCGTCTCTGCAACGCCAGCGTATGCACGAGCCATGCAACAGTGCGGCCTCTCGATGACTTGCCAGAGTCCTGCGGATTGGCAAGAGACGTTAGAAAGATACATTTTGGAAGAATCCGCCCGGCACGATGCGGGGCAAAAGGGTAGGGCATTCGCCGAGCAGTGCTATGGCGAGGGGAGAATGGTCGAACAATGGGATGCTGTCTTCGACTCTGTTCTGGCGAAGCCAAAAGGGTTACAGGGCTCGTCCTCGTCGCAGCCCTGCAATGCCGGACCGTATTTCAGCCGAGCCAGTCCAGCACTTGAACGTCGCGATAGGGAATTCACCTCTGCCGAGTCGCGTGTAAAGCAAATGTATTCGTTACGTAGATTATCAGTTGGTTCTTCATTCCTCGCGTGATCAACAAAGGTTCGACGAGGAAACCCTAGCTCAATGTGTGGAATGCTGGATTTCGGCATTGCTCGTTACCAAAGGACGAGACGACAGAAAGCCGATGGATCGAGGTCTGTTGCGAACTTCAAAACGAAGGTTACGCGGTCCATCCAAATCCCATTGGAAGGAAACGCTGATGCGGGTAATGATATCAAGTATATTACTACTCTAAAGAGTACAACAATGCCGGCAAATATTGACGTTGAAACTGTCAGAGGGTTTGGTCGGGAATGGTCCACATTTAACCAGGAAGGCTTGGGCCATGCCGAACGCGTAGAACTCTTCCGGAAGTACTTCTCGCTAATTGATTGGAGCAAGAGGCCGAAGAGAGCGTTGGATATGGGGTGTGGTAGTGGGCGATGGGACGCACTTGTTGCCCCGTTGGTCGACGAACTAGTGGCTGCCGATGCTAGTTCTGAAGCTCTACTGGTTGCCAGGCGCAATATCAAGGCACTTAACGTGTCATTTGTAGAATGTACTCCCGATGGCCTGCCGTTTCCCAACGGGTACTTTGATCTTATCTTTTCCCTTGGCGTTCTACACCACGTACCAGACACGACCGGCGCAATACGATCCCTGGCCGATGAACTCTGTCCTGGTGGCACCCTGCTACTGTATCTCTACTATGCGCTTGACAATCGACCAACTTGGTTCCGCGTAATTTGGAAAGTCACTGATTTAGTGCGCCGATTTATTAGCAGACTGCCGTTTTCCGTGCGATACGTTCTGTCCCAAGTTATTGCCTTCTGTGTATATTGGCCTTTAGCCCGGGCTGCAAAATACTTTCCAGTTTCCGGTTCTTGGCCACTGAAGTCTTATGCAGATCGCAGTTTCTATGTCATGCGCACCGATGCACTTGACAGGTTCGGGACAAGATTAGAGAAGCGGTTCACAAAGCAACAGATTATTGAAATGCTGGATTCTGCCGGTTTGGAACGTATTCACTTCTCGGATTCAGCACCTTATTGGCTGTGTAGGGCAATTAAACCTAGCCCCGTTCTTAAGCACGAGATGAAGGGAACTGATTAGATGTGCGGGATCGCGGGATTTCTAAACGTAGACGGCACGCAAACAGCTGAGGCGCTGAGCGCTGCGGCTCAGGGCATGGCTCGCACGCTCAGGCATCGAGGCCCTGACGACGAGGGTGTCTGGGTCGATTCCGCGTCGGGAATCGCACTGGCGCATCGGCGGCTCTCCATTCTTGACCTGTCGCCTGCCGGGCATCAGCCAATGATTTCCGAAAACGGCCGCTACGTCATCAGCTACAACGGAGAGATCTACAACTTCGCCGAGCTGCGTCGAAAACTGCAGCATGAAATCGGGACGAAGCTGCGACTGCGTGGAGGTTCGGATACGGAGGTGATGCTCGCAGGCTTCGAGCGCTGGGGCATTGAAGAATCCCTCAAGCAGTGGAATGGCATGTTCGCGTTCGCTGCGTGGGACCGGAAAGAGAGAGCGCTGTTTCTGGCTCGGGATCGCTTCGGCGAGAAGCCGCTTTATTATGCACGCATGGGACGCTCGTTTCTTTTTGCCTCTGAGTTGAAATCGCTGCGCGCTCATCCCGATTTTTCCGGAGAAATTGATCGGGACGCGCTCGCGCTGTATCTTCGTTACAACTGTATACCCGCACCGCGGACAATCTTTCGCGGAGTTTGGAAGCTCCCTCCCGGGACATGGATGCGCGTCACGCGCGATGCGCATGAAGATCCGCAAGCCATTCCGTACTGGTCGCTTCACGATACCGTCGAGCGCAGCATGGCAAATCCGTTTCGAGGCACCGAAGAGGAAGCAGCGACCGAACTGGAATCTCTACTGCGCGATGCTGTAAAGATCCGCATGCTTGCGGACGTGCCTGTGGGCGTTTTCCTCTCTGGCGGAATCGACTCTTCGGTCGTAGCGGCTCTGATGCAGGCGGAAGGCCCGCGCCCGGTCCGCTCGTTTTCCATCGGCATCTCTGAATCGGCATACGATGAGTCGCGGAATGCAAGCGATGTCGCGCGTCATCTCGGCACTAAACACTGCGAATTTCAAGTAACGCCGGCGGAAGCGCTCGAGACGATTCCTCAATTGGCGTCCGTGTACGATGAACCCTTTGCCGATTCCTCCCAGATTCCAACGATGTTACTGGCGAAACTAACGCGGCGGTTCGTCACAGTAGGACTTTCGGGCGATGGCGGAGACGAAATGTTCGGCGGGTATAACCGCCACGTATGGAGCGGCCGCCTCGCGACGACGATCCGCATGACGCCTGGCTTTTCCCGCAGGCTCACTGGCGCGGCGATTCGTTGCGTCTCGACAAAAAGTTGGGATCGGTCGTTCGGATGGCTGCGGCCCGTCCTGCCGCCCAAGCTGCGCCATCGGGTTCCTGGATGCAAATTGCACAAACTGGCGGACGTTCTGGCGGCGCCCGATCCTGCTTCCGCGTATCAGCGGCTGGTTTCGCACTGGCGCAATCCTTCTGAAGTCGTCCTGGGAGCCTGCGAAACTCCCCGGAATTGTTCCGAATCGCCTCAAGGGCTAAATTACGCCGAGAAAATGATGTTCTATGACGCGAAGACATACCTGCCCGATGACATTCTTGTGAAAGTCGACCGCGCAACGATGGCCGCGAGCCTGGAGGCACGTGTGCCCTATCTTGATCCTCGCGTCGTCGAATTTGCTTGGCGCTTGGGCTTCGCATCGAAGGTTCGAGACGGCCAAGGGAAAATTCCGCTGCGCCAAGTTCTCTATCGTCACGTCCCACGTGATCTGGTGGACCGCCCGAAGTTCGGCTTCGGGATTCCCCTGGATTCATGGCTGCGCGGCCCGCTTCGCGAATGGGCCGAAGCCCTGCTCGATGAGAAGAGGCTGCGAAACGAAGGGTACTTTGACCCGCTGCCCATCCGTCGTATTTGGACCGACCACTTGGCCGGGCAAGGTGCGTGGCAATACCACTTGTGGGACATACTGATGTTCGAGGAGTGGCTCGAGAAAAACGGCACCGCCGCGGACTCGAGCGTGCGCATGGCATCGGCCTATGCTGGGTAGTTCGTCTATCGAATCAAATGCAAACTAAATGGAATGTCCCTCCAACTGACGCGGGCGAGCCTCGCCTGCTGGTTCTGGTCACTTCAGCGCTAAGCCTCAATTTGCTGCGGGGTCAGTTGCGATTTTTTCGGGAGGCTGGTTTCGATGTCACCGTGGCATGTTCTCCGGATCCATTTCTGGACTCCGTCGCGTGCGAGGAGCGCGTTCGCGCCGAAGGCATTCCTATGTCACGAGAAATCGACCCGCTGCGCGACGTACTCTCTTTCTGGCGAATTTGGAAATGCTTCCGGCGACTCCGGCCCACTTTAACGAGTGTCAGCACGCCAAAAGCAGGCCTCCTCGGAGGACTAGCGGCATGGCTCAGCCGGGTTCCTTGCAGAGTTTATGTTTTGCGCGGGCTGCGGGGCGAAACGAGCCGGGGAGCACGCCGGTTTTTTTTGTTTTTCTTCGAGCGTCTGGCTTGCCGGATGGCGCATCGCGTCATTTGCGTTAGCGAGAGCCTGAGGCAAGAAGCGATTGCCTCTGGCGTCGTCGCATCCGATCAGGCAATCGTACTCGGCGCAGGAAGTAGCAATGGTGTTGATGTATCGCGCTTCGCGCCAACTCCAGAGCGGCTGCGCCAGGCTTCAGCGCTCCGCACCAGCTTGGGCATCGCGCGCGACGCTGCGGTCGCCGGCTTTGTCGGACGGTTCACACGCGACAAAGGCATTCAAGATTTGCTCCAGGCTTTTTCTCGCCTTCGTGAGTCGTTTCCCGAACTGCGCCTGCTATTGGTCGGCGAGTTCGAAAAAGGAGACGCCGTGCCAGCAGGTATCCACAATCGGATTTTCGCGGATCCTCAAATAATTTGCACGGGATTCGTCTCCGATCCGGTCCCCTACTATCATGTCATGGACATTCTTGCTTTGCCCTCTCACCGCGAAGGCTTTCCCAACGCGGTGCTGGAGGCCCATGCGGCAGGCAAGCCTGTGGTGGGCGCTCGCGCAACCGGCATAGTCGACGCAGTCAGCGACGGGCTCGATGGAATTCTGGTTCCCGTGGGAGATGCACCGGCTCTTGCTGAAGCGATCGCGGATTTGCTTCGTCATCCGCAGTTGGCTGGACAAATGGGGCGCGCGGGGCGGGAGCGGGTCGAGCGCGAATTCCATCCTCAGCGGATCTGGGCCGCACTGTTGGAAGACTACTCCCGGCTTCTGCACGAGCGAGGATTGCCTGCTCCCAGGAAAACGATCAGCGCCTCAAGCATTGTCTCTGGCGACGCCACAGCGCCCTCATCATGAACAGTCTTACTAAACGCAGTATCGATTTGGTCGCGTCCGTCTTGGGCTTGGCGCTGTTGTCGCCACTGATGCTGGCCATCGCGCTCACGATCCTTTGCACCATGGGCCGCCCGGCTTTTTTCCGTCAGCGCCGCCCGGGCTATCGGGGGCGCCCTTTCTGGCTGGTGAAATTCCGCACCATGAGCAATACGCGTGATCCGGATGTAGGACTATTGTCCGATGATTTGCGGCTGACGCGTCTCGGTCGAATTCTCCGCCGCACAAGCCTCGACGAATTGCCCGAGTTGTGGAACGTCGCGAAGGGTCAGATGAGCCTGGTCGGTCCGCGGCCGCTGCTGATGGAATATATGGATCGTTACACGCCGGAGCAAGAGCGTCGTCACCATGTCAAGCCGGGAATTACCGGATGGGCTCAAATAAACGGCCGAAATGCTCTGACCTGGGAGCAGAAGTTTGCCTTCGACCTCTGGTACGTCGATCACCGGAGTCTGTGGCTTGATCTGCGGATTTTGTTGCGCACACTTTGGCAGGTCTTGCATCGCGATGGCATCTCGTTCGAAGGATCTGCGACCATGCCCAAATTTATGGGCGGCGAGGAAAAAGGAGGAAACCGGTGCGTCGACTGAAGAATCCCGTCCAACGCGTGGTGATTCTCGGCGCCGGCGGTTTTGCGCGGGAAGTCGCGTGGCTCATCCGCGATATCAACCGTGTGAAGCTCTCCTACGAGTTTCTCGGGTATATCGTGAGCGACCTGTCTCATTTGGGCGAACACGATAGCCCCAAGCAAGTCCTTGGCGATTACACCTGGATCGAGCAGAACCGAACCCGTATTGATGCCATCGCCATCGGTATCGGAAACCCGGCGCACCGACTAAAGGTCGCCGCGAAAATCGAGGCTTGCTTTCCCGATTTGTCTTGGCCATCCCTTGTGCATCCGACGGTACAACTGGACTGCGGGAGCGCAAACATCGGACCGGGAGTGCTCCTGTGTGCGGGCGTGATTGCGACAGTCAATATAACTGTCGAGGCGTATGCCAAGGTAGACGTGGCTTGCAGTCTCGGACACGAAGCGTGTTTGGGGAAAGGCTGTGCGTTGAATCCCGGGGCTAATATCGCCGGCGGAGTCGTTCTTGGCGAAGCGGTGCTGGTCGGTGCCGGTGCGCAAATCTTGCAGTACGTGCGCGTGGGCGATGGAGCCACGGTGGGTGCTGGAGCCGTCGTGACGAAGGATGTTTTGCCCGGAGAAACAGTGGTCGGCATACCGGCAAAACCATTGACGAAGAACCACTGCTAAGTCCTTTTCGATTCAGATTCCTCTTAAGGAGAAAAAATGAAATCAGGAGTTATCTCGCTCAGACCGAGCATTGGCGACGATACGCCCCGGCACAGGACATTTGCGCCGTGGCCACATTTCGAGGAGGAAGAGTTGCAAGCCGCCGCAGCCGTGTTGCGCTCCGGAAAAGTCAATTATTGGACCGGAGAGGAAGGCCGGCTGTTCGAGCGGGAATTCGCTGCGTTCACGGGCACGCGGTATGCCGTCGCGCTCGCAAACGGCACTGTGGCGCTCGAATTGGCGCTTTACGCGCTGGGAATCGGGCCGGGCGACGAAGTGATCGTTCCCAGCCGTACCTTCATCGCTTCCGCGAGCTGTGCAGCCATGCGCGGCGCCGTTCCGGTCTGCGTGGATGTGGACCGCGAGAGCCAGACGCTCACTGTTGAGACCATTCGTCCGGCGCTGTCCCATCGGACAAAAGCTATCATTGCCGTGCATTTGGCTGGCTGGCCCTGTGACATGGATTCGATCCTTTCGCTGGCGCGCCCGCTCGGAATCAAGGTGATTGAAGACTGCGCGCAGGCGCT
>Ga0307372_10014568_pt1 | contig 10040 bp, 10 predicted proteins | sample OX1MG_FD_202533 | JGI IMG/M metagenome (GOLD analysis project Ga0307372, IMG submission 202533) | Soil microbial communities from Risofladan, Vaasa, Finland - OX-1 | ecosystem: Environmental > Terrestrial > Soil > Coastal area > Acid sulfate soil | place: Finland: Risofladan, Vaasa | collected... | reverse complement strand
TGTTCAACGCCCTCACCGCCTTCGAGAACGTGAAGATCGGAGTGGAATCCCGCCAGCGGACGGGTCCGATCGGCGCCATGCTCCATCTGCCCAGGACGGTGCGAGAGGAGAAGGACAGCGACGCCCGCACCGTCGAGTTGCTCGACTTCGTCGGCTTGCGCCGGAGGGGAGATGAGATCGCCAGTGGGCTGCCTTACGGGGATCAGCGCCGGCTGGAGATTGCCCGCGCCCTGGGGACCGCGCCCAAGCTGCTGTTGTTGGACGAGCCGGCGGCCGGGACCAATCCCAGTGAAAAGCTGGCCCTCGAGCAGCTGATACGCCGGGTCAATCGAGAGCTCGGAGTGAGTGTGCTGCTGATAGAGCACGACATGCGCCTCGTCATGTCGGTGGCCGATCGGGTGACGGTCCTCAACTTCGGCCGGGTGATCGCCTCTGGAACCCCGAGCGAGGTCCAGCGCGACCCGGCCGTGGTCGAGGCCTACCTGGGCCGGGTCGAACCCGAGGAGGAGGGGGGGACGGCGTGAGCATCCTCGCTCTCAAGGAAGTACAGGTGAGCTACGGGTCCATCCGGGCCCTCAAGGGGATCTCTCTCGAGGTGGAAGAGGGAGAGATCGTCACCCTGCTCGGGGCCAACGGTGCCGGTAAGACCACAACTCTGCGGACCATCTCCGGCCTGCTGGTTCCCCATCCCGGGACGGTGGTCTTTGACGGGAGAGAGATCCAGGGCGTTGCCGCCCACGAGATCGTCGGTCTCGGCATCGGCCACGTGCCGGAGGGCCGTCGGATATTCCCGCGCATGACCGTGGTCGAGAACCTGGAGATGGGCGCCTACCAGCGGCGGGGAGGCCTCGGGGCGGACCTCGACCGCGCCTTCGGGCTCTTCCCGGTCCTGCTGGAGCGGCGCAAGCAGCTGGGGGGGACCCTGTCGGGGGGCGAGCAGCAGATGCTCGCCATCGGGCGGGCCCTGATGGGTCGGCCGCGACTCCTTCTGCTCGATGAACCTTCGATGGGACTGGCCCCACTTATTGTCACCCAGATCTTTGGGATCATCAGGGAGATCAGGCAGGGCGGAACCACGGTCCTACTGGTGGAGCAGAATGCAGCTCAAGCCTTGGCGGTGGCTGACCGGGGATACGTCTTGGAGACGGGTGAGATCGTGATGTCGGATTCGGCCAAGGTCCTCCTCCACGATGACCGGATTCGCGCCGCCTACCTGGGGGAGGGAGCGGCCTGAGCCGTCGGGGTTGGCTCCTCTTCGGAGCCATGTCGGTGATTTGGGGAATCCCCTACCTGCTCATCCGGGTGGCTGTCCGGGACCTGTCTCCCGCCACCCTGGTCTTCGCCCGCACGGCGCCGGCTGCCTTGATGCTGCTGCCCGTGGCCGTCAGCCGAGGGGCGCTGGTCCCTGTCCTCAGGCGTTGGAGAATCGTGCTCGCCTACACCGTCGTCGAGTTGGGCGTTCCCTGGTTTCTGCTGGCCCGGGCCGAGCAGAGACTCAGCAGCTCGCTCACCTCGTTGCTGGTGGCCACCGTGCCCTCCATCGGCCTCCTGGTCAATCGTCTCGGTGGCCGGGCTGACCTCCTGGACCGGCGGCGGCTGGCCGGATTGGCCCTGGGTCTGGCCGGGGTGGCGGTTCTGGTCGGGGTGGACGTCCACGGCACCAGCTTCGTGGCCGCCGGGGAGATGATCGTGGTGGTGACCGGCTACGCCGTCGGGCCTATCCTCATCAACCGCCAGCTATCCGACCTTCCGGGTGTGGGCGTGGTGGCGGTGTCGCTGGCCATGACGGCTGTCGCCTATGCCCCATGGGCCCTGACCCATCCCCCGCACCGGTTCCCGGTCTCGGTCATCGGCTCGGTGATCGGGCTCACGGTGGTGTGCACCGCCTTGGCCTTCGTACTGTTCTTCCAGCTCATCGCTGAGGTCGGCCCGAGCCGGGCGACGGTCATCACCTATGTCAATCCAGCCGTGGCTGTGTTGTTGGGCGTGCTGGTCCTGGGCGAGCCCTTCGGCCCTGGCCTGGCCATTGGCTTTCCTCTGGTGTTACTGGGGTCCATCCTGGCCACGGCACCGGCCCGCTCCGCCTCGGTGGAGACGACACCGGCTCCCTGATCGGCCGGCCCGCCTCAGACCCGGAAGCGCCCTGGACGAGCCGAGGTAATGCGGACCAGCTCTTCGTAGTGGGTAGGGAACACAGCATTGGGTGTGCCCGCGGCCACCCAGATGACCTCGAAGTCGGCCAGTCCGTCATCGATGAGCACGGGAACATCGGGCGGGAGTCCCAGGGGGCTGACCCCTCCTATGGGGTAACCGGTCGAGGATCGGACCTCCTGAGCGTCGGGTCGGCGGACCTTGGCCACTTCAAGGAAGGCGGCCAGGGCAGCGGTGTCCAGACGGTCGACGCCACTCAGGACGATGACGACGGCCCGGTCGTCACCCAGGAAGACCAGGGACTTACCGATCTGGGCCACCTCGACGCCCAGGGCCAGGGCGGCGTCGCCCGAGGTTGCGGTGCTCTCGGCCAGCTGGCGGACGGCGCCCCTGGCCTCGGCCCGGATGAGGGCGTCCTGAACCCTGACGGCGTTCGGGTGCAGCGAGGTGTCTGACATGCCTGAAGGGTAGGAGTTCAGGCGTCAGGCGGCCGCCAGCTCGGCCAGGCTCAGAATGGCCCGGGCAACGTCGCTGAAGGTGGTCGTCAAGGCGGCCATTCCCAGCCGGATGCGGTCAGGGGTGCGGAAATCGGTCAGGACGCCGGCCTGGGCGAGCCGGACGCAAGCTGGGACTGGTGCTCCCGACGGACGTAGAGGAAAGCGGGCGCACCCGGCCCGGCATTGATGTACTTGTAGGTACAGCCGACGGCCAGGTCACAGCTGGAGGCCGTGAGGTCAACAGGTACAGCTCCGGCTGAGTGACACAGATCCCAGAGGGCCAGGGCGCCGTTGGCGTGGATGACGTCGTTGATGGGGGCCATGTCGGCTATGGCGGCCGACCGGTATCCGACATGAGAGAGGCAGACGAGGGCCACCCGTTCGTCGAGCGAGGCTCTGACGGCCTCGAGGTCGAAGCCCTCGTCGAGGTGACTGGGCACCTCCCGGACGTTGAGTCCCTGACGCTCGGCTATGCCATCGAGGACGTAGCGGTCGGTGGGGAAGCTGTCCGACTCGATCAGAATCACGTCCCGATCGGGCCGGGTGGTGAGGGCGGCCATGGCCAGCTTGTACAGGTTCACGGTGGTCGAATCGGACAGCGTCACCTCCCCCGGTCGGGCTCCCAGCAGAGCGGCGCCGAGCTCGTCACCCACCTGCGCGGCCAGAAGCTGCCACTGCTCCCAGGATCGGATGAGTCCGCGACCCCACTCCTCCTCGATGACTTGAGCCATGAGTCGGGGCAGATTCCGCAGGGGCCGGCCCAGGGAGTTGCCATCCAGATAGACCACACCGTCGGGCAGGGGAACAAACCTCTCCTGGTAGGCATGCAGGGGGTCGGTGGCGTCGGCAGCCCCGGCGCGGCTCAGGGTTTCGGCGGCGCCTGGTTCATCGGGTCCCATCGGCCCAGTCTGCTGCCTGCCAGATCGGCGGGCCCGGTTCAACCGGCCGCGCCGAATCCGGTCACCGGCCGGGTGGGATTTGCAGGCCTCGCTGCTGGCACCAGTGGTCGAAGAGGCTGGGCCGAAAGCGGGGCAGCTCCCGCCAGCCGAGTTCCTGGCCGAACCATTCGGACACAGTCCGAGCGAAACCGATGCTCAGACGCACCCAGCCCACGCACAGCCCGGCCACGATCAGGACACACAGGATGGCAAGTGCCACCGCGAGGCCGCTCCCGGAACGCACGCCCAGGCCGGCGGCTACCGACAGGCCGATCACGACCGGACCGAGCGCTGCGGCACAGATGGCCAGCCTCCGGAGTTGCGCGGCGGCATCGGAACCGAGGCGCGGTGCCCACGCCTGATCGAAACTTCGCCCCAATGCGGTCACCGGTACATGATCGGCACAATCGGCGGCCGGGTTGAGGACGGCCACGAAAGCGGCCCGGCCACCCCCAGGGTGGCGGTCACGGGTAAAGACACTCCCTGGCCGTTCCTCCGTGCCCGCCCGAGCCACCGCCGGCCACTGGCGTTTAGGGTCTCACCGGTGAAGGCAGCCGTGTACTACGAGAACGGACCGCCGGATGTCCTGCGCTACGAGGAGGTCCCTGATCCGACCTGCGGTCCGGGTTCGGTCCTCGTCCGAGTCGAAGCGATCAGCATCGAAGGCGGGGACACCCTCAACCGCCTGGGCGGCCCGCTCACCTCTCACCCACACATCGTCGGCTACCAGTGCGCAGGCACCATCCTCGAGGTCGGCGAGGGAGTGACCGACCGGGTGGTGGGACAGAAGGTGGTGGCCACCATGCCTTCGGGTTCGCACGCCGAGCTGGTGATCACTCCGGCGCTGGTCACCTGGCCGGTTCCGGAGGGGGCCGACCTCAGCCACGTTGCCTGTGTCCCGATCGCCTTCGGCACTGCGGACGACTGCCTGTTCGAGTTCGGCCGCCTCCGGCCGGGCGAAACGGTACTGATCCAGGCCGGGGCGGGGGGAGTTGGGCTGGCCGCCATCCAACTGGCCGCTCGGGCCGGCGCCGTCGTGCTGGCCACCGCCAGCAGCCCGGAACGGTTGGAGCGCATCGCTGCATTCGGGGTCGACCGGGGCATCGACTATTCGAAGGAGGACTGGGTGGACGAGGTCCGTTCGGCCACCGCGGGACGAGGAGTTGACCTGGTCCTGGACTCGGTGGGCGGCAGTACGCTGACCCGGAGCATCGCCTGCCTGGCCTACCGGGGCCGGGCCATCACCGTGGGCAACGCCGGGCGCAATGACCGCCCACCCGATGTCTCCGCCCTGGGCATGGGCAACCAGAGCCTCACCGGTGTGTTCCTGGGCGCCGAGATCGCCACGGCGCGGGCCCGGGCCCTGATCCAGGCCCACATCGACAGCGTGGCCACAGGCCGGCTGCGGGTACTGGTCGACCGGACTTTCCCCTTGGCCGAAGCCGCGGCCGCCCACGCCTACCTAGAGAGTCGACAGGCGGTGGGCCGCGTGGTGCTGGTGCCCTGAGCAGGGTATGCAACCGGAGCTGATCAGTCCCCAGGACGTGTTCGACGCGGCCGAGCGAGTGCGCGGCGTGGTGCGCCCGACACCCATGACGGAGCGCCCCGCCCTTTCGTTGCTGGCCGGGCGAACTCTGCTGTTCAAGCCCGAGCACACGCAGCGGACGGGCTCGTTCAAGATCCGGGGCGCCTACAACCACATCAGCCGACTGCCTGACGGGCTAGGGGTGGTGGCGGCATCGGCAGGAAACCATGCCCAGGGAGTGGCGTTGGCCGCCCGAATGTCCGGACGCCCCTCGATGGTTTTCATGCCGCTCGGCGTATCGCTTCCGAAGCTCGACGCCACCCGGGCCTATGGAGCTGACGTTCGTGTCGTCGGGGACACCATCGAGGACGCCATAGCCGCGGCCCGAGAGCACGCCGCTGCCACCGGCGCCGCTTACGTTCCACCCTTCGATGATCTGCGGGTGATAGGCGGACAGGCCACCGTGGGTCTGGAGATGTGCGAGGAGGCCGGCCGCTTCGAAACGGTGCTGGTACCCACGGGCGGAGGAGGCCTGGTTGGTGGCATCGGGGCGGCAATGGCCTATTGGGCCAGCCATGTGAGAGTGGTGGCGGTACAGGCCGAGGGCTATACGGGGCTGAAGGCGGCGATGGCCGCTGGGGAGCCCGTCGTGCTGGGGGGAGGCCCCTGCCTGGCCGACGGGATAGCGGTGCGGGCGGTCGCCCCGCTGACGCTGGGACATGCTCAGGCTTTTGTTGATGAGGTGGTCACCGTCACGGACGAGGAGATTTCCACGGCCATGCTCCTCCTCCTGGAGAGGGCCAAGTGGCTGGTCGAGCCGGCGGGGGCCGTAGGCCTGGCGGCCGTCCTGGCCGGCAAGGTTCCCGGCACCGGCCCGGTAGCTGTCGTGCTTTCGGGAGGCAACGTTGACCCGCTGGTGCTCGGGCACCTGATCAACCACGGGCTGGCGGTACAGGGTCGCTTCCTCGCCTTCAGCGTTCGCCTGCCGGACCGACCTGGAGCCCTGGCCGGGCTGACAGCCGAGCTGGCCGCCATGGGCCTCAATGTTCTCGAGGTAGTCCATCGGCGCACCAGCACCAGGGTGGGGCTGGGCACGGTGGAGGTGGCGGTGACGGTGGAGACTCGTGACCCAACTCACCGCAGCGACACCCTGGCTGACCTAGTAGAACGCGGCTTCGACGTAACCGAAGCCTGACCCGGCGCACTCATCGCGGCCACCGCCGGCTGGCCCGGGTGATCCTGGATGAACAGCGGCATTGGGCTGGGGCGAAATGACCGATACAAGTATCTGCTGTGCCCGTGAGTCGCCCAGGTTACGTGTTGGGATTGGTGGCAGTTCTTGTCGGCGTCGGTGTGTTCAGTCCGGCGGCGGCGTCAGCGTCCAAGCTGGCCCAACCCCCCAAGCTGGCTGGGTCACCGGACTGCGGACCGTCGATGGCCAGCCCCGACGCGCCACAGGCATTCAGCGCCGCGTCCCTGAAGTCCGATACCTTCTGCCCCAGCCGAAGACCGGCTCTGAAGGGGTAGACACCCAGGTCAGAGGCCATTTCTCGCCCCCGTAGCTCAGTCCGGATAGAGCAACTGCCTTCTAAGCAGATGGTCGCAGGTTCGAGTCCTGCCGGGGGCGCCGGTGAAAGCCCTGGTCAGAGGCCATTTCCTGATAGAACAGGTTGCAGAAATGGCCCGCTGTCACAGCTTCGTGCCACAATCGTGCCATAACGAAATGGCACGCGGACACCTCGAGGAGGCGTTGTGGCACGAACTCGCAAATCTCGGCGCACCACGGGGGCCATCCGGGCCCTTCCGTCGGGTCGATACCAGGCGCGAGCCAGGACACCCGACGGCCGCCTGATCCCGGCCCCTCGAACATTCCGTACGCGGGCCGACGCCGACGCGTGGCTGGCGAGCGTGACCACCGATCAGACGCGAGGTGAGTGGATCGATCCCGAGGTAGCCAAGACGCCATTCGACCGGTATGCCCGCGACTGGATGGCCGGGAAGGCCGCGCTGGCGCCCAAGACCCGGGATCTGTACAACTACCTGCTCGACCGTCTGCTCCTGCCGACCTTCCGGGACGTCGCCATGGCCGACATCACCCCCGCCCGAGTGCGGGTGTGGCGGGCCAAGCTGCTCGAAGCCGAGCGCCCGGGCCCGAGCACGGTGGCCAAGGCCTACCGCCTCCTGTCCGCCATCATGACCACGGCGGTCGTGGACAACGTCGTGTTGCGCAACCCGTGCCTGGAGAAGGGGGCAGGCGTCGAGCGGGCGCCGGAGATGCGCATAGCCACTCCCGAGCAGGTGGCCGCCATAGCCGACTCCATCGAGGCTCGCTACCGAGCCCTCGTCCTCACGGCTGCCTACGCCGGGTGCCGCTGGGGCGAGCTGGTGGGGCTCAAACAACGCAACCTCGACCTCCTCCACGCCCGGCTTACTGTGGCCGAACAGGTGGTCGAGTTGCGTGGCGGGCAGGTCCTCCGTCGGGAGCCCAAGACGGCCGCCGGCCGGCGCATCGTCCACCTGCCCGCCGGGCTGGTGAAGGAGCTGAGCGCGCACCTCGACCGGTTCGTCCGCACCGATCCGGATGCATTGGTCTTCCCCGCCCCAGGGGGAAACGTCCTGCGGTCGAGCAACTTCCGCTCCCGCCATTGGCTGGGCGCCACTGCCACCGCCGGCGTGTCCGGGCTCCGATTCCACGACCTGCGCCACGTGGCCGGGACACTGGCCACGGTCTCGGGGGCAACCATCCGGGAGGTCCAGGGTCGCCTCGGTCACGCCTCTCCGGCCGCCGCCTACCGCTATCAGCATGTCCTCGACAACCGGGACGCCGAGATAGCCGAGAAGCTCGATGTAGTAATGCAGTCGGCGGCGCGTGCCGGCGCCAAGCGTCAACCAGGACCCACGCCGCTGAATCGGAGACGCCGGGCCGGTGGCAGCGCGAAGGGCGTTCCTGGTTGATGATGAGCCCCTCGCTCCACTGGCGGACTGTGCCCGATGGCGGGACCAGGCTCCGGCCCGAGCACGCCCACCAGCGTTGCCCTGACTGCGGCTGGCGCGACTTCCGTTGCGACTGACTCATGCGACCTCACCCACCCGCACGCAACCTTCCGACGAGCTAGCCGAACGAACCCGCTTGGGAGGTCCTGCGGCGCCAACAACCGGTCCGCACGGAACGTTCGGGGCGGTGAAAGCGGGCGGCTCGTCCCATCCGCGAACGCCGACTCGGCGTGCGCTGCTCTTGCCGCTCAGGAACCACGGCCAGGGTCGTTTGGGGGCACCCCGACCGTCGACCTTCGTCAGCGCAGCTTGAGATGCCAAGCGCTGCCTACCGCCGGGTAGGTGGGATACACGGGTCTAGCCGGCAGGGGCCGATGCGAACTTTCTCAAGCGTCCCCGAACAGTCCAACCCGGGCCGGAGGCACCCCGGGCCTGCGCGGGACCGGGGGTCAACATAGGGGGTGACCGAGGCTCCTTGGGTTCAGCGGGTCCGCGCAGCTCGTCGAGAGCCCGGGCTGAGGGCGTTCGGCTAATTGGGGTGTCGTTCGAGGCGGACCCGCCAGGGCACGATGAAGGCCGCCCCGAGTTCCCCTGTCGGCGGGGGCGCCGGGTCCCGACCTCCCGGACGACACCGCCAGCGACCAGGCAGCGCCCGACGCGGACCCCTTGAACCCGCCATGCTTGGGTCATCGGCCGTGGTCCTCTGTCCGAGAGCCGGCAATACGCAACATCTGGCGTCCTCTCGTTGCCTCGCGCACGCCGAGTGCCGACTGCGCCGCCCCGGATGGCAAAGCCGCAGGGTGAGTCCCGCTGCGGGCCTCTAGTCGAGAACGTGGCACCGAACCTCCAGCGCGCAGAGCGGATCAGCACTCCCGACACCGTGGCCGAGCGGACCCGCCTGTAAACGCGGATCCGCCGGACCAACATTGCTGGATAGGTGATGCCCGGTGCAGGCCGGCTACTGGCTCAGACTCGACTCGCTGACCCCCTCGCAACCCAGGCGGTCGGGCTGTAGAAGTTGACGACTGTGCCGAGGTGATAGGTGGCATAGGCCCAGTTCTGCTGCGCGGAAGCGTTCGGATCAAAGTACCAGCTGCACTCCTGAACGAAATTATCCCAGGCGGCGGGATGCTCGCCGAAGCTGGTGCTGTCGGCTACCCAGAGCATGATCTGGTCATCGAGCCTGTAGAGGACCGCTATCGGCCCGGCTTGTATTGCGGGCGCACCATGGGAGGGCTGCAGGTAGATATCGATGGCATCGACACCTTCCCCCGGGGACGCCTCGGTCACCTGGAGGCCCGCCTTGGCCAAGTGCGCCGCCAGTTCTTCGACATTGCTGATCGGCAGAGGGCCCGACACCTACACCGCCAGGACGAATCGAGGGTGCCGTCGGATGACGCCGGCGGCGCCCGGCACCCGCCAGCGGACTCGCCCGGTCAGGTCCACATCGACTCGTCGTGGAAGTCGGGCAGACCGTTGGACCTTCTCAGGAAGCGGATCTGGTGTTGTCGCCATCGTGGCGAGTGCGGCCGGGGCGCGTCAGGTCGCACCGAGGACCTGGCCGATGGCGGCCTCGAAGGGAGCGACGGCTGCGGGAGCATCGTGGGGTATTGCCGCCGACTTGACGGCCAGATCACTCTCTGAGACGAACAAGTCCAGGGCCGCCCGGCAGGTCGCCCGCTGGGATACGGGAAGCGCGCAGGTCGCTACTTGGGCGAATTCTCCATTGGACTCGCCCACCGCGGCCAGATAAGACGGGAAGTCATAAGATGTTCCGGTGCCCAGCCCGGTACCTCCCGGGGCTACTGCTACGACCTCCGCGAGGACACTGGAGTTCCCCGTCGGCACGGCCGTCACCGAATCCCCCGCGACCTTCGACTCTCCCCCGCAGGGTCCGGTTCCGTCAATCGAGGGAACGTTGAATAAGGTGCAGTC
>Ga0307372_10014567_pt1 | contig 10041 bp, 7 predicted proteins | sample OX1MG_FD_202533 | JGI IMG/M metagenome (GOLD analysis project Ga0307372, IMG submission 202533) | Soil microbial communities from Risofladan, Vaasa, Finland - OX-1 | ecosystem: Environmental > Terrestrial > Soil > Coastal area > Acid sulfate soil | place: Finland: Risofladan, Vaasa | collected... | reverse complement strand
CAACTGACACCCCCCAGACTCCCGACTGGAGCATCCCGGTCCCATGTCCAAATCCCAGATCTATCCCTACGCCCTGCTTGCGGTGGCTTTGATCCTAACAGCGCTCGCTTACTTGCCGGGGCTGCATGGGCCGTTCGCATTTGATGACGTCACTAACATCCTGCAGAACCAGGGTTTGGTCATTCATAGCCTGCACTGGGACCAGCTCATGCAGGCGGCTTTCTCCGCCGATGCCGGCCCATTCAAGCGGCCGCTCAGTTCCTTATCTTTTGCGTTCAATATCTACTTCAGCGGCTTGGATGCAACCTCGTTTAAGATCACCAATTTGATCATCCACCTGCTGAACGGCCTGCTTATCTATACGCTGCTACGACAGATCCTGCGACATTGGTCGGACACCAAAATCATCGATTCCAGCGCAGCGGTATTGTGGCTGCCGCTGCTATGCACCGGCGCCTGGCTGCTGCATCCCCTGAATTTAACCGCAGTGCTGTTTATCGTGCAGCGGGAAACCAGCCTGTGTTCCCTGTTTATTCTTTTGGGCTGCGTGCTGTATGTGCACGGCCGTCTGCGCATGCTGGCAGCCAAGTCTGGGTGGCCGTGGCTATATATAGGTACGGCCATCACCGGACTGCTGGCCATCTTCACCAAGGAAACCGGTTTGTTGTTACCGGTTTATCTGCTGATCATTGAGATCTGCGTATTCCGTTTCAGTAATCGTGATGAGAGAGTCGATTACCGGCTGTCGTTCTTCTTTGGACTGTTTCTGATAGTGCCGCTATGCCTGGGCCTGCTATGGCTTGGGTTCCGTCATGGCGGTTTTTTGAGTTACGTGGGCCGGGATTTCACTTTGAGTGAGCGCCTGCTCACGGAACCGCGGGTCATCTGGGACTACATCCGCTGGACCCTGTTCCCGCGGCTGCCGGATCTGGGCCTGTATCACGATGACATCCCACTATCCACCGGCCTGCTGACGCCGGCCACCACACTGCTTTCCATCCTCGGTTTAGTCGCACTGCTCGCTGCTGCTGTACTGACTTGGAAGAAACGTCCCTGGATCACATTCGGCATTTTATGGTTCTTCACCGGCCAGCTGCTGGAGTCCACGATATTTCCTCTGGAGATCGCTTTCGAGCATCGGAACTATCTGGCGGACATGGGCATCCTGTTCGCGGTCTTCGGTTTCATCCTCACAGAACGATCACGTCTATTGAGCATACGCTACCGTGTCGGCATCCTGCTGGCGCTGGTGCTTACCTATGGCGCGGTCACTGGCATGCGCGCCTACGTGTGGCGCAGCACTTTGTCATTGGTGCAAACCCAGGCAGCGAATCATCCCCAGTCGCCGTATGCGACCTATGCGCTTGGTCAGGAACTCACGAATCTGGTGCTGGCGGGACAAAAGCAGTTATTACCGGAGGCGGAAGCCGCTTTGGCACATTCGGCATCACTGCCAAACTCCGGCATCATCCCAGGTACAGCACTAGCCTTGTTGGAAAGCCAGATTAGCAATAGCAACGATCCGGCAAACTTCAAGCGCATGGCCGAGCGTCTGCGCACCCACGCCATCAGCGCTTCCGACCAACAGGCATTGGTGAGTCTGGTGGAATGCGTGAATGCAGACAATTGTCATTTCCCAAACAGTGCGCTGCAATCCCTGTTCGATGCGGCTTTGGCCAACCCACACATCCGGGAAAACTCAGGGGTATATGCCAATATATTGACCGACTACGGTAATTTTATCGGCCGTGGTTCAATAGGAAATCTGCAAAAAAGCCGCAGGCTCATGCAAGCCGCCGCGGATGCAGTGCCCAATGAACCCCAATACCGCATCAATGTGGTCATATTAGACATTGCCCTCCAGGATCCGGTTTCGGCGGAGCAGGATCTGCAGAAAGTCGAGACCTTGAACCGGCTCGGAAACCTGAGCCCGGTGATCGCAGATCTCAAGAAACAGATCGCGGAACTCAAAGCGGCACCTGCCCCGCCTATCGATAACAAGCCGCATCACATCAAGCCCGAGCATCCGCCTCACGCCGATGATTGATGCTATATTCCTGTAACTACCATGACGTAGCCTGAATGATACCGGAACACTTCCAGACACTATCACCTATGCATGCAGATTTGCTTAACGGAAGTCTTGGCTGCATCACGCTTCCTGCCATGAAAATCTGCATACAACTGCCGGCAGCTAGCCATGTTGTATAAGCGTCTGCGCCGGTTCTTCGCTCCTCTGGTAAACACACCACTGCATCCGCAGTGGCTGTTGGCACGCGAGAAACTGGCCACGCAAACCACCGTCAGGCAATGGGCACACGGCAATGTCATCGATATAGGTTGTGGCAATCGCTGGTTGTCTGATGTGATTATGGATGGAAATTACATCGGGCTGGATTACCCGCCCACCGTCGCACAGGGCTATCCCGGTCGACCTGACGTTTTTGGCGATGCGGCCAGTCTGCCTTTCCAGGATTCCATGGCGGATACCGTGTTATTGATGGATGTGCTGGAGCATCTGCGTTTCCCGGATGTGGCGATTCATGAGGCCGCTCGCATACTAACGCCCACTGGCCATCTCATCCTGCAGGTGCCATTCATGTATCCGGTGCACGATGCACCCAATGACTTTCATCGCTGGACACGTGAGGGATTGCACTTGCTGCTGGAACAGCATGCTTTGAAAATCATCGAAGAAACTGCTTACGGAAACCCGGCTGAGACTTCGGCAGCACTGGGCGCCATTGCGCTGGCTAAAAGCGGGCTTAACACTGTCAGCCAAAGGCGCATATCCATGGTACTCATGCCCTTCATGGTCGTGTTAATTCCATTTGTGAATGTCGCCGGTTGGCTGCTGGGCAAAGCATCGCCGGCCGATACTTTCATGCCGCTTGGTTACCGGCTGGTGGCGCAAAAAGCTCAATAAAACTCTTGATGGTTGTCGCTTGCGGGAAAACACGCCTCTGCGACCCAGCGTTGAAGAATGCTATATTGCAGAGCCAGCAGCACCCGGAATCACGCTTATGCCGGAACAATCCCAGACACTCAGCATCATCCTGCCCGCGAAAGATGAAGCGGCGGCCCTGCCGCAATTGCTGTCGGGTCTGAGCAAACTGCATCCGCAAGCTGAACTAATTGTGGTGGATGATGGCTCTAGCGATGAGACGGCTGCTATCGCGAAAACACATGGCGCACGCGCGGTCCGGCATCCGTATCCGATAGGCAATGGCGCCGCCATAAAATCAGGTGCGCGCGCAGCCACCGGCGATATCCTGGTGTTTATGGATGCAGATGGGCAGCACGACATCAACGATATCCCGATACTGCTGGATAAACTACAGTCCGGTTTCGATATGGTGGTTGGCGCACGCAACAGCGCTTCCCAGGCAACCCTCGGCCGGAACGCCGCCAACCGCCTCTATAACCGTCTTGCCAGCTGGGTCGTGGGTCATCGGATACCGGATCTGACCTCGGGCTTGCGTGCAGTCAGGGCTGATTATTTCCGGGAGTTCCTGCATCTCCTGCCCAACGGATTTTCCTATCCCACCACTATCACCATGGCATTCTTCAGGGCCGGTTATGCTGTTGCCTATGTACCCATCACGGCCAGCAAGCGCATCGGCAAAAGCCATATAAACCCCATGCGGGATGGTGTGCGTTTCCTGCTGATCATCTTCAAGGTCGGCACCCTGTACTCCCCTCTGAAGATATTCTTTCCTATCAGTATGGGGTTTTTTGTGCTCGGTCTTATCAGGTATATATATACTTTTCTCACGGCGCATCAGTTCACCATCATGAGCGCCTTGATGTTTATCACGGCGATACTAGTGTTCCTGATCGGCCTGGTCTCAGAACAGATCACCAACCTGCTATTCATGACCCGGCAGCAACGTTGAAGCAAGTTGGATAGAGAATATGTCCATCCGCATTAAATACAATTTGAGTTTGAGATCGCCGCGTTGTCCCTGAAGACCATCCGCAGTAAAGCCGATCTGGCCATCAACGGTGCGCCGCCAGCTTTCGCCGAGCCGCTGCACGTGGGTCGGCCCAATATCGGTGACCGCGCGACGTTTCTGCAAAAAGTCAACCAGATTCTGGATAACCGGTGGCTCACCAACAATGGGCCGATGGTGCAAGAGTTCGAAAAGCGTATTGCCGAAAATCTAGGCGTAAAGCATTGCGTGGCCATGTGCAACGGCACTATCGCACTGGAGATCGCCATCCGTGCACTTGGGCTGGAAGGCGAAGTGATCGTGCCATCCTGGACCTTCATCGCCACCGCGCACGCATTGTACTGGCAGGGCATCACGCCGGTGTTCGCCGACATCGACCCGGCTACTCACAACCTGGATCCGGATGCCGTGCGGCGCATGATCACGCCGCGCACCACCGGCATCATCGGCGTGCACTTGTGGGGCCGTGCCGCGCCCATCAATGAATTACAAGCAATCGCCGATGAGCATGGGCTGAAGTTGATGTTTGATGCCGCGCACGCATTCGGCAGCACTTACAAAGGCAAAACCATTGGCCGCTTCGGCAGTTGCGAAGTGCTGAGCTTCCATGCCACTAAAGCTTTTAATACCATGGAGGGCGGTGCAGTGGTCACCAATGATGACAAACTCGCCGAGGCAATGAAGCTGATGCGCAACTTCGGCTTCCAGGGCTACGATAACGTCATCCACCCCGGCACCAACGGCAAGATGATTGAAGTGTGCGCGGCCATGGGGCTGGCCAATTTGGAGACTTTGGACAAAGTGATCGCGGTCAATCGCCTCAATCACACCGCTTATACAAAGGCCTTAGCGAATATTCAAGGAATTTCGGTGCTTGCCTATGACCCAAAAGAGCGCAATAGCTATCATTACGTTGTCATCGAAGTTGATAATAGCTGCGCCGTGAGCCGCGACCAGATCGTTACGGCACTGCATGCCGAAAATATCCTGGCCCGCAAATACTTCTGGCCCGGCTGTCACAAGATGAAGCCTTATAGCGACTTGTATCCATATGCAAAATCAATGCTACCAAATACAATACAAGTCGCGAATCGAATTATCGTTCTTCCAAATGGAATTACAATTACTACTTCAGATATATACATCATCGGTAGAATCATTGCACAACTGGCAGCAATAAAATGAATATTGCCCCTCCGAATCCATTCCATCGCTTGTTACCCAACTTCCAAAGACTATATATCTTCGGTGCGGGTGGATTCGGTCGTGAAGTCGCATGGTTAGCAGAACAGGCTTTGGGCGACTCTGTGGAACTTGTATTTTTGGTTGACCAGCCGGAATATATGTCCGATCCAATCAATGGCATACCTGTGCAGCTTCTTTCTGAAATTAATTCATCGATTGAAGCACGTTTTGTGATTGCACTAGGGAATCCTGCCCGACGCCGCATAATAGAATCAACTTGTAGACAGTGCGACCACCTCCCAACCACTTTAATTCATCCACGGGCGGAAATATCTCAATGGGTAAAAATAGGAAATGGCTCTATCCTGTGTGCTGGCGTCATAATTACAACTAACGTCAATATAGAGCCCCATGTTCATATCAATCTTGACTGCACAATAGGTCACGATGTATCAATCGGCGAATTTTCAACCCTGTCTCCTGGAGTTCATGTATCCGGTAATGTCCAGATAGGGTGCAGCGTATTCATCGGCACCGGCGCATGCATCATCAATGGAAAACCTGGATCCCCGCTTTTAATCGGCAACGGTGCGGTAATAGCTGCAGGTGCATGTGTGACGGGATCGGTTGATGCCGGCGCACTTGTAGCCGGGGTACCGGCAACAAGAAAGCGCTGATTCATTCTCAAGCAACGTGCTCGAGTTGCGCTACGAGGTTCTGGTCACTGATCCGCAGGGCGCATTGACGAATATTTGCAATTGGCATGGTGTGAAGTTTTCCCCGGACATGCTTCAATTCAACGATGCAAACTGGCTACAACACCTCGAACCAGCCGTCACCCTGGACTGGAAGTGCCAGAACCTTGAGCCTGTGGATATCGCAGCCATAGGGAGATACAAGAGACTGCTAAGCAAAGCGGAAACTGATGAATTTGAATATATTGCGCGCTCGGAGCTGATGGTTATATGAAATCAGGTTATCTCGAGCAATTGGGTGAAGGAAAGTCTAGCAATGTCGAATAATCAGCGGACTGGCTGGATATACTTCATGTCATGACAGGCGTATTTCTATCTTCTCATATTCAAAAAGTTCTACATACATAATTTGTGTAAGACTACATGACTGCGCCGCAATTAACCAAACGAGCTGTGGGAGCTGCATGGTGGAGCGCTTTAGAAATCTCAGCGCGTTATGGCGTGCAATTTATTTTAATAATCATAATAGCTCGGTTGTTGACTCCTGCCGATTTTGGTTTAATCGCTATGTTGCTTGTATTCACAAGTGTCGCTGCCTTACTGGTGGATTCTGGTTTTGGAACCGCACTGATACAGCGCCAGCGTACGAGTGCTGATGACGAAACGACTGTATTTATTTTTACGATTGGGACCAGCATACTGGTTGCCGCAGTTCTGTGGATAGCGGCACCCGCAATAGCCAACTTCTATGCACAGCCTCTGCTAGTCGCTCTCACTCGAATTATGGTGATTGTCCTTCCTTTGGGCGCCTTGGCAGCAGTGCCGGACGCCCTGCTGACGCAGCGACTCAATTTTAAGGCACGTGCAAAAGCCGAGATCATCGCATCACTGTGTTCCGGCGTTATTGCTGTAGTCCTCGCCTGGAGAGGGTTCGGCGTCTGGAGCCTTGCCTGGCAAGGTATTATATTGATTGGCGTGCGCGCTCTGTTGCTTTGGCTTTATTCGGGCTGGCGGCCACGCGGCCGATTTAGTACAGCATCATTCCTAAATTTATTCGGCTTCGGCAGCTTCATGCTCATGTCCTCGCTGCTGGATACCATAACTATTCGCTTACAATCCCTGCTGATTGGCAGGTTATTCAATTCCGCAACTCTGGGTTATTACACGCTGGCTCAGAATACCCAACAGGCTCCGACGTCATTCATGGGCAGCTTGCTGAACCGCGTGGGATTGCCGGTGTTTTCCACCGTGGCTGATCAGCCAATTAAACTGCTGGGCGCGCTGCGCTTTTCATTGCGGGCGGCCATGTTCCTGTTTGTGCCCTGCATGCTTGGCATTGCCATAATAGCCAAGCCCTTGATGGGCCTGCTATACGGTGTCCGCTGGGAGACTGCAGCACCGATCCTCAGTATTCTGGCAGTGAGTGCCTCACTCTGGCCCCTGCATGCACTCAACCTGGCAGCGTTAAGCGCGCAAGGAAAATCTAATTTGTTCTTTCGCTTAGAACTTATCAAAAAATTTATCACTATCAGCTTAATCCTACTAAGTAGCCCATTCGGCCCGATGGCCATTGCGGGTTCAGTACTTATATCGAGTTTGTTCGGGGTTGTGATCAATACCTGGTATTCGAAAAAGTTTCTTGGCTACGGCTTGCTGGCACAACTTTCCGATCAGCGAGGCACATTTGCATTTTCTTTAGCTGCTGCGCTCACCGGTTGGGTAATCCTGCATTTGAATGCTCCAGGTATCGTGCCAACTCTGGCTGCCATTGGTACTGCGGTAATCGTCTACCTCAGTAGCGCCCTCCTCTTCCGAAGTGTAGCACTTGCTGAGCTTGTGGATCTCGGGCGATCGTTGATGGAGAGCAGAAAATCGCAAAAAGCGAGTCCGGAATCATGAACATCCTTGCCGAGACCATCGAAATATCCGACACCAGGGCATTGGCAGTAAAGCCTCTGGTCAGTGTATACATGCTTGCCTATCGGCATGAGAAATTTATCACGGAGGCCATCGAAGGCGTGATCGCACAACAATGCGATTTCCCTCTCGAGCTGATCATCGGTGAGGATTACTCACCGGATAACACACGTGCGATCGTAATTGACTACCAGCAGCGGTACCCACAGCTTATCCGCGTTCTGACTGCCGATAGAAATATCGGCATAATCGCAAATGCCGCACGCAGTATTGCCGCGCTGCGGGGGAAATATGTTGCAATATGCGAAGGCGACGACTACTGGCATCATCCACGAAAATTGCAAATTCAGGTCGATGCGATGCGCGCCGATAAATCCATTACCCTTTGTCATACGGACTTTGATCGCCGAATTGGTGACCGCATTTCCAGATCAGTATATGCTCACAACCCGCCTGAATATTTAGCCAAAGATGATGCCTATTACAATCTTCTACACCGATGGAGCGTGATTACCGCGACCAGTGTCTATCGCGCCGATGTGATGCGGCAATTCATGCAAAGCAGATTCAATCGGCCGGACTGGCCGTTTGGCGATTACAACAAAGCATTATTCGCCAGCACCCAGGGGAGAGTTCTCTACCTGCCCATATCGACCGCCACATGGAGAAAAGTCCCTGGTTCTGCCGGTAACAGTGGGCTAAGAAGCAAGCTACGACTGGCGATTGCAGGTATGGAATGCAGGGAGGAATTTCTGCATGCGTACCCGCTGCCGTCAGATGTGGCGAAGGAGATCCGCTGCTATTGTTATAACAGACTGATGAGGGATGCCTTCATCATTGGCGACTCCAAACTGCACACTCAATGCAGGGATAAGCTCAAATCTTATGCCTGTTATGTCAATGAAATAAAATTTATCATGCAGTCCCTGGTCATCAAATCAATGCTTCCACATATGCTCTTCCATGCGACATACGGAGCGTACGATCGCATCGTCAATACAAATCTTGCAAGACGTTAGTGGCGTTTTGTTCGATCGTGAATGTCGTCGCAGTAGATACAAAGGTAAATAGCCAAAAGCTTTGGTTACCGGATTCACCGCCAGGACTGGCATGTATGCTCACACACTGCACTATCAGCCATCTAATGAGTCACGAATTGATTTATTCATTAAACAGCAACACCCTAATGATGCTGGTCCTCAAGCCAATATAGTGCATCTTCAGCGATGGATTCCCAGCCTATACGCTCTGGCACTGACAATATCATGTGCGTTTCAAGTTGATATACCAGCGCTCGCGCCATGTCATCGGGATCCGCTGCGCGGCAAAGAGCCTGCCCCATCATGGCAGCCTGGGCCGGGAAATTATCCGAATAATTTGGGGTATCGGTGACAACCAGCGGTCTCTGGCATGCAAGATATTCAGCGATCTTGACCGAGGCTGCCATATCGATGAATGGACCATGCCGGTATGGCACCACAACCACGTCACATGCATTAATCAGCAAGGGGATTTGTGCATGTGGAACCATTCCGTAATAGCGCACCCCCGTTATATCCAATGGCAATTCAGGGACAGCTTTACCTGCCAACAACAGCTCAACTACTTGGCCATGTGCCCGCAAGCGGGTGACGGCATCGATCAAATCGGCTACACCACGCTCTGCTTCCATACCACCAAAATATCCGACAAATAGCACGTCGTCAGGCAGCCCGAGCTCGCGTCGGCATACCCGCATATCACGCGGTGCAAACAATACTGAATCCACACCATTGGGCACCACATGAATGGGCGCACATAATTTTGTAGTGAAAGCTTTCGCCAATCGTCTGCTGGCAAACATCAACCGATCGGCATGCTTGAGTAAAAACTTGAAGGGATCAAACCCCCCCAATCGACGGTAACCGGCGAATTCATCATATTTATCGTAGACATCAAATACAAATGCGGCACCCGACAATCTTGCCAGAATCCAGCCCAGAAGCCCGATATAGCAATCACCGCTGGCGATAATATAGTGGGCTCGCTTGGTTACCAAGGTATGCAACAGTTGTCGCACAAATTCCAGGCTAAGCAGTGGTGTCGACGCCACCAGCATGCCGTCATCGTTTTCATGGATACTTTTCCGGCTGTGATAATCGATTAGCCAAAGTCTTACGGATTGTCCTGAACGCTGCCATTTCTGAGGCAATTGATACATGCGTCCAAAATGCTCCGACAAAGCGTCTTTATTCGTATAAAAACGTTTGCCGAGCCAAAGAATTTCCACTATAAACTCCTGCGTGTGGCTT
>Ga0307372_10014566_pt1 | contig 10043 bp, 5 predicted proteins | sample OX1MG_FD_202533 | JGI IMG/M metagenome (GOLD analysis project Ga0307372, IMG submission 202533) | Soil microbial communities from Risofladan, Vaasa, Finland - OX-1 | ecosystem: Environmental > Terrestrial > Soil > Coastal area > Acid sulfate soil | place: Finland: Risofladan, Vaasa | collected... | reverse complement strand
CTCGTCCTTGGGCGTCTTTGACGAGGTCGCCTGCACCGCGGCGCGGATCGAGGCCGGCGAAGGCAGGACGAATTTTCCGGCGCGATTCTTCAGCGCCGCCTCGCCGAGCTTCGCCTCGTCGATCGCCTTCTTGAAGCTGATCCCCACATAGGCGATGGAATAGGGAGTGCCCTTCAAGGCGTTGACCATGCCTGGATTGCCCTCGGCGCCGATCCCGCCTTGAACCGGAGGCCAGCTCACGGTGGTGCCATATCCCGTGCTGTTGGCCCATTTCGGCGTGCTGAACGACAGATATTGCGAGAAGATGAAAGTATCTCCGCTGCCGTCCGTGCGGTGGATCGGGACGATCGTCTTATGGGGCAGTTTGAGGCCCGGGTTGAGCGCCGCAATTTTCCTATCGTCCCAGAAACCGATGGTCCCGTCGTAGACGCCTGCAAGAACGGGTCCGGTGAGCTTGAGATGCTTGTCGTTCAGACCTGGAACATTGTAGTTGATGGTCTGCGCAGAAATAGCGAGCGGAATGTTCAGCGTTCCCGGATTCTGCTTCATTTGCGGGTTGCTGAGATAGGCGTCGGAGGCGCCGATCTGCGCGATGCCCGAAATCGCCTGTGAAATTCCGGTTCCGCTGCCCGTGCTCTGGGTCGTGATCTGAACATCGGCATTCTTCTTTCCATAGTCGGCCACCCACAGATTGAAAAGCGGGTAGAGCAAGGACGAGCCTGTCTCCAACACGCGCGTGGGCGCAGCCATGGCGTGGCCGCCGAAGAGCGACGCCGCCGCCATGAGGGCGGCTGCGAGGGCCTTCGGCCGCCTGATTGCTTGTCTTACTGTCGGCCTCATCACTCTTCTCCTCGGCAAGCCGTTGAAACATCGGCGCTGCGGCCCCGGGCCGTCTCGAAAGCGCCGGACAGACCCTAATCAGGCCCCCATGACATCGATGTGACGCAAGGGACCGGGTCCGCGACGGCAGGCCGACAAGCCTGCCCGCCCTATTCCGCGACCCGCAAATGCCTGCCCGCAGCGCGGTCAAGCCTGACCGAATCGAGCACGGCCGCCAGGGCGAGAAGCGCAACAAATACAAAAGCCAGCCTGAATTTGAAGGCCGGGATTTCCGACAATCCGCAAAAGACCGCGAGCCCGCCCGAAACCTTGAGGGCGAGAGCGCCGAGCGCGACGCCCATCCCCATCGATATCTGCTGGGCCATGCTCGACAGAGTGTTGGCGCCGCTCATCCATTCCTGCGGTATGTCGGCGAAAGCGAGGGTATTGACGCAAGTGAATTGCATCGAACGGCTCAAACCGCCGGCGAACAGGATCGCGACGATGACCCATAGCGACGTCCCTGGACCGATGAAGGCGCAACAAAGCAGCAGCGCCGAAGTCGCCAATCCGTTGACGATCAATGTCGAGCGAAAGTCATACCGTCGAAGAATAGGCGTCGTCGCCGGCTTCATGAACAAGTTCCCCGCAAACAGCGCCAGCACAAGCAGCCCAGAGCGAAGCGGGTTCATTCCATATCCAACCTGGAACATCAGGGGGAGCAGAAATGGGGTGGCGCTGATCGCCATCCGGAACAGCGACCCGGCGCTGAGCACGATGGCGAAGGAGCGAACGCCAAGCGCTCGCAAGTCCAGAAGCGGGGCCGAAGCGCGAAACAGATGACGCAGGCCAACGGCCGTCATCGCTGCGCAGAGCGCGAGGCTCAGAGCGACCTGCGCCCAGGCAGTGGAGGCCGCCGCGATTTGCTCGAGAGCGTACATCAGCGACAGGCATGCGGCCCCGCTGGTTACGAAACCGAGCAGATCAAAGCGCGTGCGTCTATCGGCTTTCGAATTCGGAACCAGGAGAAAGGCGAAAGCGATCGCGACCACGCCAAGCGGGGCGTTGAGCCAGAAGATCCATCGCCATGTGGCGTAGGTGGTAATGAAGCCGCCGAGCGGCGGCCCCAACATCGGCGCGGCGAGCGCCGGCCAAGTGATATAGGCGATCGCTGCGATCAGGTCCGCCTTGGCGGTGCTGCGCAGGACGATGAGACGGCCGACCGGAACCATCATGGCTCCTCCAATCCCCTGCGCGATTCGCATCAGCGTAAAGGTCGGCAGTCCATCACTGAGGCCGCAAAGGATGGATGAGAGAGTGAACAGCGCAATCGCCGTCACGAAGACGCTTCGCGCCCCGAACCGATCGGCGATCCAGCCGCTGATCGGGATAAAGACCGCAAGCGTTAGAAAATAGGCGCTGATGCCGACGTTGAGCGCGGCCGGAGCGGTATGGAAGGACACCGCCATTCGCGGAATGGCGGTGGCTATCACCGTTCCGTCGAGGTTCTCCATGAAGAGAGCGCCGGCCGCCAGCAAGGCGACGCTCCGCCAGTGGCTGCAATCGCGACCGAGCCGGGGCGCTGGAGTCGAATCGGTCATTTCTGGCATGTGGCGCAATAAAAGGTCGAACGGCCTGCTTGCACGATGCGCCGTACGATTCCTGAGCAGCCCGGCGTCGGACAGGGTTCGCCTTCGCGATCATAGACGCGAAAGCGATGCTGAAAATAACCGAGCGAGCCATCGGTTAGGCGATGATCCCGCAGGCTCGACCCGCCGGCGAGGATCGCTTCCGCCAGCACCTCCCGGATGGCTTGCGCGAGCGCATCGGCGCGCGCCGTCGGGTCGCCGTTGCGACGGCTCAGGGCGCCGGCGGCGCGACGCGGCGACAGGCGGGCACGATGAAGCGCCTCGCAGACATAGATATTGCCCAAACCGGCAACGACGCGCTGGTCGAGCAAGGCGGCCTTGAGCGGCGCGGCCTTATGAGCAAGCCTCTCAGCCAGCGCTGCGCCGTCGAACGTGTCCTCGAGCGGCTCAAGCCCGAGATCGCGAAACAATTTGTGCCGCGTCAGGTCCGTCTGCGCAATCAGATCCATGAAACCGAAGCGCCGGGGGTCGTTGTAGACGATGGCGGCGCCAGTCGAGAGATGAAACAGCACGTGATCGTGCGCTGCGTCCCTCGAACGTGCGAAGCGGGTCCGCGCCGGGTAGACGCCGGTCTCCCCTTCCAGAACGCGAAAGGATCCCGACATGCCGAGGTGCATGACCAGAGCGCATCCCTCGTCGAGATCGGCGATCAGATATTTGGCGCGGCGGCGAAGCGCCTCGATCCGGCGGCCCGCGAGGCGCTGCGAAAATCGGCTGGGAAACGGAAAGCGCAGGTCGGGCCGGCGCAGATCGACCTGCGTGAAGCGCGCCCCGACGAGGACAGGGGCGAGCCCGCGCCGGACCGTTTCGACCTCGGGCAGTTCGGGCATGGGCTCCCCTTTTGCGGCGCGTGCGAAGGCGCCTTGTGAATACCGTGCGTCGGCGGCTATGGTTCCTCGCTCGTACTCTGAACAAGGACGAGCAGACCTCATGGCCGACGACACGCCCGCCCGATCGAGACGCTCCCGGATCACCGACCAGGAGGCGATCCACTTTCACGCCCAGGGGCGCCCTGGCAAGTTGGAGATCGTCGCCACCAAGCCGATGGCCACGCAGCGCGACCTCTCGCTCGCCTATTCGCCCGGCGTCGCCGTCCCCGTCAAGGCGATCGCCGCCGACCCCTCGAAAGCCTACGACCTGACGGTCAAAGGCAATCTCGTCGCCGTCATCACCAACGGCACCGCCATTCTCGGGCTCGGCAACCTCGGCGCGCTCGCCGCCAAGCCGGTGATGGAGGGCAAAGCCGTCCTGTTCAAGCGCTTCGCGGACATCGATTCGATTGATCTCGAAGTCGACACCGAGAATGCGGATGAGTTCATTGCGGCGGTGCGCTACCTCGGACCCTCGTTCGGCGGCGTCAATCTCGAAGACATTCGCGCGCCTGAATGCTTCATTATCGAGGACCGTCTGCGCGAATTGATGGACATCCCCGTCTTCCACGACGATCAGCACGGGACCGCCATCATCGCCTCGGCCGGACTCATCAACGCCCTGCATCTGACCGGCCGCGACCCAAAGAAGACGCGACTCGTCTGCAATGGAGCGGGCGCGGCCGGCATCGCCTGTCTCGATCTCATCAAGGCGATGGGATTCGCGCCCGAAAACGTCATGCTGTGCGACACCAAGGGCGTGATTTACAAGGGCCGCACAGAGGGCATGAACCAATGGAAATCGGCCCACGCGGTCGAGACCGACAGGCGCACCTTGGCGCAGGCCATGGAGGGTTGCGACGTCTTCTTCGGCCTGTCGGTCGAGGGCGCGCTGACGGCGGAGATGGTCGCCTCCATGGCGCCGCAGCCGATCATCTTCGCCATGGCCAATCCTGATCCGGAGATCACGCCCGAGGAGGCGCGGTCAGTGCGCGACGACGTCATCATCGCGACGGGCCGATCCGACTACCCCAATCAGGTCAACAACGTGCTCGGCTTTCCCTATATTTTTCGCGGCGCGCTCGACGCCCGCGCGACCACCATCAACATGGAGATGAAGATCGCCGCCGCCAACGCCCTGGCGCAGCTGGCGCGTGAGGACGTGCCGGACGAGGTGGCCGCGGCCTACCAAGGCGCACGACCACGCTTCGGCCGCGAGTACATCATTCCGGTGCCGTTCGATCCGCGTCTGATCAGCGTGATCCCTGCAGCCGTCGCCAAAGCCGCCATGGACAGCGGCGTGGCGCGACGGCCCATCGTCGACATGAAGGCCTATCAAGCGCAACTCTCCGCGCGGCGCGATCCGGTCGCTGGCGCGCTGCAGCGCGTCGTCGAGCGGGTGCGTCGATTTCCGAAGCGTGTTGTCTTCGCGGAAGGCGAGGAACAGCAGGTGCTGCGCGCCGCGCTCTCCTTCGTCAACCAGGGCTTGGGAACGGCAATCCTGGTCGGCCGCGAGGAAAGGATCATCCAGCAGGCCCAAGAGGCCGGCGTCGAACTCGGCGACCACCTTGAAATCCACAACGCCCGCCTGTCGCATCGCAACGGGCTTTATGCGCAATTGCTATACGAACGGCTGCAGCGAAAGGGCTTTCTGTTTCGCGACTGCCAACGCCTTATAAACAATGATCGAAACTCATTTGCGGCGGCGATGGTGGCGCTCGGCGACGCCGATGCGGTCGTCACCGGCGTCACGCGCAACTTCTCCACCGCCCTGGACGAAGTGCGCCGCGTGATCGACGCCAAGCCCGGACATCGCGTCATCGGCATCTCGCTCGTTCTGGCGCGCGGCCGAACCGTGGTCGTCGCCGACACAGCGATGCATGAACTCCCGGACGGTCGTCAGATCGCCGAGATCGCCATTGAAGCGGCGGGGGTTGCGCGCCGCCTCGGCTATGAGCCGCGCGTCGCCATGCTGGCGTTCTCGACCTTCGGCCATCCGCCAGGAGAACGCGGCAAGCATGTGCAAGATGCCGTGCGAATCCTCGACGGCGAGCGCGTCGATTTCGAATACGACGGGGAAATGGCCGCCGATGTTGCGCTCGATCGCGAGAAAATGGCGGCCTATCCCTTCTGCCGCCTGTCCGACACAGCCAACGTCCTGATCATGCCGGCTTTTCATTCCGCCTCGATCTCGACGCGCATGGTGCAGGAGCTCGGCGGAGCGACGGTGATCGGACCGCTGATCGTCGGTCTCGACAAGCCGGTGCAGATCGTTCCGCTCGGCGCGACCGACAGCGACATCGTCAACATGGCGGCGCTGGCGGCGTTCAATATCGGCGGCTGAGCGGAGCGCCGACGGGCGGGCCGGCAAGTCGCCCTTATACCGCGACCTGCGCGCCGAGCTCGACCACTCGATCGGAGGGAATGGCGAAAAAGTCCGTCGCGTTGGCCGATTGTCGCGATAGCGCTACGAACAGCCTGTCCTGCCACCTCGGCATCCCCGAATGCTGCGAAGTCTTGATTGTCCGCCGCCCCAGGAAGAACGACGTGGTCATGATGTCGAACTTGAGGCCTTGCTTGCGTAAGGCGGCGAGCGCAAGCGGCACGCGCGGGCTTTCCATATAGCCAAAATGCATGCTGATGACGGTGAAATCATGCGAAAGAACATCGACGTCGAACCGTTTGTCCGGCGAGACGCGCGGCACCGCCTCGGTGCGCACGCATATGATGAAGACTCTCTCGTGCAGGACTTTATTGTGCTTGAGATTGTGCATCAGGGCGGAAGGCGCGACGCCTGGATCGCTGGTCAGGAATATGGCGGTCCCGGGAACGCGCGTCGGCTTTGAACGATCGAGCATGCGCAACAGGTCGCCTATCGCGATCGAATCGCGATGGGTCTTGCGCTCCAGCAGGCGCGCGCCGCGAACCCACGTCCACATGATGATCATCGAACAGCCGGCGAGCGTCAGAGGCGCCCAGCCGCCTTCGAGGACTTTGACAAGATTGGCGGCCATGAAGGCCACGTCGATCGTCAAGAAGAAGCCGATGACGAGAATCGCGGCCCAGAGCGGCCAGCGCCAAAGCCCACGCACCACGAAGAAGGCGAGAGCCGTGGTGACGACCATCGTCCCGGAGACGGCTATGCCATAGGCGTTGGCGAGCGCATCGGAAGAGCGGAAGGTGAAAACCAGCAACAAGACGCCGATGAGCAACAGGCGATTGGCTTTCGGCACGAAGATCTGCCCCTCGAGCGTCGCCGACGTGTGTTGAATGACCATCCTGGGCAGGAGGCCCAGCTGAATCGCCTGACGGATCAAGGAGAACGCGCCCGTAATGACCGCCTGGCTCGCAATCACGGTTGCGGTGGTCGCGAGGATGACGAAGGGGATCAGCGCCCAGGACGGCGCCATCAGATAGAAAGGATCGTTGATCGTGGAAGGGTGGCGCAGTATTAGGGCGCCCTGGCCGAGATAATTAAGCAGAAGACCGGGCAGCACGAAGGCGATCCAGGCGATCTGAATAGGCTTGCGCCCGAAATGGCCCATGTCCGCATAAAGAGCCTCGGCGCCTGTGACGGCGAGGAACACCAGACCCAGCGTCACAAAGCCGACGGCGCCGTTGCTGAACAGGAACATCAGGCCCTGCCGAGGATCGAAGGCGATCAGGATCCGGGGGGCGTCCGAGATGTGCCATAGGCCCAACCCGGCCAACGTAACGAAGAAGACCAGCATGATCGGCCCGAAGAAAGCCGCCACACGCGCCGTCCCGCCCCGCTGGACGGCGAACAGGGTCACCAGGATCGCTGCGGCGATCGGCAGCACGTAGGGTTTGAACGCCGGCGAGGCGACGTTCAATCCTTCCACCGCCGAGAGCACCGAAATGGCGGGAGTGATGATGGCGTCGCCCGAGAACAGAGCAGCGCCCGCGACGCCCAGCAAAAAGACCGCCAGGGCGCGGCGGCCGAGCGCCGTCTGAGCCAGCGCCATAAGGGACAGCGTCCCGCCCTCCCCGCGATTGTCGGCACGCATCAGGAACAGCACGTATTTGACGGTGACAGTAAAAATCAGCGCCCAGATGAGCAGCGAGACGATGCCGATCACCTCGTGCTCAGGGGCGCCGTTCTGACGGGCGTGGTCGAGAGCGGCCTTGAGCGCGTAGAGCGGGCTTGTGCCGATGTCCCCGTAGACGACGCCCATCGATCCGAGCACCATCGGCCACATGGGCGCCGCGCCGTGACCCGCCGTAACGGTCGACTTGTCGACCTGCGGCTCGGTCTCGGCCGAGGTATGAACCATTATACGTCCTTTTGGGGAGAGACCCCAGGAGCCGATCGCGCGTGTCGAGGCGGCGCGGCGGTATACATCTTCCAGCAGGTCTCGGGAAGCCGTAGGCAGGCCCGTGTGAATAGCCGGCGCGGAGTGTGGCCGCAAGGGAACGCGCGCGAGCTGAGGCAGGCCAACGGCTCAGCTCGCCATCGCAATGCTTTCGTTGAGCGTGTGCCGCGCGGCCCCGCGGCGCGCTTGCGCTCCCCATAGCTCACTGCGCGGTCGCGGCGTCCGCCACATTTCGGGACGCTCCCGCATAAATAAACGCGCAAAAGCCCGATTCTGCACGATTTTTGGCTCCAGCAATCGCCGCATTCGAGGTTCATGGAAAGCGCCGGGAACAACAGCTCGGAGATGAAGGCAGCATGCAAATCACCCCGCGGACGAAGATGTCGAAGCTTCTACAAATCAGCGCAGGCGTTGCGGTGCTGGCGAGCGCCGGTTTCGTTCTTCCGGCTTCCGCCGCCGTACGCCATGTGGAGCGCCACGGGCGCATGCTGCATCGGGTTCGCCATGTGACGCACAGGCGAATCGTCCATCGAATTCGCCACAGAATTGTCGAGCATCGGATTGAAGCGCGGCCTCTGACGGTCACGCGACGCTATCGCAGCCCCTATCATGGACCGGCCGCCATTATCACCGGGCCGGTGACCATCGCCGGCACGATCGTCGGACTACCCTTCCGCGCTCTCAGGACCGTTTTCCCCGCGCACGGAAATCCAACGGTCGATCCGTTGGTGCTGATCGGCGCTCCGATCCACGTTGCGGGAAAGCTCGCGCAACTCCCCTTCTATGTGGTGGACACGGCCTTCGGCGTCTCACCTGCCTATGATTGACGCGCGCTAGGCGTGAGGGCGGATAGCGCTCACGCCTGCCGCGGATTGCATGACTCCTCCCGCCATGCGGAGAAAGCTCACGCGCGCCCTGCGACAGCGAAGAGCGTGTGCGAGCGGCTTGGCTGGGGCGGGAGGATTCGAACCTCCGAATGGCGGAATCAAAATCCGCTGCCTTACCACTTGGCTACGCCCCAAGAGCGCGGGCGAACCCGCGGCGGGACCATAGAGGCAGGTCCGTGCGCCCGCAACCGGCCGACGCGCTCCATTACTCAGGTCGACGCCTCTGCCACCGGCTGTTCGTGGCGAGGGTCCGCCGGGGCCCTCACTCCTCGTTCGGCAGCTCCAGAATGAAGGTCGCGCCCGACTCCGGCCCCTGCTCCAGTCTGATCAGTCCCTTGTGCGCCCGCACGAGATCGGCCGCGATGGCCAGGCCCAAACCGGTTCCTCCGGCGCGAGCGGAGCCGCGGAAGGCGGCGAAAAGATGCGCGCGCGCGGCGTCGGGCAAGCCCGGGCCGTTGTCGCTGACCACGATCGTCACGTGCTCGCGCTCGCGTCGCGCCGACACTTTGACGAGCGCTTCGCGTCCCGGCTGCGGACCGGCGCTCTCGAGCGCCTCCACGGCGTTTTTGAGCAGGTTGAGGAAGACGCGAAACAATTGATCGGGGTCGGCTACAATCTCGAAACCAAGTGGAACGTCATTGCGGATCGGTATGGGTCCGACGCCCGTGGGCGAAATGGTCTCCGCTGCGTCGGCCACGATCGCGCGCAGATCCACTTTGCGCTTCTTGGGCGAGGGTTCGGCGGCTCGCCCATAGGCGAGCGTCGACTGGCAGAATAGAATCGCGCGATCGATGGTGGCGACGAGCTTCGGCGCCAAGCGCCGCGCCAACGGGTCAGAGACGTCGGCCAAGCGATCGGAGAGGAGCTGCGCAGGGGCCAGCATATTGCGCAGGTCATGATTGATCTTGGCGACGGCGAGGCCGAGAGCCGCTAGGCGCTTCTTCTGGCTGAGTTCGCGCAGAAGCGCCTCTTGCATGCTCGCCAACGCCTTCTCGGCCGCGCCGATCTCATGGGAAGCGCGCGAAGGATGGATGATGCGGGAGGGATCCTCCGGGTCTTCTCCGAAACTAATGAGGCTCGAGGTGAGGCGTCGCACCGATCGCAGGACCATTAGGTTCAAGGCCGCGGCGGCCAGTCCCGCCAGCATCAGAGAGACGGCTAGAGATCCCAGCAGGATGCGCACCGAAAATTGGCGCATGGCGTCGCGCAAAGGGCCTTCGTTGAATGTGATCTCCACGTATTTTCCCCCCATCGGGGCCGCCCCGATCGCACGCAAGACCCGCCGCCTGGACCCGACCAGCGTCTGGAAGGCCTGGACGGCGCCTTCCATCGGCGTCCAGTTGCGCAAATCATAGGTGTCGTCGACGCGCGTAGGGATGTGCGATGCGGCGATCAGACTGCGGGTGGTTTGCAGTTGCAGAACGATCGTCCTGGCCCCGACGCTCTTCAGCACGGCGCGCGCCAGGGAGGTGGGAACGCCAGTGG
>Ga0307372_10014563_pt1 | contig 10044 bp, 8 predicted proteins | sample OX1MG_FD_202533 | JGI IMG/M metagenome (GOLD analysis project Ga0307372, IMG submission 202533) | Soil microbial communities from Risofladan, Vaasa, Finland - OX-1 | ecosystem: Environmental > Terrestrial > Soil > Coastal area > Acid sulfate soil | place: Finland: Risofladan, Vaasa | collected... | reverse complement strand
GATGGCGCGACATTCACGGTCACCTTGTCCACGATCGCCGGTGTCCCCCACCAATGCGGGTTCCGCACCAGCACGGCCGTACCCGTCGGCGAGACCGATTGCACCGTCATCGGTCCGGCCGAGAGGTCGACGGCCGGACTGAAGTCGTCGAATCCGTGGTTCCAGCCGACCTGCCTGGCGATGTGGGCCGGCACCATGTGGTCGAACATGTCCCGCCAGTCGGTGTACGGCTTGGAGAACTTCACCGTGACCGTCTTGCCCCCCGCGCTCGGGGTGATCGACGCCACGTCCCGGTAGCCCAGGGTCGACGCCACCCGGTCCGGTCGCCCCGTGACGTCGACGCCGTCCCCCTTCTGGGACTTCCAGGCGTAGATGAAGTCGTCGGCGCTGACCGGCACGCCGTCGGACCACACGGCACGGGGATTGATCACGTACTGGATGACCAGCGGAGTTGTCGACGTGGCCTCCACGCTCACCAGCAGGTTGGTGTTGACCTCGGGGATCAGCTTTGGGCTGATCACGTAGGCACTGGGCAGCACCGATGACAGCAGGGTCGGTGTGGAGGAACCGGCTCCGGCCGGAGTGTTGGGATTGAGGCCGGACCACGGACGGTCGAGGTCGACAGTGGCGGTGCCTCCGGTGGCGGCGACCAGCGGGGAAGTGCTGATGGCATCGACCTGGCGGATCCGGGGCGAGCCGAGGTGGTCGACCACGGCCACCAGCCCGATGACGAAGATGATGACCAGGGGCAGCGTCCAACGGGCACGATGTTTGCCCCACAGGGACGCCAGACGTGGACGGCGCCCGGCCTCGCCGGTGCCGGACGGACTCACTGCAAGCGCAGGATGAGGATCAGGTTGGTGAATGCGAAGATCACCGCCACGGTGACGGTGATCCGATCGAGGTTCTTCTCCACCACCGTCGATCCGGCTGCGGCCGAGCCGACCGAGCCACCGAACATGTCAGAGAGCCCGCCACCCTTGCCGCTGTGCATGAGGATGAGGAAGATGAGCGTCAGGCATGCCAGCACCTGCAATACCACGATGATTGCGGTCAGCACCCGGTCCTCCTCCTCTGCCTCATGATCGAAGGAGACGCTACCAAACTCATTGGCGGGAGCGTGCCGCGGCCCGGATGATTCCCACGAAGGCACCCACGTCGAGACTCGCTCCACCGACCAGGGCCCCGTCGACGTCGGGGCCCTGGAGGATGGGTTCGGCAGTCTCTTCGGTCACGGATCCCCCGTACTGGATCCGGATGCACGCCGCGGCCGAGGGGTCGGCACACCGTTCCACCACCCCTCGAATCCACCGGCACGCCGCCTGGGCATCCTCCGGCGTGGCCGGGGTTCCCGAGCCGATGGCCCACAGCGGCTCGTAGGCGATGACCACCCCGGCCAGCGCCTCGGAAGCAGTTCCCTGGAAGGCCGCCTCTACCTGCGCGGCGAGACGGTCCTCGGTCAGACCGGCCTCGCGCTCGTCGATCGTCTCCCCCACGCAACAGATGGGGGTCATTCCGTTGCGCATGACGGCCCGCACCTTGGCCCGTACCACGTCGTCGGTCTCGCCGAACAGCCGACGGCGTTCCGAGTGGCCGACGATCACGTAGTCGACATGGAGCTTGGCCAGCATGAGCGGGCTTACCTCGCCGGTGAAGGCACCGGAGTCCTCCACGGCACAGTTCTGGGCGCCGAGCGCCACGGGGATCCCCTCCGGTTCGAGAACCGACTGGACGGTGCGCAAATCGGTGAAGGGAGGGTGTACAGAGACCTCGAGTCGGGACACGTCGGCCGGCAGCAGGCGCAGTCCGAGATCACGCGTCGCGTGCAACGCCTCGTGGTGATCAAAGTTCATCTTCCAGTTGCCGCTGATCAGCGGCCGACGACCGAGCGGCACGTCGCTCACCGTGGGTTCGGTCCTCCTTGGGAGCGACGCTTCGGCCGGGGCGCGTTGGGCGCGCCCCGCAGCGCGGCCAGTCCGGGAAGGTCACCGTATTCCAACAACTCCAACGAAGCTCCGCCTCCGGTCGAGACGAAGCCGATCCGGCCGTCCAGACGGAGCGCGTCCACGGCCGCAGCGCTGTCTCCGCCGCCGACCACGGTGTAGCCCTCGCACGCGGCGACGGCGCGGGCAACTCCTTCGGTCCCGTCACCGAATCGGCTGTCCTCGAACACTCCCATCGGCCCGTTCCACAGGACGGTGCCGGCCCCGGTGATGATCTCGGCGTAGGCGGCGGATGTGGCCGGCCCGATGTCGAGGCCCTGCCAGCCGGCAGGCACTTCCTCACCCACGATGCGAACCTCCCCGCCGGAACAGTCACATCCGAACTCGGCGCCCGGTTCCAGGGCCACGATGTCGGTCGGCAGGAGGATCTGCTTTCCCGAGGCCAACAGGGCGGCGCAGTCGTCGATCCGGTCGGGATCGACCATCGAGCCACCGACGTCGTGGCCGGCGGCGGCCAGAAAGGTGAAGGCCATCCCCCCGCCCACGATCAGGGTGTCCACCCGCTGGAGCAGGGCCTTCAGAACGCCGAGCTTGTCGGCCACCTTGGCGCCCCCCACGACGGCGACGAACGGTCGGACCGGGTCCCCCAGGAGTCCTCCGAGTGCCTCGATCTCGCGTTGGAGCAGGAATCCGGCGGCACTGGGCAGGCGGGTGGGTGGCCCGACCACCGACGCGTGGCGGCGATGTGAGACCCCGAAGGCATCGTTGACGTAGGCGTCGTGGCCGTTGATGAGTTTCTCGACGAAGTCCGGGTCGTTGCGCTCCTCGCCCGGGTCGAACCGGAGGTTCTCCATCAGCTCCACCTTGGGAGCAAGGCGGGCCAGCTCCTCCCGCACCGGTCCGAGGTCGAACCTGGCGTCCGGCGCGCCGCAAGGGCGGCCCAGGTGGGTGCAGGCCGTGACCGTTGACCCCCGGTCCAGCAGGTACTCCAGCGTGGGCAGCGCCGCCCTGATGCGGAAGTCGTCGGTGACCACGGATGGCTCTCCCACACAGGGCCGCAGGGGCACGTTGAAATCCACACGGACCAGCACGCTGGCTCCGTTCAGATCGGTGAGGTCGCCAAGCAGAGGCAGTCCGCTCAGCAGTGGGTTCCCCTTCGTGTTGCTCATCGTCGAATCTCCCCTCGAACCTTCCACGATGTCCCTCGGCCCGTCAGGAGACGGTGCCACCGACCACCATCGACAGGTCCACCAACCGGTTGGCGTACCCCCATTCGTTGTCGTACCAGCCTCCCACCTTCACCAGGGTGATCCCGGAGGCAGACGGCATGACCATCGTCAATCCGGCATCGAAGGTGCACGACGCCGGGCTGCCGACGATGTCGGACGAAACGATGGGGTCCTCGGTGTAGACCAGTACTGCGGACAGGGGTCCCGCCGATGCGGCGGCGGCGAACGCCCCGTTGACATCGGCAACGGTGACCGATCCCGGGATCACCGCGGTGAAATCGGTGATCGACCCGTCCGGCACAGGCACCCGAAGCGAGCTACCGTCCAACCGGCCCTTCATCGCCGGCAGCACCAGTCCGGTGGCCCGGGCCGCCCCCGTGGACGACGGAATGATGTTGACGGATGCGGCTCGGGACCGGCGGAGATCCTTGTGGGGCAGGTCGAGGAGGTTCTGGTCGTTGGTGAAGGCGTGGACAGTGGTCATCATCCCGCTCTCGATCCCGAAGGCGTCGTCGAGGACCTTCACCATGGGCACGAAGCAATTGGTGGTACAGGAGGCGTTGGAGACCACGAAGTCCTTGGCCGGGTCGAAGTCCCCGTCGTTGACGCCCATCACGAAGGTGGCGTCCACGTCGGTGGCCGGGGCCGACACGATGACGCGGGAGGCGCCGGCCTCCAGATGGGAGGCGGCCGAGTCCCGGGTGGTGAACAGGCCGGTCGATTCGATGACCACGTCGACGCCGAGCCGGTCCCAGGGCAGTGCCTTTGGATCGCGCTCGGCCAGTACTGCGATGGATCCGGAGTCGAGCACCATCGAAGATCCGGTCACCTCCACCGGGCTGTCGAACCGGCCGTGGGTGGAGTCATAGCGAAGGAGATGGGCCAGGGTCTCGGCTGAGGTGAGGTCGTTGACGGCCACCACCTCGACATCCGCGCCCATGCTCCTGGCGGCCCGGAGGAAGTTACGACCGATGCGTCCGAAACCGTTGATGCCGATCCGTACGGTCATTGATTCTGTGCCTCGCTCCTCACGTTCCTGTGCGTGCACATCGCGCGCTCCTCCCGGTGCTGCTGCCCCTCCGACCAACCGAGAACGGCGACCACGCTAGGGCATCCGAGCGGGTCTTGGGTTCATCCGAGCAGACCAGAGAGGGTTGACGCCAGTTTGGTGGGATCGTGGGCCATCCCGTTGGGTCGGGCCAGGGCCACGTCCACGACCGGAACACGGGGATCCCCGAGGGGCAGGAACGTGCTGTCGCAGACGGTCATGTCGACGTCCACACCGTGTGCCACCAGCGCTTCGACGTGCATGGCCACGTCGAAGCCCTCGGTTTCGGGGATCTGCGGCCTCAGGTTGCACACGTAGACCCTCGTGCCGCGGGACCGGTTGATGCCGGCCAGGATCTCAGGCACGGCGGTGGCGGCCAGCACGCTCGTGAACAGCGATCCGGGCCCCAGGACGATCTGGTCGGCCCCTTCGAGCGCCTCGACCGCCGGAGCCGGTGCCGACGGGTCGCCGGGCACCAGGGACACCCGGCGGATGTTGTCGGTGCCCATCACGGCCACCTGTCCGGCCACCGGGCCACCGTCGGCCTCCGCCTTCAGGACCACCGGGTCGGTGGTGGCCGGCAGCACCCTTCCCTTGACCCCGAGCAGCCGACAGGCCTCGTCGAGCGCGGCCACCGGGTCGCCGGTGCCGTCGAACAGGCCGGCCAGGATCAGGTTGCCCAGCGCGTGCCCGGCCAACTCCTCTTCGCCGAACCGGTATTCGAAGGCCGAGGCCAGCAGCGAGTCCGGCTCGGCCATGGCGGCCAGGCACTTGCGCAGATCCCCGGGCGGGATGATGTGGAGGAGCTCGCGAAGCCGTCCCGAGGAGCCGCCGTCGTCGGCCACCGAGACGATGGCGGTGATTCGATCGGTGTAGGTGCGGACCGCACGGAGGGTGGCGGCCAGACCGTGGCCGCCACCCACGGCCACCACGGCCGGCTGCCCGACCACGGCACCGTCCGGCACGCGCCCGCTCACCGCTCGACGTCCCGATGGAACACGGTGGTGGGCGTACCCCAGGCGTCGAGGCGGCGGGCCAGCTCCTCGGCCAGCACCACCGAGCGGTGACGACCACCGGTGCATCCCATGGCCACGGTCAGGTACGACTTGCCCTCGCGGACGTAGGCCGGGATGAGCATGGTCAGGAGCTCGTCCAACTTGGCCAGGAACTCGGCGGTCTCGGGGCGGTCGAGCACGAACTTGCGAACTTCGGGTTCGAGGCCGCTGTGGCTCCTCAGGGCCTCGTCCCAGTACGGGTTGGGCAGGAACCTGCAGTCGAACATCAGGTCCACGTCACGCGGGATGCCGTACTTGAACCCGAAGGAGACGATGGAGGTCTGCATGGTGCTGCCCGGCTCCTCCTCCCCGAAGACCTCCATCAACCTGGTGCGGAGTTGGTTGGTGTTCAGGTCCCCGGTGTCGATGACCAGGTCGGCCCGGTCCCGGAGGCCGTTGAGCAGGAGCCGCTCGTCGGCGATGGAATCCACCACCCCCCGGGCGGCCTGGGGATGACGGCGACGGGTCCCCTCGAACCGGCGGATCAGCACGTCGTCGGCAGCATCCAAGAAGAGGATGCGGACCCGGTTGCGCGCCGCGTTGAGGGCGTCGACGGCCGGAAGCACCTCATCGAGGTCTCCCCCGCCCCGCCCCACGACGAAGGCCACCCGCTCGAGCTCCGATCCCGTACCGTCGACCAGCTCGGAGACCTTGGAGATGAGCGCGGAGGGCATGTTGTCGATGACGAACCAGCCCAGGTCCTCGAGCGTGGCCCCGGCCGTGGACCGTCCAGCCCCGGACATGCCGGTCACCACCAGGTATTCGCTCATCGGTCCACCTCTGCCCGCCTCGCGGCCGGCCTGCTCGGAGCCAGGGGCGTGTGCAGTCGCTCGAACACCGACGCACCCACCTCGGCCGGTAACCACGATACGCCCAGCAACTCCTCCCTGGACAGGTTTCGCAGCGCGGCCAGGCCTCCGAACTGCTCGATCAGTCGCTCGCGACGCTTCGGACCCAGACCGCTCACCCCGTCCAACGCCCCCACCGTCATGCGCTTGCCCCGGAGCGTCCGGTGGTAGGAGATGGCGAACCGGTGCGCCTCGTCGCGGAGCTGTTGGAGCAGGTACAGCCCGTCGGACTGCCGCGACAGCCGGAAGGGATCGGATCGGCCCGGGCGGTAGACCTCCTCGAAGCTCTTGGCCAGGGAGGCGATGGGGATCCGCTCGGTGAGTCCGAGCGAAGCCAGCACCCTCATCCCGACGTTGAGCTGGCCCACTCCCCCGTCGAGGAGGAGGAGTTGCGGCGGGTAGGCGAAGCGGCGCCTGCCCGCCGTCGGTCCCCGGACCGCGGTTCCCCCGACATCGCCGACATCGTGACGTTCGGGACCGGACCCGTCGGGGACCCCGGGCCGACCGGTGCCCCGCTCGTCGGCCAGCAGGGAGGTGAGCCGCCGGGTGAGGACCTCCTCCATGGCCGCGTAGTCGTCGTTCCCCGCCACCGTGGTCACCCGGAAGTGCCGGTAGTCGCTCTTCTTCGGGAGGCCGTCCTCGAACACCACCATGGAGCCGACGTAGTCGGTTCCCTGCAGGTGGCTCATGTCGTAGCACTCGATGCGCAGCGGCGCCTCGGGCAGGCCGAGGTCATGTTGCAACGACTCGAGGGCCCGGGCCCGGCTGTTGTGGTCGGAGGTGCGGTGCAGACGGTGACGGACGAAGGATTCCTTGGCATTCTCCTCAACCGTCTGGAGCAGTGCCCGCTTGGGCCCGCGCAGTGGCACTCTCAGGGCGACCGGTCCCGACCGCCGCTCGGAGAGGTAGGCCGCCACGGCGTCGGCGTCCTCCGGCATGGTCGGCACCAACACCTGGCGGGGGACACCGGCGGCCGGGTCGGCGTAGACGTCGACCAGGATCCGCTCCATGAGCTGTCCCGGCGTGAGGTCCTCGACCTTGTCCACGAACAGCCCGAGCCGGCCCACCACCTTGCCCGAGCGCACATGGAACACCTGCACCGCCGCCTCCAGCTCGTCTCCGGCCAGCCCGAACACGTCGAGGTCCTCGCGACCTGTCAGCTCCATCTGGCGGACGGCGTCCGCGGCACGAACGGCCTCGAGCTTGTCGCGCAGGACCCTGGCCCGCTCGTAGTCGAGCGACCGAGAGGCCTCCTTCATGGACGCCTCGAGTCCCCGCACCAAGGACCCGGTGTCCCCACTGAGGAAGGAGATCACGTCGGCCACGAGCCGCGCGTACTCGTCGTGGTCGACCTCCCCCACGCAAGGCCCCGAGCAGCGCTCGATGTGGAACAGGAGGCAGGGTCGGCCGAGCCGTTCGTGTCGCCTGAACTTGGTGTCCGAACAGGTCCGCACGGGAAACGACCGCAGCAGCAGATCGAGCGTCTCGCGGATGGCCCCCACATTGGGATAGGGGCCGAAGTAGCGCACGCCACTCCTCTTGCGCCCCCGCACCACCGCCGGACGGGGCCACTCGTCGTTGACCGTCAGGGCCAGCCACGGATAGCTCTTGTCGTCCTTCAGCCTGACGTTGTAGCGGGGCTGGAGCTGCTTGATCAGGTTGTGCTCGAGCAGGAGGGCCTCGGACTCCGAGTCCACCACCATCCACTCCACGTGGTCGGCCTGCTGGACCAGTTGGGCGGTCCGGGGGGCCAGGCCACCGGGGTCCTGGAAGTACGAGTTGAGGCGCTGGCGGAGTGACTTGGCCTTCCCCACGTAGAGGACCCGTCCGTCCCGGTCGAGGAACTGGTAGGAGCCGGGGGCGTCGGGAATCGTTCCTGGGAGGGGGCGGGTCACCACTCCACCAGTGTGCCGTGTCCGGCCCGGGCCCGATGCACCGCACCGTCGGCGTCCCGACCGCATACACTGGGGTCACGCCGGCCTGGTTTCCGGCGACATCCACCGCTCCGGGGCCGACATCCCCGCGGACGGGCGACCAGGCTGTCCCCGCCGGCCGTGAACCGGAGCGCCTCCACAAGGGGGTCGTACCCAGCATGATCCGGCTACAGACGGCACTACCCGACCGCTATACGACGGCTGACCCCGACCAGCTGGCCGAATGGATCGGCCGGTCGAAGGCAGCGCTCGGCCCCCGGCTGCTCATCCTGGGCCATCACTACCAACGCGACGAGGTGATGGCCTGGGCCGATGCCCGGGGCGACTCGTTCGGCCTCTCCCGCATCGCCGCCGACCAGACCGAGGCGGAGTTCGTGGTGTTCTGCGGCGTCCACTTCATGGCCGAGTCGGCCGACATCCTCACCGGGTCCCACCAGCAGGTGATCCTCCCCGATCTCAACGCCGGCTGCTCCATGGCCGACATGGCCGACATCGACTCGGTGGAAGAGGCCTGGGACGCGCTGGGGGAGGTCACCGACACCGACCGGGTCGTCCCGGTGACCTACATGAACTCCTCCGCCGACCTGAAGGCCTTCGTGGGCCGCCATGGAGGAGTGGTGTGCACCTCGTCGAACGCCCGGGCCGTGCTCACCTGGGCACTCGGGCGCTGCGCAGGGGGTGGGAGCCGTGGCGACCAGGTCCTGTTCTTCCCGGATCAGCACCTCGGGCGGAACACCGGGTTCGAACTGGGCTACGCCGCCGAGGACATGGCGGTCTGGAATCCGAGGCTGGACCGCGGCGGCCTGGACGACGTCACACTGAAATCGGCCACGCTGCTGCTCTGGAAGGGCCACTGCTCGGTGCATCAGCGGTTCCGGCCCGCCCATGTGGACGCCTTCCGGTCGGACCACCCCGACGGCATCGTGGTCGTCCATCCCGAGTGCTCCCACGACGTGGTCGAGAAGGCCGACCGGGTCGGCTCCACCGACTTCATCATCCGGGCCGTGGCCGAGGCGCCGGCCGGTTCGGTGCTCGGAGTGGGCACGGAGATCCACCTGGTCAAGCGGCTCGACGACGAGACACCGGACAAGACGGTGGTGTCGCTCGATCCACTGGTGTGCCCCTGCTCGACCATGTTCCGGGTGGACGCCGCCCACCTGGCCTGGGTGCTCGAAGGTCTGGTGGCCGGGGAGGTCCGCAACCGGATCACCGTGGACGACGACACGGCCACCTGGGCCCGGGTGGCCCTCGAGAGGATGCTGGCCACCGTCTGACCTCCGGCGGGTCGGGTCGCCGGTCAGTCAGCCGCGGGTGGCCAGGCGTGCCCGGGGTGAACGGGCCCTTTCCTCGGTGGCGACGGGGGAGCTCCCGTCCCGTGCGATCGGCGCCGCCGTGCGCGCACCGGTCGCCGCGGCCTTCTTCGTCCGCGACCTGTCGGGAGCGGCTCCCTTGGGCTTGGGCTTCGGCTTGGCCCTTGTGGATGCTCGTCTCGGCGGCCTTGCGGCCCGGGCCGCACCCCGTCGGACTCCGAGCAACGGGGCCAGGACCTCGCCGGTGTAGCTCTCCGGTGCCGTGGCCACCTCCTCGGGAGTGCCGACGGCCACGATCGAGCCGCCCCGGTCGCCGCCCTCGGGACCCAGGTCGATGATCCAGTCGGCGCTCTTGACGACGTCGAGGTTGTGCTCGATGACGATGACCGTGTTTCCCTGGTCGACCAATCGGCTCAGCACGTCGAGCAGCTTGCGGACGTCGTCGAAGTGCAGGCCCGTGGTGGGCTCGTCGAGGACGTAGAGCGTGTGGCCGGTCGACCGGCGGCTGAGCTCGGACGCCAGTTTGACCCGCTGGGCCTCGCCGCCCGAGAGGGTGGGGGCGGGCTGGCCCAGCCGGATGTAGCCCAGGCCCACGTCGACCAGGGTCTGGAGGTGGCGGGCGATGGGGGGCTGGTGGGCGAAGAAGCCCAGTGCCTCCTCGCAGGAGAGTTCGAGCA
>Ga0307372_10014562_pt1 | contig 10044 bp, 8 predicted proteins | sample OX1MG_FD_202533 | JGI IMG/M metagenome (GOLD analysis project Ga0307372, IMG submission 202533) | Soil microbial communities from Risofladan, Vaasa, Finland - OX-1 | ecosystem: Environmental > Terrestrial > Soil > Coastal area > Acid sulfate soil | place: Finland: Risofladan, Vaasa | collected... | reverse complement strand
CGTGGAGGCCGCCCCCGTGGCCCAGGCTCCCCGGCCGGCCCCTCGCCCGGTGGTCAGGTACGTCGCCCCCGCACCGGCACCCGAGGAGCCGGTGCCCCTGTGGCGGCAGCAGGCCGACACAGGGCTGAACAAGTATCTCTACATCGCCGCGGGAGTGATCGCCGTGGTCGTCCTGGCCGTGGTGGTCAATTCCTTCGGGCCGTTCACCCTGCCGTGGATGCAGGCCCCCTCTTCCGGACCCACGGCAGCCGCCGGGCCCCCGCCCTTGAAGACGCGGTCGAGCTATGCCCAGGCCGACCGCTTCATCACCGGCTATCTCACGCCGGCCATGGATGACATGAACCAGAGGATCGCGACCACGCGCGAGACCTGCGTCGGTCCGGTGACCGTCAGCTGCCAGGATGCGGTGACCGAGACCGACAACCAGGCCCAGGCGCTGATGGCCATCGTCGACCAGAACACGGTGCCCCCCTGCATCGCCACTCCCGTGGCCAGGTTCCGAGGCGACGTCTCGAAGGTGCACGACGACCTCCAGACCGCGATGAAGAGCTTCGCCGCCAACAACACCTCCCAGACCGACGCTTATCTCGCGCGCTACGGCGGCGCCGTGCCGGCGGTCCCGGCGGATTTCGCTGCCATCACCGCCGCCAAGGCGACATGTGACATCGCGCTGGTAGGTCCCTAAAGCCGGATCGGTCCGACTCGCTGGATACCCTTGGCGGGTGCAGAGAGGCAACCCCGCAGCGCGCGCCTTCGGGGGGTTCGTCGCCCGCCACCACCGGTGGTTCCTTGGCGGGTGGCTCGCGGTCTTCGCCCTCCTGGGCTACTTCTCGCTGGGCACCCCGCGGCTGCTCTCGCCATCGGGCTTCAGCGCCGACACCCAGGCGACGCGCGGCGCGGACATCCTGAGGGCCGACTTCCCCCAGCGTCGGGGTCCCGTCCTCTACGCCGTGTTTCACAGCGACAGCGTGCCGGTGGAAGACTCCGCCTACCAGGCGCAGCTCGCCGCCTGGCGCGCGGACCTGCAATCGGCGGTCGGGACCTCGAACGCAGTGGTGGTCGGTCCGCAACCGGGCCAGGACGGGCGCACGGCGGCCCTGTTCGTGGAATCCAACGACACGCCCGACCATTTCATCGACCTGGCGCGCCGCGTGGCCGCCTTCCAGCACGCGGGCCCTGCCAGCGTCTACCTCGGCGGAGCCGGGCCCGTCTACAACACCTTCCTTGCCGACTCCGAGGCCGACCTGCGCCGGAGCGAAGCATATTCGGCGCCCATCGCGATCGCGCTCCTGTTGCTCGTTTTCGGCGGTGTGGTCGCCGGCGCCCTGCCGGTGATCACCGGCCTGGCGACCGTCACCACCGCGATCGCGGTGCTCGGCTTCGTGGCGCGAGCGCACACGGTCTCGGTTTTTGCGCTCAACGTGAGCTCGGTGATCGGCCTCGGGCTCGGCATCGACTACTCGCTGCTGGTCACCAACCGGTTTCGAGAGGAGCTGCGTCGGAGCGCGACCGTCGAGCAGGCCGTGGCGACCACGGCGGCGACTGCCGGCGTCGCCACCGTCATCTCGGGTGGCACGGTCATGATCGGGTTCGGCGCCCTCTTGCTCGCGCGCTTGAACGTGCTCTGGTCGATAGGGCTTGGCGGCGTGATCGTCGTCGCGGCCTCTGTGCTGGCCTCGTTGACATTGATCCCGGCCCTGCTGGCTCTGTTCGGCCGCCATATCGACCGCCTCGCGCTGCCCTTCACCAGGGGCCGCGACACGCGCCGCTTCTGGCATGGGCTCGCCACCAACGTCATGCGCAGGCCGTGGGTGTTCATCGCACTGGTCGTCGTGGTGGTGCTCGTGCTCGCCTCGCCCGCACGGGCGTTCTATCCAGGCGTGGTGGGCGCCGAAAGCCTGCCGCCCAACGATCCTTCGTTCACGGCCGACCGGCTGCTGCATGAACAGTTCGGGTTCCCGCCCCACTCGCCGATCCTGGTCGTGGCGCAGGGGATCTCGACCGGGCAGGAAGCGGCTGCGTTCGAAGGGGCGCTGCGCGCCGTGGCGGGCAGCCAGCCGGTGCTGGGCGTCGGTGACGTTCCGCCCGAGCTCGCGGCCAACTACCTCAGCGCGGGTTATGCCGTGTACGAGATCGTGCAGCCGGCCGGCGACAACGACCGCTCGACCCATGACCTGCTCGATCGGCTTCGCAACACGGCGCGTCCGCCCGGTGTGACGATTCTCCTGACCGGCGAGGCACCCGCGTACCAGGACTTCCTGAACGTGCTGCTCAGCGACTTCCCGAAGATCTTCGCGGTGGTCCTCGGGCTGACCATGCTCCTGCTGCTGGTGTCGTTTCGGTCGATCGCGCTGCCGATCAAGGCCGTCGTCATGAACCTGCTCTCGGTCGGCGCAGCGATCGGCATCCTCACGTGGGCATTCCAGGAAGGACATCTCGCAGGCTGGCTCGACTTCAAAGCGGTCGGCTTCATCGACGCCATCGTCCCCGTCGTGATCTTCTGCGGACTGTTCGGGTTGTCGATGGACTACGAGGTCTTCCTGCTCTCACGCATCCGGGAGGAATATCTCGCGGGCCACGACAACGCCGCGGCCGTCGCAGCCGGGATGGAGCGCACCGGCCAGATCATCACCAGCGCGGCCCTGATCCTCGTCGCGGTCGTCGGCACGCTTCTTTTGTCGAGCCTGATGCTCAACAAAGCGCTCGGCGTCACCTTCGCCGTGGCGATCTTCCTCGATGCGACATTGATCAGGCTCCTGCTGGTGCCCGCGATGATGCAGGTGCTGGGGAACGTCAACTGGTGGCCCGGCGGCCGCGGGACGGCCCGAGGGGGACAGACGACCCGTTAAGGCGCAGGCCGCGGACGTCTTCGCGCCGGGGCTTTCTTGATCAGCAGGTCGGCGCCGATCTCGGCCGGAACGTCCTCCGCGTTGACCGAGATCTGTTCGGCGAGCGAAGGTAGGTCGCTGACCCCAACCGGCCCGGGCGTGTCGGCGATCTGGAGGCCGTCCCGGCCTTGCGAGGAGACATAGACCGCGCCCAGGAAGATGTTCCCGATCACCGCGACCGGTATCGCGAGCAGGGCACCCAGGATGCCGCCCAGCTCAGCCCCGATCAACAGAGCGCCCATCGCCGCAAGCGGGTGGATGCGCGTCACTTTGCCGCTGATCCTCGGACCCAGGATGTAAGCCTCGATGGCATGCCCGACCAGGCTGACCACGGTCGCCTCAAGCGCCAGGGGCAGGCTCTGCGTCGCCGCCACGATGATCGCGAGCACGAACCCGATGGGCGCGCCGACCAGCGGGAGCATCTCCAGGAAGAAGACGGCGACCCCGAGCGCGGCTGCGTAATGGACGCCGAGCAGGCTCAGCGTGATCCCGGTGTACAGGCCCATGAGCAGCGACATGAGCAGCTGGGCGCGCACGTAGGCGGCGACCGCCGCGCCGACCGCAAGCATCGTGAAGTCGAAGAGCCGTTCCTGTGCGGGAAACAGCTTTCGCGCGGTGGCCACCAGCTCGCGGCCCTGGCTGGTCAGGTAGATCGACACGACGATAACGAGCAACGTGTTCACGAGCGGGCTCACGATCCCTCCGATGCTCGTGAGACTCGCGGGTGAGATGTCGCCGCCCAGTGATGCCCCCCCTCGCGGAATCCTGTACGAGAGATTGAAGCCGAATGCGCGCAGGCTCGCCTGTGCCGCATCAAGCGCGCGCTGAGCGGCGTCTTCGATGGCGGGCACCTGCTGGCCGAGCTTGGATGCGTCGGCGACCACGGTCGGCGCAAGCAGGGCGGCCGCGAGCCCGACCAGGATGAGGATGGCCCCGTAAAGGACCAGGACCGCAAGGCCGCGCCGACCGCGCAGCAGCGGAATGCCCTGCACCTGGTCGACGATCGGCGTCACGAGCATCGCGATCACCGCCGCGAACATGAAGATCAGGACGATGTTGGTCAGCTGCAGGACGAGCGTCGAGGCCTGGCGGTACAGCTCGACGATCGCCAGCGCGATCAGGAGGTAGATCAGGATTCGCAGCGGGCGCTCGAGCCTGGCCATGCTCAGCCCTCCTCGCGCGTTGACCGGCGCGTCGGAAGTGTTTGCCATCAGGAATTCAGGGGTGCTCCGTCAGCGCAAAACCTTGAGGCAGCATGGTCGGACGCGCGGAAGAACAATAGCCATAACAACCGGCTCAGCGCTCTCCTGGGCTCAGGCGGCGAGTTCGGTCAGCGTCACCTCGATCAACGGGCTGTAGCGGACCATGTCCTCAAGGTCGTCGCGCTTCCAGGCGCGCGCGATGGCCGGCAGGACCGCCCGTCGTTCGCTCTCGCCATCGATGACCCGGGCCGTCGCGTGAAGGTCTGCCTGCGTTTCGCCTTTCAGGTGGAACGTGAAGCTCGGGTTGGCTTCGAGGTTCCTGAGCCAGGCGCGCGGCTCGGGTCTCGGCATGCCGCTGACGTAGATCCTCCCATCGACGTTGTGGAAGACGATCTCAATCCTGCGGGGCTCGCCCGATTGCCGCCCGGTGGTGGTGATGTCGATCACCTTGCGATGTGAAAGTGCAATCCGGATCCTGTCGACGTCGATCTCTCTGCCGGTCAACTTCTTGTTCATTCGACATCTAGAACCCGGGCCCTGGCGGCGTTAATCCGCCCCGAGAGGCCTGCTGGCCGGCGGACCGGAGGTCGAACGGCTCACCTTGCTCGCGCGTCTGGCCCGCATGCTTGCCCGAGAAGATCCATCGGGGAGGAATGCACGATGGCAACTTCAGTCGCGACACCGTTCGGCCGGCTGATCAAACCCGCCATCGGCCGGCCCGAGATCATGGAAGTCCCCGAATTCAACTTCCTGATGGTGGACGGCCGCGGCGCGCCGGAGACCTCAAACGAGTTCCAGGACGCGATCGGCGCCCTGTACCCACTCGCTTACGGCGCCAGGTTTGCCCTCAAGAAGGCTGGAGTCGAAACCCGGGTCATGCCGCTCGAGGCGCTGTGGTGGACGAGCAGCTCGGGAGCTGGACAGGTGGCGAAGGACGGCGATGATCATGCAACCGGAACCGGTGACCGCCCAGGTCATGCACGTCGGCCCGTACAGCGCGGAGAAGCCGACCATCGAGAAGCTCCACGCTTTCATCGCAGCTGAGGGCTACCGGCTTTCGGGCAAGCACCATGAGATCTATCTCGGCGATCCGCGGCGTGCCGCGCCCGAGAAGTTGAGGACCATCGTCCGGCAGCCCATCGCTCGGCGATAGGCTCTAAGCGGCGCTTGGAGCCGGTGGCGCGCCACCAACAGCCCGCGGCTCGGGGTGCGTGAGGCGCAGGAAGAAAAGCGACGTCGCGAAAGCGAGGATGAGGCCGCCGGCGATGTCCGCCACGTAATGCTGGCGAACCATCACCGTGGACATGGCGATCAGGGCCGCCCAGGCGATCAAAGGCCACGTGAACCTGCGGCTCAAGCGCCACCAGTGGATGGCGATGATCGTCGACGTGGAGACGTGCAGGCTCGGGAAGTCGTTGAACGGGTGATCGCCCGCATACACGTCGCGCACCATCTTCGTGAACACGTCGTCACCGGTCAGCACCGGGCGGTCGACGTACGTCTGCAGGAACGCGAAGAAGACGTAGCTGACCAGGAAGGTCGCGATCATGCTCAGCACGGCCGACTGGTACACGCGCGCCCGGAAGAGCAGGAAGATCACGAGCGACGCATAGATGAAAGGTTGGAGAGACACGTAGGGCACGACGAAGAGCGGGACCACCGGGAGCGCCTGGTCGATGGGGCTGCGCAGGAAAAGTCGATACGGGCCGTGGTTGAGGTAGTCGTATCCGAGGCTCGCGACGTAGTCGGCGACACCCAGCGCGACGCAGAAGGCGGCACCCTTCCAGCCGATGAAAAGCACGCCCTGCCTCAGCTCGGTGCGAAGGCGCGACAGCGCGCTGCTCATGGCGGCCCACTTTAGCGGGTGGCGGCTGGCCGTCGGCCGGCATGAGACCACTCTCCGTCAGCGAGCGCCCAGAAACCAACAGTCCGTGGACTGACGTCTAGGAGCCGCGTCCCGGGTTGTCGGCGGTCGCGGTGACGACGGCCGCGTTCGCCGGCTGACCGGTGAGGCCTCCCATCGTGCACGTCACCGTGGTGGTCGCGTTGTAGCCGACGTCAGGCTGCACGGGGACGCTGCAAGAGCCGATCGCCTGCTGCGTGACGGGGTTGGTCATCGTGAAGGTGACGGTCGACGGCGCGATCGCGCCGATCATGCCGCCGAGGTTCTTGAGCAGCGCCGAGACGGTGCAGGGAGACCCGCACCCGGACGCGTCGACGGAGACCACCGTGTAGACCGGGGGCAGGGTCGACAGGTCCGAGAAATCGATCACGTCCGCCGGCGCCGTGATGTGGAAGTCAAGGTCGTAGTTGGTGTACCTCAGGTCCCCATCCTCGAGCTGGTCGACCGTCACGCCGTTCTTCATGTGCACGCGGAGCAGCCGGTAAGGCGGCGCGGCCGCGATGAATACGTCGGCGCGCGGGCCGGCCAGGTCCACCGCTTCGATCCCCGCCACCGACACGTGGTCGGTGCGGGACGTCACGGCGGAGCCGAGGAAGGTCGCCTGGAACGTTGCCCCGTCGGTCAGATCGGCAAAGCGCGGTACGTAGCCGGCCGACCCCTTCCACCACGAGTTCCCGGCCGCCTTGACGAGGTTGGCGGACAGGGGATCAGAGCCCATGTGCCTGGCCAGGAACGACTGCCCGCGGAAGTAGGCGTTGCCGCCGAGGACGGCGGCCTCGACCGTCTCGCTTGCGTCGCTCACGACCACGTGCTCGGTGACGGGCCGGGCGACCTGCAGGTCGATCGTCCAGCGGGTCGACGAGTCGGTGTACGTGCCGGTGAGCTCGAGGCTCGTGGCGCCGGTGAGCCCCTCGGCGGCCCCGTTTTCGAGGGCGCGGGTCGCCGGCAGGTCCAGTCCCAGCGTCGGGTCGCACGCCGCGAGGACGAGGAGCACGGCGCCGGCCGACGCGGCCGAAGCCAGGCGACGCGCCAAGCGGTAATGGGTGGCCATCGTGATCCCTGCCTGTAACGGCTCGAATACGATGTCCGTTACCCGACCATGGCGAGCACGGATGCGGTGCCGGCGCGGAGGCTGGACTCGCCCGGCGCGGGGCCGTCGCAGCGCCGGACGGTGCGCATCCGCGGCCGCGACTATCCCGTCATCGCGCCCAGCCTTCGCGATCCCCGGCTTCACGTCGCCGTGGTCATCCTCACGCTCCAGGTCCTGGGCCAGACGGTGCTCGATTTCAGGTTGTCGGTGGCGCAGATCCTGGTCTGCCTGGCCGCCGGCGCGCTGATCGAGCTCGGAGTCGGCTTTTTCAAGGACAAGACCATCATGTGGCCTGCGAGCGGGCTGCTGACGGGCAACAGCACGGCCTTCATCCTGCGCGTCCCGGGCACCTATCACGGGCAGTGGTGGAGCCTGCACGGCGCCTGGATCTTCATCGGCGTGGTCGCCGTATCGATGGCCTCCAAGTACCTGGTCCGGTGGCGCGGCCGCCACATCTTCAACCCGTCGAACCTCGGGCTGGTGCTCGCGTTTGTCGCGCTCGGACCGCGATACACCGAGCCTCAGGACCTATGGTGGATCCCGATGGGCCCGTGGCTCATCGTCACGTACGTGGTCATCATCGTCGGGGGCGTTCTCATCGCCTGGGAGCTCAGGCTGCTCGGGCTGGAGCTGGGCTTCCTGGCCGGGTTCGCGTTCTTCGTCGCGGTGGCGCTGGCGCCGGTCCCCGATCACTGCATGGTGGCAAGCTGGCACGCCACCCCGCTGTGCGGCCGGGACCTCTGGCAGATCCTGGTCACCTCGCCCGAGGTGCTGATCTTCGCCTTCTTCATGGTCCCCGACCCGAGGACGGTGCCCGACGGCCAGCCGGCGAGGGTGGCCTTTGGCGTGCTGGTGGCGTTGATCGCGGTCCTGCTGATCGGTCCGACCACGCTCGAGTTCTGGACCAAGACCGCCATTCTCGCCAGCCTCGTCGCCGGGTGCGGGATGCGATTCGCGCTGGTCCGACTGATCGCGCCGCTCGAGGAGGCCGGGAGCCTGCTCGGCGCCGTGCGCAGGATGGGCTGGAAGGCGCCGGCCGTGTTCGGCGTCGCGCTCCTTCTGATCACGGCGGTCCCGGTGTCCGCGGCGCTCTCCACCCACGGTCCCGAGCCGGCGCCCGAGCTTCCCGACGGGTCGACCCCGGTCCTAACGCTGACGGTCGGTCCCGGTCCCGACGTGGCCGGCTGGATCATCACCAACGCAGGCGCGGCCCTGCCGCCCTCAGGGAGCACCTCAACCGTTTCCGGCACGGCGCGCGTGTGGGTGCTACCCCCGATACCGCCGGTGGGCCTTCCCGACAACGTGGTCGCCTTCGACCCGTCGACGAGCCAGCAGGTCGCAGACCAGATGGCGCACGACGCCGTGCTCGACCTGATCATCGAATCCGAGGCCCGCCGCGCCCACGACATGACCCTTGCGCAGAGTGGCGCCAGCGGCGACGGGCTGAGCGAGTTCACCGGCGTCATCAGCCAGGACGTCGCGGCGGGCAAGATCATCCTGAAGACCTACACCTTCGACCGTGTCAGCCTCACGCTCTTCCTGCCGAAGTTCAGCACCCAGGCGAGACGGCTGATCGGCGTGACGCTGCACGGTACCGCCACGCTCACGACGATGGACGCCACGGGCAAGGTGCTCTCACAAGCCGGCTCGAGCTACGCCAAGAGCTGGGGCCTGGCTCCTTCGGATAGCGGGCACGAGCTGATCGCGACGGACTACACCGGCCTCACACCGGCCTAGCCGGGGCCGCGCGCGGGATTACCGCCGGGCCTCGTACATCGCCGGCGACTCGATACCGAACGTGTCGGGGAGCTCACTAAAATATGGAGACAGCGCAACTTTCGTTAAGTGAGCCTCAATTGAGTGGGCGCTCAATACAATCCAACGGCCGTGGCCGCGTTCACGCCCGACGCACCGCCGATATCGCCCGATGGGCGCTTCTGGTGGGACGGGCAGGCCTGGCAGCCGCTCTACTCGCCCGATGGGATGTGGCGGTGGAGCGGCCAGGCGTGGGTCGCGCTCGCCGAGCCGTTCGGCGCCGAGGCGACAAACGTGCCCCAGACCGAAACGGCCCAGCCGGCGCCTGCTTACGAAGCGTCCCCGCCGGCCGGCGCCGAAGCGCCTCCAGACTGGCTCGACCCGTCCGCCGCGGCGATCCTGGCGCCTCCTCCCATGACGGCGGCGGAACCGATGCCACTCCCTGCCGCACCGCCTCCTCGCATGAGCATGAGGCCGTTCATCTATCTGGGTGGAGCTCTGCTGGTCGGCGCGATCGTGCTCACGGGCTGGATCTTTCGAGACCAGCTGCGCGCCCAGCCGATCGACTACTCGTCGACGCTCCCATCCCCCTCGCCTTCCCCTTCGGGGAGCGAGTACGACCGCACGCAGCGGTTCTTGAACGACATCCTCGGGCCGTCCATCGACCAGGTGAACCAGACGCTGCCCGGGATGCAGGCCGCCTGCACCCCTGACCTGCCCGTCGCGTGCCGTGACGCCATCTCGGCCACCGACCAGAAGGTCCTGGCCACCTCCAAGGCCATCGCCTCGGCGGACATACCGCCGTGCATCGCCACCCCGATGGCGCAGTTCAGCCGGGATTGGTCTGGCATCGAGTCGGGCCTGGAGCTGTCGCTGAGCGGCTACCAGGACAACAGCAGGCAGCTGATCATCACCGGGCTGCAGCGCGTCGCGGAGTACGCGGGATACCTGAAGGCCGACGCCGCGGCAGTGTCCGCGGCCGAACCGGGCTGCACTCACTGACCGATGAGGGCCGGCGACCCTGCCCCGGCCTTTGATGCCCCACGATAACCACGCCATGGACACGTACATGAAAGCCAACCGGGCCTGGCTCCATCTCCGGATACAGCTCCTCCACCTCGCCGGCCGGTTATCCCACAGTCCTGATGGTCGGGTGAATCACCGGCCCACAGCGACCGTCGGTGACCTGGTTCCGTTCCTCCTGGC
>Ga0307372_10014561_pt1 | contig 10044 bp, 12 predicted proteins | sample OX1MG_FD_202533 | JGI IMG/M metagenome (GOLD analysis project Ga0307372, IMG submission 202533) | Soil microbial communities from Risofladan, Vaasa, Finland - OX-1 | ecosystem: Environmental > Terrestrial > Soil > Coastal area > Acid sulfate soil | place: Finland: Risofladan, Vaasa | collected... | reverse complement strand
TTGCTGCGCTCCACGCAGATTTGATCTCCGAGGCCGCTTCCTAATGGACTACGCCAAAGATAGCTCGGCCATCTATCGCGAATCTTTTTCCATCATCAGAAGAGAAGCCGATCTATCTGCATTTCAGTCCAATCTTGCTCGCGTCGTCGTTCGTATGATCCATGCCTGCGGCATGACGGATCTGCCGCAGGATGTCCAGGCGTCGCCGGATGCCGCCTCGGCGGGTGTCAATGCGCTACTCGCGGGTGCACCATTGTTGTGTGATGCAACGATGGTGGCGAGTGGAATCACGCGTTCCAGGCTCCCACGGAATAACGAGGTCATCTGCACGTTGAGCGATGCCAGAACTGCGGAACTCGCCACGAAACTCCACACAACCCGAAGTGCCGCAGCGGTCGAGTTATGGCGGGATAGACTCTCTGGCTCGGTTGTCGTGATCGGGAACGCTCCGACAGCGCTGTTTCACCTTCTCGATATGCTTGAGGTGGAAACCCCCGACCATGCGCTCAACCCTGCGCTCATCATCGGGATTCCTGTCGGATTTGTAGGTGCTGCCGAGTCCAAAGCAGCACTTGCCGCCAATCGGCTTGGAATTCCCTTCCTCACCGTTAGAGGTCGCCGCGGCGGGAGTGCCATTGCCGCAGCAGCAGTCAATGCGCTTGCGAGTGAGGAGGAATGAGCGCAGACGCACGCAGCGGACGTCTCTTCGGAGTCGGTCTCGGTCCCGGCGATCCGGAACTGATTACGGTCAAAGCGCAGCGTGTGCTCAGGCAGGCGCAGGTCATTGCCTATCCGTGCGCCAGACATGGACAGAGCAACGCTCGTTCGATCGTTTGCTCGGAACTGATTCATGGCCAGATCGAGTTGCCGATGATGTACCCCGTTACGACAGAGCAGACTGACCATCCCGGAGGATACGAGGTCGCGCTGTCGCAGTTCTATGACGAGATGGCCGAACAGATCGCGGACCATCTTGCAGATGGTCGAGATGTGGCCATCCTATGCGAAGGCGACCCGTTCTTTTACGGTTCGTACATGTATCTTCATGACCGTCTCGCTCATCGCTTTTCAACCGAGGTAATTCCCGGAGTTGCCTCAATCATGGGTGCAGCAGCACAGCTTGGAACGCCGCTCGTCCGCAGAGACGCCGAGTTTACAGTGCTCCCTGGAACTCTCTCGGAAGACGCACTGATCGCAAAGCTAAGCCAGCAGGGCGCCTTTGCCATCATGAAGCTCGGCCGAAACTTTGCAAAGGTAAAGCGGGCCATCGATACGGCCGGCCTCGCGGACAAAGCACTGTTCATCGAACGAGCGACGATGGCTGCCGAACGCATCATCCCACTCCGCGAAGTGGACCCTCTCCATGTCCCCTACTTTTCGCTCATCCTGATTCCCGATGCAAGTCAGACCAAACGGGACGAAACGAATCGGAGTGCCGGTTGGATCTCCGTTGTTGGGCTGGGTCCGGGTGCTGCTGGCTGGATCACGCCCGAAGCTCAGCAGGCGCTGACGGAGGCGACAGACTTGGTGGGTTATCACACCTATCTTGATCGAGTCCCCGTGAGATCCGGTCAGCGCCGCTTCGGTTCCGATAACAAGGTGGAGGCGGACCGCGCACGACACGCTCTTTCGCTTGCCGAATCAGGCAGCCGTGTTTGCGTCGTCTCGTCGGGAGATCCGGGCATCTTCGCCATGGCGTCGGCTGTTCTGGAATGCGTCGACCAGGGACCGCCGGCCTGGCATTCGCTGGACATTCGCATCATTCCCGGCCTTTCGGCCATGCAGGCGGCTGCTTCGAGAGTGGGCGCTCCTCTAGGGCACGACTTCTGTGTCATCTCACTCTCAGACCGGCTCAAACCGTGGGAGATCGTGGTGAAGCGACTGGAAGCCGCGGCATCCGCCGACTTCGCGATCGCGATCTACAACCCGATCTCATCGGAACGGCTATGGCAACTCGTCGAGGCGCGGACGATCATCGCCAAACACAGAGGCCCTGAAACGCCCGTTGTCCTTGCACGCAGCATCGGCAGGTCCGACGAACGAATTACGATGACAGATATTGAACACTTCGATCCTTCGCAGGCCGATATGCAAACCATCGTTCTCATTGGCTCATCAACAACTCGAGGGCTTGCATTGTCGAACGGCAGAAAGCTCATCTACACTCCACGCAGCTATGGTGGATAGGAGCTATGGCTTATGACTGCTGCTGAGCATTGGTTGTCCATCGTGGGCATTGGCGAAGATGGCTGGGATGGACTGAATGGTCAGGCCAAACGAGCTGTTGGGTCCGCTGAGGTGCTCTATGGAGGTGCTCGCCACCTTGCCTTAGTGCCAACTGCCGGTTCTTCAGCAACCCGTATCCCTTGGCCTTCTCCGATGGCCCCAGCCGTCCAGCAAATCCTTACGGAGTACCGCGAAAAGAAGAGAGTGACCGTGCTCGCCAGTGGCGATCCAATGCTCCACGGTGTTGGCGTACCGCTCACAAGCGACCTTGTCGCAACCGAGTTTCGCGTCATTCCGCAGGTCTCGGCTTTCTCGCTCGCCTGTGCGCGACTGGGTTGGCCCATGGCGGAGACAAGTCTGGTCACGCTGGTCAATCGTCCGGTAGAGCAGTTGCTTCGCCAACTCTATCCGGGTCAACGCATTGTTATTTTTTCCGAGGACGGCAGCACGCCAGCCACCGTAGCTCGGCTCCTGACGGAATCTGGATACGGAGCGAGCAAGTTGGATGTCTTCGAAAACCTGGGTGGTCCCTCAGAGCGCAACATCACAGCTTCGGCTGCAATCTGGCCGAATGAGCAGTGCGGCAAGCTAAATCTGATAGCCGTACTATGCGCTTCTGACGCGACAGCCAACCCGCTATCGATCACGCCAGGTTTGCCCGACGACGCCTTTGATACCGATGGCCAGTTGACCAAGCGCGAGGTGCGCGCCGTTACGCTGGCACGGCTCGCTCCGCTTCCAAACCAAACCCTCTGGGACGTAGGCGCGGGTACTGGATCGATTGGGATCGAGTGGATGCGTCTTCACCCCTCGTGCTCCTGCATCGCCTTCGAAGCGAGAGCAGACCGTGCAGCTCGAATCCTGGAAAATGCCGCGCGGCTAGGTGTACCAAACTTGAAGGTCATCCAAGGGACTGCGCCAGCCACCTTTGCAAGCCTGCGCTCGCCAGACGCAGTCTTCATCGGAGGAGGCGTCGGCAACGATGACCTCTTCGACGCGTGCTGGGCGAAGCTTTTCCCCGGTAGTCGTCTGGTTGCGAACGCGGTCACTCTCCAGAGCGAAGCCAGCCTTATCGCGCGCCATACAATCTACGGAGGCGATTTGATGCGCATGATGGTCTCCCGAGCCGATCCGATTGGCGGCTCCTATGGGTGGCGGCCGATGATGCCCATTACGCAGTGGGCGGTGACCAAGCCATGACCGACACGATCCAGCCAGCGCGTTTCTCCATCGGCTTCGGCTGTTCCTCGCGCGCCTGTAGCGATGATCTCATCCGCCTGATCGAAGCATCCATAGCTCAGATTCCTTCCGGCAGCATTATCGCGACGCTCGACCGTCGCGCTTCGATAGGCGAGATCGTGGCCTCAATCCTGGGTCTTCGCCTTGTCCTCTTTCCGGCAAGCGTCCTTGCAAGCGTCGCGGGAACGACCACACAGTCGTCGTTAGCCTTTTCGAAAACACGAACCGCCAATGTTGCGGAAGCGTCCGCGCTGGCGTCGCTTGGTCCCTCTGCGCGTCTCGTCGTACCGCAAACGAAAGGCCGTTTCTGCACCTGCGCCGTCGCGGCGCTTCCCATAAGGGTGCGTCCATGATCGTCCACTTCATCGGCGCAGGTCCAGGTGCCGCCGACCTCCTCACCCTGCGGGGCCGCGATCACATCCACAACTCACCGGTCTGCCTCTATGCCGGCTCGCTCGTGCCCAAGGAAATACTTGCCCATGCACCACTCGGCGCCCGCATCGTCGATACGGCCGAGATGAACCTTGATGAGATCATCGCCGAGATTGTCGACGCGCACGCCAAAGGGCTCGACGTCGCTCGTGTCCACTCTGGCGATCTCTCCATCTGGAGCACCATGGCAGAACAGATTCGCCGCCTAAAATTGCTTGGTATTCCTTACGATGTCACTCCGGGTGTTCCTGCATTCGCCGCCGCCGCCGCCGCTCTCCACCAGGAACTCACGCTGCCGAATGTAGCTCAGACCCTGATCCTCACTCGTACCTCGACAAGATCCACACCGATGCCTGCCGGAGAAGACCTCGCAACCCTGGGCCGCACTGGCGCGACGCTCGCTATTCACCTCTCCATCATGAACCTTGACCAGGTATCCTCCCAGTTGTTACCCCTCTACGGCGAAGACTGTCCCGTCATCGTCGTCTTTAGGGCCAGTTGGCCCGACCAGCGCATCCTGCGCGGCACGCTGTCGACCATCCATGGGATTGTCCAAGCATCACGTATAGATCGCAACGCCCTCATTCTGGTTGGGCGGTCTCTCGACCAGTCGCCCTTCGGCGAAAGCTACCTCTACTCCACGGCAAGGGACCGTACGGATACTTCCGAGCAATAGAGCTATGGACGCAGACAAGGTCATCGAGATGCAATCCGTTACAACCCCAACTCGAAGTCAAGCGCCACGAGTTCTCATTCTGGGAGGAACAACCGAGGCATCGGAGATTGCCAAGCGCTTGGCAGCCAGATCCGATGTGACCGTGATCTCATCGCTCGCCGGCCGAGTGAGCCAGCCCAGGCTGCCCGCGGGGATGGTTCGAGTTGGTGGATTCGGTGGGGTGGCCGGATTGATCTCTTATTTGCTCAACGAAAAAATCGAGGTGGTCATCGATGCAACTCACCCCTTCGCCTCAAAGATAAGTGGCAACGCAGAGTTGGCCTGCAATACTTTGAACATCCCGCTCATCGCATTCGAGCGGCCGCCGTGGAAACCACAGGAACAGGATTTATGGCGCGCAGTACCCGATGTACAAACCGCCGCGTCAATGTCGAACCATGAAGGCAGCCGAGTGCTTCTCTCAATAGGACGGCAAGAGCTTGGTGCATTCTCGGATTGCATCGACGCATGGTTCCTGGTGCGAGCCATCGATGAGCCGAACGAAAAGTTGCCGGCCAACTCGAAACTGATCCTGAAACGTGGCCCTTTTCATCTCAACAATGAACTCCAGATGCTTCGCTCTGAGTGCATCAGCCTCATCGTGTCCAAAAATAGCGGTGGCACAGCAACCTATCCAAAAATCGAGGCTGCGAGAGCACTCCGGATTCCAGTTGTCATGATTGATCGCCCACTGAAACACAAGATACCGACTGTAGCCCGACCGGAAGATGTGCTTCTAAAACTTGCAGAATTTCTGTGAATGAACTTTGACTGGAGTATTTCTTCCCAGGGAGAAATGGCGTCTATGAGAAAGCTTTATCTGATCGGCATTGGTGCCGGCAACCCAGAATACATCACGGTCCAGGCAATTAAAGCGTTAAACAAGGTTGACGTGTTCTTTTTCATGGACAAGGGCGAAGCCAAGCAGGATCTCGTAAACCTTAGAAAAGAGATATGTGAAAGATATATCGAGAACAGGTCATATCGGATGGTGGAGACAGCCGACCCTGTCCGCGACCCAACCATATCGGACTACACAACTCGAGTTGAACTCTGGCATCGGCAACGATCTTTGATCTATGAAGAGATGATCACAAAGGAACTTGAAGAGGACCAGTGCGGTGCTTTCCTCGTGTGGGGAGACCCATCACTGTACGACAGCACCCTCAGAATCATCGACCAGATAATAGCTCGTGGAATGCTTCGTTTTGAGTTCGAGGTCATCCCCGGCATTACCAGCATTCAAGCTTTGGCGGCCCGCCACAAGATCACGCTGAATGGGATCGGCGAATCGATCGTCATTACGACCGGCCGCCAACTCTCTGCTGACTCAGGCAACACTGCGGATAGAACAATTGTGATGTTGGATGGGCAATGCTCTTTCAACAGCGTGCTCGATGAGCAGCTTGATATTTTCTGGGGTGCTTATCTGGGAATGGACGAAGAAGTCCTTCTATCTGGAAAGCTCAGCGAGATTGCGAGCAGGATTGAAGAAGTTCGCCAGGAAAAGAGACAGCGGAACGGGTGGATTATGGACACATATCTGCTCAGTAAACCAAGCAAGGAGCCGCAGGCTGAATCACCTCACGCCAATACATCGAGCGACCAGAACGATTCATAACAGTAGATCACTTCGATTAGCCAATGCTGATAATCGATGCTAATCAAGACCTGTGGGAACATCGCAGTGCCAGGAGAGATGCCGCATTTTTCTGCGCTCACTGCAAACACTTTTGTCAACTGGGCGTGCAGCGAATTCGATCCGAACGATCTGCTGAATGCTGTTCATGCAGAATCACGCTGGCGCGGCAAGCAACACAGTCGGAGTATAGGACCGGCGAATCGCCTTCAAACTCAACTTTAATCTTCAGCATGACTGCTCCTTCGGGCTCATCATTGGATAAGATTTCACTTTGCTAAGGCAGAGATTTTTGCAGTACACTTTTCGACAGAGGGATCTACAATGAAAACCAATGTATGGACGCGCCCTGACTTTGAAGAAGTAAACCTTGGTTGCGAAATCAACTGCTATGCACCTGCGGAAATATAGCCGTTGCTAGATTTCAGGCTTCTGGGGACAGCCGCCGGTGGCGGCGTGCCTCAGTGGAACTGTGCATGCATTCTCTGTAGCCTGTGCCGGAGCGATACTGGTCGGGTCGCTCCCCGATTGCAGGCACAAGCTACATTTTCATCCGATGGTCAACGTTGGTTTCTGATCAACGCGTCACCAGATCTCCGGGTTCAGATCGAACGCAATACGGAGTTGCAGCCATATCCAGTTCACAATCCGGCTCAGGGCCGAAGGAACACGCCTATCTGCGGCATTCTTCTGACCAGCGCGGATTTGGATCAGGTACTGGGCCTGTTTCTCCTGCGGGAGTTTCAGCCCATTACAATCTATGCAACGCATCTTGTGCGTCAGGTGCTCGAAGCGAATCCTTTTATGCGAATGTTCAACCGCATCCCCAACCAGCTCACATGGGTGGAGATTTTTCCCAGTGTTCCCTTCCTGCTGGATGGAGTGAGTTGCACTCCAGTGCCGCTGTCCGGTTCTTTGCCCTACTATGCCCGCGAGTTCGATTCGGACGAACCAGACCAGGCCACCATTGGATTGGTTCTGGAATGGGAGGGCAGACGCATCGCCTATACTCCTTCCGTCGCAGCCATTGGCGATGAGCTGAGAAATATCTATGGCTCGTGCGATGTAGTTTTGGTAGACGGCACGTTCTGGAGCGACTCCGAGCTGAGCAGCACTCACGTCGGCACTCCCCTTGGCCGATCCATCGGCCACGTTCCAATGAGCGGAGCGGACGGAACAATTGCACTGCTCGCAAACTTGACATCTCCTCGAAAAGTTTTCGTGCACATCAACAACACGAATCCTGTGCTGGATTGCCAGAGCGTCGAATACCGGTTCGTACGCGACCACGGTTGGGAAGTAGGATGGGACGGATGGCGACTGAGTTGACGAGTCCAGCGGATCTCGGAGATCGAGGGGACCTTCCGCTCTCTAGCCAGGAACTGCACGCCCGTCTGCGGGCAGTTGGTGAAAGCCAATATCACCATCGCCATCCGTTTCATCTCCGTATGCATCGCGGTGAACTGTCGCGTGGACAGCTACAGGCCTGGGCACTCAACCGCTACTACTATCAGAGCCGCATTCCTATGAAAGACGCACTAATTCTCGCCAAGAGCGATGACCCCGTTTTTCGTCGTATATGGCGCAAGCGGATTCTCGATCACGACGGAGATCAGAACGGCTACGGCGGCATAGAGAAGTGGATCCAACTTGCAGAAGCCGCTGGCCTGTCTCGGGAACAGGTGGTCACGTGCTCCGGCATCCTGCCCGGCGTTCGGTACGCCGTCGATGCTTATCTGGCACTGGTGCGCGAGAGCACGCTGCTGATCGCCGTTGCATCGTCTCTCACAGAACTGTTTTCGCGCGACCTCATCACCTTGCGGATGGACCGGCTTCGCGAGCATTACCCATATTTGTCGAATGGGCTTGCCTACTTCGAAGCGCGCCTGACCCAGGCCCCAGAGGATGCTACGTTTGCCCTCAACTATGTATCGACTCACGCGCTAACTCGCACGCAACAGGAACAAGTCATTGGCGCTTTGCAGCGCAAGTGCGAGATTCTCTGGGCGCAGCTCGACGCAATCGATTACTCCTACGTGACACCGGGGAATGTCCCGCCCGGGTGCTTTGTGCCACAGTGCTGACTATGGATCTCACTGCCATTCCTCGACTTGCTGTTGGCTGCCGATTGCATCCCGCGGAATCGATGCTGCTTGTTCCCGAAGGCGCATTGAAGCTTGCTGGCCCTGCCCGCGACATTTTGTCGCATGTCGATGGCAAGCAGAGCGTGGCTGACATAATTGGCTATCTGCTGACGCAATATCCTGAAGCGGGCGCTGCGGAAATCGAACAGGATGTCCTTGGCCTGCTGGAGCGCCTTCGGCAGCGCGGTGTCATACGGGTTTAGCCGATGCAAACCATCGAAGTTATGCAGGACCGGCCAGTTCCTCTCTCGCTGATTGCGGAGGTGACGCACCATTGCCCGCTCCATTGCCTCTACTGCTCGAACCCGCTGGAGCTGAAGCGGGCTGAGGAAGAGCTTCCGACAGACGCCTGGAAACGTGTCTTTGTTCAGGCAGCGGCGCTTGGAGCTGTCCATCTTCATCTCACTGGCGGCGAACCCCTCGCACGCAAGGACTTGCCGGAACTCGTCCGTGCCGGGCGCGACGCAGGGCTCTACGTCAACATGATCACCTCGGGGATTGGGCTCAATGAAGAGAAGCTCGCTGTTCTCGTCGATGCCGGCCTGGAACATCTGCAACTCAGCTTTCAGGATTTAGATGAGGCATCCGCGAACCACATCGCCGGTACGCGCGCCCACGCCCACAAGATCGCGTTGATTCCCATTCTGAAGAAGTTCCCTGTCGCACTCACCATCAACCTTGTTGTCCATCGCATGAATCTGGACCGACTCGCCGATTTCATCGCCATGGCGGAAGAATTCGCGCCAGACCGTCTCGAAATTGCGCATGTGCAGTACTATGGCTGGGCCCTTAAAAATCGTGCTTTGCTGATGCCGACAGCGGAGCAAGTGCAGTCATCGAGTGCTGTGATAGAAGCGGCCCGGCAACGACTGAAAGGCAGAATTCAGCTTGAAGCAGTCGTTCCCGATTACTACGGACGATTTCCAAAAGCCTGCATGGGAGGCTGGGGACGGCAAGTCATGCTGATCGATCCCACAGGGCAGGCATTGCCCTGTCATTCCGCTGCCGTCATCCCAGGAATGCGCTTTGACTCCGTGCGCGAAAGGGAAATTTCCTGGATCTGGCGCCACTCTGCAGCCTTCGAACGGTTCCGTGGACAAGAATGGATGCCAGAGACTTGCCGCTCCTGCGCCCGAAAGGAGCAGGATTTCGGCGGTTGCCGCTGCCAGGCATTTTTGTTGACCGGCGATGCTACAGCAATAGATCCAGTCTGCATTTACAGCCCAGACCATGGAATGCTCGAAAACCTGCGCGAGCCTGCGGTGGACCCATTGCCATTGTGGAGATACTGAACCGACTCTGTATGTCTCTCCACTTATATTGAAAGATTCTACGGATCCGTCGCATCGCTAAAACCGTTCGATTCTACAACGGTGTGGGCATATATACTGCAAGGAAGAAGTACAGATATCCAAGGAAAATGATTGGTCTTACGATTTCACCTTGAAGAATTGCAATATTTCTCCCAAAGCTCACAGATCGTACAAAGGGAGACCTCGTATGCGTAAATGGATACATTTTTCATCGGGACTGATCTTTCTGTGAGCGCTACGTGAACCACAGGTTCTACCAAGTTGGTGTGGTGTGGTTTTGCAGGCTGGGCAGGCTTGCGTGCTGAAGTAGTTTCCACTGATCGGGGAGCCAAGCCA
>Ga0307372_10014560_pt1 | contig 10045 bp, 9 predicted proteins | sample OX1MG_FD_202533 | JGI IMG/M metagenome (GOLD analysis project Ga0307372, IMG submission 202533) | Soil microbial communities from Risofladan, Vaasa, Finland - OX-1 | ecosystem: Environmental > Terrestrial > Soil > Coastal area > Acid sulfate soil | place: Finland: Risofladan, Vaasa | collected... | reverse complement strand
GCCGGGCTACACCTTCCCGGACGAGATCGTTCCCACGCTGCTGCATGACACCCCCGGGATCGTGGCCATGGCAAATCGCGGTCCCAACACAAACGGAAGCCAGTTCTACATTACGCTCGAGCCTGCGCCGTGGCTCGATGGACACTACACGATCTTCGGCCACGTCGTTCGGGGAATGGATGTTGCGCGCTCGATCGTCCAGGGCGACGTGCTCAAACGGGTAAGGATTCTCCGGGTCGGCAGCGAGGCGAAGGCCTTCACTGTCGACCAGGCATCGTTCGACCGCCTGCGCGCGGCCGCGCTCGATCGAGTCCGCGAGGCCGCCGCCACGAAGGAGGCGGCCGACCTCGCCCTCATCAAGGCCAAGTGGCCGAAGGCGATCGAAACTCGAGATGGGGTGCGCTATATCGTGGAGCGCCGCGGGTCCGGGTCGGCTACCCCCCGCGCGGGATCCGAAGTGACGATCAGCTACACCGGCACGTTTCTCGACGGAAAGGAGTTTGCAGGCTCCACCAAGGAAGGGAAGCCTCTCACCTTCGAGGTCGGCCAGACCATCCGAGGGCTGAACGAGATGCTTCTTACGATGCGAAGGGGCGAGAAACGACTTGTCATCATTCCGCCGCAGCTGGCCTACGGCGAACGCGGCATCCCCGGCAGGGTTCCGTCGGACAGCTACCTAGTGTTCGATGTCGAGCTCTTGAGTTTCAAGTAGCCGCCGCAGGCATACCGGCGCCGGACTCTCCGTTGACAGAGGCGTCGCTGTCATTGTATACAAGCAGATGAACTGACGGGGGATTAGCTCAGTTGGTAGAGCGATAGGTTCGCAATCTATAGGTCGGGGGTTCGAATCCCCCATCCTCCAACGCATTCTTTGCACCGCCGCACTCCGCACAGCCGTACCGATCAGCCTCCACGGGCCTCAATCTCAGGACTCTGCGCCTCGTAAGGGCCGGTCACGCCTCGAGGTCTTCGCGGGAGCTCCGCTGGGACGCTTCTGAGTCACCTTGTAGGCGAGCGGCCTGCCGAGCATCAGCTTCGTCTGGGCGTGAACCGAAGGCAACGCAACGAAAACGATGGTGATGAGGGGCATGAGGTTCCACTCGATGATGGCCTGAGGGATCTGAAGCCAACGCGATCGATTCGCCGGCGGCCCGCTCAAGAGATAGTCCATGACGGGAAAGATGGGGGAGATTACGGTCGCTCCGATTATCAGGTCCCGATAGAGGCGGGCGCAAAAGGCACCCACGTCGGTCGCGAAGAATCCCGGATTCGCCAGATGCGGCAGGGTGAATCCCACCACCAGGACGATCCAGCTCACGGACAGGACAAGATGCTCGCGCAGCACGGCCGCAATCTTCGGAAGCTTGTGTCGCCAGGGGATCTCCGGATGGAGCCTCGACTGGCTCACGGCATACCTAAAATCGGTGATGCCCCACGCGTGCCGGAGGGCCTGCTGGTAGCGGCTTGCGACGGTTTTCGCCGCCGTGTCGGCCTGGGGCGCATCGGCCGAGACCGGGAGGAAGATCGGCTCGACACGCACCTCGCCGCGCCGCGCGAAGAAGCACTTGAGGAACATGTGCCAGTCTTCAGGGATGATGTCGGTGTCCCAGCCTCCGACGCCATGCACGAGCGAGAGGCTGGCGCTGTAGGTCGAGATCGGAAAGGTACGCCGGCCGCCGGTGGCGAGCTGTGCGAGCTGGTTCATGCTCATGAACAGCGTTACGAGGCGGATGAACGCCGGTATGTCCCATGCGTTGTTGTGAAAGAAGAGCGGAGCCTGCCACAGCCGGACATAGCGGCTGGGATTCACGGCGAATTGGTGGGTGAGACAGGCAAAATAGCTGGGGTGGAAGACCGAGTCGGCGTCACAGCTCGTGATGGTGAGCGCCGAGAGCTCATAGCCCATGCGCTGAACGAAGTACTCGTGGGCCCACTTACCGGCCCAGGCCTCGTTGGCGGACTTGCCGGGAACCTCCCCCGGAATACCCGAAGGATGGAGGGTGTAGAAGATGCCGCCAAGCCGCGCGTCGAACTCGCGCTGCAGCAGCTTCGCTTTTTCCGCCGCCCCTTCCTCTTTCGCCTCCATCGCGAGGACGACCAGGATCTGGCGCTCCACCTGGCGTTGCGCGGCAAGCGCCTCAATCGTGTTGCGCAGGACGTGAATCGGCTCTTTGTAGTTGGGGACAATGACGATATGGCGCACCTCCTTCCAGTCGAGCAGGTCGTCGCGCCGAGAAGCCTCGCTCTTGTATCGCTCGAGCCAGTCGACCTTACGATCGGTGAGGATGCGCCGCACTCCAAGGAGCCCGAAGACGGCGATGCCCAGTCCGCGCACCCCCCAGTAGAGCTGGAGGGCGATGGTGATCGTGATGGTCACGATGGGAGCCCAGAAGGCCCCGAGGAACGTGCCAATCAGGACCACCCAGGTGATCGCTCCCGGCAGCACGTCAAGCAGACGGCCGTAGGATGTGGCGCGTGTGCGGACGGTCGGACGGAGGGCAGGAGAGGCAGTCGGACGCTTTGGCCGGAGGTCGACGGGAGTTCTCCAGTTGGCCGTGCGAACCCACGCGTCAAAGGGGGGAGTCGCGGGGCGGGCCGGGGTGAGCTCGCGCCAAAAGGGGGGGCGCTTCTGCCGCTGCTCCGCAGGGTGGGTACGGCGCTGCGGCGCGTGCCGCGTGCCTGGAGCGCGGGAGGTCGGCGAGTTTGTCGTCCCCAGCGAGAAGAGGGCCGCCAGCCGCTCGGCCGAGAGGGATCGCCGCTGCCTGCGCAGCTCGCGAGCAATCAGCTTTTCGACGGAAGGCTTTTCCCCGCGGAGGAAGGAATCTTCGAGCTCATCATATCTTTTCATTAAAAAAAATTACCCAGGTCGAAAACTTATAGCCTGCAAGTGCAACAAGCGTCAATACGCCTTGGAATTCGAGGTGGGGAGCCCGGTGAGGCGCCGGCAGCCGCGGACATAAGCGTTGGACCCGGAACCGGGCATTCGCCGACCGGGAGGCGGCAGCAGACCTGCGCTCCTCCTATCGCACTTTCGCGAAGGCGAAGCCTATTCCGAGCGAGAGGTCCCATTTGAAGAGATCCAGGGGCTGGAGGAGGTAGGAGACACCGACTCCCGCGGTGAACATCAGCCCAAAGCCGGAGAGCCACTGGTGCTGGACCCGAGCGGCGAGCATGAAGGCCCCGGGGAGATCGCGGGAGAGAAAGAAGAGGTAGCCGGGGTAGAGACCGACAATCGGTCCCGACAGACCCGTAGCCAGGAGGTTGTAGCCTGCGCCGAGGCTCACTCCGACCGCGGGCGGCAGCTCTCGACGGGCGGCGATGTCGATGACCGTGTCGAGGACGATCGACTCCGCCACGACCGTCTGCGCCTCGAGCATAACCTCCGTCGATCCCTCGATGAGCGCGACGAGCGTCGGCGCCGGGTTCCAGACGACCCCCCAGACGCGGCGGACCGGATCGGGCGGAGCCTTGCCCGGTTCGCCCGCGAGGCAGGGCTCAGAGCCGAGCGCCACCAGCACCAGAGACCCCGCCAGACAGTGGAAGCCGGACAGCCGCTTGCCGCTCATGACTCGCTCCTCGCGAAAAGGGATCGGACTATGGATACTACCCGTGAGGCGGGCCTCCGGCTTCAGCACTCGGCAGGCTGCATCCCGCAGCGCACGGCCGCCGGGACCTCCAGGCGCCCTGCCCTTGCGCACCCTCCCGGCAGAAGGTAGGATGAAAAGCCTGATTCAACCGTCCATTTGAAACCGTGCAGGCGAAGGGAGTCGATGAGCGGCGAAGAGAGCGCGACGGAAGGGAAAATCGTCGATGCGGCAATCACCTGCATCGAACGGCAGGGCATTCAGAACGTCACGATCCGGAGCATCGCCAAGGAGGCAGGGGTCAACAGCGCGGCCATCAACTACTACTTCCGGTCGAAGGACAAGCTTATCGCGAGGGCGATGGCGACCACGCTGACCCACCTCGCAGACGACCTGCGGGAGATCGCGAACGACGAGTCGCGTCAGGTTGCGGAGAGACTCCGGGACCTCCTCGACTACCTTATCGAGGGCGCCATCCACTATCCCCGCGTCACGCGGGCCCACCTCTACGAACCCCTTTTCGAGGGAAGCTCAGAGAGCGAGTTCGGCGGGCTGCTCGCCGAGGTTCTCACACAGATCCGGGCGGACCTCGAGCGTGAGGGGGGCCGCCCGTCCGGTCGGGAGCTTGAGCTCCGCTTGGTTCAGCTCTTTTCGGCCGCCATGCTTCCGGCCCTCATGCCGACTCTCTTCAAGGGATTCTCTGGAATCGACTTCAGGGACTTGCGGACGCGGCGAACCTACGTCGAGCTGCTGATCCGCGACGCCACGAGCGGGTAGCCCGGAGATCAGCGTTCCACCTCGCCCCTGAGCACGCGAGCGAAAAAGCGCACGAGATTCACGAGCGTCCCGACGGCACTCCCGACGGCGGCGGCGAGGAGGGCTACCCGAGCGACCAGGTTGATCCACGGAAAGGCGGAGAGCCCAATCGCCGCGAGGTCGATGGGAAAGACCCGCGCCACCACGACGAGCGCAAGGGCGCCCGCGGCGCTCATGACCGCCTGACCCAGGTAGTGGAAGAAGAGCGGGTGATAGAAGATGAGGGCAACGTTGAGTCCGAGCTGGACGGTGAGGGAGAGGTTGACGGCCCACAGGATCTCTCGGTAGCTGCCGAGCAGGAAGGGGACGTTCCACGCGGGAAGACTGTTCATGACATAGAGAAGTCCGCCATCGACAATGACTCCCGCGATGTAACCGCCGAGCCGGTTCTCTCTGGGACGTTGATTCATGAGTTCGCTCCTTTTCTGCCGACATCCTATCTCGAAGGGGGCGCATCACGCCGGATGCGCTCCGGTAGGTAGCATGAGCTGGTAGAGGTCCACGTCCAGATACCGGTCGAACTTGAAACCAACCTCGCGCATCGTGCCGATGCGGAAAAAGCCGAAGAGGTCGTGCAGACGGATGCTCGCGGCGTTCTCCGAGGCAATCCGGGAGAGTATCGTATGAAAGGGAACCCGCACCGCGTGCTCAATCGCCGTCCGCATGAGGTCCCTTCCGATCCCTTGCCGCCGGTGGCCTTCGTCCACGTAGAGCGAGATCTCACACGTGTCCGCATAGGCGGGCCGCTCCGACCAGCGTGAGAGGGCGCTCCACCCCACAACCCGGCCGAAGCGCTCCGTCACGAAGATAGTGAAGCGGTCGTCGTGCTCGATGAACCACGGCTCCCGCGCTTCGACCGTTTTCGGCTCGAGATCGAAGGTGGCAACCGTGCTGACGACCGCCTGGTTGTAGACTTCCACGATTCCCGGCAGATCGCTTCGCACGGCTCGGCGTATCGAGGTCACTCCGGGAGTGTAGACCGATGAGGGAGGTTCGTCAAAAGCCCGGCGGCTTGAGGATGCCGACCGAAGTCGGCGGTTTGCAGTATATTATTGATGGCCTCGCCGGAAGCACTCCTTCCGAGCCGACCGGTGAGGGGTGGACCAGAAATGCCAGAGGTGCTGTTCGATCGGGTCGAAAAGCGATTCAACGAGGTGATCGCCGTCAGGGATCTTACCCTTGATGTCCCCGACGGGGAGTTTCTCGTCATTCTTGGACCCACCGGCTGCGGGAAGACCACAATGCTGCGGTGCGTGGCCGGGCTCGAGCGGCCAAGCGGCGGCAAGATCCGGATCGGTGATCGGTACGTCTTCTCCGGCCCGGCGGGAATCGACCTTCCCCCGCGCGACCGCGACATCGGCATGGTGTTCCAGCACTATGCGCTCTATCCCCACATGACGGTCTACCAAAACGTCGCCTTCGGGCTCAAGATGCGCGGCCTCTCCCGCGGGGAGGTTGCTCGTCGCGCGGGGGAAGCCTTGGAGATCGTCGAGCTGACCGGATTCGAGAACCGCCGCCCGCGGAGCTTGAGCGGCGGCCAGCAGCAGCGCGTCGCCCTGGCCCGCACGATCGCCGCGCGGCCCCGCGTCCTACTCTTTGACGAGCCCCTCTCCAGCCTCGACCCCGAGCTCAGATCGTCGGTCCGCGACCATCTTAAGAAGGTGCATGCCGCCGTCGGCGCCACTTCGCTCTACGTTACGCACGACCAGAGCGAGGCGATGATCCTCGCCGATCGAGTCGCAGTCATGAAGGATGGCGGGCTCCTCCAGATCGGAGATGCCCGTGACATCTACTCCTTTCCCCGGACGGTCGCCGTGGCCGAGTTCACCGCCAACCCGAGGACCAACCTCCTCAAAGGCGAGGTGCACCGGGCGGCCCACGGCCTCCTGCTCGTCCCCGAGGCGGATCCCTACTGCTTCGTTCCCCTGCCGGAGGAGTGCGCTCCCTACGCAGGAAGGGTCGTGACCGTCCATGTTCGTCCGGAGGACCTCGAGATCGTTCCGCATCCCGGTGAGGAAATGGGCAGGCTCACCCTCCTCGCGCTGATGCCCGAAGGAGCGACCCTCTTCGTTCATCTTCGCTTCGGCGAGCGCAGCGGCCAGCTCCTTGCGCGGGCTCCTTTCGGCGAGCTCCGGCCATTGACCCGCGGGCAGCGAGTCGGCCTGCGCTTCCGCCGCGGCAACATCTTCAGCGTCGAGACCGAGCGCCTGGCAGGCTCCTTCGGCTTCGGCGAAGACTCTCCGCGGCGCGAAGCGCAGCTTCCGGGGTAGGCGCTACTTCACCGCCCCGAGGGAGAGCCCGCTTGCGAGCCGCCGCTGGGCAACTACGAAGACGAGGAGAATCGGAAGCGATCCGACGACGGCGAGGGCCATGAGGCCGGACCAACTCGTCCCGTAGGCCGAGATCTGCTGGCTGATGAGGGCGCTGATGGGATAGGTCGCCGGGTTTGTGAGAATGCTTATCGCGTAGAGGAACTCCCCCCAAGAAAGAATGAAGACGAGCGAGGCTGCGGTCGCGATCCCGTTGCTCATGAGGGGAACTATGATGCGAATGAAGGTGGTCCAGGTGCTCGCGCCGTCGATCGAGGCCGCCTCCTCAATTGCACGCGGCAGTCCGCCGACAAACGGCCTGAGCACTAGAACGGTGAAGGGCAGAAAGAGCGCCGTGTCCGCGAGGATCACGCCCGGAAGCGTTCCGAGCAGCCTCCATGCTCCCAGCACCCGATAGAGGGGGATGATGGTGGCGGTCTGGGGGATCATCTGGAGGAGCACCAGGACGCCGAGCCCGACCGTGAGGAAGGTTCCCCGCGAGCGGTCGAGGCCGTACGCCGTCGGAATTCCGATTCCGATAGTGAGAAGCGTCGTGCCGATCGATATGATCGCCGAATTGAGGGCGGCCTGGCCCAGGGTCCCTCCCTGAGCTATTTCGGCGTAGGCATGAAAGGTCGGCGTAAAGATGATGCTCCCGGGGTTCGCGAAGATCGCCCGATTATCCTTCAGCGAGGTCACGACAAGCCAAAGAAGCGGTATCCCGTACAGGAGAATCAGGACCACCACTCCCACGAGCGACCAGGGGGTCGCCTCTCGCGCCTCGAGTCCCCTCACCTTTCTCACATTCCCTCCGTTCGCCTGGTCGCCCGCACATAGACGAAGGCTAGCACAAACACGACGAGAACCGTGAAAACCGCGACGCCGGCCCCCAGGGCATACTTGTAGTTGATGAACGAGAGCCGATAACTCAGGAATGGCAGCGTCGTGCTCGCCACTCCCGGCCCGCCGTAGGTCATCACGTAGATGAAGTCGAAGCTCCGGAAGGCGTAGACCACGGTAAGCACGGTGAGAATCAACGTGATCGGCATGAGGAGCGGCAACTTTACCAGCAGGAATCGCTGATACTTCGAGGCTCCGTCCACCGAGGCCGCGTCGAGAAGCTCGATGGGAATGTCCACAAGCGCCGCTCGATAGACGAGCGCGCTGAACGGAACCACCGCCCACGAGTTGACCAGTGCTACCGAGATCAAGACCAGGTTCTCTTGAACGAGCCAGAGAGGCCCTTTGGGGTAGAGATGCATGAGCCTGATGATCGAGTTGACCAGCCCGCCGGGCAGCAGAAGGAACTTCCACAGGCTCCCGAGGACGACCGGAGGCATCGCCCAGGTGAAGACCATGAGGCCCAGCGCAACCGCTGGAAACTTCCCCTTCGTCTGAAGGAGCGTCGCCGCGCCGAGACCTCCAAGCATTCCGACGAAGACGACGATCACCACGAAGATGAGGGTGTTCCGGAAGCTCAAGATGAAGTCGGAAAGGTGAAAGAGTCTGTCGAAGTTCTTGAAACCGACGAAGGGCCACCCCCCCCTGACGATGTTGACGGCCGAGACGTCGCTAAGGCTCATCCAGATCAAGTTCAGGAAGGGATAGAGGGCAAGGAGAACGAGAAAGACCGCTGCCGGAAGGACGAAAATCGGGTAGACGTTGCGCCTGCCGCTCTTCCTCGCGGACCCAACGCCTCCCGCCTTTCTCTGCGCAGGTGAACCGCTCATAGAAATCATCTTCGAAAGACTCCATCGCAAGCTTGCATGGCGTTCGGTCAAGCTGAATCTGCCATGCCGAGTTCGTCAAGCCCCCGGGGGAGCAAAAAGAGGGCCGGAATGCGGAAGCCTCCGCAAACCGGCCGCTCGAATTGTCGGTAGTCGGAAGGAGCTACTGCCCCAGCTCCGCCTTGACGCCGGAGACTGTCTTCTGCGCCGCAGCGGCCGGATCCTCTTGGCCGGCAATGATCGCGCTCCATTGCTGCCCTACTACGAGCTGCGCGTTCTGGACCTTGGTCACCGGTCCCGCGTCCGGAGGATAGATCGCTCCGACGGTCTGGACCTCCTGGGCGAACGGGGCAAGAAGCGCATCGCTCGCGATCGCAGGATCCGAGGCTGCGTCCTTGCGGGAGGGAATGCTTCCAACGTCGCGGAAGGCGATCAACTGTCCCTCCTTGCTGAAGTAGCTGCCCTTGAGGTAGTCCCAGGCGAGTGCCGGGTTTTTCGAGAAGGCTCCGATGGACTCCGCCTCGCCGCCGAGATAGACCTTGGCGCTCTGAGGGCCGGAGGGCATCGGCACGACCCCGTAGTTGAAGCGCGCGTTTGCCTTTGCGGTACCCAGCTGCCAGTTGCCGTTCTCGGTGAAGGCCACGTCTCCGACGGTAAAGGCCTGGAAAGGCTCGGTCTGCTCCCAGGTGACCACGATGCGGGAGAGATAGCCCTTCTGCGCCCACGATGAGACGAGACCGAAGGCCTGCTGCGCGGCCGACGCGCTGGGGTCGGAGTAGGACCAACCGTAGGCTGAAAGCCACGGGTAGGCCTGCCACTCGCCCTGGTCGTTCGGCTTGCCGGTAAGGGTGATCCCTTTGTAGCCGGCTGCGGCGATCTTCGCGAGGTCGGCAGTCAGCTCATCGATGGTCTTGGGGGGCTGGAGTCCCAACTTGTCGAGGATGTCCTTGTTGTACCACAGGCCCAGCAGGTTGACGTATCCCTGCACTCCGTAGACCTTTCCGCCGATCGAGTGAATGACCGCGGGGACAAAGAGATCCTTGTCGGCGTAGGAGTTCCAATACGGGCTGAGGTCGATGATGGCTTTCGCGTCCACAAACTGGCCGACATTGGGACCGTTGTAGACCACGACGTCGGGTCCGGTGCTCGCGGCGGCAGCGGCCACAATCTTGTTGTTCAGCTGGTCATACGGGACGAAGACGTAGTCGACCTTGACGTCCGGCTTGCTCTTGTTGTAGAGGGTCGCGAGATCCTTGAGCTCCTGGACCTGGCTGGCCACGCTGAAATAGTGCCAGACAGTGACGGTTCCGCTAGAGGTGCCTGCGGGGGCGCCCTGCTCCTTCTGTCCGCCCGCAAACAGGGGCAGACTCAAGATGCCGAGCATGAGCGAAATGAGAACGAGACGTTTGTGGTTCATCTGATTTGATGACCTCCTAAATTCGTTTGAAGATCGTTTGCTCAGTGCTGACGTTACACCCACCAAGTCTACCGAGGCTCGCCGGCGGGCTACAAGCAGAGCATTCCGTACAAAATGGATACAAATCCGACCTCTGTCTGTCAGCGTCATCCCGTCCGACAGGACGCGATGACGAGGGACAGCGCTCGCAAC
>Ga0307372_10014557_pt1 | contig 10047 bp, 7 predicted proteins | sample OX1MG_FD_202533 | JGI IMG/M metagenome (GOLD analysis project Ga0307372, IMG submission 202533) | Soil microbial communities from Risofladan, Vaasa, Finland - OX-1 | ecosystem: Environmental > Terrestrial > Soil > Coastal area > Acid sulfate soil | place: Finland: Risofladan, Vaasa | collected... | reverse complement strand
CGTCTGCCCAGCTTGCGCTTTTAAGCCCGAGTGTGGCGGCGCTATATCCTAGCGGCATTCCCAACGCCGTTCCGGGAAACACCAATCAGATCTCCTTCAACGTGTTGTTCAATTTCTAAGGCGATCTCAGGCGCATGACCTGATGCCCGTGCCGCGGCCGAAACTCCAGGCGCCGGCATCGGAACAAATAAAAACTCCAAGGCAGCCGCCGGCGTTTCCGGCCCTGCCTTGGAGATTTTTTTTGCGGAAGGGGAAAATTCGCACCGCGGGGCGGTCTTCACTTTTTGCTGCAGCCGGTTTTTTACGCGGCGTCGGGATCGTAATTCAGGTTCGGGCTGAGCCAGCGCTCGACGGTGCGCAGGTCGAGGCCCTTGCGGCGGCTGTAGTCCTCGACCTGATCGCGATTGATCATTCCGACCGCGAAATATTTCGATTGGGGATGCGAGAAATAGAAGCCGCTCACCGAAGCCGCCGGGTACATGGCGAAATTTTCCGTTAGCGTGATGCCCGCGTTCTTTTCCGCGCTCAGCAGGTCGAACAGCGGGCGTTTTTCCGTGTGGTCCGGCAGCGCGGGATATCCGGGCGCGGGACGTATGCCGCGATACTTTTCACGGGCCAGCTCGGCATAACTTAAATTTTCATCCTTGCCGTAGCCCCATTCAATGCGCGCGCGCTGGTGCATAAGTTCGGCAAGTCCTTCCGCCAGGCGGTCGGCCAGTGCCTTGGCCATCAGGGCGTTATAGTCGTCGTGGTCTTTTTCGAATTTTTCGACCAGCGGCTCGATGTGCAGCCCCGCGGTGACGGCAAACGCCCCGAGATAATCCATCTTGCCGCTCTCGCGCGGCGCCACGAAATCCGCCACCGCGTAGCTGGGCTCCTGGTTGGCGCGCGCCTGCTGCTGCCGCAGCGTGTGAAACGTGGTGAGCAGGTGGCGCGATTCATCGGAGTAGACTTCGATATCTTCCTCAACGCTGTTCGCGGGAAAGAATCCAATCACGGCGCGCGCTTCGAGCAGCTTCTCCCGAACGATGCGCTCGAGAAGTTTCTGCCCGTCATCGAAAAGTTCCTTCGCTTTCGGGCCCACGTGTTCCTGCTCGAAAATCTTCGGATAGATTCCCCGCAGTTCCCAGGCGTGAAAAAACGGCGTCCAGTCAATGTATGGAACGATCTGCTCGAGCGGCACCGGATCGTAGACGCGCGTGCCCAAAAACGACGGGCGCGGCGGCGTGTACGCCGCCCAGTCGTAAACGGGCTTTTTGCTTCGCGCCTCGGCCAGCGACAGCAGAGGCTGCGCCTTCCGCGAAAGATGTTTTTCCCGCGAAAGCTCCTGCTCCTTCCGGTTTTCCTCTGCGAAATTGCTTTTCAGCTCCGCGCTCACCAGGCTGCCCATCACGCCCACGGCGCGCGACGCGTCCTGCACGTACACGACGGGTTGCCGGTAGGCGGGAGCAATTTTCACGGCCGTGTGCGTGCGGCTGGTGGTCGCGCCGCCGATCAGCAGCGGCACGGTGAAACCTTCGCGCTCCATCTCCTTTGCGACGTGCACCATCTCCTCGAGCGACGGGGTGATCAGGCCGCTCAAGCCGATCAGGTCGGCGTTTGTTTCGCGCGCGGTTTTTAATATTTTTTCGGCCGGCACCATGACGCCCAGATCAATCACCTCGTAATTGTTGCAGCCCAGCACCACGCCCACGATGTTCTTGCCGATATCGTGGACGTCGCCCTTCACCGTGGCCATCACGATGCGTCCCTTGACGTACGTGCCGCCACCGGCCTGCTTTTCCGCCTCCAGGTACGGCTGCAGATAGGCGACGGCCTTTTTCATCACGCGCGCGCTCTTGACCACCTGCGGCAGGAACATGCGCCCCGATCCGAACAGGTCGCCGACCACGTTCATCGCACTCATCAGCGGGCCTTCGATCACAAGCAGCGGCTTGCCGTATTTTTGCCGCGCCTGCTCGGTATCTTCCTCGATGTAATCCGCGATGCCCTTGACCAGCGCGTGCGTGAGGCGCTCCTCGAGCGTCCCCTTGCGCCAGGCGTCTTCCTCCACCTGCCCTTTTTCCTTCTCCTTGACGGTTTCCGTGAACGCCAGCAGGCGCTCGGTGGCGTCGGGGCGCCGGTTGAGGAGCACGTCCTCGACCAGAACCAGCAAATCCTTGGGAATTTCCTCGTAGATCGCGAGTTGCCCCGCGTTCACGATGGCCATGTCCAGGCCAGCCTGGATGGCGCGGTAAAGAAACGCGGAGTGCATGGCCTCGCGCACCACGTTTTGCCCGCGAAAGGAAAAGGAAATGTTGCTGACGCCTCCGCTTACCTTCGCGTACGGGAGCGTGGCCTTGATCAGCCGCGTGGCCTCGATGAAATCGACGGCGTAATTATTGTGTTCCTCGATGCCGGTCGCCACCGTCAAAATATTCGGATCGAAAATAATCTCTTCCGGTCCGACGCCGGCTTCTTCGGTAAGAATCCGGTAGGACCGGCGGCAAACATCGAGTTTGCGCTCCAGCGAATCCGCCTGACCTTTCTCATCAAACGCCATGACCACCATGGCCGCGCCGTAGCGCCGGATCAAGCGGGCGCGCTGCCGGAAGGCCTCCTCGCCTTCCTTCAAGCTGAGGGAATTGACGATGCCCCGTCCCTGAATGCATTTCAGGCCGGCTTCGATGATATTCCAGTTCGAGCTGTCGATCATGATGGGCACGCGGGCAATGTCGGGCTCCGCGGCGATGTGGTGCAGAAACGTCGTCATGGCCTGCTCGGAATCGAGCATGGCTTCGTCCATGTTGATGTCGATGATCTGCGCGCCGTTTTCCACCTGCTGGCGCGCCACGGCCAGCGCACCCTCGTACTCTCCGGCAAGAATCAGTTTGGAAAATCGCGGCGAACCGGTGACGTTGGTGCGTTCGCCGATATTGACGAAGCGCGAGTCCGGCCGCAGCACCAGCGGCTCCAGGCCGCTGAACCGCGTGTACCGCTCGGTTTTGGAAAGAACGTGCGGCTCCAGGCCGCGCACCGCCTCGGCAATGGCGCGAATGTGCGCCGGGGTGGTTCCGCAGCAGCCCCCGGCGATATTCAGCCAGCCGTTGGAGGCAAAATCGCGCATGTCGGCGGACATCGATTCCGGCGTTTCATCGAACCCGCCGAATGCGTTGGGCAGCCCCGCGTTGGGATGGCAGCTGATATGGACCGGCGCGAGCCGCGACAGTTCCTCGACGTACGGGCGCATTTGCTTTGCGCCCAAGGCGCAGTTGATGCCCACGCTCAGCAGGTCCATATGCGAAACGGAAATCCAGAACGCCTCAACCGTTTGGCCCGATAAGGTGCGGCCGCTCAGATCCGTAATGGTGACCGAAACCATGATGGGCACGCGCTGCCCGGACGTCTCAAAATATTCCTCGATGGCGAACAGGGCCGCCTTGGCGTTCAGCGTGTCAAAAATCGTTTCGATCAATAAAAGGTCTGCGCCGCCTTCCACCAGGCCCCGCGCCTGCTCGAAGTACACCTCGCGCAACCGGTCGAAGGTGACGCCGCGCGACGCGGGGCTGTTTACGTCCTGCGACATCGAGGCCGTGCGGTTGGTCGGCCCCATGGAGCCGGCGACAAAGCGGGGCTGGCCGGGATGCTCGGCTTCGTATTCACTGGCGACCTGCAGAGCGATTTTAGCGCCCGCAAGATTGAGTTCGTGCACGTGGATATGGTGTTCGAGGGCGTAATCGGCCGCGGAAATCCCATTCGAATTGAACGTGTTGGTCTTGATGATGTCGGCGCCGGCATCGAGATACTGGCGCTGAATCGCCTGCACGATGTGGGGTTGCGTGATGTTCAGCACATCGTAGTTTCCCCGCAGGTCTTTGGGATGCTTCAGGAATTCGGAGCCGCGAAAGGTCGCCTCATCCAGCTGCTGCGCCTGCAGCATCGTGCCCATGGCGCCGTCCAGGATGACAATTCTCTCCTGCAGAAGTTTTTTGAGCGCGGCGATTCGTGCTTCTCTCTGATCCAAGAAAAATCTCCCCTGCGCACGCTGTCGACGAAACCTGCCGGGCGGCTTGCGCGCCAGCCACACCCTTCCGGATAGATTGTATTTCCGATGTCTCTGCTTATAGTCTACCGAACAGAGCGGCACACCCCTAGTTTCAAATCTCCTCCCCGCTTCCCAAGAGCAACTCGCTCTATGTTCCTTTCGTTGACCTGAAATGGAGACTGGAGGTAAAGTCCGTACCATGAGAGCGAGGGCGTCACAGATCACCGGCGCGATGGCGCTGGCGATCTGTGTTTTGTGTCCCCTCATCGATCTGTTTGATCAGTGGGATCGCGCGTTTCAGACAGGGCACGATACCGAGTACCCGCTCGTTGTCCTGGCGCTGTGTGTGGGGGCCGCATTCGCTCTGGGGCGACTTATCCTGACGCTCTCCCGGAAACCCCTGGTGACAAGCATTCGGTTCGCCCTGCAATCCGCGCTGCATGCCCCACGGTGTGTGGTGCTTGCCGCAACGATGGTTCCGGCACCTGAAAGTCCGCCGCTTCGCCTGCGTATCTAGAACTGCGTCCGAAATTGCGTTCTTACGCCTCTCGCGGGTCAGGCCGTGGTCCGTTCGCAATCCAGCGGCAAGGCCGCGGCGGACGCCTGGCAGATGCTGGTGATATCCAATTTTCAAAGTGCCAGAGGACAAAGCCATGAACTACGCAATCGATGCGGCGGAGCCGGACCTCAATGTCGCGGTTCGCTGCCGCGGACTCACGAAAACGTATGGAGCGGGGGAAGCCCGTGTGAAGGCTCTGGGGGGCATCGACCTCAACGTGCGCCTGGGCGAACTGCTCATGGTGGTTGGCCCGTCCGGGTGCGGAAAAACCACGCTCATCTCCGTGATTGCGGGAATTCTGGACCAGGATGCGGGGCAATGCGAAGTGCTCGGCCGCGATTGGAAAAACATGGACCAGCAAGAGCGGGCGCGCTTTCGCGGCAGTTCGATAGGCTTCGTCTTTCAACTCTTCAACCTGCTCCCCGCGCTCAACGCGGTAGAAAATGTCAGCGTTCCGCTGCTGCTGAACGGGATGCCCCGCAGGAACGCGGAAGCCCGCGCGGAAGAAGCGCTCGAAGCGGTTCGTCTGGGCTCGCGCCTGGACGCGCTTCCGGGAAAGCTCAGCGGCGGCCAGCAGCAGCGCGTGGCGATCGCGCGAGCCCTGGTGCACAAACCCAAGCTGATCGTTTGCGATGAGCCCACCAGCAACCTCGATCACGTGACCGGGCGAAGCATGATGGAGATCCTGCGGAACGTTGCCCGGAGTCCCGGCCGGGCGCTGATCGTGGTGACTCACGATCCGCGCGTCTTCGAATTCGCAGACCGCATCGCGCGTATGGACGACGGAAAAATCATCGAGATCGCCGATGGCAATAATAAGGAGCGCCTGCAATGATTCGCAAATATCTGTTTGTCCTGCTGGCAATCGTCGGCCTTGGTTTGGCCGTGGCCATGGTCCGGAAGGGAAATCAAGCCGCGCCAGCCGCCCGGCCCGCCGTGCAAGCCGCCCATGCGCCATTCGTGTCCTACATTTTCGGACCGGGGATCGTCGAGGCCAGCAGCGAAAATATTGCCGTTGGCACTCCGGTTTCCGGCATCGTGACGGCCGTCTATGTGAAGTGGGGAGACCGGGTAAAGAGAGGAAGCCCGCTGTTCAAAGTGGATACGCGCGATCTCGATGCCCAGCTGCTCCCGGCGCGCGCCAAAGTCAGTGAGGCGGAAGCCCAATTGCCACCGGCAAACGCGAAAGTCAGCGAGGCGGAATCAACCCTGGCGAAAGTGGAGTACCGGCTGAAGGCCGGAGAGGCCCTGGAACTTGGCGTATCCATCAGCGCCGAGGAGATGGCGAACCGGCGGTTTGACGTTGGGATTGATAAGGCGAATCTTGCCTCGACTGAGGCGCAGATCAAGCAAATCAACGCCCAGATCGCATCGGCCAAAGCCCAGGTTGAACAGATCGAGCGCGAGGTTGCCATCCGCACCATTCGCGCGCCCATTTCCGGGCGCATCCTGCAGATGAAAACACGCCTGGGCGAGTACGCCCAGAGCGGTGTTCTCAGCGCGCCGCTGATTCTGCTGGGGGATGACACTCGATTGCACGTGCGCGTGGACATTGATGAGAACGACGCCTGGAGATTCCGGCCTTGCGCGCCGGCGGTGGCTTCGTTGCGCGGCAACCCTGCCATAAAAACGACGCTGCAGTACGTGCGCACCGATCCCGACGTAATCCCCAAAGCGACGCTCACCGGCGATTCCACGCAACGCACGGACACCCGGGTCCTGCAGGTGATCTACAGCTTCGACCCCGCCTCGTTGCCCCTCTATGTCGGGCAACTGATGGACGTGTTCATCCAGGCGCCTTCCGCGGGCGGAACGACATCGGGTTTGCAATCTCCGGCAACCCCGTGCGGCGATTCCTCCAGCAGAAGTCGCAAAACGCAGCCCGTCGACACGAGGAAACCTTAAAATGATGCGGATCGCCATCAAGATGCTTCTGGGAGACCGCGCGAAATACGTGGGATTGCTCATTGGCATCGCATTCACTTCGTTCCTGGTCACGTTCGCCGGTTCATATCTGTGCGGCTTCCTGACGCGCGGATTCTCTCTCATCTCCGAAAATTCCGGCGCGGATGTTTGGGTCATGGACCCGGCGGTGCAGTCCACCGAGCTGACCACGAACATCCCCGATTCGGCGGTGTCCCGTGTCCGGAGTGTTGACGGCGTAGCGTTCGCCGAGCCGCTGGCATTGGCCACAACGGACGCGCGTTTTGCCAACGGGCGATTTCAGTCCTTTCAACTCATCGCCGTGGACGACGCCACGCTGCTCGGCCTTCCCCCGCTGCAGGGCGGCGTTTCCCCTTCCGTGCTGCGCACCCCGGACGCGGTCGTCGTCAATTCGGGCGGCACCGAGGGAAAACTCGAAACGCCGGTTTCCGCGGCGGATCAATGGCCCTTCGGAGAGCCGCACCTCGGCGTGCCAATGCGCGAGCTGGCGGCGGGCGACCAACTGCTCGTGAACGATCATCGCGTTGTCGTCCGGGGCCGCGCGAAGGCTCTGCCTCGATACCCGCCGCAGCCGCTGATGTACACGACCCTCGCAAACGCCTCGCGCATGCTGCCGCCGGAGCGGCACCTGCTGACGTTCGTAGTGGCAAAGGCCGCGCCGGGCGTGTCGCCGCGAAAATTGGCCGCGCGAATCGAATCGCAGACCGGCCTAAAGGCGCGGTCCTCGGACGACTTCAAGGCGGATACAGTCGATTGGCTTTTGATCAACTCGGAGGATGTGGGCGACATGGCCTCGATGGTTTCGATCGCCATGCTGGTGGGATTCGGTGTCACCGGAGTCATGCTGTACATGTTCACCACCGACAGCCTGAGGCAGTACGCGGTGCTCAAGACCATGGGCGCGAATTCGCGGCTGCTGCTCGCCATGATCTTTGTGCAGTCCGGCCTGTGCGCGCTGCTGGGCACGGGGCTGGGCCTCGGGTTATGCGCCATCGTTGGCCAGATCGCAATCCTGGTGTTCAACTATCCGTTTCGCATGATGTGGTTCACGCCGGTATTTGGAAGCCTGATGGTCGTGCTGGTAAGCGTCGCGGCCGCGGCCATCAGCGCGCGCCCGGTGCTGAAGCTCGAGCCCGGCGTGGTATTTGCGGGACGTTAGTTCGCCGGCGGCAACGGAATTTACAGGGAGAAACGCTCGTGCATGCAATCGGAAAACGAATCGCTCCTCTGATCGCGATTTTTCTGTTGGCCGGGTGCGCCGCGCAGCGCTACGCTCCAGCCCCGATCAATGCCGCCGCAACCGCCTCACAGTTCGAATCGCGCAGCCTTGCCGATCCGGGCCTGCGATCTTTTGAGGAAAGTTGCCTGGGCCACACCGTGTCCACGTGGCCGCCGAAGACCTGGAACCTGCAAACGCTTTCGCTGGCAGCTTTATATTTCAATCCCGCGCTGGATGTGGCCCGCGCGCGTCTGGCCACCGCTGCAGCGGCGATCCAAACGGCCAAAGCCCGGCCCAATCCCACCTTTGACTTCGTTCCCGGCGTCCCTGCTCCCTATTTGCTGACGCAAGATTTTCTGTTTCTCGTTGAAACCGCGGGCAAGCGAGGGCTGCGCGTGCAGATCGCCCGGAATCTCGATCAAGCGGCTCAATTCGGGCTTGCTGATTCCGCCTGGACCGTCGTCATGGGCGTTCGCGCCTCGCTGCTGAATTATCTTGTCGCCTCCCGCAACCTGGAATTGCTTCGATCCGAGATCAAAATTCGAGAGGATCAGGTCGCGATCCTGAAGCAGGTTTTGTCGGCCGGAGAAATAACCGGGCTCGATGTGAATCTCGCACGGATGCAGGTTTCCAAAACACAAGTGGCGATCCGCGCCGCGGAAGGACAAACTGCCGGCGCCAGGGCCGCTCTGGCGGCGGCCATTGGGATTCCCGAGGCGGGATTCGATGCCGCCGAGTTCTCCTGGCCCGGCATGGACGCGCCGCCGGCCCCGGAAACGCTCTCGGAAAATCAAATCCAGCGGGAGGCCGTGCTCAATCGCCTGGATATTCGCCGCTCGCTTGCACAATACGCGGCCGCTGAAGCCACGCTCCACTCCGAAATTGCCAGGCAATATCCCAATTTCAACCTCGGCCCGGGATACACCTATGAGGAAGGACACAGCTTGTTTACCCTGGGCCTTTCAACCTCGCTGCCCGTCTTCAATCGAAATCAAGGGCCTATCGCAGAGGCCGAAAGCCGCCGCAGGGAAGCGGCAGCGGCGTTCGTGCAGGCTCAGGCGCAGGTGATTGCACGAAGCGAACACGCGCTCGGCGTCTACACGGCAGCGCGGAAGGAAGCAGCCGACGCTGCATCGCTATATCAACTTCAGGAAACTCAATCGCGGATCGTCAGGCAAACTATCCGCGCCGGCGCCGATGATCGGATGAGTCTCGACGGCGCGCAGATTCAACTCTCGATCCTGGCCAGAGCGCGGCTGGATGCACTGGACCACGCGCAGCAGGCCCTGGGAAATCTCGAAGATGCCGTGCAGCGGCCATTGGGTCACGACGGCGTGTTTGCGATCCGGCCGGATTCTCCGGCATTGCGCAAACTGCCGGAACTCTCCCGGCGATGAAGCAGGGTTCCGATGCTGGTCAGGGTGAAACGGGTGGGCCAGCCTTTAAATTTTCGAGTGCACGAACCCTCGCAGTTTTCAAGGGTCGGAGAGTGTGGTTTTGTTTCCTTTTGTTTCTTGGGTGATGACCTGGATTCATTCTCCGCATCGCGCTGCTTGCCCTCATCGCACGACAGGGCCGGGAACAGAACCCCACACAGGCTGAAGCCTGTGCTACTGGGTGGTTCAGGTAGCACAGGCTTCAGCCTGTGTGCCTTTGCATTTTGTCTTTGGGCGGCCCAAGCTTTGATTTTGAATTTCAGGGCGCCCTGTCCTTCAGTTTCCGAAGCGCGGGGTTTTGTCGTCGTCATCTCCACGTGAACTTCCAGGCGCAAATTACAGATCAAGAATCCCGCCCTCTCGATTGCAGGATACGCAGTTCGGTTTCATTTCTTAATTTATTTAATGGACGCGTGCAGGTTTTCCTCATTTCCACAGCGACGGCTGCTACTACGATCTTTATACACGCGCGATCTTCGTATAGGATTGGGGTAATTGGTCGACTGAATAGGGAGGCGATTTTACCGAACCGTTCGTATGGGTCGGAAGAAATCGCCCCTCGGCTTTTGAAGTTCTTCCTGAACTGTAATACATGCTTTTAGTTCCTTACAAGCTCTAATCCCCAGCCTGGTCAAAACCTTGTTCAAAAACCCGCATCCCTTCATCGAGAGAGTAGGCGACCATTCCTATCCCTTGATGTTTCATTACGCGATTGGGCCAGCCTTTGAATTTTCGAGTGCCCGAACCATCACGGTTTTCGAGAGCCGGAGTCTGTAGTTTTGTTTCCTTTTGTTTCTTGGGTGATGACCTGGATTCATTCTCCGCATCGCGCTGCTTGCCCTCATCGCACGACAGGGCCGGGAAC
>Ga0307372_10014556_pt1 | contig 10047 bp, 7 predicted proteins | sample OX1MG_FD_202533 | JGI IMG/M metagenome (GOLD analysis project Ga0307372, IMG submission 202533) | Soil microbial communities from Risofladan, Vaasa, Finland - OX-1 | ecosystem: Environmental > Terrestrial > Soil > Coastal area > Acid sulfate soil | place: Finland: Risofladan, Vaasa | collected... | reverse complement strand
GACGCAGGAAGGGAGCCGCTATGCGGCGAGGGATCTGCTGTTTCCCTCGGTTTCTGCAAAATGTGTCCCGCTGGCGACAACAGAAATGACAATCAAGATTCATTTTTCAACGACCTGCTAGCGCGCGTCGGCCGCTGCGGGGCGAACTGGACGCGCGGGGCGCGGCGGCACAACCGCGGGGACGGCTAAGGAGCGCGCGCCGTTTTTGCCCACCGTGCGAATCGCGAAGAAGTGGTTGTCGGGCGAGACGCCGTCGAGCACGCGCGTCATGATTCCTGGCGCCGCGTCGTTTATGTTTCGAGTTGGCTGGGCGTTTGCCGGCGCGCTGGCGTTCGTCTCTTTGGCCGCGCGACGTTGCTCGCGGCTGCTTCCCGGCACTGTCGCGTCGTTATAGCCGCGACTGTTCGGCACAGTCGAAGCCGCCTCCTGCGCGGCATCCTCGGAAATAAAATCGTAGACCGACCAGCGCGGGTCCGTCGTTTCGCGCCACAGAATTTCGTAGCCGGCGCGCTGCGGATCCGCGGGCGCGGACCAACGGATCTGCGCATATCCCATCGCCGTACCGAACTGATGCGTCATGGTCACTTGCGTCGGCGGCGCGGGCGCGAGCGCGAGTTCGCGCAGCACTTCCGTGTTGTCGAGCGCGACGTTGCCCATAAATTTAAAGTCGAGAAACTTCGCGAAGTCGCCGTACTCGCGCCCATTTTCCGTGCGCGGCGTTTGATGCTGATGGTCGTAATTTTCCTGCGGCTCAGTGAAGCGCACCGCGGGCAGCCCTGCCGCGACGAACGGCATGTGGTCGCCGCCACGTCCCAATCGGTCGAGGCGGAAAATCAGGCGAATGTTGTTGCGCCCGTCGATTTCCTCGATGGCGCGCGCCAGTTCCCGCGAAGGCGAATCCACGCCGTCAGGCCCGCCGCCGGAAAAAACGCGCACGCGATGCGGTCCGCCGGGAGCAGGGTCCGCGCCAACAATGTCGTTATTCAAGTAGCCGCCCACGGTGTAGCCATTCGCCTGCAAATATTTCAGCATTTGCTGCGCGCCGTAGAGGCCTTCCTCTTCGCCGGAGAGCGCCGCGAACAGCAGCGTCGCGCGATACTTGCCGCCCGAAAGCAGCCGCGCGCCTTCGAGCGCCACCGCGACGCCGGAAGTATCGTCATCGGCGCCGGGCGCGTCGGCATTGGGGTCGTTCGTCTGCGAAGGCCGCGAGTCAAAATCTCCGCCGACCAGGAAAACAGTCTTTGCCAGCGCCGGATCGCTGCCGGGCAGAATCGCGTACACATTTTCGAGATGAAGTTTTTCCGCGCCGCGCGGCAGCGTCACGTCAAATTTGTCGACGATCACTTGCAGCCGTCCGTCGGATTCTTTCGCAATGGCCTGATAACGCGGAACGATGCGATCGCGTCCGCAGCCGATGCCCCGCTTCGGGTCTGTCCACGAAGAAAACGAATCGCGGGTGCCGCACGCCACTTGCTCTTTGATGATGTCGCGCATTTCATTTTCGTCAATCGACGAGCGCGCGATTCGGCCCTCGGGCCGCGGCAGCAGCTTCGGTGTCGGCGCGCCGCCCGGAGGCTCCGCGGGATCTTGCGCGTGAAGCGCAGCGCCGAAAAACAAAACGCCGAGAAGCATTGCTGCAAAATAAATCGCCGAGAAACGCCGCAATCCAAACGAACCGGAAAATGTGCTCACGTTCGCCACCTCGTCACAGAATTTTTTGCGCCACACGAAAAATTCACGCCGCGCGCACGGAGTCTATGACGTGCGCGAGTGCGCCGCAAGTTTCTTCGATTGTCAAATGGAACGGCCTTTGTCGTGCGAGATCTTCGTTCGTATGAGGAATTATCGAGGCGCAAAAACGCGGGAGAAGCGTACCCGGTCTGGGTTCGCCAGACCGGCCGCCAAATGCAATACTTCCGCGCGACGAAACTTAATCCGAAGAAGTGACCGCGGTCTTTGTTGCGTTGCTGCCGCTGCTGGCGGCGGTACGCGAATAAGACTTGTCGAGCGAGCCGGAAGCGTCGCCGCTCTTGTCGATCTCGATCGAGCCTTTGAAGTACGCGCCGTCCTCGATCATGATGCGCGCGGTCGTCAAGTCGCCGACCACCGAGCCATCCTTTTTAATTTCGATGCGGTCGCGCGCTCGCAAATTGCCCTTGACGTTGCCGTAGACTACGACCTCGCGGGCAATAATGTCGGCCGTGACTTTCGCGCTTGCGCCGACGGTCAGCTTGCGGTCTTCCAGCTGAATCAGTCCTTCGACGCTGCCGTCAACGTTCAAATCTTCGTTGCCGGTGATTTCGCCCTTCAAGTGCAAACTCGCGCCCAGCCGCGCCGCAGCGCCGCTCGACGTTGTTGACGGATACATCGGCTCGTTAGCCATTGACTTTGCCTCCCAGTTTTGCGGTTGTGTTTTCGATGCAGTCGCTGCAGGCTTCTCCGGGACCGCGGATTTTGCGGGCTCGCCTGGACGAGCAAACGGTTCCGGTTTTTTTTCGTTGCTACCCCACATATGGCCCCTCCTCGGGTTCCGAAGGCGTACACGAATACCAACGAAGCGTGCTTCAGGCTGAGGGACTTTGAATCTAGTCTCTGCTCCACACCGGCGCAACACAAAATTTCGCGCAAAGTGTCGCGCCCAGCAACCGCCCGAACGGCCAGTTAAGTCGCGAGTTGTTGCCTTCGTAGGGGCGTTTGACCGAATTAATCCGCGCCTGTCATTCCGACGAGCAACCGCGAGGAGGAATCTGCTTTTCGCTGCTTCAAATCGCGCTGCTTGCTTGCCCTAACGCAGGAAGGGCTGCGCCCGCTTCGGCGTACACCACACGCGCCGTTTTCGCCTTCGTAGGGGCGACCCTTGTTTACCCTGAGGAACGAAGGGGGTCGCCCGCTGTAAACGCCCGAATGGAAGCCGGGCTTGCCGACGCGTCAGGGCACGGCTTCAGCCGTGCCGATGAACTTCCTCAAACGTTAAACATCCTTTCGCGCGGCTTATCCGCGCGATGTTGTCGCTTTTTTTGATTTCCCCACCGCTCACTACCGCGTCTTGTTACCTAGGCGAAAGCAGGTGCGGGATGCAGTGACGAAAGCGGAGAGACCTTGACAAGTTTGACCCGCGCGCATGAGACGGCAATTTGCTCTGCGATGGAAAGGCATTCGTGCGCCGGCAGGACAGGATGCTGCACGCGCTCGGGAAATTCATCGTAGGTTCTGCCGTCCAGCTTTCTGCCGTTGACGGATTTTCGCACGCCACCCCACTGCTTGAAGAAGAACGCGACGCCGCTCTTGCGGCATTGGTTCCTCATCGAAACGACCCATTCTTTTTTCATGGGCCGGGCGCCAGCGCCACTCTCGCCTCCGACGATCACCCAATCGATTCCAGCAAGGTTCACTTGACCCAGATCTTCCAGCAAGGGTTCAACGGAGAGGAAACGGACCGCGGCATTGGTTTTTCGGAGATGTTCAATGCGCGGGAGACCGTACTTCTTGTCCTCGGCGCTGACACCCCACCAGATGTGAGGCTGTTTCGCTGCGAAGCTCAGGGTCGAGTTCAACAGCTTCTGAATACGCGCGGAGCGCTTCGTCAGGACCTGATACGTATGCCAATTGGCCGCGACCATCACCTTCGCAACGGCCAAGATGTATTCGTCGGGGACGGTGTCATGAAAAAGGTCGCTCATGGAATTGACGAAGATCATTTTGGGAACGCGCCAGCGGAGCGGCTCCCCGAGCTTTTCGGGCACAAGCCGCAGGTCGAAGCCCTGCTCGTAGGGATGCCCCTTGACGCCGCGAAAGCGTTCTGCAAACGTCTCAGCGTAACAATGCTTGCAGCCAGGACTGATCTTCGTGCAGCCCCGCACCGGGTTCCACGTGGCGTCAGTCCATTCAATGGCAGAATCGAGCGACATCAGGTTGCTCCTCGCATTTCGTATTTCTTGAAAATGTCGAGCACTATATGCTCCGCCGTATCCTTCTGTGATGCGAAGAAAAGATAATAGACTATCGCACCCATGGAATTCCTCATGGGAATTGGCTTGGGAACTCGCGCAAATCCCGCGACGTCCTTTAATCTAGTTCGAAATGCTTCAGCTACCGCCTCGTTCGATTGTTTGTCGGGTTTGCCAAATAAATCCGATCCATATGCAGCTTTGGGCCAAGAGTTGTCGCCCCAATAGGCAGTCATCCTAATCTTTTGCAAGTCGCCGACGAGTTCGGGGTCGCGCCATAATACATTCCGATTCATAGCCATGACGGGGAAATTTAGAAATATGTCCAAAGTCTTCATCCGACCGGCTTCAAATATTACTCTCCAATCGAGATCGAGCCCGTAGGGATCGAGAATGCACAGGCCGCGTTTATAGTCCTTATATCGGACTTGAGGAAATACGTCTTTGAGAAGAATCGTGTTGCAATCGCCCGGGTAAAGAAAGACATCGTTGCGCCTTCCGATGAGCCTTCGGAGTTGATCCAACTTTTCCGCTTTGATGTCAATCAAATGATACGCGCGAAACGGTGGTCGCACACTCAGGGCGTTCAGCGGACTTCCCAAGATGAACCCCTCATTCACCTTCGACAGGTGAACCCCGGCACCAGCAAAGGCATCAATGTAGACGTGGTGAAGCGGTGGATTGTTGGCAAGAATCTTTGAGTACGCCGCGGCATATTCCTGAATGATGTCGAGCTTGATCTCCGACCAGTAGCCGATTCGGTCAAACTGGAACTGATCTTTCACGGCTTTATTCTTCTCCTTTTGTTCGCCTTATGTCAAGAGTTGCCAGAGCCACTTGGAGCTCGCGGGGTCCTTAATTCACCAAGCAGATACTATAACAATTCCGTAACTAGCGGGTCATCCCAAAACACCACAGCCACCACATCTATCCCTGCGCACAACATCGTGCTAGCATTTTCAGAGCGAAAATTCGATGCGAGCGACGTACAACATTCCAGAACCCACCCTAAAGCCGCCTCATGGGAAAACGAAAAGCAGATCCCTCACCGCCGTTCGCCAACAGCGGGCGACCGGGTTCGAGATGACAGACATAACACGCCAAAGCTTGATCGGTAATGGAATGCACAGTCCCTCAAGCGCAACTGCTTTACAATGTGCGACTTCCATTTTCTTGATCGGTAATGAGTTTCATTCGCGGCGCGTGAGTCAGAAAAGCCCCACGCTCACAAATCGAGCATGGGGCACCCGCAAAAAGCAGGTCCACGCCTGCCCGTCACGGTGGCCGAGCAGCGAGCAGGACAGGCGGGATGACAACCATAGGGCAAGGTGCAGGCGTCAAGTGACCGAAAAAGAGAACTCGCCAATTTCTAATCGCCATCAAATCCACTGTCCGGAATTAGACATCGAGCTAACTTGCACAAAACACCCGCTTGCGCTCGTTTCTAATCGCCAATTTTTTGCGTTTTTTAAATTGCCGGACACTTCGAGTGCAGGGCAATCTTCGAGAAGGGGACGCCGTGGGCTCTGCGGAAGGGCGGGGCTAATGGGGGGCGGAGGCGCTGGGGAGGGCGTCGGCGGCCATGGAGGCGGCGCTGGCGACCGAGGTGCCGGGAATCGGGAGCAGGCTCATCTCGTGGTCGCAGACGGCCTCAAATTCGGTGCGATCGCGGCGCGCGACGGGCTGCGAGGGCGGCAGCGGCAGGCGTTCGAAATTCATGAACTTGCCGTGGCGTTCAATGCGGAAGTCGAGGTGCGGGCCTGTGGCGAGGCCCGTCATGCCCACCAGGCCGACACGCTGGCCCTGCACCACGCGCTGGCCATTGTGGACCAGGATGCGCGACAGGTGCATGTAAAACGTCTCGTAGCCGTTGATATGCTGAATCTTGACGAGGTTGCCGTCTTCGCCCTTGCGTCCCGCGAAAATCACGCGGCCGTCGCCGATTGCTTGCACAGGAGTGCCTGTGGGCGCGGCAAAGTCGGTGCCAAGATGCGGGCGATACATTTTCAGAATCGGATGGAACCGGTGGTAGCTGAACTGGGACGTGATCACCGCGGCGAATTTGAGTGGCGAATGCAGAAAGGCTTTCTTCAACGACTTTCCGTCGGGCGTGTAATACGCGGGCGCGCCGGAAGGATCATGAAAGAGGACGGCGCGGTAAACGCGGCCGTCGTTGTTGTATTCAGCGGCGAGGATTTTGCCGTAGCTGAGCGTGGTGCCGTTCGCGAGCACTTTCTTTTCGACCACGAGCCGGAACGTGTCGCCGGGGCGCGGGTCAGTGTAAAAGTCCATGTCCCAACTGAAAATATCGGCCAGGCGCATGGCGAGTTCAGGACTTTCACCGGCTTTCTTGACGCCATCGAAGAGCGAGCCGTCGATTTTCCCGGCTACGGCGTCGGTCTCGACCGTCGAGGGAACTGTCTCGACTTCCGCTGCGAATTGCGCGTTGCGGCGGATGACGGAAAGGAAGCGCTCGGGGTCGATTTGGTAACGCAATTCGAGGAGCTGGCCCGCGACGGAACGGCCAATCGTCAACTGCTGCCCCGCCTGAAACATGCGGAAATTGAATACGGAGCGCACCGAGTCAACAACTTGGGCGGTGGTGACCGGGTCGATCCCCATATGCGTCAGCATCGTGGCGAAAGGTATGCCTCGCGGAATCGTGCTGGAGGAATACAGAATCGACGTTGCCTGAGGCACAACCACCTGCGCGGGCGCCGAGGCTACTTCCCGGGCGATGCGGCGTTCAAGGGCAAAGCGCGTGAGGTAAGAGCCAGCGATCGCCAGCGTGGCGATCAGGAGCACGGTTCCCCAAGCGACGAGTTTTTTGCGCTCCATGAATGCCCCTCCTCCGGTCCTCGAGTTCCCGATGGAAGCGCAGGATACCGCATTCCCGCGCCGGAGCGGAAGCAGAAAGGAAAAGCTTTGCGCACTCGAGGTAATCCTGTCCGCGGGAGCAGGCAGAATGATTCCGCGAATGCGAAGGGAAATTGCCGGATTCTTTATACGCTAGCTCTAACCCGCGTTTTTGCAGTGAACACTGTATTGCAGCGTTTGGAGCTTCCGTTGCTTAATGGAATCGCGCCTTGGCTTCAGAATTTTTGAACGTTGCCAGCCGCTCGGGACGCAAACGGAGGACGCCATGGAAGGAAGTTTGTTCATTACGCCTGGTCGTGGGACTCGAGCGCCAGAGCTTGTTTGCGCCGATTGCAGCACGCAATTCCGCCCCCGCCGCGTCACCGACGGTATCGAAGAAATTTGCGATTCTTGCTACTCCGCACGATTCCCGTCGCCCGCCATCGAATTCGCGCAACTGACGCAGAGACCTGTGCACAGTCAACTCGCTGCGGACTGAAGCCGCCACGCCGCCCCGTTTCGACGAGAAAAATCCTAATAATTGATTTGTGATTGGTATCGTTGCGGGAACGCGCTTCGCGCTGAACGTGTTTGGTGCGCGACAGCAAACGGGATGCGAGCTAGCGTTCGGAGCTGGCCGCGACGGTGACGGGCTGGTCGCCGGTCTTGTCCGCGAAATAATTGTGCTGGTAGAGATCGTGGTAGATTTTGCCAGCGACGTCGGCAGCATGTGGACCGTTGACGATGCGCGCGCCTCCGCGCAGAAGAACCACGAGCACGAGTTTCGGATGTTCCTGGTCGGCATAAGAAGCAAACCAGCCCAGACGTCCGCCCTTGGTTTCATCGTTGCACGTACCGGTCTTGCCGAGAGTTTGCTCGCCTTCGGGATCGTTGCTCAGACGCGCGGTGCCGTAAAGCACGGCGGCAAGCATTCCCTGGCGAAGCCCCGGAAGAAGCGGAGCAATTGGCAAGGTGCGGCGAACGCGGGGCGCGAAATCCTGCGCCGCGGACTCCGTCTCAGGATATTGCAGATAGTACATGGTGCCGCCGTTGGCGATGGTAGAAACGACCGCAGCCAACTGCAAAGGCGTGATTTTAATTCCTTCACCGAAACTGCACATGCGCGCCACACCGCCGCGGACGGGCGGCTTGGCAGGCAAAAAACCGGGCTGCTCGCCGGTGATGTCGTAACCAGCGCGTTCGCCTAGGCCGAAGACGTGATCGTAATGCCACACGCTGTCGAAACCGAGGCGGCGGCCGAGCTCTTCGAAGAAATTGTTGTTCGAGTGCGCGAGTGCTTCGGTCATATCCATGTAACGGCGGCGGCCGACTTTAATCATCGTATCCGGGGTGACAATTCCCTTTTCCAGCGCGGCGACGGCGATGATGGGTTTGGTCGTTGAACATGGCTCGAATCCAGCGGAGTACGCAAGCTTCTGATTGACGATCGTAAGGATGCGGCCAGTCGAGGGATCGACGGCGACTACCGAGCCGTTCTGGCGCCCAATTGCATCGATGGCGGCTTGACGAACGATGGGATCGTCGAAACGCGAATCGTCCCCGATGGCAGGGTCAGCCATGTACGTGGGCACGCCGCGATAATAGTGGCGATAGCGATGCCGCGTTGAAACGGTGGCACGCGCATGAGCGGACTTGCGCTTGCTCGCATGCGCCGGAAGTGCTGACGACAAGGACGCGGCGAACATGGCTGCAAGCGCCAACAGCGCAAATTTCACAGCAAACGACTGGGTCCTGGCTGGGCTTTGGGTCATTGGGATATTTTTTAACCGACTGCTAACCTCGCTTAAGTTTGTCGAATGACGCTGATTCTAAAAAAACAAGCACCATGGCGCAAGTAAAACCTGGCTAATCATTGCAGAGAGTTGCGAAAGGCGCAATGGAACTCCGGCCTGAAGTCGCGCAGGAGTATCAGTACGCCGGTACAGGGCCGTTCGTTCTGGTACGCCACCGGTGTCAGTCATAAGACGGATCGTTACAGTTAGATGCCGCGAAGCATCCATGGGGTTTCTGTGGCGAGGTAGCACAGAAACACGCAGCCTGTTCTGCGCGGGCGGTCCTGTGCCACGGAAATTCGAGACGCTCGCTGCTAGCGGGCGGCTTTGGCCTTGGCTGCGGGGACGGCTTGCGGGCCGGACCTGGTGGCTTCCTTGGCAGTTTCGGCTGGCGCGGCCTTTGAAGATTCGTCGCCGCTAGCGACGGAGGCGGGCAGGCCGAGTTGCTTGCGCAAAGTGGCGTCGATTTTGTTGCGAATGTCGACGTTTTCGCGCAGGAAGAGGCGCGCGCTTTCGCGGCCTTGGCCAAGACGTTCGCCGCCGAAAGAAATCCACGTGCCATTTTTTTCGAGGACGCCACGTGCGACGCCGAGGTCGAGCAAATCGCCTTCCCTCGAAACGCCTTCGCCATAGAGGATGTCGAATTCGGCTTCGCGGAACGGCGCGGCGACTTTGTTCTTCACGACTTTCGCGCGTGTGCGTGAGCCGATAACGCGATCGCCTTCTTTAATGGCCTGAATGCGGCGAATGTCGAGGCGAATGGAAGCATAGAATTTCAGCGCGCGGCCGCCGGTGGTGGTTTCCGGGTTGCCAAACATGACGCCGATTTTTTCGCGGATCTGATTGATGAAAACAAGACATGTCTTGGATTTTGAGACGATGCCCGTGAGTTTGCGAAGAGCCTGGGACATCAAGCGCGCTTGCAAACCCATTTGCGGATCGCCCATATCGCCTTCGAGTTCAGCTTTGGGGACGAGAGCGGCGACCGAGTCGATGACAACGATATCGACGCCGCCGGAACTGATCAGGGCTTGAGCGATTTCGAGGGCTTGTTCGCCATTGTCTGGCTGCGAGACAAGGAGATTGTCGACGTCGACGCCGAGCTTGCGGGCGTAGGACGGATCGAGGGCGTGCTCAGCGTCAATGAATGCGGCCGTGCCGCCGATCTTCTGGGCTTCGGCGATCACGTGCAGGGCGAGAGTGGTCTTGCCGCCGGATTCCGGGCCATAAATTTCGATGACGCGTCCGCGCGGCAAGCCGCCGACGCCTAGAGCCGCGTCAATGGAAATTGAACCCGTGGGGATAACGTTCACAGGGACGAGAACATCTTTCGTCCCGAGGCGCATGATCGAACCTTTGCCATATTGCTTTTCGATTTGCGCGATCGCCGAATCCAGCATTTTGACTCTCTCATCCGCCATTCGCCACCTCTCGCCATGAAATCCCAAGTC
>Ga0307372_10014555_pt1 | contig 10047 bp, 8 predicted proteins | sample OX1MG_FD_202533 | JGI IMG/M metagenome (GOLD analysis project Ga0307372, IMG submission 202533) | Soil microbial communities from Risofladan, Vaasa, Finland - OX-1 | ecosystem: Environmental > Terrestrial > Soil > Coastal area > Acid sulfate soil | place: Finland: Risofladan, Vaasa | collected... | reverse complement strand
TGGCTGACACAGAGATATTCGGGCCGGTATTGAGCCTGGTTCACCTCAACACGGTGGAAGAGGCAATCGAACTGATTGCACGTAGCCCTTACGGAAATGCGGCGTCCATTTTCACTTCGAGTGGCGCGGCTGCGCGACAGTTCAGAAAATCCGTCTCCACTGGTAATGTCGGCATCAACATCGGCGTAGCTGCTCCCATGGCCTACTTCCCCTTCAGCGGATGGAAGAGCAGCTTTTTCGGTGTCATGCATGCCCAGGGACGGGATGCAATTGAGTTCTACACCGATAAAAAGGTGACCATTGAACGCTGGCCAAAAAACTGGTCCCGGCAGTTTTAACCTGACAAATCGAGAGAACACTCGATAAGGAGAGATATGTCGATACGCATCGCTACTGCCCCGGTTAGCTGGGGGATTCTCGAAGTGGAAGGTTGGGCGCGCCAACAGACCTACGCCGAGGTTCTGGACGAAATGGTGCGGGCTGGCTATGTTGGCACCGAGCTCGGTCCCTATGGCTTTCTTCCAACCGACCCCGCTATGCTTCGCGCAGAGCTGCAAAAGCGAAACCTGTCACTCATCGGGGCATTCGTTCCCTTGCCGCTCAAGGATCCTGCCAAGCAACAGGAAGCGATGCGCTCGGCGCTGGAGGTTGCACAGTTGCTTTCGGCCTGTAGCGCGCCATTCGTCGTACTCGCAGATGAGCTCAATACCAGCCGCATGAACGTCGCCGGATCTGCCGGCAAGCAGGATGGTTTTAGCCAGACTGAATGGCGGGATGCGGCGGCGCTTATTTCAGAAATCGCGACAGTTATGAAAGGCATGGGTCTGCGCAGCGTATTTCATCATCATGCGGGCACATATATTGAAACGCCGGACGAAGTTGCTCAGCTTCTGAGCCTGACGGATCCCTCTCTCCTCGGGATATGCCTGGATACGGGACACTATCTCTACGGCGGCGGCGATCCCGTGCAGTTTGCTCGTGAACACGCAGCCCGCATCTGGCATTTGCACTTGAAGGATGTTCACCTCAACGTTCTGAACGAGGTGCGTCGCAGCAAGATCCCCTACCTCGACGCCATTCGTCAGGGTGTTTTCTGTGAACTTGGAAAAGGCGATGTGGACTTGGTAGGCGTAATTCGCGAGCTCGAAAAAGCCAACTTTGATGGCTGGGCCGTTTTTGAGCAGGATATCGACACGACGTTGCCGAGCGCTGATCCGCTGAAAAGTGCGGTTGGCAGTCGCAACTACTTGCACGAATTCGCAAGTCTCTAGAGCGTGGGCACCCCTACCTCGGAAACATCGAAAAATGGAGCGCACCGCTTCCCCGTAGCCATCAAAGATTCGATGCGTTCGACCGACTGAATCCCGCCGCGAGCGCCGACGGCAGTGCAGTTCAGCGCCCCGGCAGCGCAGGCAAAGTCCAACTGCCGTTCGAGCGGCCAACCCTGCAACAGAGCGAACACGAATCCCGCGCGAAAGATGTCGCCCGCGCCGGTCGTATCGACCGCCTCAATGCAAAAGGCGGGGGCGTAATACAGTCGCGTGCCGTCATAGGCCAGCACTCCGTCTTCTCCCATCGTCGCAGCAGCCAGCTTGCACCCGAATCGCCGCTGCATCTCCACCAGAGACTTTCTCAGATCGGGTTCCCCAGTAAGTTGCTCCGGAAGATCCCTGCACACGATCAGGTAGTCAATCACTTCCAGCAATGGCATCACGCCTGGATAGAGCTTATCCAGGTCGGCGATTACGGGGATGCCAGCCTGCCGAGCCCAACCTGCCGCCGTGATCGCCGCAGAGGTATCGTGCCCATCAATGTGTAGCGCCCTCGCGTCGAGAATCCATTCTCGCTGGAGTTCCTCCGGTCGAAGCGTCAAGCGGTCATCGCGCTTCCACAGAACGGTTCGCTCGCCGGAGTCTTCGACCAGAATAAAGGCCTGCTGGCTGGCGCATCCGGGAGCAGTGAGAATTCTGGTCTCGACTCCCAGTCTTGAAAATTCCGCTCGATGCAGGTCGGCTGCGTTGTCGTCACCCAGCTTTCCGACATACCGCGTGCGCAAACCCCATTGCTGACATGCCACGATCGAACTGGCAACCTGGCCGCCCAGTAATACGCTGGCCGAGCGAAACTCAACTTTGGAACCGGACGACGGGCAATGCGCGAGAGGAATCACCGTATCCGTGGCATTCAATCCAACACCGACAACATCCATCTGGACCGCCTTCATCTTGTCAATCGTTTATATGGATGATATCCGGGCTTGCAGTAACTACCAAATTCACCCTCGAACCCTAGGGTTCAGCGCACTGCCCAGTCGGCGAGATCGAACAGGAGCCATTGACTTGCATTCTTTGTCATTTTACTATGAACACGTGTGCAATGATCTCTATTAAAGACATCGCCCGGGCAGCCGATGTTTCGCATTCTACTGTCTCCCGGGCTCTCCGCAACAGTCCGCTGGTAAATCCTGAAACCAGCCAGCGTATCCGCACGATTGCTCAGGAAAAAGGCTACCGGGTCAGTGCTGTTGGAAGAAGTTTGGTCAACCGACGAACCGATACGATCGGCGTCGTCGTCACCAGTATCGCAGACCCATTCAATGCCGAGGTCGTCAGCGGTATTGAGGAAATTGCACTCACACACGGCTACTCCCTGCTGCTGGCAACGTGCCATTCAGACCCCAACCGAGAAATGCTTGCCGTGCAGTCATTCTACGAACGGCGCGTGGACGGCATTTTGGTAAGTTCCTCTCGCGTGGGCTCCTTATACCGACCGATGCTCGCGGACATGAAAGTGCCCATCATTTTTATCAACAGTCATCACCCGGACGAGGACATGTTCTCAGTCACCATCGATAACCACAATGCCGGCTTGCAGGCTACGCGACACCTTGTTCAGTTGGGACATAAACGCATCGGGTACCTTGGCAACCAGTTTGGTCTGCAGGCGGATACTCAACGCTTCGCCGGCTATCGGAGTGCGCTGGAGGAGGTCGATATCGGTTTCGATCCGGAATTAGTCGTACACGGGAATGGCGGGCCTGAAAATGCCAAGACTGCCACCGCTCGTTTGCTGGCTCTCGCCAATCCACCCACCGCGCTGTTTTGCTTCAACGACATGAGCGCCTTCGGCGCCATGTGTGCCGCCAGGGAACATGGATTGGCGATTCCTTCCGACCTTTCCATCGTGGGCCTCGACGATCTCCTTCTCTCGTCCTATACAGAGCCCGCCCTGACTACCATCCGCCAACCCAAGCACGAAATGGGTCGCCTGGCGGCAGGAACACTTTTTCAATTGCTCTCTGGCAATAGCCCGGAGCGGTTTATCTCCATGCGAGGTGAATTGATCGTCAGGAAGTCGACCGTTCCTCCAACATCTTCTGCCGATGCAGTCTCCACGAACTATCAAAAGTCGAGCGCTCGAGTGTAACAACTTCTGCGACCGATCTTTGTACCAATAGAAAGGCTGGATTATGTCGTCACAATCACTGCGGTTTGCCGTCCTTGGGGTGGGTCGAATCGGTAAAATCCACGCGGAAAACCTCGTGAATCGAGTACCGGGAACGGAGGTCGTCGCGCTGTCCGACACTTTTTCCGAGCCGCTGCTGGCCCTGGCATCGGAGCTCAACATTACGAAAACATTCACCGACTACAAGCAGGTTCTCGAAATGCCGGAGGTGGATGCAATTGCCATCTGCACGCCGACCAGCACACATTATCAAATCATTCTCGATGCCGCCGCTGCGGGGAAACATATCTTTTGCGAGAAGCCGCTTGAACTATCACTGGAGAAAATTGCTGCGATCGGCAAGGCCGTGGAAAAGCATGGCGTCCAGCTCATGGTTGGGTTTAATCGCCGCTACGATAGCAATTTTTTAAAGGTGCGCGAGACCGTTAAAGATGGCAAGGTAGGCGATCCTCAATTATTGAGGATCACAAGCCGAGACCCCGGGCCGCCGCCCGCCGATTACATCCGCTCTTCCGGCGGGATGTTCATGGACATGACGATTCACGACTTTGACATGGCGCGCTACCTTCTGGCCAGTGAAGTTGTCGAACTCTACGCTACGGCGAATGTACTGGTCGATCCAATTTTCAGGGAACTGGGAGATTGGGATACAGCCGTGATCACCCTGAAATTTGCCAATGGCGCCATGGGCGCCATTGACAACAGCCGCAAGGCTGTTTATGGATACGATCAGCGCGTTGAAGTATTTGGGTCCAAAGGAATGATCACCGTCACCAACAATACGCCTGACAACCACGTCTTTCTCGATAGCGAAGGGTCGCATTCCGCGCTGCCCTTGAATTTTTTTATGGACAGATATGCGGAGTCCTATCGCCGAGAAATGGAGGCCTTCGTGGATGCCATCCGCAAAAAAACTCCCGTCCCGGTGACCGCGTTCGATTGCCTGATGGCCGTAACCATGGGGATTGCCGCGCGTCGCTCTGTAGAGGAAAATCGGCCAGTGCGGTTAGCTGAAATTATCGAGGAATATCCCTAAATCGGTCGACTCGATTGACATCGCTCCCGGCGAACCATTTGTCGGCCGCCGAGCCATAGGCGCAGGATCTTGTGTTGACCACGCGCTCCATTCGCCCCTATCGCAGCCGGTCGTGAAATAGAGATCAAGGAAAACACCTATGGCCAACGCAACACCGCAACCACCCCTGCCCTCGACCGCGGGCGAGATACTGGATCTTCACTCCCAAACAATGCTACGCGGAACCAATTGGATTTTTACTATTGCTGTAGTGAGTTTTCATCTAGGCGCGCTGGCCGCGTTGTTTTACTTTCGGTGGTCCGCATTGCTTGTATTTCTCGTAGTGTGGATCTTCGCCGAGAATGTCGGAATCGCAATCGGGTACCATCGCCTGCTGACGCACCGCGGATATTCGACTCCGAAGTGGGTAGAGTACTTCATCGCAACATGTGGCACACTCGCTCTCCAGGGTGGCCCTATCTACTGGGTGGCTGTCCACCGCATGCATCACAAATACACCGATAAGCCTGGAGATCCGCATTCGCCGCGCGACGGCAAGTGGTGGTCTCACATGGGATGGATTCTGAATGGCTCGCTCCACAACCAGACCGAGGCGCTCAAGCAGTATGCTCCGGACCTTGTTCGGGATCGCTACTATCGTTGGCTGAATCAATACCACTGGGTTCCATTGACGGTAGTTGGCCTTTCCCTGTTTGCCTCTGGAGGATGGTCCTGGCTCCTATGGGGGACCGCTTTGCCTGTCACCATCGGCTTTCACGTCACGTGGATGGTCAATTCCATTACGCATCTGTGGGGCCAGCGACGTTTTGCCACCAGTGACGACTCGCGGAACAACCTATGGGTGGCTCTGCTGACAGGTGGTGAGGGATGGCACAACAACCATCATGCCTATCCAGTCTCGGCCCGTCACGGGTTAGCCTGGTATGAGATGGACATCAACTATTACGGAATCTGTCTCCTTGAAAAATTCGGTCTCGCCAGTCACATCAAGGCTGCTAGCCTGACATCCGCAATAAAAGAGAAAGCTAAACAAGCATCTCGCGAGGTGGTTGCAACTTCGCTGGAGACGACCCGAGATCCAAGGTAACCAGCTTAGAATCAGTGTTCTAGCCTCGAGCTAAAGGGAAGCCGGATCTCTGACCCACGCAGTGTCATCCAACAAATTTATCCTCCGATGAAAGAAAACAGGAACCTTTCCAGCCAGACCCTTGTCTAACTAAATAGATGGATGTTTAGCCGTTGCCATAATTGACCTGGCGGAGCCACTTGAGCATATACCCCGTGGCCTGATAGGGTGGAGGTGAACCGCATGTCCGCGGCTTTTGCCTTGGGAGATCTGGCTGCTGGAATCGCACTACGGGCGGATGATTCCGTCCTCACCGCTGAGCTGCAAGCCGGCTCGGAAGAGGCTTTTTCACTCTTGATCGGGCAATATCAAGCTCCAGTCTACAGTTTGATTTCGCGTGTTCTGAACGATCCGTCCGACGCTGCCGACATTACACAGGACGTTTTTATTAAGGTCTTTCGCAGCATCGGCAGTTTTCACGGGGATTCCAGCCTACGAACATGGATTTATCGCATCGCTCTGCGAGAGGCCTCAAACCAGCGGCGCTGGTGGTCTCGCCACAGAGGGCGGGAAGTAACCATCGAAACGAAAACGAGTGGGCCGGAGCAAGCGACGTCCACCTACTTGAAGGATATGCTGGTCGACGAACATGCGTCCCCGTATGAGTTGGCCGCACACGAGGAGCTCCGGGCGAAAGTGGAGGCGGAGTTGAGGAGGCTTCCGGAACCGTTTCGAACCGTGGTAATTTTGCGTGATTTGGAAGGGCTGTCGTATGACGAGATTGCGGAAATTCTGGGAGCTCATCTAGGGACTGTAAAGTCCCGCCTGGTACGTGGGCGCGCCATGTTGCGGCTGCGGCTTTGGCCTTTGATCGCTCAAGTCCAACAACCGGAGAAACCCCCCAGCCGTTCGTCGTACGGATCGAACCAGTCGGTCGAGGGCCGTATTTGCGAGGAGGCAGTATGAGTGATTGTGGTTCCATACGATCACAGTTCTCGGAATACCTGGACGGAGCGATATCGGGAGCCGCAATGCATTCCATTGCCAGCCATCTTACGGGCTGCGAGGAATGCACGGCAGAGTTCGCAGAATGGCGGACTCTGCAGAGGCTACTTTCCAGTACTGTCCCAGCCAAGCCTCCAGCCGACCTCGGCTTGCGCCTTCGAGTCGCCATCTCTCAGGAAAGGGCACGTACCATGCGCAGACGCCTGGGTCTCTGGCAACTGTATTGGCAGAACTCGGTAGCCCCGGTGCTGGTGCGTGGCGCAGCAGGACTCGCGACGGCCGTCATCCTGCTGGGTGCACTCGCCCTGATGGTTGGCACAGTGGCGGCGCCTCCGCCTGTGGCGGCAACGGAAGCCACTGCGGAGACGAGCAGCACGCCGCAATTCCTGTACACGGTCGGCGGCACTGACAGCCAGGCTGCATTTCGTCGTCCGGTACTTGTGGAAGTGGAGATCAGCAAAACCGGCCGCGTATATGACTATCGTGTCGTCTCCGGACCTGCGTCGAAGGATGTCCGCGACGCGCTGGATAACATGCTGCTCATGAGCCGCTTCGCGCCGGCGCTTTTTTACGGCGTACCGGTGCCGGGGCGAGCGATCCTTTCCTTTTCCGGGAGCGCGATGCGGGGATAACGGCGGCAGTTCTACTTGAGGTAACTTCTGTGGGGCAAGCATTCATCCCTGATGGCCCTGCTTGGCTCCCATTGGCCGGGCTCCTGACTCCTCTGAAAGCAATCTGATCCCGCGAATACGCGCATAGGATCGCCGCTCACGATGAATCGCGACATCAGAAATATCATCTAATTGGTAGGCGTTCTCCCGTGGGCAGAAACATCGCCACCAACCTGTGATATTCTAGAGGAGAATGGGGACGTGCGCCCTGGCGTCATGAGTACGCCTAAGAGTTGGCCTGCCGTCGCGGCTTCGAACCGCATCCAGAATTGTCTTGCCCACGGACAAACGAACTCTCAAATCAGCATCTCCATAAGAGGGGCACCTTTGGCTATTAACGATAAATTCGAAGACGACATTCAAAAGCTGATTGAAACCGGCAAGGAAAAAGGCTATCTGACCTTCGGTGAAGTCAACGATCTGATTCCCGGTGAAGTGAATTCCGCAGACGATCTGGACGACCTGATGACCACCATCGGGACGCAGGGCATCGATCTACTGGAAGACCAACCCAAGGTCGCCGAGCATGATGACCTGGACAGCGAAGACGGCGAAGACGTTGAACTGGACCTCACTCCGGGAGCGATGGAGAAGACCAACGACCCGGTCCGCATGTATCTGCGCGAAATGGGAACCGTTCCGTTGCTCACCCGCGAAGGTGAGGTGGAAATCGCCAAGCGAATCGAGCGGGGGCAAATGCGAGTGATGAAAGCAATCGCGCGTTCCTCGATCGTGACCCGCGAAATCATTGCTCTCGGCGAAGATCTGAAGCGCGGCGTTCGCAGTATCAAGGAAGTGGTGACGTTCGACGAGGAAGAGCTCACTGAAGAAATTCTTCAGGCGCGAACCAAGCAGACCACCACCAGCATTGACACGTTGGTGAAGCACTACAAGAAGGCTCAGCAGCTACGCGAAAAACTGGACGGCATTCACGTCAAGGAAAAGGGCAAGGCCAAGGAATATCGCCGCGTCCGCTGGGCTATCGGACGGGAACTGGTGCGGGTTTCCCGTGTCATTCGCGAACTGAAATACACCAATCTGGAACGGAAACGGCTGCTTGACAAGGTAAACAAAACAGTCGACGTGATGCGCGCGCTCGATCGCCAGATCAAAACTCTGGACCAGAAACACGAGCAGTCCAAGAGCGAGGAAATGCGCAAGGAATATCGCCGCCAGCAGCGCAACTGCAAGGGCGATCTGGAAAAGCTGGAAATCGACGCCGGCGTCTCTGTGGCGGAGTTGAAGCGCACCCAGCGCGAGATGATCCAGGGCGACATGGACGCCGAGCAGGCCAAGCGCGAGCTGATTGAGGCCAACCTGCGGCTGGTGGTTTCAATTGCGAAGAAATATACCAACCGTGGATTGCAGTTCCTCGATCTGATTCAAGAAGGCAATATAGGCCTGATGAAGGCAGTGGACAAATTCGAGTACCGCCGCGGTTACAAATTTTCCACGTACGCAACCTGGTGGATTCGACAGGCGATTACACGCGCGATTGCGGATCAGGCACGCACCATCCGCATTCCGGTGCACATGATCGAGACCATCAACAAGCTGATCCGCACCTCGCGCCAGCTGGTACAGGAATTGGGACGCGAGCCAACCTCGGAAGAGATTGCCAAGCGCATGGACATTCCTGTGGCCAAGGTGCGCAAGGTATTGAAGATCGCGCAGGAACCGATCTCGCTGGAAACGCCGATCGGCGAGGAGGAAGATTCCCATCTGGGAGACTTCATCGAAGACCATATGGCGGTTTCGCCTTCCGATGCCGTCATCAGCGTGAACCTAAAGGATTACACCGCGCAGGTACTGCGCACGCTGACGCCCCGTGAGGAGCGCGTCATCAAAATGCGCTTCGGTCTGGAAGACGGCTCCGAGCACACTCTGGAAGAAGTGGGACAAAGCTTCCAGGTGACGCGAGAGCGCATCCGCCAGATTGAAGCCAAGGCGTTGCGCAAGCTGCGGCATCCATCGCGCTCGCGTAAACTGCGGGCTTTCCTCGATGGCGTTCGCGAAGCATAGCCGCAAAAGAACTGCATCAAAGTGAAAGGCCGCTCAAAGAGCGGCCTTTCACTTTGATGCAGTTCTTTTGGAGCAGTTTTTCTTATCCCCTCTAATCCAATGGCGTCAGAATGATTTTGCTGGCTTCGCCGCTCTTCAGCAGATCCATCCCATGGGCAAATTCCGCCATCGGAAGCCGATGCGTGATGACGGGCAATAAATCGAGCTTGCCCGACCTCAACAACGCTTCCATCTGGAACCATGTCTCATACATTTTGCGGCCGTTGATGCCGACAACCGTCGCCCCTTTGAAGATGATGTCTCGGGCAAAATCGATCTCTACCGGCTCAGCAGGAATGCCCAGCAGCGAAACTCGACCGCCAGTCCGCAATATCTCAAAGCCCAGCCGCATGCCATCGGGATGACCGGACATTTCCAGCATCACATCGACACCGATCCCTCCGGTTGTTTTTGCAATTTCAGCAGCTACATCCTCGCGCGTGGGATCCAAAACAAAATCGGCATGCATTGCATGGGCCAGATCGCGGCGATGTTCGTTGACTTCCAGCGCGTAGACTGCAGAAGCACCGCAAGCCCGCGCCACCGCAATGGCAAACAGCCCAATCGGTCCGCATCCCACGACTGCCACGCTACGCGCGGCAATCTCCCCGGCCAACACCGAGTGTACGGCATTGCCCAGGGGATCGAGGATGGAGGCGTATTCGCGGGGCAGAGCCGGATCAAGCTTCCAGATGTTCGATTCTGGAATGACAACATAGTTGGCAAAGGCGCCATTCGAATCC
>Ga0307372_10014551_pt1 | contig 10048 bp, 15 predicted proteins | sample OX1MG_FD_202533 | JGI IMG/M metagenome (GOLD analysis project Ga0307372, IMG submission 202533) | Soil microbial communities from Risofladan, Vaasa, Finland - OX-1 | ecosystem: Environmental > Terrestrial > Soil > Coastal area > Acid sulfate soil | place: Finland: Risofladan, Vaasa | collected... | reverse complement strand
CTCTCAAGGCCTTGGGAAAAGCGTTCACGCTGAACGAACTGCGAACCAGCGTCAGTCTCGCCCTCAAGCAGCTTCGGACGCCTAATCTGGAAACCGAAGCCGTGGCCAGAAAGATCTTGATCCTGGCACAATCCAACTACGAAGTGAGGTTCGAGCCGGACTCACATTTGTCCGAACGCGTGCTGTTTCCCACCACACCTTTGCAGAGCAACGGAATCGAGGACGCCCGCTTCGTTCTATTTCAGGATGAGGATGGCAGGCGAACTTATTACGCGACCTATACGGCCTACGACGGCAGACTGATCCAGCCGCAGTTTCTCGAAACATCCGACTTTCTTCATTTCAAATTCATCACGCTGAGCGGACCGGCCGTCCAGGACAAAGGCATGGCGCTCTTCCCGCGAAAAATCAAAGGCCGGTACGGGATGCTGGGCCGGCAGGACTCGGAGAACATCTACGTGATGCTCTCCGATCATCTGCATTTCTGGCACACTAAACAACTTGTCCTGAAGCCGGCGTTCCCTTGGGAATTCATCCAGTTGGGCAACTGCGGGTCTCCGATCGAAACCGAAGCCGGGTGGCTGGTGCTCAGCCATGGCGTGGGACCGATGCGAAAATATTGCATCGGCGCCTTCCTGCTAGATCTCGATGACCCGGCGAAAGTCATCGGCCGGCTGCGCGAGCCGCTGATCGAGCCGAACGAAGACGAGCGCGAAGGCTACGTCCCCAATGTTGTTTACTCATGCGGCGCTCTAATGCACGGGCGGCAGCTCATTGTTCCCTATGGCATGTCCGACTACGCCACAACGTTCGCAACCCTGTCACTCGGCGAGGTGCTGGCCGCCATGGAGTAGCCACGGCATGATTGATATGCTGTGGGTCTTGGCCGTTTGGACGCAGGATCATCCGGTGAAGCGTCGCGTGCTGAAAGAACCTGGGAACCCGCCGCAGAGATTTAGAGGCGGCGCGGAAACCCATGTGGCGAGGGATTATAAAAGCAGGAGTCAGGAGCCGGAAGTCAGGAGTCAGAACGAAGAGCTGTTTGCCGTTTGTTCTGTAACAGGGCTATACTTCTTGCATGCAACACCTGACGCTTCCCATCATCGTTGAAAGCGACCCAGACGGCTATTACGTCACCTGCCCCGGGCTCCAAGGCTGTTACAGCCAAGGGGAGACCTACGAAGAGGCGATTGCGAACATCAAGGACGCCATCCGGCTGCACGTCGAAGATCGCTTAGCTGACGGCGAAGAAATTTCGCAAAAGGTATCCGTGAGCCTCTCCACCGTTGAAATCGCCGTCTGATGCCGAAGTTGCCACGCCTCACAGCCCGCGAGATTGCCGCCGTATTGGAGAGAATTGGATTCTCACTCGCCCGGCAGAGCGGCAGCCACCAGATTTACAAGAATGCCGCAGGTAAAAGGGCTACGGTTCCGTTTCACGCCTCGAAAATTTTCCACCCGAAAGTTCTGAAGAGCATTTTGCGCGACGCCGATCTAAGTCCTGGCGACCTGGAGAAGCTGCTTTGAATCGACTGCGTCCGCGGGTGGCGCATCCATGGCGTCTCTTGCCATGTGTGCGATCAAGGCATTTGGTCAATCGTGAGATTGGAGGCATCTTCCAGGAAATAAAAGCGGAAACTTATGTAGGGACATTTCTCGGGCGAATCACCCAAGCCGCGCTTCACCGGATTGTGATGCATGTAAGCCAGTTTTTCCAGCCGCTTCTTTTCGCTCCAGACGTGCGCCGAATTCTTTCGGAGATGCCAGAGGATGGATTTTGCTGTACGCTCTTTGAGGCTCTGAACGATCTGCGAAGGGTTGGCGGCCTCGGACGGCCAGATGAGCAGGTGAAAGTGCTCGGGCATCAAAACCCAGCCGAGAATGCGAAAGCCCTGCTCCACGCGCAGGGGGTTGAGAGTGGACACAAACTGTTGCCGGAATCGATGGGAATCAAAAAGACGCGCCCGGCGATAGGTGCTGGCGGTCAGAAAGTAGGCATGATTCAATCCATAGTAGTGCCGCTGGCGAGGCATGAGGCTATTCTACGCTCCGGAAACCGCACACATGGCACGCGGCGCCATGTATGCGCCACCCGCGAGAGCGAGATTGCAAGAGGACGCCGCAAAAGAACCCGGGGACTAGCCTTGGTCGATCCCGAGAACCGACCGGGCACGGTTGCCCGCCGATGAGGGGGCGAAGATTTGAATGAATCACAATCAAAAGGCCGCAGAGTTAAAAAACAACTCTGCGCTAATGAAACCGGAGCTACACATCAGCAAACTGGACGCTGCGCGGAGGCAGCTCGATGTTGCAGTGCGCCTCTATTTCTGGGAGGACGATCCCGTCGCGATCCACACTCTGACGGCGGCGGCACATCGACTGCTCACCGACATCAACAAGGCTCGGGGAGGCGAGCCGCTTCTCACAGAAGCGCTTCTTGAATTCGTTAAACCGGACAAAAAGAAGGAGGCGCAGCACTTGTTGAACTCGGCTGCGAACTACTTCAAGCACGCCAATCGGGACACGGCAGAGACTCTGGTGTTCAATCCGAGCCAGACGGAAGTCTTTCTGTTCGATGCTTCGCTTAAGTACAAAGGGCTGACGGGAGAAATCGTTCCAACACTAGGTGTCTACCTTGCCTGGTTCTGGCTTGGCCCCGGATCGCAGCTCGTCGATGTCACGAAGGCGGGAATCATCGAGCGCGTCCGCGCAGCGTTTCCAGGCGCCACCCGCCGTTCCTTTTTCGAAGAGGTTTTCCCGATGCTCGCTATCATCGAGAAGTGAAGGTTCGCGAGCAGCTTAGCGTGTGTGCGAAGATCGAGTTCCCGCCTTATATGTAGCCTTTTGAGCGGGGGTGGCACAGACTAACGAGTTCGCCGAGCTGACGGAACTGTCTTACGGATTGGCTCAGCAGCGCAGAGTCTCTGAGGAACGAGACTCTGATGCAGTTGCCGCAAGAATGCGGGTAGGGCTGAGTTTGACTGGATCAGACGATGAAACGTTGTAGTAAGTGTAAATGCGAAAAACCGCTGGAAGACTTCCCAATGAATAAGGGCACCAGGGACGGCCGTGGATCTTGGTGCAGGGCCTGTGCAGGTGCTTACTACAAGACAACCGAGGGGAAGGAGATCCAGGCGAGGTACTTTAGCAGCGCTCGCGGCAAAGCAGCCTTGGCGCAGGCGGTCAAAAGCCAACAGATGGCCGGCTACTATCGTTTCGGCAGGGGGGCCATCTCAATTCTCCAGCAAGGAGCTAGGGGACGGGGAATCACTTTCACCCTTACTGCAGAGTCGCTTGAGGCGTGGTGGCATCAGGTACCTAACGCATGTTCGTACTGCGGAATCACAACTGAAGAGTTCAAGCGCCTGAGAGACTTTGTCGTCTCCTACGACGGGACGGATTACGAGATTCTAAAGTTCAAGCGCATTTTCAAATCCACCAAGCACCGTGTCATCAATTGGCTCACTCTTGACCGAGCCGACAACAGCAGAGGCTACGAGTTGGACAATCTTGTGAAGTGCTGCTGGTTCTGCAACAGCATCAAGGGCAGTCTGCTTACCTCCTCGGATATGAAGGCGGTCGCAGAGAACGTAATTCAAAGGCTCCAAGGGAGGATTGCAGCGGATAGCCACGGTCAATCGGAAAGATGATTGACCGTAGCCGGGTAGCGCGGAGTTGTTCTTTAACTCCGCGGCTTTTCACCCTATCCACCGGAAAAGCCGCAGACTTAAACAACAAGTCTGCGCTACTTACTGCCGAGCCCTAACAGCATGACCATTCCGAATAAAAGGGTGGCTGTCCTGTCGCCGGTAGCTTGGCGAACGCCTCCCCGGCAATACGGCGCCTGGGAGACGGTGGCTAGCAACATCACCGAAGGACTCGTCGCCCGTGGCTGGGATGTAACGTTGTTTGCCAGCAGGGATTCTGTGACCCGCGCTCATCTGCATGCCGTGGTGGAGCATGGATATGAAGAGGATCCCGGCGTCGATCCCAAAGTCGCCGAATACCTTCACATCTCCGAAGCGTTCGAGCACGCTGCCGAGTTTGACCTCATCCACAGCCACTACGACTTCATGGCGCTGAGCTACACCCGGCTGGTTAAGACGCCGGTCCTCACTACCATCCACGGATTCTCGTCGCCCAGAATCATGCCCGTCTATGAGAAATATCGTGACGGATATTTTGTTTCGATCAGCGACTCCGACCGCGCGCCGGGGCTGAATTACCTGGCGACAGTCTATAACGGGATCGACCTCTCGCTGTACCCGCTTCAGGAATCTGGCGGCGATGACCTGATTTTCCTTGGCCGGATTCACCCGGATAAGGGTGTCCATCTGGCCATCGAGGTGGCTCGCCTGAGCGGCCGGCGTTTGATCATCGCTGGAATCATCCAAGATGAAGCCTATTACCGGGAAAAGCTCAAACCGCACATCGATGATCAACAAGTTCGCTATATCGGGCCGGTGGGCGTAGCGGAAAAAAACGAATTGTTCGCGCGCGCCTGCGCTCTAATTCATCTCAACACCATCCCAGAGCGGTTCGGACTGGTTCTGGCTGAAGCAAATGCAGCCGGCGTGCCCGTTATCGCCATGGACCTGGGCTCCTGCCGTGAGGTGATCAAAGACGGGCAGACGGGGTTTCTGGTCAACAACGTCAACGAGGCGGTGCGGGCCCTCGAACGCCTTTCTGCAATCGATCGCAACGCCTGCCGCGCACGGGCGCAGCAATGCTTTTCTGTCAAAACTATGGTGGAGGGATACGAGCGGGTTTACGCGACGATTTTCGATCTGGAGGCGAGGAGACAGTCATGAAGCCGGACATTGTCAGACGATATGGCCACAATCCCATCCTTACCAAGGCGGAGATCCCTTACCCAGTGGAAACGGTTCACAACGCGGCGGTGGTGAAGCATAAGGGCGAATACGTCATGCTTTTCCGCTCCCATCTCCGCACGGGACGGTCCATCATCGGTTTGGCACGCAGCCCCGACGGATTCCACTTCACCGCCGATCCGGAGCCCTTTCTGATTCCTGCGCGGGACGGCCCTTTTGCCGCCTATGAAGAGTTCGGCGTGGAGGATCCGCGCGTGACCCGGCTGGAAGGGGAGTACATCATCACCTACAGCGCCTACTCGCGAAATGGAGTGCGGATCGCCCTGGCCAAGACGAAGGACTTCAGTCAGGTGGAACGGGTCTCCCTCATTACGCAGGCGGATCACCGGAATGTGGTGATCTTTCCCGAGAAGTTTGGTGGACTCTATGCCCGGCTTGACCGTCCCCATTCGGAAATCGCTCCGTGGTCCATCTGGATTTCCTATTCTCCGGATCTCCGTTTTTGGGGCCAATCACAGCTCATTATGAGGCCCGAACCCTATCACTGGGATGAAATGAAGATCGGTCCCGGCGCGCCGCCGATCAAAACGGACCAGGGATGGCTTTCCATCTATCACGGAGTTTTTCGAACGATGGATGGATCGGTCTATCGTTTGGGGGTTGCCCTTCATGACCTGCTGAACCCGGCCAAGGTCATCGGCGTTGGCGACTCGTGGATCTTGCAGCCGCAAGATCCCTGGGAAATCACTGGATATGTCCACAACGTGGTATTCACCTGTGGAGCCGTTCCCGAGTCCGATGGAACCGTGAAGATCTATTGGGGCGCCGCAGATACGGTCATGTGCGTGGGCGAAGCAAATGTCTCGGATCTGGTCGCGTTATGCCTGGAGCACGGCAGACCGGCAAAATGAGCACCACATTTCAAGAGTTGGATCGGTGGAAGGGAGGCTGCGATAAGGCGCCGTTTTATCGCGCCTTCCCGCGCGGAGGGTGGGCAGATAAACGGAGTTGAGGATGGTATCGAGCGGGAAGCTTTGGGGTAGGCCGTTCCGGCAATGGCTGCGGCGGCGCTCACGTGCCGCACCTGGAGGAAGGCCTCGCCCCGCACATTTCAACTTCCCAACTCTTAGCGCTTCAGCTTTGTGCAAAACGCTTTCTGCAAAACGCAGCGATTGCCAATCCGCCTGTGGCAAGCAGAATAAGTGTTCCAGGCTCAGGAGTAGTAACGCCGCCGGTAACGAGACCGGTAGAGCAATTCTTGATAGTGTTGGTATCCATGGTTACCGCACCGTTGATCGCCAAAGCTCTTCCGCAATCAATGGTGGCGTCGGTGGTCAGAGTGATGCTCTGATCAGCGAGGATATTTCCCATAAAGGAAGTACCTGTCCCGAGAGTTGCGGAACTGCCAACCTGCCAGTAAATGTTGTCATTCTTGCCGAGATTACTCACCAATACCGACGACGAGCTTGCAGTGGTTAGCGCGCTCCCAATCTGGAAAATGATGTTAGCGTTATTCAGCCCCCCAAAATCCAGTGTGAGCGGACCTGTTAGCTGTGCTGACGATTTGAAGAAATAAACGTCAGGCGTCAGGACCAGGCCGCCTAGATCCTTTCCCGTCAAGTTCTGATTGAAAGGTAGGGCCGCCAACGTATTATAGGCAGTGAGGGTATCGGCCTGAGCTAGAGCCGCGACTGCATCGCTGTCATGTATTGTTCCGTTCACAATTCCTGGAGGAAAGCCGGTGATCGCACTGCCAGGGCTAACACCCAGGTCTCCGAAGACGACCGTTGAGCCCGTGTTGGTCACCGTCGAGCCACCCAAGACCGCAAAACTATCTGCACTTCCAAGATTGTCCGCGCGGGCCCCGACGGCAAGGAGTGCAAACACGAGAAAAGATATTCCAGTCAATCTCATTTTCATTTAGCGCACCAGAACCTTTCCCAATATAGAATTTTCAACCCATCTCATTTACAACTCGGGACTGCCGCCGGTGGCAGTACGCGCAAGAGGCTTGTCACTTTCGGCATAATCAGCGCCCGCTTCGCGAGCCGCTGAGGTATCCTCGGCCCCCGTCACTTTCAGTGTCTGCTTGACTAGGAGTCTGTCGGAGAAAACAACTTTTCAACAAATAAACAGCAACTTGCAGGGAGGTCTGAGTCTGTAAGTCACTGATTCTAAGTGCCTAGAAATCTATCTCCTAAAGGCTCCCAGGCGCTTTTGATAAAACAATAGATCTTTCTGCCAGTCAATCACTACGGAGCAATTCTCGGTCCAAACTTCAGGCTAGAAATGCTCAATCTATTCAACAAGTTGGAGCCCGCATCCATGCAAAGCCAGTCCGCAAGGGGAAAATCATCGCCAAATAGTAGTAAATGGTTTCTCCTCTGCGGTTATGCGCGCAACCGCCTCCAGGAATCTGGTTCGGCCGGGGAAGTGGCTAAGGAAGGTTGTGCGCCGCAAACTCTTGAAGCGATAGATCGCCCTCCCGCGCCAGTCGTAACGATCAGCCTGGCTGGTGGATCATCATAATCCTCAATGGGACAATGCTTCGACTCACGACGATCGGACCGGGCTCTTGTGAAGCAGAAACCAGGCTGTGAAGTACGAGAGGGATTCTTGATGAGCCCTGCCGCTGCCAGGAATGATTTCCGCGTCCTTCAGGACTCTTTCGCGGATCCGGCGCCCCTCATGTGGGTCGATCGCCGGAGACAATCGCAACCAATCGCGAAAACTTTGATGACGCCGGTAAACTCTCCAACACTTCAATTTCAGACCCGCGCTTGCAAACAGGTGGTCAAACTGCGTACAGGTTAATAGGCGGGTGTAAATGTGGCTGCGGCTGGACTCAAGCTCGTTCAGACGCCTGTTTTCTGTGGGATCGCTTGGGGCAGTCACATCGATGATTCCAATTCTTCCGCCCGGGCGCGTAACGCGGGCGAACTCCCGCAAAACCTGGGACGGGTCTGGGAAATTGGCAAACGAATAGGTACACGTCACAACGTCGAAGCTTTCGCTTGCGAACGGGAGGTTTTGGACATCCCCTACACTAACAGGAAGGCGCTGCCCTCGCTGCTTGCGGCGGGCGAGATCCAGCATGCGAAATGAAATATCAACGGCAAATACTTGAGCGCGTGCTACAGAAGCCATCGCTTTGGCTAACACGCCTGGACCCGATGCCGCGTCCAGAACCAGTTCATCAGGGCTCGGCCCAACCCAATTGGTGAATTCACGGGCTTCACGCAATGCCTCGGGACCCCGGCTCCGCGCATAGGTCTTCGCCAACTGATTGAATTCGCTTCGTACTAAATCTTTATCCATGCTTTTATCTGCTGAGGTGATTCGTCGCCTCTGGCTTCTCAGAATCACGAGTTGGCCGATTGTTTCAACGAGCTGTTAGTCGTGAAGGACAACGTTGAGGAGTGAGTTGTGGACTTCCAAGCCGCCCGATCCCGCCTTGTAGTCAATAAAGCCCATCTCTCTGAACTTGTTCATAAAGCGACTGACCCTTGAACGCGTGGTGCCAATCATCGCCGCGAGAGTATCCTGGCTCACCATCGAGATGACAGGCTCCGGCTTCGATTCCTTGCCATAGCGCGCCAGCAGCAACAAAACCCGTGCCAGCCGCTTTTCGGCGGAATTGAAGAGTTGATCCACCAGGTCCTCTTCGATTCGAACGTTGCGCGAGAGCATATAGGAAATGAACGCCTCGGCAAACTCCGGTTTTTCGTGGAGCAGGCGTATCATGGTCTCCTTTGTAACTCGAACGATCGTCGCCTGTTCCACGGCGGTTGCGGTGGACATGCGGAGAGGCTGGCCCGCCAGAGACCCTTCACCGAAGAAGCTCCCCTGATCGAGTACCGCGACCACGGCTTCTTTGCCACGCTGGGAGACGACCGTGAGCTTCACCGTGCCCTTCTGGATGTAGAACACGGCATTCGCCGTATCCCCTTGTGAGAAGATTCGTTGCTTATCATCGTACTTCAGGGTGGTTTCCCCGCCGCCGATTTTGGCCAGGAGAGCCTCAGGATTAAAATGCGGAGTCCGTTTACTTGCCATACATATCTCCGATGTTTCTAGCCGCTTGGGATTTAACCCACCCGCGGCTCGTTTGCGCCACGCTGAAAATAATGTTGTAGCCGAGCCGGATGGGATTCACGCCTAAACATCGAGTTGCGCGGTCTTGGCCGGTTCTAACAGCCTTTACGCTCTAACAAACCGAGGCCCAGTTCGCTCTTTCTATTGCGTCCTTTATCCTGATCCTGGCAGGAGCGGCAACACAAAGATGCAGTCCAATCGCATCTTCCTTTCGACGCTCCTCAATTTCACGTGAGGCGTCAGGATTACCGTTATAAGCTATAAGATTCGTCTTCTTAAATCTGTTCAAAATTGCTCACAGCCATTGAGATGTACTGATTTGCTGATGACTTAGAGAGAGACTTGCGACGGAGGCAGGCTTGTCCGTTGGCGGGTAATCTGCGTGTAGGATGATCGCTCGCTACCACGTTGGCCAGACCTCCAATATAGCCTGTGTCCCCCGTAAGAAGGATCAGCGATTCCTCATCCGAGGCCTTTGAGAGGATCAAATCGCCCATTTGGCCCGGCTCGGTCACCTTCCCACGTGCATCCTGGAGATGGAGGTGAATAGCCCAAAGATATTCAGGAGCCACAGAACTACTACAATAACCACGACGGCATTCAAAATCGATTTAATGGAGCCGGCCATGGGTATGTAGTTGTTGACGAGCCAGAGGAGAACGCCCACCACAATGAGAGTTATCACGATGTGAACTAGCATGATCTAATGTACCTCCTTGCTTTCTGATGAAAGTGAAACGCTGATTCTCTGGCAATACCGGCGGCATCTCAATGAGGCCATCCCCGGACCCTACAAACTGCGGGTAGCACTATCTCAAGTTGTGCGCGAGCAGCGCCGGTGACCCGAGCAGGCGGCGCAAATTTCACCTCATCGGGGAATCCAGTGCACGCGGACAACGAATCTCTTGGGTGCGTGCTCCCGTGCTGGATAATTCCGCACCCAGCCCTGCCGTCCGTAAGAAAGCCGACCGTGACTTGAGATTCGCGAGACTCACCCGTCATCCATCTTCCACCCGGCTGAGTGGCGCTGTAGGTGGGTTTACACAACCTATGTGCCAGGATACTGACCCCCTCGATGAGCACGAGGACCATCACGCAGGCCATAAACAGCAACGTCGCGC
>Ga0307372_10014544_pt1 | contig 10053 bp, 10 predicted proteins | sample OX1MG_FD_202533 | JGI IMG/M metagenome (GOLD analysis project Ga0307372, IMG submission 202533) | Soil microbial communities from Risofladan, Vaasa, Finland - OX-1 | ecosystem: Environmental > Terrestrial > Soil > Coastal area > Acid sulfate soil | place: Finland: Risofladan, Vaasa | collected... | reverse complement strand
GCGCCGAATACGGGGTCGCTTCCGCGGAGGCTCGGACTCGGCGCGTCATCGCGCAGCTCCAGCGCCAGGGGTACACGGTGACGAAGGCGGCCTGAGGAAGTTGTTTTCGTAGCAAATACGGGGCACGGCGTAGCTATGTGGTTCGGCTCCTCCGTGGCCGACCACTGAAACGAATTCAGGCAGGCCAGATATATGCAACCAAGCCGATTCGTGAAGAACGCAACAAATCTTTCATCATTGGGTCTAATCCACCGCCGCGATGAGTTGCACGATGAGAACCCAGAACAAGCGACGGAGTTTTCGCGCCGCACAGGCGAAGCTCTGCGTCCCGCTGCGTGGCCAGCCCGCGATCGGAGCTGAACCTCGCTAGTATAGATACTGACCAGTCAGTTTGGAGAGGTGGCCGGATCCCGAAACTAGCGGCGGCGGTTAGGAGCCAGAGGCGCCAGCAGCTCATCGAGGCTGCCTGGCGCTGTGCAGCCCGTAGGGGCTTCCAGGCCACCACGGTGGATGACGTTTGCGCCGAGGCCGGGGTCAGCAAGGGCGCCTTCTACGGCTACTTCGAGCAGAAGCAGGATCTGCTCATGGCCCTCCTCGAGGACGAGGCGCGCTTCTACGAGCACCTGCTTGAACGGCTCAGCGCCACTGGAGGCTCTGGAATCGAACACCTACGTGCCTACGCGCGAGCCGTTGCCGACCGCAGCTCGGATCCGGCGCGGGTGCAGGTGAGCGCGGATCTCTGGACGGCGATGCTCACGGATCCTGCGGTCCGCGAGCGATTCGTGGCGGCGGTACAGCGGCGGCGCGAGCGCCTGCGGACCTGGATCGAAGAGGCCCAGACGGCGGGCGAGATGGTCGAGATCCCCGCTAACGCGTTTGCCTCGATTCTTCTTGCACTCACCGATGGCCTGGTGCTGCACGGCAGCCTGCAGCCCTCGGCCTTCCGCTGGAACAACATCCGAAGCGCTCTTGATGTCCTCTTAAGAGGTGTCTCGAGTTGAGCCGGGCGGGGGCACTTGCTCGAGGGTTATCCCGTCCCGCGTTGGAGCGAGGCCGCGTTCTGGTCGCCGGACTGCGCGGTCGCCCAGCGGAGTGGCTACGCCACAGAGGGTCCGGGCTGTTCGCCATGGCGGTCGCGATCGGATTCGGGGCGGGCTTGGGCGCTGTCGTCTTCCGGAAACTGATTCTGGCTTTCACGTGGGTCTTCACCGGCAGCAACGACTACGGGGTCGCGGGTCGGATTCCCAGCCCTCATCTGCCCTGGCTCGGATCTTGGTTCGTGCTGGTCACTCCCGTTCTGGGCGGGCTGGTCTTCGGACCCCTGATCTACTTCTTCGCTCGCGAGGCCCGCGGCCATGGCGTGCCGGAGGTGATGCTCGCTGTGGCCGAGAACGGAGGCCGCATCCGACCGCGGGTCACGGTGGTCAAGGCGCTGGCTTCCGCGATCTGCATCGGATCGGGCGGTTCAGTCGGCCGCGAAGGGCCTATCGTCCAGATTGGCTCCGCCTTAGCTTCGACCTTCGGCCAGGTGGTTCGGATGCCGGAGAGCCGCTTGCGGCTGCTGGTCGCCTGCGGGGCTGCAGGAGGTATCAGCGCAACGTTCAACGCACCGCTGGCCGGGGTGTTCTTCGGTCTCGAGCTGATCCTGCGCGAGGTCTCAGCCGAGGCGCTGGTGGCGGTCCTGCTCTCATCGATGGCCGCCGACGTGGTCGGGCAGGCGGCCTTCGGAGGGCAGCCCTTCTTTGCCTTGCCGCCAGCGCTTTTGCCCTCGGCCTGGGATTACCTGCTCTGCGCAGCGCTTGGCCTGGCGGCCGGGCTGGTCGGGGCTGGATTCGCGAAGGTGCTCTACCGTATCGAGGACGTCTGCGACTGGGCCTGGCGCGGCAGGCCCGAGTGGCTCCGTCCGGTGGCAGGCGGCGTTCTGCTCGGCGTCCTGTTGCTCGCTATCCCGCAGCTCTACGGCGTCGGTTACCCGGTCGTGCAGCACGCCGTGGGAGGCGGCTACGTCATCTGGTTTCTGCTCGCCTTGATGGTGGGGAAGATGCTGAGCGCTTCGCTCACGATCGGGATCGGCGGCTCCGGCGGCGTCTTCGCGCCCTCCCTATTCATCGGCGCCATGCTCGGTACCGCGTTCGGCATTGCCGTCCAGCATCTGGTCGGTCCGGCGGCGGCGGGACCGGTGGCGGCGTACGGCATGGTCGGGATGGGAGCCACCTTCGCGGGCGCCGCCAGGGCACCGCTGACCTCGATCTCCAGCACGTTGGAGATGACCGGCGACTTCGGGCTCGTGCTTCCCGTGGTCCTCGCAGTTGGCCTGGCAACCGGAGTAAGTGCTGCCCTCGGTCGCGGCACTATATACACGACCAAGCTGCTCCGGCGCGGCATCGATATCGAGCGGCCACGCCCCTCCACGCTCATGCAGCAAATGAAGGTTTCGGAGGCGATGCGACCTCTCCCGGCACAAGTCGCCGCCGGTCGGCCGCTCGAGGACGTGGTGGGCCAGCTGGTCGACAGGCGTGGGCCAGCAAGGCTCGGGGCAGGCCCGGAAACGGCGAGACTGCAGGCAGTTTTCGCGGACGAAACGCTAGAGCAGGCCCTTCGGCAGTTGGTGATGTACGGCCATCAGGGCCTGCCCGTGCTGGCTGCAGACGCCGAAAGCATCGTCGGCTGGCTCAGCAACCGCGATGTGATGCGTGCCTTCGCCGCCAGATTGGGGCAGACGATCGAAGAAGCCCAGGAGGGCGCGCGCGCCGCCGAATGGGCGACCGCACGTCCCGACGCCGAGGCTCGTCAGCCTCGCAACCCACTCCTCGGTTATCGGCTGCTCGACCTGCAGATCAGCAGCTCCGCGCCGACCAGACAAGTGCGAGACGTGGCCTGGCCTGCGTCAACCTTGCTGGTTGCGGTCAGCCGGAATCGCCACAGCTTTGCGCCAAGCGGCGCGACCGAGTTGCAACCTGGTGACCGGCTGACCGTCCTTGTGCCGGCGGAGCGCTCGGACTATGAAGTCAGCGATGCACTAGTTGCTCGTACCAGCTGAAACAGCCGCATGAGTAGACCGAATGCGCTGACGCGGATCGGCGTACTTCCATTTGATTGGTTTGGCGGTGGCGTTGTGCTTGCGGATGTAGGTCATCAGCTTGCGATGGAGATCCTTGGTCGAGATGAAGATGCCGCGATTGATGAGGTCACGTTCGATTTTGCTGAACCAAAGTTCGACCTAGTGGTCTGTCGCCGATTTGATCTGGGAGAGGGTGGCGCGTTCCTGTGTGGAAGTGAATGCGACTTCGCCATGCGTCGGAGTGAGGTGCGATCGGTATGGGTGAGCGGCAGTGCTGCAGCGGTGATGATCGGCACCACCACCGTGTACCAGCCTATTTCACAGACAGACCACTAGCTACTTCCGCAAATACGAGACCGGCGCCGGCCAGCGCCCAACCTCGAGGCGCTACGCCGCCTGGCCACCGCGCTCTCCGTCCCCAGCGACACCCTCGTCTTCGACAAGGACGACCGCGGCGCCGACGATCAGGCTCTACGCCTTCAGTTCGAGGCCGCTCAGCGGCTGAGTCCTGAGGAGAAGAAGATCCTCATGGTCCTCATCGAGGGCATCCTCCTCAAGCACTACGCCTCATGGACGGGGAGGCGCTGGAACTCTACCTGTCGGGAGAGATGTTCTGGTTGACACGGAAGAAGTTGCTGGGGTCGCGGTGCGATTCGCACGGAGCCGCGATCTTCTGGGCCGGGTTCCGCTGTTTGCCGGTCTCGGCCGCCAGGAGCTCGAGTTCCCGGCCACCCGGACCGATGAGGTGAGCATCGACGCCGGCCGGACGCTTCTTCTTCAGCTCGACGAGGCGCTCGTACTTCGCTTCGCCGTAGGCATGCTCGACCGCGGACCTGCCACCGCGACCGTGGCGTGCAAGAGCCCGGTCCGGCTGATGGTGATGAGCCACGCCCAGTCTCGCGATGCCGTCAAGGTCAACGACGAGATCCTGTCTAGGGTCATGTTCGCGATGGCCGAGCGCCTGCGCCGCGACGAACTGGATCGCAAGCTCACCCCTTGATCGGGCCCCTCGCGATGATGTCGGGCTAGGAATACGTCCGGCCCCCGAACTGAATCCAGCCGGGCAACGGACATCCGCTCGACGTCTGCTGGTGCAGGCAGTGCACGCCAACCCGCCCCGGGTCGATGTAGAGCTGTCCGTGCACCGTCAGCTGACCGCCCGCGTGCACGGGGATCCACTGGCCGAGCTGGGTGTTGAAGTCGAGCTCGAGTTGATCGCCCAACGCGTCTTTGACCTCGATCTGCTCGTGATCCCCGACGGTGGCCGGCGCAGCTACGACCGTGGCGACAAAGGTCACTTCGGCGCCGTTGCGTCCATTCGCGATGTCAGTCCGGAGCGCATTCACGTCGGGTTTAGGAGGCTCGGATTGGAGCCACAGGCGGACGCCGATGAGAATCACGAGGAGGAGCACGGCGGCGCCGATGATCGGCACACGCCAGCGTTGCACCCAATCCGCGGCTGGTCGATGGCGTGCCTGGCGCGACGGATGGGGCTTGCGCTCCTCGAATCGGACTCCGGGCGCTAATCGTCGGCCCGCGCGACGTGATCTCCGACTCATTGGGCCGTGCGTGTGCGCGCAAGAGAGCCGGCAGTGCGCTTCTGTCTCTGATATTCACGAATCGTCAGCCACGTGACGATGGCGTCGAAGACGGTGAGTCCGGCCAGGCCAATCGACGGCGCAAAAGTCATCCGGTACAGCTGGTACACGATGAAGGCGATGAGAAACACGATCATCCACGGATAGGCCCACAGCTTGTTTCTCAGCAGCGCCGCAACCAGCACGATCTTGACCAGGCCATGTGAGAGCAAATACGCAGCGCCGAACCGGAGGGAAGCTCCGGTCAGAGCACCGGTTGCGTGAAGCAGGTGGTGGGCGATGAAGTCGTGAGGATCTTCGGACAGCTCGTGCTGGGTCAGCGTTTGTGTGACGCGGTTAACCGTGCTGGGGGAGACCAGGAGCAGGATCACGCCGCCGGTGACCTCCAGGACCCCGTCAAGGCCTTTGAGCACGATCCCGACGAGGAAGGCGCGATCGAGTAGGTCGCCGCGCTCGAAGCGTTTCACCCTTCCGATTTGATCAGATTTGAAGGATGACGATCGCGCCGCCATGCCCGCCCGGGCTGAGTCGTCTTCAGCCCCGGGTGTTCGACGTCTCTTCAGCTGACGAACTCGTCCAGCTCTTGGGAGTTCTCCGGAAAAGTCCAGAACTCGGTGACGCCGTTCTCGAAGTCCGGGACTTTGATAAGGGTTGCTAAGTTTCAGAACCTATCAATGGAGTCGGGGAGGCGGGACTTGAACTTCTTGCCGGCGGGTGTCTTGTCTGTACACCTGAAGAAAATACGGGGCACGCCGTGGCTACGTGGTTCGAGTCCCATCGCTGCCCCCACCACAGCCGAAGCGGGGTGGAGCTGGGTGCCTGCTACCTACGGCGCTGGAATCAGACCGCCGGTCAATATCAACGAGACAGCCTCTGTCAGCACCATGAAGGCGGACAAGGCGCAAACAATTGATCCGATGACTATGCCAGCCACGGCGAGCCGTGAACCGATTAAATTGCCGCCGGCGCGCTCAATCCGACGTTGAGCCGATATTCCTGACCAGAGCGCGAGTGGGCCGAGCAGGATCCCAAACGGGAAGATCAAGAGGAGGCCGACGATCCCCGCCACCAAGGCGGTCACGGCCTCGGGCTCGCTGGTCGTCCTGCGTGAAGCGGCCTTGAAATGGTCAGACATGATCGTGCGGTCGATGATCCTAACGCGACGGGTAAGAATTAGTTGCATCGCGAACAGGTAGGCACACCGCGGCAGGTCATGCGCTCCCGCTCTGCATATTCTGTGGACGCCTCACGGAGTTGAAATCCAGCCGTTAACTGCCTTGCCATTGGCGTCGGTTCCCATTATTAGGTCTTTCCACTCCGGAGCCCCAACACACGCCGCCACATCAACCTTGCCTCGCACGTAGGCAAAAGTGACCGTCCCGTCGCACGCGCTGTATACGGGCGTGATCTTCGTCAGATTGAGTGTTGTGCCCTTTGAATTTGTGGTTAGCTGCCCGCAACTAGAAGCCGCTCGATAGCTGTCGCTCGCAGCACGCGCAACAGGCGCGGTCGTCGTGAATCAACAGGCCCACTCGGCACAGAGGACTGATGCATTCGACCACATCGCTGAGAGCGGCGCCGCGTGAGGACCTAGCGACCCGGCCCACTTTCAAGAGGATACCCAGCGCAACTCCTACGGCGGCGGCAGCGCGGGAGGCGGCGGCTGTGGCATCGGCTGCTGTAGAAGTTGCAGGCCCATCATCTGCACAGCACCCACCAGCGCGTCGCCTTTACTGTTCTCCACGATCTTGAAGGCGCCTGAGGAACTGAAGGTGATGCCAATGGCAAGGTGCAAGCCCCATACCGCCGCCGCTAGGGCCGGTTTCGTCTTCAGGTCGAGCACCTTGACCTTCGCGTCGTCCTTGAGCCACTTGAGGTCCACCCGCCGACCGTGAGCCAACCAGATGTTGTGCTCGTTGAGCTTGGCCGCGACTTCCTGGGCATGGTCATGCGCGTTGGCGTCGCCCTTGAACATGTAGGTCTCCAGCCACGTCGAGACCAGTTTCTCCGAGAGGGCTTGGCGGTTCTTACACTCCTGCAGGAGCGAGGGGGCGTACTGCTGAAGGATTGGAAGCCAGGCCGGCATCGAGGCCGGGTCCTTCTTCAGGGCCGCTGTAGCCGTGTCGAACTGATCGAGGATGGCCTGCGCTGGCGCGTAGCCACCGCGCCCAGTCGGCATCTGCGGGTCGATCGGACCTAGCTCGGTTGTGGTGCTCCCTACAACCATGTCGCCTGACAAGGCCAACATGGTCGCTGCGCTCTTGGCGACGCTGGGCACGATGAACCGGAGACTTTTGTACTTGCCTCGCAGGATGGCGACGATCGACTCAACGGCCTCGGCGAGACCTCCCATGCTCTGTATAAGCACATCAAGCTTCGTGCCGTCGAGGCGACGGGTGGCCTCGACGAAGCCGTCCTTGTCACCGAAGTTGAGCAGGGACTGGATCGGGTTGCTCGCCGTCTTCTGCGGGTTCATTACGTCGACGGCGTAAACGACAAGAGGCCGCTTAGTCAGGGCTTCCACGTCGGCGATCTTCTGACGGCGGACGACGTCAAGGTCCAGCTGCAACCCTTTGGGGGCACCCGACGCCACCATCTCGTTATGGATGTCGGTCCAGGATGGGAGCAAAAGCGACCGGGAAGGTTGCTTAGGTCGCTGAGGGATTGGTCGCGTTGGACCACACGACGCGAGGACCGGACATAGCCTCCAGGGCGGACTGGTATGCCTGATCGGAAACCTCGAAGATTCGCAAGGCGTCGTCCACCTCGGGATGTGCCCGCCTGTAGTTCTCTACCGCCTCTGCCAACTCAGCCACGTCGCTGGCCGGCGTGGGGTCGGGTCTTGACTCGCCCAATCAACTTACCTCCTGTTCCACACCCGTACGCAGCGCCCGAGCCAAGCGATTGCCCCGGTCCTCCACGAAGCTGCGGAGATGAGTGTACCCCTTGGATCCCTGATAATCCGGTCATTCGAATACGGGAAGCGGGGCAACCGGTCTTTTGATCGAGCTCCCCGTCCACGTCATCCGATAGCGCTTCATCGCCGTGCGTCACGGCCGGGGTTCGGGCGCACTTGGTGGGCGTTCCGCCGCCAAGCACCCGTACCACGGCCGGTGGTGTACTCGCCCGTCGCCTACAGTTCGAAGGCTTTGGTCACCAGCCTCGGCACCGGTTTCACGTTACGTTTCGGCCTGATGAGACGTCAGATGTACGTGCGTTACCTGGTGCTGACGTTACTACTGGTCAGCGCGTGCGGATCCGTACCGAACCAGGGTAGCCCGCCGCTGCCAACGCCTCCTACCGCTGCCCTGGCGAAGTGGAACGACTTTCCGGCCAACGCCCACCCGCGACCGATCATCCTGTTCGGCGATGCGGTCGAGCACATCCAACCATCGGGTTTCAGCGCCGACCCTCCTCGCAAACTCGCGTGGACCTGCAACAAGCTTGCGCTTGGAGCCGATGTGTTGCTCTCGACCGTCCCACTCTCCGCCACCACGATCAGCGCGGCGACAGCCTGGTCGCAGTTGATGAACGAGCGATCGGCCAACGAGAACAAGGCGCCCGAGTGTGCCCCAATGGCGCCGTTCATGGTCACGGCCGCGCGTCTGACCGAAGCGGGCTTTCCGACAGATCGGGGTACGACGCAGATGGCGGCCTGGCTGTTCGATGTCCCTGAGATCGGCGGCTACGTCGGGTATGTGGCGCTGGAGGCCTCGTCGTTCTGGGGCGGGGCAGTGTCGGCTCAAGGGCGGGGCGCGCGCGTGAGCGGCGACGGGTTGACGCTGAAGGTTCCAGTCGGCAATCCCGGCACCGGTCCTTGCGATACCCAGTACACGGCCTCGGTCGCGGAATCCGGCGTGGCAGTTGCCGTGGCGGTCAAAGGCACGCCAAACGCGCCCGCCGACCAACCCGTCGCATGTCCCGCAATCCTGCGCGTCGGATACATCAGCGTCGCGTTGAGAGCTCCGCTCGGCGGCCGCGTGCTGCTTGACGAAAAAGGGCAAGTTGGCATGGTCTGCCCAGAGACAGGCGACTGCTAGGCGGTTCGGCGGTAGCTAGGCGGTACAAGGCGTCTGATAAGTCACGAAGGCGAGACGTCGATCGTCTTCCAGGTCCGGCCACCATCACGGGTCATCAGGAGCTGGAGGTACTGCGGGTATATAGGATCGCCAAAGATGACCACGCCCTGAGTCGTCGTGGTGAAGCCCAGGTCGGACAGCGGAAGGCCACCGGCCTGCGGCAAATAGGAAGTTGCCCAGTCGCGGCCGTCGTTAAAGCTGGTGTAGATGTAGGTGGCTCCTGAAGCCGCGGCAACCGCGAACGCGAGCGGCGAGGCAGCCACCTCATCGAAATCGCCGCTGAAGGGCGGGTCACCCACCCGTTGGTAGTTGGCGCCGCCGTCAGTGGAGAGGTATGCCGTCTTGTCCTGTGAGCCTGCCGCCACCCCACCCGAGCAGACGATGAACACACGCGACGAAGTGGCAGCTGCAACACTGGCGACGGTGGTGGGTGGACATGGCAGCGGACTGCTGTGCCAGCTCACTCCATCCGAGCTGTGGTAGAGCAGCGAGTGGACTTCGATCCCCTCCTGTGCCGTTACGACGCCGGGGTGCAGCATCGCCCAGATGCTCCCTTGAGCGATCGAGATCTCGCCTGGGTAGCCCGCCGGCCCGGTGGTGACGCTCTCAACCGCCGCCCACGAGTCACTGGAGACTGCACTGCTGAACAGCACGACCGGCCCGTACGTGTTCTGGTCGGTCCCCTCGGCGACCTCGGCAAAGACTCGGCCGTCCGCCGCCTCCAGAGCCCCGACAAAGCCATTTTGGGAACCGAGGCCGGGAAGCTCGATGCGGGTCCATGTCCGACCCCCGTTGTGGGTCGCCAAGAGGAGCGGCCCGGAGATCCACCCGTTCTCCATGTCAGCAAACCGCAGCCGCCACTGGTCGGTCGCGGACGTCAGAGGGACCGCCTGCGCCAGGCTGGACAGATTCGCGCTGGTCATCCAGGTCCAGCTCTCGCCTGCATCGACGGTCTTGGCCAGGCGAAGGCACTGAACGTCGCCACAAGGCGCGAGGCCGATGACCAGGCCGACCTGGGGTGAGATAAAGGTGACGGACTCGGGACGCAGAGGTGACACCGCGGTCTTATTCGAGCAGGCGGCTACCAATACGACCGCTATCACCGCAGCGACCCAGCGGCGCAGCCACATGAGAGTGCAAACGCGTTCGCTCGAGCCACTGTTACGGTCCGCGGCTCACACCAGGGCCGCGTAGTACCTGCCACGAACTGCCTGCCGTCGCGTTTGCGTCCACCTCTCGAGCCATGAGTCTCCGTAGCACCCGTGAGGCCGTCCGAGTTCAAGTGCGTTGTATATCCAGTCCGAGGCACGTCAAG
>Ga0307372_10014543_pt1 | contig 10054 bp, 8 predicted proteins | sample OX1MG_FD_202533 | JGI IMG/M metagenome (GOLD analysis project Ga0307372, IMG submission 202533) | Soil microbial communities from Risofladan, Vaasa, Finland - OX-1 | ecosystem: Environmental > Terrestrial > Soil > Coastal area > Acid sulfate soil | place: Finland: Risofladan, Vaasa | collected... | reverse complement strand
AATTCAGCGTGCTGCCCAAGGACTATCCGCAACAGAAACTCACAATCAAGAATCCACAGTTGGTCAACCCGACGGCTGCACAACTGGATCGCATCGAAAAGGAGCAGGCGCATCTGCACAAGGTGCTCAATTCCTGGAAACCCGATAGCAATCCGGATCTGGATTTCATCTTACCGGCACAGGGCCCTGAGACCAGTGGTTTCGGCCTCAGGCGCGTCCTGAACGGCGAAGCCCGTAGCCCGCACAGCGGCATCGATATCGGAGCACAGATGGGATCACCGGTACGCGCACCAGCAACGGGTGTGGTAGCGGATGTGGGTGATTACTATTTTTGCGGCCATACGCTCACCATCGATCTGGGCCAGGGGCTGTACAGTGTCTACTGCCATCTGAGCAAGATAACGGTCAAGCGTGGCCAGCGCGTGCAACAGGGCGAAGTGATAGGCAATATCGGCGCTAGCGGCCGCACCACCGGCCCCAACCTGCACTGGACTGTGAGTCTGAACGGCACGCCGGTGGATCCGCACGCGTTTTTGATCAATGCGCCTGAAGCCAGCCCCGCAACCGAGAAATGATAAATGCTTTTACGGCTTACCCGGCCACACTCATAAAGCGTCGATGAAATCCCCGATGGTCGGGCGGAACCGGTCCATGTCCACCAGGAAGGAGTCATGGCCCTGTTTCGACGTCAGCGACACGAACCGCGTAGCGACCCCTGACTGCTGCATGCATTCCGCCAGTTGCCGCTGCTGATGCAGAGGAAACAGGATATCGGTCTCCACGCCCACCACCAGCGCCTGCTTGAGTCTCAGATGCCGGAAAGCCTTCTCCACGGTTCCGCCATGCTCGGCGACATCGAACAGGTCCATGGCGTGCGACAGATAGAGATAGGAATTGGCGTCGAATTCGCCGATGAATGCGCGGGCACGGGATTCCAGATAGGATTCCACTTCGAATTCGAAGCCGAAGGGATCATGCCCGGCGCAATCGGCGCGCTCACGTCCGAAACGCTCCAGCCACTCGGCAGCCGAACGGTAACTGACCATTCCCAGTTTGCGCGCCAGCCGCATGCCCTCACGTGGGCCATCGCTGGATGCATAGTCACCGCGCTGCCAGTCCGCATCGCTGCGGATCAATTCGCGCTGCAGGGAGCGCACCGCGATGCTGAACGGTTCCGAATGCACTGCGGACGACAGGCTCACCAGCACATCGGCTTCCTTAGGAAACATGAGTGTGTATGCGAGCGCACTCATACCGCCCAGGGATGCGCCCACGAGAATGTGCACGCGTGGAATACCGAGCGCCTGCAATGCGGCATGCGCCGCAGCGGCGATATCCTCGACCGTGAGTGTGGGGAAATGCACGGCATAGGGCCGGCCGGTTTCCGGATTGATGGATGAGGGACCGGTAGAACCGAAACAGCTGCCGAGTGAATTCACGCACACTACATAGAAGCGTTCCGTATCCAGCGGCTTGCCAGGTCCCAGCATGTCTTCCCACCAGCCAGGAGTCGGGTCCGCGGGTGAAGAAGCCGCGTGCGCCGAAGGCGACAAGCCTGTGAACAGCAGTATCACATTGCCTTTGTCGGCTGCGAGCCGGCCCCAGGTCTCATAGGCGATCTGGACTTGCGGCAATACGCCGCCCAGATGCATGACGAAGGGCGCCGGCAAACTGATGTGATGGCGCGCGGATACCGTATCGGGAAGCGGTTCACCACTATGCAATGTCAGTTTCGGTTTCATGGACAGCATTTTGCCTGACACGCAAGGCAGCGTCACCTGAGCAACAGCCACATGCCCGAAACTATGCTCACGAATAGAAAAAACGGCACCGCCCAGGCATGGAACGCGCCTAGACTGCCCGGCTGGCGGCCCAGGCGCAATGCGATCAGGTTTGCGAGCGACCCTGTCACCAGACCGAAACCACCGAGATTGACCGCCCAGGCTATGGTGACCCAATCACTGGAATACTTTGTCAACAAGACCGTCGCCGGCACATTGCTGATGATTTGGGATCCGAACAGGCCGGCGAGATACAGGATGCCCGGATGGTTCAATTGCAGTCGTCCGGGTACGGGGTACTGGGCCAACAAACCCAGGTCGATGAATATCAAAACAAATACCACGAGAAGTGGCCAATCGATCTTGGCTAGCAAACGGGGGAATACCGCGACGAATACCACGACCACCAGGATCAGGCCAATCATCACATGATGGAGATCTGTGAGGACGAGGAAGGGTATATATAAGAGTAGCGCTGCCAGCAGCATGGGCCATCTCAGGCACGGCAATGGCCGGTTTTCATGCAAGTGTATCGGCTGTGCGGGAAACACCCAGAGCGTGAGCAGCAACAAACTGGCTGACGTGACCACAAACGGAGGCAGCATGTCCAGCATGAATCGGGTGAAATGCACACCCGATAACTGCCACAGCAGGATGTTCTGCGGATTGCCGATGGGCGTGAGCAAGGAACCCGCATTCACTGCCAGTGCTTCGAATATGACCAGGCGGCGCAGCGGCAATTTCGCATGTTCGCCCAGTCTCAGGGTCAGAGGCACGACCACAAACAGGGCGATGTCATTCGTCAGCAGCATGGACAGACACCCGGAACCGGCTATCAGAAATAGCGCGAGCGTGCGCACATGCGTTAGTCGAGCGACGATTTCCTGTCCAAGCCGGTGCAACCAGCCACTCAGCTCCAGTCCCTTCGTGAGAATCATCAGGCCCAGCAAAGTACCGATGGTCGGCCAATTTACCAGTCGCATGTAGATAGGCAGCTTCACTGGGCGAATTACAGTCAAAACTATGACTAGCGCGAATAGCGATAAGAGCAGATAGTCACGGCGTAATGAATACGCTGGGTGAATTTTTTCTTTCGAATCGTCGCGTGACGCAGTTGCCTTGGGTGGTACGCTAATGGGAAAGTCCCCGATGATCGGTCTATACGTAATGTATTCGGATATCTAGATCATGCTTGATCATGGATGATTTCATCAGGTTACCAGCATCACCCAGCCAATCAGTCCCGTCAGCGCCGTGAGCGTCACCGGGATGCCAAGGCGAGCGAAGTCTCGGAACGAGATGCTAATTCCCAGTTCACGCGCCTGTTGCACTACAATGATATTGGAGACACTGCCGACAATGATGAGGCTGCCACCGAAACTGTTGGCGAGCGCCAGTACATAGGCCGCCGGCGGATGGGTAACATGCGCCACCTTGAGTAGCAGCATCACCGCCGCTGAATTGTTTATCAGGTTGGAAAGCGCGGCCGTGACCAATGTCAGAACCGGCAGCGATTGCAGATGCAGCCCGCCATGCGCCAGCCACTGCATGCCCTGGTCGCCGTAGCCGGTGGCCTGGAACGCGCCGGTCACCACAAACAGTCCCATAAATAGCACCAGGATTGGCCAGTCCACCAGCCTCAACAGATCCTGGGTACGAAACTTGGGGCTGGCCAGATGGATGGCAGCTGCCGTCATCACGATGAGTGCTTTGGGCAATTTTGTGAAAAATAATCCGATGACCACGACCAGGATCACCAGTCCCTTGATGGTATGAAAGCGGTTATAAGGTGGGTCAGGGATGCCGTTACTGATTGGTGCTTTCAGCGTGGCGGCCAAATGGTGGCGCGACAACATCCAGATAAGCGCATAGGCACAAGCAAATGCAACCAGCACCGGCACACAGCACCACAACATGTAATGCCCAAAGTCCAGCCCGGCAATCTGCGCGATCATCATGTCCTGCGGATTACCGACGAAGGTGGCGGCGGCGCCGATGTTGCTGGCGATAGCGATTGCGATCAGGAAGGGAATCGGATTCATTTGCCGTCTCAGCAGCGCTATGGCGACCACCGGCGTGAACACGAAACACACGATATCGTGGTTCAGGAATGCCGAAAGTATCGCCGTGGCCAGCATCAATAGCATCAGGAAACGCGCCGGATTATCGAGCCGCCGTGCGATAGCGTTAGCCACCGCATCGAAAAACCCTGACAGCCGTAACTGGGCCGAAAGCACGAAGAACCCAAAAAGCAGAAGAATGGTCGGCCAGTTGATGTAATTGACAATCTCAGGTGTGGCCAATCCGCCGAACACCATGATGGCAATCGCGCCCAGCATGACTATGCCGGTACGATCCAGTTTCAAGCCGGGTACGCGGCCAACCGCGATGCCTAGATAGGTGAGCGCGAAAATCGCCAGTATTGCGGGCTTCTCAATCATTAGGTAACAGTTAATGTATCTGGAATTTAAGTCTGAATTGTTATCTATGTTATCTAGTATGAGTTAAACAATCGCTGGTTGACGCCATAGTTACAGGATGGACAATGGAGCCCGACACCAGCGCTGCAAGATGTCATTGTTTATATGCCCGTTCTGTGCGGCACTCGCCAGCAACGCAGCCGTGTAGATGCGCGCGATGCTGAAGGCGAAGCGTCGTGCGCCAATTTCAAGGGTGTCGCGGCTGGATTTTGCGGCGTTTTCGGGCCAGGAAAGAATATCCTTCAGGGCGCGCAGGATCGTAACCCGCAACACCACCAGTTCCGGCCGCTGCAACCCTGCCAAGCGGCGCCTGACATCGGCGGCGAGCACCTCCAGTACCTCGGCATTCTCAATCACCCGCAATACATCCAGGGATAACACATTGGTAGTGCCTTCCCAGATGGACAGCACCTGACAGTCGCGTAATAACGATGGCAGCCCGGTGTCCTCGATGTAACCCTGGCCACCGAAACATTCCAGTACTTCACTGGCGAATGCGATCGCTTGTTTGGCGGTATACAGTTTGGCTACCGGTGTCAGCAATCGCAGCAATGCCTTCTCATCGTCACTGGCGACGCCGGTTTCCTCGCGACCCAACAACACACCCAAATGCATAACCAAATGCAGCGCACCGGCAAACTCCGCATGCAGATCCGCAAGGGTTTCACGGTGCAGTGGCAGTTCCGCGAGTGGCTTACCGAAGGCGCGGCGCTTGCGGGCATAATCTCCGGCTAACGCCAGACCTCGGCGCATATAGCTGACCGCGCACACGGCGTTATAGGCTCGCGTGATATTGAGTACCGTGGTGATGTGCTTGACGCCGTGCCCCGGGCTGCCGATGCGTACTGCCGGCGTACCCGTGAGCGTCAACTCGGCGGTCGGCAGGGCGCGGGTACCAAGCTTGTCCTTGAGCCGGTTCACGCAAATGTTGTTGAGATTCCCCTGCGCATCGCGCAACTCCAGACCAAACAGGCTGAGCTTGCTGTCCGCATCCAGTGCTTCATCGCGCGCCAGGGTTAGCGCCAGCTCGGAGGTGGTGGCGGACGTGAACCATTTGGTGCCGTGCAGCCGGTATCTACCTTCCTCCAGCAAAGCCAGTGTGGCGGTGTCGCTCACATCAGAACCGCCGCTGCGCTCTGTCATCCACTGACCCGAGGTCCAAAATGTTTTGGGGTCACGGCTCAGAAGATGCGGCAGCCAGCGTTTCCTCAAATCAGCATCGCCATGCAACTCAAGCACCCGCGCGGCTCCGTCGCTCATGGCTAGCGGGCAAGAACAAATCGCGGACGAGGGGTTATATAAGTAGAGCCGCACGAATTGATGCAACCGCGACCAGGGTCCCTGCTGGCGTTCATAGGCAGTGGCCACGATGCCCTCTTCCGCTGCCACCTGGTGCAGAGCCTTCCAGCCCTCGGCCACCTCGATACGATCCACCCGCCGGCCCCAAGGGTCATAAGGGATATGCCGGGGTGGATGAGACTCGGCATCTGCGGCCAAGGCCAACATCTCGCCGGCGGCCCGTCCGCCAAGTTTTTCAAGTCCTGGCTGGATTTCCCGAAGTACTTCTCCCGGCACATGCGCCTTGAGCCAAGCTCGGAGTACAACATCATCTTGATATTGATTGCTTAAAACCGCAGGCTCTTGGAAGAATTCACTGCCATCGTTCATGCTTTCATAACCTATTGATTATTAAGATTATATAATTATATAACCGCTTGTCGCCGATACCTGAGCGCTGGTCGGGTAATGCTTAACATAAATAAGTCATTCACCTATATTCTAGTGCATGAAAAACCTAAGTGGATTCAGCCTGATCGAGCTACTGACCCTGATCTCGATCGTCGCCATCCTGGCGGCTATCGCCGTGCCGAATTTCAGCAGGACAATCATGAACGAGCGTGACACATCCCAGATCAATGCGCTGCTCGATGGACTCACGTTGGCGCGCAGCGAAGCCATCAAATACGGTCAACCAGTGACTATCTGCGCTGGCAACAGCAACGCGTGCGCGGATGGTAATTGGGCCGATGGCTGGATCGTGTTCTACGTCACTCCACCTCCGGGCGCCACCACGTCAACCATACGCGCATTCCCTGCTATCAGCGGGGGCAATAGCCTTGCTAATTCCGACAATGGTAGTACTGCCTATAACAGCTTTACATTTAATTCAACAGGGATGCTCACTAATACACTGAACGGCTCTGCTACTTTTAGAGTGTGCGATTCTCGAGGTCCGGGTTATGCATTATCAATAGATCTGAACATCACCGGGCGCGCAGTAGCAGCAACTTCGTGGGGTCATACGATTAATAACACTCCATTGACTTGCCCATAAGTTTTTGAACGCGTTTTAAACATATATGACCGATTCTAAATTAGTTTTGAGTGTTAATGGTTTTCAAGGAACAGGTGCTTTTTATGGGTAGGGTAGCTCAAAAAAACAATACCCATGGTAAGCGCAAAAAAAGCGCTGGCTTCAGCCTGTTGGAAGTCTTGATCGCTTTGGTGATCCTGTCGGTGGGCCTGCTGGGCATCGCCGCCCTGATGAGCACCGCCCTCAAGAGCAACAGCAGTGCCTACATGCGCACCCAGGCCACGGCGCTCGCTTACAACATCATCGACCGCATGCGCGCCAATCTGCCCGCGGCCAATAATCTTGCGTATAACGTGAGCATGCCCGCAGCGGCGGCCACGGGTGCTATCCCGGCTACATGTACGGGTGCCAATTGTACATCTGCACAACTGGCAACCTACGACATCGGCCAATGGGAATATGACCTCGCAAACCAGCTTCCCCAAGGTCGGGGTGCGGTAGTTTCAGCCGTAGCCGGTGGCATCGTAAACGTGACTGTCACAGTCTTGTGGAACGACAGCCGCGCGCATGACAGCCTGCAGAAAAGTGGCGCACCCACCGCCACCACCTTCAGTCTCAACGTCAGTTCAGCTGTGCAATAGAGATGAATGACATGTGCATCATCAATAAACAGAATCAAGCCGGTTTGTCCCTCATCGAGCTGATGATCGCCATGCTGGTGGGTTTGATCCTGATCGCCGGCGTGCTTTCGATATTCATCTCCAGCCGCGCGAGTTATGGCATCAACAGCGCCGTGGGCCAGATCCAGGAGAATGGCCGTTTCGCGCTGGAATTCATCCGCACCGCGACCCGCAAGGCGGGTTACATGGGATGCGCCACCAGTGCGGATACCGGCAGTTATCTGAGCGCGGCGGCTGATCCTCTGGCATATAACTTCAATCAGGCGATTTACGGTTTCGCATACACTGGGGTACCGCCAGCACCCACTGAAAACCCCGCCCCCGATCCGACCGCCGGTAACTGGACACCCGCACTGGACGCTTTCCTGACAGGCAGAGTGCTGCCCAATACCGATGTACTGGTGGTGCGTTTCACCCAGAATACTCCAACGTATATCAACAACATCAACAATCCGGCGACCTACATGAACGTCACTGGGGTCAACAATCTCACAGCCGGCGAATTAATGTTGATTTCGAATTGCAATAGCGCCATTGTCATGCAGACTACCTCACCGGCGGGTGCTAGCACTATTTCCTATGCTGCTGCCGGAAACCCAGGCAATGCCACCACCGTTGTCCCATCGAGCTACATCGGTGCCCAGGTGGTGGCACCCACCACGGCGGTGTTCTATATCGGTGTAGGCGCTGATAACTCACCAGCTTTGTTAGAGGCCAACACCGATACCACTGGCACCGGTGGTATTGGCGGCAATGGTTTCCAAACCCCACAGGAATTGGTATCGGGCGTGGAAAGCATGCGTGTGCTTTATGGAGTGGACCTCACAGGCAGCCAGGTTCCGAGCCAATATGTCACAGCAAACAATGTTGCCAATTGGAACACTGTTGTCAGTGTGCGCGTAGCGCTGCTGCTGCGCAGCAGCATCGGCGCTGTGCCTCAGCCTGCGGCGGCCGTACCGATGACGCTACTGGAATCCACCCCCGCCTTCACTCCACCGCTGGATACGCGCCTGCGGCAGGTTTTCATCGCCACCATCGGCATCCGCAACAGCCTGCCATGAGAGAAACATCGCTATGAACTCGCAACATCCCTTCACAAACGTACGCCACCCAGCCCAGCGCGGCTTCGTGCTTATCGTGGCACTGGTGCTGCTGCTGATACTCACTATCCTCGGCCTGGCAGCGGCCCAGAGCACTTCGCTTGAAGAACGCATGGCCGGCAACGCCCGCAATCGCGACATGGCTTTCCAGGCAGCCGAAGCCGGGCTGCGCGCTGCCGAAAGTTGCCTGAACACCGGTCTGGCCATATGCACCAGCTTCAGCAACAACACCGCCGGAAATTATCTCTTTGACCCGAACAACCCGCCCCCGCCGTCAAATTTTAATACGCCACTGTGGGCGGTGAATGGATTCTGGAACAATCCCGCCAACGTGCTGAGCTACAACACGATCACCGGCTTGAACCTTCCGCAGGTGGCGGTGCAACCGGAGATCATCATCGAACAGTTGCCGGCGATCGCGGCGCCCGGCGGCAACATAGGTCAGCAACAGTTTGGCGGTAGTACGCCCATGATCCAGAATTACCGCATCACTGTGCTCGGTTTTGGCGGCGACAACAGCGCCACTGCCATGCTACAAGTTATCAATTAATGCAAATCAGAGACGCTTGCGCGTCTTTAAGGACAGCATCATGAGTATCGAACGCATCACGAAAACCTGGCTGCTCACCACCGCGGTGGCAGGCATCACCGGCGTATTACTCGCAGGCATCAGCGACATGGCCCTGAGCGCCGGTCCACCGCCGCAGGTGTCGATCTCCAACACCCCGCTGACGACCGTGGTCCCCACCCATCCACAGGTGCTCATCGCGCTCACCAATTCCAATTCCATGGATAGCAGCGACAACGTGGTCGATGACGGCAACGTTCTGCTCACCAGCGACGCACCGCACAGTTCCATCATGACCTGGTCCGGGTATAACAATCCCAGCATAGTGTCGCTGCAGCAATCAACATCGCCGGTGAATTACGCCATCCCGCCGGGTTTCACACCGCCCCTGGGTATCGGTACTGCACCTCCGGGCCACGCGCCCTACAACACGGTTATTGATTCCTGGACACAGACCGGTTTTAACACCGGTGGCAACTACTGGGGTTGCATCCACAACGACGTCAATCCGCCGTGGCTGCTTGCCAACCCGGGCACACTGGGAACTTTTCCACCGACAGGTTGGGACGCGACCCAGACCTGGTACTACAACGGTGATTTGAGCAATGGCAATAACGGCTTCTGGGGTCCCGGGGGTGCGGCACCGCCTTCCGCCATGGTCTACCGTAAAACCACCGAGCGTCTGGCGGTAAATTCCGCGACACCGGCGTATGGCATCTCCGCCATAAACCCGGCCACCATGCTGCTGGGTTTGAATAATCTCAGTTATCTGATAAGCAGTGACGGCACGGGAGGGGGAGGTGCACCACATCCCAACTCCACCGGTGGTCTACCGCCGCCGCCGCCACCACCGCCACCGCCCTGCGGCCCGGGCTCAATCCCATTTGTGACCTGCCCGCCACCGCCGCCGCCCACATATTGTGATCTGTGGCAGTGGTATCCGCCCTGGTCCACTCCCTACAGCAATACCTATTATTATCAGGGCGACAACGCGCCCAGCCGGTTGAATATCGCCAAGGCCTCCATCACTTCAGTGATCAGCGCCTATGCTGGCACCGCCGATTTCGGCCTCATGGATTATTCTGTAACTGGCTCCAGCTGGTACCAGACTTGGGCTTATTACATGAGTCC
>Ga0307372_10014540_pt1 | contig 10056 bp, 6 predicted proteins | sample OX1MG_FD_202533 | JGI IMG/M metagenome (GOLD analysis project Ga0307372, IMG submission 202533) | Soil microbial communities from Risofladan, Vaasa, Finland - OX-1 | ecosystem: Environmental > Terrestrial > Soil > Coastal area > Acid sulfate soil | place: Finland: Risofladan, Vaasa | collected... | reverse complement strand
GCTTGTGGAATGTTTCCGGCGATGTTTTGCGTAAATCAGGTCTTCACCGCAGGGTGCCTGCGCGCCGAATAGCCGGATGGCTTTTATTGGCCGCGGGGCTGATGGCTGCCGGGGCGCCTTCGGCAAGTGCGCGGGTGCAGGCTTCCATCGTCGTCGATGCCCAGACGGGCAAGATCCTCGAGGCTCACAACGCGGACCGGCTGTGCTACCCGGCTTCGCTGACCAAGCTGATGACTCTGTACATCACCTTCCAGCAACTCAGCACCGGCAAAATGACGCTGGGACAGGAACTGCCTGTTTCCTTCCACGCCGCCGCACAAGCACCCACCAAACTGTACCTGCGTCCCGGCGAACGCATTTCCGTCCGCTCGGCCATCCTCGCCATCACCACCCGGTCCGCCAATGACGCCGCCGTCGTGCTGGCCGAAGGCGTGGCCGGAACCGAGCTGGAATTTGCGCACCTTATGAACCAAAGGGCCCACCAGTTAGGGATGGACCATACCACGTTTCGCAACGCATCCGGATTGCCCAACCGGCGCCAGAAAACCACAGCCCGTGATATGTCAAAATTGGCGCTGGCGATCCTGCACGGTTTCCCACAGTACTACCCTTACTTCAAGGCCAGGAGCTTCGATTTTCGCGGGCAGACCATCGAGGGCCACGATCGCCTGCTGGAGCAATGCCCCGGCGTCGATGGCATGAAAACCGGCTATATCGCCGCTTCAGGTTTCAACATTGTGACCTCAGCGGTTCGCCACGACCGGCGGCTGCTGGGCGTGGTAATGGGCGGGAAGACGGCCCGCTCGCGTGACCGGCTGATGGTGGCGCTTCTCAACCGCGGCTTCGCGCGCATCCAGGCAAGGACAGTTACGGCCTCTATTCAAAGCAAGGCCGGAACCAATGCCGCTGCCGCCGACTATGCGAAGGCTCCCAGCGAGAATGCTGAAGACGGTGTTGTGCCGCGCCCCACGATGGAGTGGATTGTCCAGATCGGCCACAATTTCCGCAGCCGGGGCCAGGTTCGAAGCGCGCTCAGGAGCGCCCTTCATACGGCCCCCGAGCAATTGAAAGGCGCCAAGCCGCTGGTCGTCCGGTTGCACCCCGGGCGGTATCTGGCGAGGTTCTCGGAGATGAGTGAACCGGTGGCGATAGAAACCTGCCGCGTGCTGCGCAGCAGGAAGTTCACCTGCAACGCCCGCCATGTTCTGCCCTCCGGTGTCGTCCTCGCCTCTGCAGGACGCTGATCCACGCCTTCGCCAGGGGTGTCTGTGTGAAAACCAGCTATTTCTCGCTGTAGCAGTACACGGAGTCTATCCCGGCGGGGCCGCGGAGCGCCGAAAACATTGAAAATTCAACCCCAGTGGTTCCTTCGTGCCTCAGGGCAGGCTTCGACCGCCACTACAACTTTCGGTTGTCACCCAAACGCCGTTCAAAGAGCAAGAGTGCCGGGCCGCTATTTCTTCTGGGCTGACGGCGCGGGTTTCGGCATGTACTTGTGGAACTCACCCGGCTCATGCTGGTGCTCAAACTGGATGGTGGTATGGGTGATCCCGAACTCGCCCTCCACCGCCTGCCGGATCTGGTGAGCGATCGTTTCACATTCTGAGGTCGGCATGTCCAGGATGTGGACGTGGCAGGACAGGGCATGGAATTCCGATCCCAGGCTCCAGACGTGGACGTCATGCACCTCGCGAACGCCGGGGACCCTGAGGATCCCATTGGCAATGCCTTCCAGCGTCATTCCCCTGGGAAGGCTTTCCAGCAGAATGTTTGAAGACTCCCCGATGATGCCCAGGGCGCCCCAGACGATCATCCCGGCAATCAGGAAGGCTAGCAGCGGATCGATCAGCGGCTGGCCCGTGTAGCGGATCAGAAACGCCCCGGCGATGATTCCCACATTGGACAGCGCGTCGCCCAGGTAATGGATAAAAACCGCGCGCAGGTTCAAATCGCGGTGCTCCCGGCTCAGGCCCAGCGTGACGCCAGCATTGATCACCAGGGCCACGATGCCCACCGCCAGCATCTTGCCGGCGGCAACGGATTCGGGATGCGCGATGCGCTCGTAGCCCTCAAAGCAGATGTAAAGGGCAACCCCCACCAGAATCAGTCCGTTGACAAACGCCGCCAGCACTCCGGCCCGCTGGTAGCCAAAAGTCCTTTGCTCGTCCGGGGGCTTCTTCTCCAGATAGAGGGCGAACCAGGAAAAGATCAGCGTGGGCACGTCCGTCAGGTTGTGCCAGCCATCGCTCACCAGGGCCAGACTGTGGGCCAGGTGCCCCACCACAAACTCGGTGATCACGAGGCCCAGCGTGGCCACCACCGCCACTTTCACAACCCAGCCTCTGGACACTTTGTGCTCGTGGACGTGCATCAGCAAACCTCATCTGGGATTCTATTCCAGAGCACCTCGCCCTGCAACGGGGCAGACGGCAGAAAACAGCCTTCATGGATACAAAATGGGGGTTCATGTTCTCCGGCTTCAGAGGAAGGCCGCGGCGGCTGACCAATCTTCATCCGGGGGACAGGAAACCAATTTCCGTTTCCGGCACTCCAAGTTGCTGGTGTGATTTCGTTGGGGCCTTCATGCGGAATGGGCTGGCCGTTGCTGAAGCATGGAAGGCTGGCCGGGGCGCTCAATTGGCGGAGCCAAGTCTGCGAGGGCGCAATACGACAAGCCAAAAGACCGTTTACCCGATGAAAACGACCTTTTCCTCCAAACAGTCCGCGATTAATATTATAATTTCAAGGAGTGGGTGAAACCTTGCTTCAGCATAAGCGGAAAAGTCCGGGAGTGGACCAGAGGCCCCGAAAGATGGCGAAGATGATAGGTGTTCCCAATCGGACGCGGCGCCTTCCTGCCGCCCTCGTAACGCTGGCGCTCTGCGGGCTCCTGATCATCGCGCCCGCCGCCACGCGGGGCCAGCAGGCCCCTTCGGGCACGGTCGGAGCCACGCCTTCAGCCATAGAAAACGGCTCCGCCAGCGTTCCCTCATCAGGCGCAAATTCAAAGCCCGATGACAACAAGATTAAGGTCCACGTGGAAGTCGTCAACGTCCCCGTCACCGTTCTCGACAAGCACGGCATGCCGGTTATTGACCTGACCAAGGGCGATTTCAAAGTCTACGAGGACGGCAAGGCCCAGAACATCCAGTATTTCAGCAGCGAAACCATGCCCCCGCTCCGCATCGGCCTGCTCGTTGACACCAGCAACAGCGCCCGGTTCCAGCTTAAGTTTGAGAAGGATGCCGCAACCGAATTCGCCTATACCATGCTCCGGGGGCTCCATAGCAGGAACCAGATTTTCCTGGAGACTTTTGACGCCGACAACACCATCGTTCAGGACTTCACCAGCAGTCCCGATGCGATCAACGAGAAGATCCGGGACCTGAAAGCCGGCGGCGGCAAAGCCGTGTATGACGCCATTTATGAAGCCTGCAAGCACGAAATCGTGAAAGCGGGACCCCGGGAACAGACGCGAAGGGTCCTGATCCTCATCAGCGACGGCATCGACGTTCAAAGCAAACATTCGCTCGATGAGGCCGTCTCCATGGCGCACCGGGCCGAAACGGCCATATACACCATCGGCAATACGCCCTACGGTTACGCCAATCCCGGCGCCAAGTATCTTGAACAACTGGCGGACGACACCGGGGGCGCGGCCTTCTTTCCTGAGCGCAAGTCTCCAGGGACGGATTACCTGACCGGCTACCTCTCGCACGGCCAGTTTGATAACCTGGAGCAGAACAAAGGGCTGGGAGCGGAAACCGGGATTTATACGGCCCAAAAAATGATTGCGCTGGCCGACTCCCTGGATGCAATCCGGCGCCAACTGGCCAACCAATACCTGATCGGGTACACGCCGACGGATAGCACGCTCGACGGGACGTATCGCAAGATCCGGGTTGTTGCACAACGCAAGAACGTTGTCATCCGCTATAAGCCCGGATACTTCGCCACCGGCGATCAGTAAGCCCAAGTCTGGACGGCAGGCGTGGCGCGGGCTGCCCAGGGCCGCAGGGGGAGCGATCCTCAAGCTTCCATGGCCCATTCTCCTTTCACAACCATACCTTACGCGACCCCAACGTATATCGCCCAATGATGACCTTTTCGCCAGCATCCAAAGCCTCTCCGATGTTGTTTTTAGTCGCTAGCTGGCCCATAATTAGACCTTTATGGTAAGGATGTTCTAATTCAAGGATTCACGCCCGCGCCTACAGGGTAAAACGGGTAGCCAATGGGATATGGGCAGGGGCCCGCTCAAGCAGTGGGTTTCTGCGGGGCGATCAATTAAAACGAGGGGCGAATCGTGCTCCTTCCATCACCAAGGCCAGGCCGACCCGGTATTCGCAACCTTTGGCATGCGACGGCGTGAGAATCCCCCCGGAATGATGCGGATTGCTTACTTAACTTCTCGCCTTCCCTATCCGCCAGTTGATGGAGGCCGCTTACGTTCCTATCACTTCCTGCGGCACCTGCTTCGCGATCATCAGGTCACCGTGTATGCAATCGCCTCACCGGCATCCGGCAAGGCGACCACGTCCCTGCCGCGATTAAGCGGGCTCAACGAGAAGTTATTTCAGATTTCGTCGGCCCGGTACGCGCGCAATGCGGTCGAGGGTTTTTTCAGCAGACACCCCCTGCAGACCCGGCTCTACAAGTCCCGCGAGCTGGCCCGCGCACTGGAGCAGGACGTCCGGCAAGGCGCCGTCGATGTCATCCTCACACACCTGGTACGGATGGCCGAGTATGCGCGCCCCTTCGCGGCTATCCCCCGGATTCTGGATATGACGGACTCGATCCATCTCCATTACGCGCGGATGCCGCGCCTTCCGATGCATCCGCACTGGCTGGCCGCGCGCATTGAACGCGAAAGGCTGCTCCGTTACGAAACCGCCACTGCCTCATGGTTTGACAGTGTTCTGCTGGCCTCACCGCTGGACATGGCCTGGATTCGGCGCAGGCATTCCCACCCCAACTTGAGTCTGATCCCCACCGGAATTGATCTTAGCGCCTTCCCGTTCCATGAAGGCTCCTTCGACCCTCACCGCATCATTTTTGTCGGCAAGCTTGATTATCTGCCGAACACCGACGCGGTGCTCTATTTCGCCGGAAAAATCATGCCGCTCATCCGGCAGACTGTTCCCCAGGCGCAATTTGTGGTGGTGGGATGGAATCCTCCGCGGGCGATTCAGGACCTGGCCCAAAACCCTTATGTGAAAGTACTGGCCAACGTACCGGACGTCCGGCCCGAGGTGGGTGCCTCAGCGGTGAGCGTGGCGCCGATGCGCTTTGGAGCCGGCATTCAGGTAAAAATCCTGGAATCGCTTGCCCTCGGCACGCCTGCCGTCGCCACCGAGAGCGTTGCCGGAGCTTTTGGCGAGGAGGGCAAGGATGCCATCCTGGTGGGCCGTAGTCCCGATGAAATCGCCGAACGGGTAACAAGCATCCTCAGGGATGGGGCTTACCGCGAACAGTTACGGCGGGCGGGCCGAAAACTGATCGAGACACGTTTTCAATGGGACCAGGTTCTGGCCCCCCTGGACAGGATTTTGGACAACTTCGCGGAGAAACAATCCCAGGCCGAACCGGAGTTGTCTTTGAAAGGTAAAACGATATAGGGTTGCAAGAGTTTTCAAAGGGACTGCGTATGGGTTGCGCCCCGGCTGCACAACAGCCCTGAACGCCGATGCTAAAACGACAGATTCGCAACACACAGTTGATGCTCTGGGCAGGCGATATCATCGCCATCCTGCTCTCTGTCCAAACGGCCATCGTGCTAGGAACCGGCCGGTTGGTCTTGCTGACGCACGGTTTCAAGAGCATTGCTGTCGGCTATTGCTTCTTTCTGACACTCCTTTTTTACATTACCGACCTTTACAACCTGCGCCGCGACCAGCACAGCGACGAAACCGCCAGCCTGGTGGTTCTTGACGCGGCGATCGGCGCGGCCTTCGTCACCCTCAGCTTTTACTTTGTCGGCCGCTGGAGCATCGGACGCAGCTTCTTTCTGACCATCTTTCTGGCCACGCCGGGGCTGGTCATGATGGGAAGGCTCATCTGGTCGCACCTTCAGGGAGCGCTATCCCTCCCTTCAACCATGGGGGTTTTGGGCGACGGACCCGCGGTCGAGGAACTGAGGCGGGCCGCGGCCGCGCACAGGCTGAAGGTGGTGGGACTGCCGGCCATGGGGAACGGCGACCTGTCGCAAGCCGGCCAGGCTTCTACCGCGGACCCTGCCGGCGCGCTCCAGAACGGCATGAGCCATCCACGTCCGGACATCATCGTGCTGGGGCCTTCGGCTTCTCTCGATGCCGCCACCGTCCGGGCGCTGATCGATGCCCGCTTCTCGGGTGTTACGGTCCTCGATTTTCCGACAACCTTCCAGATGCTCAGCGGAAAGCTGCCCCTGGAACATATGGACGGCCACTGGTTTCTAAGCGCTCAAGGGTTTCAATTCTTCGAAAGCAATATGGCCGTCCGGATGAAGCGGTTGCTGGATCTCGGCCTAGCCCTGGCGCTTCTGCTGGCGACCACCCTGCTGCTGCCGTTCATCGCTCTGGGTATCCGGCTTTCTTCGAAAGGTCCGGTGCTGTACATCCAGAAGCGGGTTGGGCTGAACGGAAGTATCTTTCGTCTTTATAAATTCCGGACCATGTCCGTGGGCGCCGACATGGAAGGCCATTGGACGATGAAGAACGATCCCCGCGTGTTTCCCTTCGGACGCTTTTTGCGATTGACGCGGCTGGATGAACTGCCACAGCTTTTCAATGTGTTGAAAGGCGATATGAGCTTTGTGGGGCCGCGGCCCCTGAGCCTGGCGCTCGCCGAACTGTGCAAGAACACGATCCCGTACTACAACCTCCGGAATGCGGTTCGTCCCGGCATCACCGGATGGGCGCAAGTCAACTACCGCTACGGATCCTCGGTGCAGGACGAAGTGGAAAAATTGAAGTATGACCTGCACTACATTCAGCACCTTTCATTGTTGTTCGACCTTCAGGTGGTGCTGAAGACGGTCCGCACGGTTCTGGGCCGCCAGGGCAGCCAGTAAGTAAAAGCGGGTGCGGTCTGGAACGAGGGGGGGCCGCGGCTTGAATTTGTCAACAAGGCGGCCATGGCAAGTGGCAAGGCTTCATGGGCTTGCCTCCTTCAGCCGCTACGGCGCAGGATACACAAGGGGGCGCCCCAGTTTGCCGTAGCGCCGGCCATCAGGCCGGCATTTTGGGGATCGTGCCAGGCCAACGCCCGGCGCTACAAAACCCAAGTGGGTCACGGCCAAACGCGAAGGGGCATTGCTAAATTCGGAGGCAGGGCGTACGATTCTTCGTTGGCTTTCCGTGAACGGTGCAAGCCGGATCACCCGGGGCCTGGAGCTGGAAGATACCATTCCCGCCAAAGTTTTACCGTAGTGGGAGATGGGTAAGATTGTCCCGCGCGTATCGGTCGGAATTGCCGGAAACTTGAAGGCGACGCTGCTTCATGGCACGCGCCGCCCCTAGGAAAAAGTCTGTTGAATGGATTGCTTTGATGACAAGAAAGCTCGAAGTTGTTTTGGCCCTCATCCTGGTTGGCGGCGCGCTCGCTTTCGGCGCGGTTCAGCCCATCGCGTATTCGCTGGTTGAGATCTTCATCTTTCTCGCCGTGATCGCATTCCTGTGGAGTCAAAAACGGCGCGGCACTATTAACCTTTCCCTGCCCATCTGGCCGGTGCTTTTTGTGCTTTGGGTGGGACTCCAGCTGATCCCTCTCCCCCAGGCGCTGGTGGCGGGCGTGTCCCCGGCGCACCGGCTTTTGCCCGAATTGTCAGGCGCAATCAACCACGGAAGCGCCTGGGCCACCCTCAGTATTTATCCCTATCTGACGCTGCTGGGCTTTTTCAAGCTACTGGCTTACCTGGGGGCTTTCGTTCTGGCCGTGCACCTGTTCGACTCCGGCAGGCGAAAGAGCACTCTGGTGCTGTCCTTCATCTCCCTGGGCTGCTTTGAAGCGGGTTATGGTATTATCCAGCACCTGCTGAGCTGGAATAAGATTTTCGGGGTAACCGACCCCTACGATTTGTGGGTGGCGATCGGTACGTATATCAACCGCAATCACTTTGCGGGAGTCATTGAGCTGACGTTTCCGTTCGTTTTCGCTTCAGCCTTCTATTCCTACCAACTGTGGTCCGATCCGCGGCATCGCGTCACGGCCGTCAATTCAGGATCGGACGGCGACAGTTCGCTGGGCTTCCGCATCGTCTTTTTTCTGTTCCTGGTCGTGATCATGGTGGTCAGCGTGATCTTTTCTTTTTCCCGCGGGGGCATCCTCTCGGTGGCCTTCACTTTGATCGTTCTATCCCTGCTGACGTTTCTCAAGGTTCGCCGCAAAAGCTGGGGGCTGGTCATTGCGAGCCTTGCCGTGCTGGCTTTGGGATTCAGCCTGTGGATAGGACTTGGAAGTGTGCTCCACCGGTTTGAAACCATGGGCCAGTCCAATTACCTTGGCGCTTCCAGGCGAAGCATGATCTGGACCGATACGCTTCAGCTCCTTCGTCAGAATCCCGTCCTGGGCACGGGGATGGGAACATATGGAGAAGCCTTACGTCCTTTTCAAACCCAACTGGTCAATATGCATATCGATCACGCCCATAACGACTATCTGGAGTTTGCCACGGACACCGGGGCCGTGGGATTTTGCCTTCTCTTCCTGCCCATTTTTTACCTCCTGGGCCGAATGGTCCTCGCCTTCCTCCGGGACCACCGGCGCTACCGGGGCGCCATCCTGCTCGGCTGCATCGGAAGCACGCTGGGACTGTTGATTCACAGCCTCACGGACTTCAATCTGCACATTCCCGCCAACGCCCTTATCTTCGCCGTGATCCTGGGAATTGGATATAAAGCGGCGTGTATCGAACCCGAAAAAGAGGCGCAAAAGCGGGAAGCGGCTGTCGTCTGAAGCCGCCGGTCGCACCTTCGAATCACGAGAACAGCTTGAGGAGGATAATCTCTTCCGCAATGTCTTCGGGTTGGCGCCCCGCGGTGGCAATCCTGAATTCGGCCTGGCGGTAATAGGAAACGCGCTGCTCGTACAGCTTCGAGAAACTCTCACGGTCACGGAACAGCGGGCGGTTGTCCATCGTGGAGCAACGTTCCCAGAGTTCTTCGACGGGACAATCCAGCCAGATCGTTACGCCGCGGCTCTGCCGGATCAGGTCGAAATTGGTCTTCTGCGTAAAGGTTCCGCCACCCAGCGCTATAACGGCGGGTTCTTTCCGGGCAACCTCGACCAGTGCTGCGTGCTCGATCCGCCGGAAGAAGGGCTCTCCGGCCTGCTCAAAAATCTCGCGGATCGTGGCCCCTTGCCCGGCTTCAATAATCGTGTCCAGGTCAACAAACGGCCATCCCAGGTGCTGCGCCAGAAGGGTTCCTACGGACGATTTGCCGGCCCCCATGAATCCGACGAGGTAAATCAGCTTTTGCCGGTGATTATTCATGCCTCGCGGTTCAACTTCTCCGGGTGCAATTATAGGAGGGGCGCCCCCTTTTTCGCAACCCGCGTTCCTGAGTCCCGCTCCGTGGCCACCGGGCGAGGAACGGCCGGATGATCCGGACATGGAAATGGAAGAAGAGCCCGGCGCAATTCAGCCGGGTCATCCCCTGGAATCCAGCGCAAGCTGAGAAAGTCGGCCTGGCTATTGCTGCCGAATGTGGATGGTGCCGCTAAAAGAGGTGACTTCCAAAGTGGCTTGTCCGCTGCCCTGGGTTCCAAAAATACTGTTTCCAGGCGGAAGAAACGACCGTGAAGGGCCCCGGGGAACCAGCGGGAATTGGTTGTCCAGCTTTCCGCGAACGGTCTTGGCGTCCAGTTCAAAGGAAGCCCTCGAGGGGCAAACGACCGTGATGTTGCCGCTGTAATCGGAGAGAACGTAATCGCCGCCCGGCGCAAAGTCGCCTTCATACACGATGGCGCCCGAAGTCGTGGTTCCCCGCAGCCGGGAGCTGGCCGGGTTCACAAAGTGGAGGTCGCCGTTGATCGAATAGGCTTCCACGCGGCCCGAAGGCCGGATGACCTTGATAT
>Ga0307372_10014537_pt1 | contig 10057 bp, 7 predicted proteins | sample OX1MG_FD_202533 | JGI IMG/M metagenome (GOLD analysis project Ga0307372, IMG submission 202533) | Soil microbial communities from Risofladan, Vaasa, Finland - OX-1 | ecosystem: Environmental > Terrestrial > Soil > Coastal area > Acid sulfate soil | place: Finland: Risofladan, Vaasa | collected... | reverse complement strand
CAACACCGGCGACTTCACCGTCAAGCTCAAGGCCCACCGCAGCCGCACCGTGTGGGAGGTGATGGACGACCTTCGCCAGCGCATCAAATCCACCGAGCCCGAGCTCGACATCGAACTCTCCCAGATCCTTCAGGACAATATCAACGACCTTTCCAACTCTCCCGAGCCCATTCAGATCAAGCTCTATTCCGAGGATCCCGTGCTCCTCAGCAAGCTCGGGCCCGAGGTCGCCGACGCCATTACCAAAATCGACGGCGTCACCGACGTGGAAAACGGCATCGATAACACCATCAGCGGCTCCGCCACCAATTTTCAGGTCGATCCCGTGGTGGCAGCACGCCTCGGCTTCACGCCCCAGGAAGTTTCCGAGGACGCAACCGCCATCCTCGACGGCATCGAAACCACCAATCCCATGATCGCCAACGGCCGGCCCTACAACATCCGGGTGCGGCTCGCCGAGCAGCATCGCGCCTCGCTCGAGGCCATTCGCGATGCCGTGTTCAACAGCGCCTCCGGGCACACCGCCACCCTGGGCTCGCTGTCCGACATCGAGCAGCTTCCTCCGCAGAACGAGATCATGCGTGAGAACCTCCAGCGCATGATCACCGTCACCGGCTCACTCCAAGGGTCGAACCTCGGCGGCACCATGGCCAAGGTCAGCCAGGTCGTCGCCGGCCTGCATCTGCCTCCCTCGGTTCGCGTGGAGTACGGCGGCACCTACCAGGAGCAGCAAAAATCCTTCCACGACCTGCTCATCGTTCTCATGCTTGCCCTGGCGCTGGTCTTCGGCGTGCTCCTCACCGAGTTCCGCAACTTCCCCGCCCCCATCGCCATCCTCACTTCCTCCATACTGTCGATTGCCGGCGTAATCGTAGCCCTGCTCATCACCGGCATCACCTTCAACGTGGCCTCCTTCATGGGGCTCATCATGGTCATCGGCATCGTCGCCAAAAACGGCATCCTGCTGCTCGATGCCGACGAGCGTTTCCGTGCCGAAGGCGCATCCGCAGAAGATGCCATGCTCCATGCCGCGCAGCGCCGCCTGCGCCCCATCATGATGACCGCCATCGCCGCCATCTGCGGCATGCTGCCCCTGGCCTTCGCCCTCGGCTCCGGCTCGGAGATGCTCCAGCCGCTGGCCATCGCGGTCATCGGCGGCCTCACCATCTCCATGTTCCTCAGCCTCATCGTCACCCCGCTGGTCTACTACTGGCTCACCCGCAACCGCCACGAGCAGCCGGCATAGCCGGAAATAGGCGCTGGAACGCGGTGCGGGAATCGTGTCAGAGCGCGACTTTTAAGCTCGGTGAAAAGCTCGCTCGAAGGCGCTTTGCAACAGGGCACGACCGGGGAACCCGCTTGCGGGTCGCGTGCCGAAAGCCGCCAAAAAGTCTTCTGGCTTCAGCCCTGAGTAAGCGGCAGGTGGCCCGGGTCTCAGCAAGCATGTTCCACCCCAGGGAATGGAACCCCGGATCCCCGTCGTTGGGACCCGGGAATCAGGACGCCACCACCACCCCGCCTCGCTGTTATTTCCCTTCTCGAAAAGAGCAGAAACTCACCATCCGGTTAGTCGATATTGAGACTGGGCTGCTCCACCTCGCCGTGGATTCCGATAACAGTGACTTCAATTTCCACGAAGACGACCGGCTGGCCCTTACAAGTGGATGGAATTGTGATGGTGCCCGAGGTGGGGAATCCGGCCCCGGCGGAGGCAGTCGTCCGGCCGTCGATCTCGCATTGGAACGTCGACGAGTTCATGTTCAAAGGCAATATGGTGTATGTTTCGGCGCGAAGCATAGCACCGGCAATTGGAAAGGTCGTTGGCAGTGACCAGGTGACTGTTTGCGGCTGGCCCAGGGTGTAATCGCTCAGCGAAGCGCTGTTGGGAGAGAGGATCGAGATCGATTCGGTGGTGGCAGCATTGCTGGTCCACGTATAGTCGATCACGGGCCCCGACACTGGTGTCAAAGCGTAGGTGAATACCGTTCCGGGAGGGATAATCGTGCTTCCCAGGTCGAGCCAGCCGTCCTCAAACTGGCGAAGGTCCACGTCAAGAGTTGTGGTAGGCGTCGGTTGATAGGTAAAAACCTCCATATCGCCCTCCCGGATCGGCGTCGCGTTCCAGCCCGTAACTCCGGAGGCATCCGTGATCGTAACGCCGCTCAGGACACCGTCAGGCACCGCCAGGTTGTCGGAAATCGCAATGCCGCTTCCACCGCTTCCTCCGCATGTGGACATTGGGCATCCCTGATGGTTGCGGTTCGATACCTGGGAACCGATCATCGCAACCCGTTTGTCTCCGCCAATCAGCCAGGTGCCGCCAACGCTCTCAAACCAGAATTCGGCATTCTGTAACTGTGTGCCGGCACTCTGGCTGGAGTCCATGCTCAGGACCACATCGGCTGTACCCTTCACCAGATCGATACTGTTCACAGCATGTATCAGTGGGGCCGGCAAAGTCTGACCTCGCATCTCTGTCGCCAGCATTGCCGCATACTGTGTCTGGTTCAAGCTGTCGTGCAACAGGTCTGCGGCCAGGAATGGCGTGAGTTCCGCTGCCGTCAACTGACTGCCGTTAGTGTTGATCGCGTTGAACATTCCCGTCATGGTGTTGAGGATGCTGTTAAGGGCGGCCTGCTGCGCGGTCTGGCTGGGGACAACGGTGGTGCTGGTGCTCTCGCTTGAGCCATTAGAGTTAGTGGTCGTCGTGGCAACGGTCATGGTGCCGGCCGTAGTGTTGTAAGTGATCGTGGAAGACTGTGTGGTTGGGTTGGTCGTATTGGTCGCACTGTCGGTGACCGTCACCTTACCCGCGATCGGGTTCACGGTGCTTTCGTCCAGTACCAGATCGAGGCCGGACCCATTGGCAGTGAACGCGGTAGAAATAAGGTTGAACGTAGCGGTGTCGACTCCGGCGTTGGTAAGCCATAGTTGCAACATATCGGTTACTGCCCCGGTAAGTATCTGCACGTTGCCCACTGCGGGAGCGGCATGGGAGGCCGGCGTTGTAAAGGCGGTATCAATCGATACGGCTTGCGAGCTGAACCAGGATCGGATGGCGAGGTCGGTGAAGGGATTGGTGTTGATGGTAGTGACGGCGAGGGCATCCGCGCTCACGCTATAGAGGTTGCCGGAAGGAGCCTTGACCTGAATGAGGAAAGGCGGCGTGAATCCCGAGGTGTTGAGTTCGTAAGCTCCATCGGCGCCCGTGGTTGCAGTGCTCGAATGGCCCGCGGAGTCCTTGAGCGTCACGGCGACGCCGGCGATGGGCGAACCCGCGGCGGCAACGCCGTTAACCGATGTCGTCACAGTCAAGGCAGCCGGACCGCTGGTGACGCCTCCGGCCGAAGCCGTGATCTGCGCGGTGCCGGCGGCGACTCCGGTCGCGAGACCGCTGTTGTCGATCGTCGCCACGCTCGTGGCGCTGCTCGCCCAGGTAAAGGTCAATCCTGAGATGGTATTTCCGCTGCTGTCCTTGGCGGTCGCACTGAATTGCTCAGTTGCGCCCAGGGCAATCGAAGGCGCGGCCGGTAGCACCGCAATAGTGGCCACAACCGGCGGCGTAACCGTGAGAGCAGCCGGACTGCTGGTGACGCCTCCGGCCGAAGCCGTAATCTGCGCGGTGCCGGCGGCGACTCCGGTCGCGAGACCGCTGTTGTCGATCGTCGCCACGCTCGTCGCGCTGCTCGCCCAGGTAAAGGTCAATCCTGAGATGGTATTCCCGCTGCTGTCCTTGGCGGTCGCACTGAATTGCTGAGTTGCGCCCAGGGCAATTGACGGCGCGGCCGGTAGCACGGCGATAGTGGCCACAACTGGCGGGGTCACCGCGAGCGCGGCTGGTCCGCTGGTGATGCCTCCGGCCGAAGCCGTGATCTGCGCGGAGCCGGCTGCTACCCCGGTAGCCAGGCCGACGCTGTTGATCGTCGCCACGCCCGTCGCGCTGCTCGCCCAGGTGAAGGCGATCCCTGACATCGTGTTTCCGTTGGTGTCAATGGCATTCGCCACGAACTGGTCCGTCGCGTTCACCACGATAGACGGCGACGCCGCCGTCACCCTGATGCTCGCCATCGTGGGAGGTGTCGATTTCGAAGAGGAGCCTCCGCCGCAACCCCATAAAATAGCGCAGATCGCGATGCACAAACCCAAAGAAAAAACCCCACGAGTGCTGCACCCGTGGACAAACCCGCGAGCGGGACCAAGTCGATTCATTATCGCCACCTGAGAACCCAGAATTTACAGTTTGATGATCGCAAGCATCTTAGGCAGGACCGTTCAGCTTCCGATGTGATGCACAGTACACTCATTTCCTGGCCACTGGCCCGGGTCTCAGGAAACAAGTTCCACCGCAGAGAATGGGTGCCCCGGGTTCCCGTTGTTGGAGCCTCGAATCAGGATGCCCGCACCACCCCGCCTCGGCCGTCATCCCGAGTCGAAGCCGAAGGATCTGCGGTTGTCTCGTCCGCATTCCGCGATCCTACAAACGCTCAATCTCCACACCGGCGATAATGAGATGGCAACGCCGATGAATTGTGGCGAGAAAAGCCCGCGGGCAGTTGTGTCCAGCGCCTCCGTTTGCTAGGTTGGCCTAGATGCCGATGTCGCAGCCGCCGCCTGTGCCCGAACCACTCAGCACGACCATTGAGACTCTCTACCGCTCGGAATCGGGCCGCGTCCTGGCGACGCTCGTGCGTCTCCTCGGAGACCTGGACCTGGCCGAAGAGTCGATGCACGAGGCGTTCGCTGCCGCTCTGGAGTCCTGGGCTCAGACCGGCATTCCGGCGAAGCCTCGCCCCTGGCTGATTTCAACGGCCCGCTTCAAGGCTATAGACGCCATGCGCCGGCGCGCGCGCTTCGACGGGGCACAGCGAGATCTGATTGCCCATCTGGAGGCGCGCGCGAACAACGCTCATCACCAGGATGAGGAAATCGAAGACGATCGCCTCCGTCTGATTTTCACCTGCTGCCATCCCGCTCTGGCGCCGGAAGGACAGGTCGCGCTGACACTGCGGGAGGTCTGCGGCCTGACCACGGAAGAGATTGCCCGCGCATTTCTGGTCACGCCGGCAACCCTCGCCCAGCGCATTGTGCGCGCCAAGACAAAGATCCGGGAGACACCGATTCCCTACGAAGTGCCGTCGCCGCAGGAGCTGCCGCAGCGGCTGGACGCGGTGCTTCAGGTCATCTATCTCGTCTTTAACGAGGGTTACTCGGCCGCGGCGGGCGCGGAGGTCACGCGGGCCGACCTGACCGGCGAGGCCATTCGATTGGGCCGATTGCTGACCGAACTTCAGCCAAATCGGGAGCCAAATCCGGAGCCAGTCCCCGAGGTCATCGGGCTGCTGGCGCTGATGTTGCTCCAGGAATCCCGCCGCGCGGCGAGAACCTCGCCGACAGGCGAGCTGATTCTGTTGGAGAATCAAGATCGCTCGCTGTGGAACCGCGAACAGATCGCCGAGGGCGTGGCCTTGGTAGAGAAAGCCCTGAACTCCCGCCGCTTCGGCCCTTACACCCTCCAGGCAGCGATTGCAGCCGTTCACGCGGAGGCGGAATCGGTGGCTGCCACCGACTGGCCCCAGATCGTCGCGCTCTACAACCAGTTGGCACAGATTCAGCCTTCGCCGGTGGTACAGCTCAATCGTGCCGTGGCCATTGCCATGCGAGATGGTCCGGAGGTTGGCCTCAAGCATATCGACGCGATCCTGGAACAAGGCGAATTGGCGAATTACTACCTGGCGCATTCCGCCCGTGCCGATATGTACCGCAGGCTCGGCAGGACCGCTGAGGCTCGGGCCTCTTATGAGAAAGCTCTGGCGCTGACCCAACAGGAACCGGAGCGGCAATTTTTGTTGGAGCGAATTCGGCAGTTGAAATAGAAAAGCCCGGCGGCGCATCGCTAGGGGAAGCGGGCAACGTCCCGTCTGTCCCCACACTCCCCCACATCCCACGGAAGAGATAGACTTTCCGGCGGTTTCCGAATTAAGGGGCCGCTTGGTTTGTGAGTGTCTCGGTTACGGTCAGCGACGGTCCAGTGGTCACGAATCGGCCACGGAGATATATGCTAGTTCGCAGAAACTCCAGGCGAAAATGAGGCCGTTATGGTGATGACGCTGCAAGCCAAACCCAAGCGAGCGAACCTGTCCATATCCACAGAGGGGCATAAAACCCTCTGTGAGCTACGTATCAACTGCTCGCCTGGCCTTCTGACCCGAGGCGTATGGGAGATTGGCGACCGGCACGTTTTCGCAAACAGAGCGAACCGCCCGCTGTTCAGTAAACGCAAATCATGTGATCTTGTGGTCAACGTTTACCGCCAGAGAGATGTAGCCCCTGAGGACATCGGCAAATTGGGGCAATCCGATTCCAGAATTGGCGCGTTGGTATTTGTTCCGGCGCTTAAGGGGGATCTGATGTGGCGTTTGTATCCCGCGGCATTAAAGGCGAACGTTCACGTCGGCGACGAATTCTTCGACAGGCTCGTAGGGGCATTGCAATCCGGCAAGAAAGCGAAGTGGCTCGAACTAGGAATTGAAAAGCAAGGTGCACTCGAATACGGATGGGAACCCGACGGCTCCCGAATAGTTTGGAAGCTCGAAAGCACAACCGAACCATCCTGGGTGGATGTGGAAAGCATAGAAATCGGGATAGAAACTTTCTGATTTCCAAGGCGGCAGCCGCTCCCCTACATCCTTCGAAATAGGCGCGGGCGGCGGGTGACCCACCCGCCGAATTGGCGAATTACTACCTGGCGCATTCAGAGCGTGCGGATATGTGCCGCAGACTGGGTAGGACCGCTCACTGAAACCGGGAACACCCGCCATTAGTCGCATACTATCGTAGTGGCGACGTAGTGAGGATTATGGCCGCAGGTGTAGATCGTACGCCTTTTCTCCGGCTGATTCTCTTTGTGAATCTCTAGAAGCCCGTTCGAAATCCGCGTGCCCCGTTTCGCATACGCGCCGATAACTTCACGCGGGGACAAATCCCTCGCAACGAGTGCCCGTAGGAGCTCTTTCATACAGTTCTCTGTCATCTGTCCAATGGGCACGTTCTGATCGAATATCTCGGTCGTGCTGTCGTAGCCCCGGATTCGCCAGCACCGTTTCAGTTCTCTCTGATTATTCATGGGGAAATTATATTGCCGGCGGGTGGCCCGCTCACCTATCCGACCGCCCGCATGAACTTCGCAACCAGGGAAGTCTGTGCCCCATTCATCGCGGCCTTTTCGCGATGAGCAGGGCACCAGCCGGGCCGGCCCTTACTAGAGTTTGTACGGAATCCGTATGTCTCGTTCCCTGGAGGGGAAGTCCTTGGAATTCCGCGTCACGAGAAGCAGGTCATTGAGTTGTGCCGTGGCCAGAATGATGGTGTCCGGCAACTTGAGCTTGGGGGTTCGATGTCTGCGGATTTCAGACGAACGCTCGGCAACTTCCATAGTGAGAGGCCAAACTAGGAAGGTAGCAAGGAAATCCCGCCGTACCTGCTCGTCGTCCAGGGTAGCGCCCGCCATCACTTCCATCCAGGTGACGATACTGATAGCAGGCATAGCGTAGCGTTCAACTTCGGCCCGTGCGGAAGCTATGCCTGCCAGGTAGTCGATCAGGATATTTGTATCGAGGAGAGCTTTCCTTACTCCCATTCTTGCCGAATCCTTTCCTGATACTCCATCCCGTCTACAGAACGTCCGGCCAGGAGCCCGAAGGCCGCTTCCCGAGCTTTCTCGATTTGTGTTTTGCGGTGTGCGGTAAGGCTCTGCGCAATGGCGCGTCGTATGAACTCGGCCCGTGAGATGGATTGAGCCTTGATAACTGAATTGATGATGGCCAGATCGTCATCGGGAATGTCAACGAGAATACGCATATAAACTCTTTTCCTCCCGGCACATGATATACATGAAGTATATCATTTGTTTTTTATTCGCCAGCTGAAATAAAAACAATATCGCTGTCGATTTTCCACCTCCCCAACGACTATAAGGCAAAGAACGATGCGCCCCGGCTCCTCCAGTGAACAGGAAACGGGCCATCGGAAACAAACCATCGCTCAACCCAAAGGAGATTTTCGCAATGCGATTCATGGTCATCGTCAAATCCACCCCGGAGGCAGAGAAAGAAGGCGCCCTCCCCGATCCCGAGCTCATGCTCGAGATGGGCAAGTACAACGAAGAGCTCTCGAAGGCCGGCGTCCTGCTCGCCCTCGACGGTCTCCATCCCAGCTCCAAAGGCGCACGCGTCAAATTCTCCGGCACGTCCCGTACCGTCATCGACGGCCCCTTCACCGAGGCCAAGGAACTCATCGCCGGCTTCTCGATCTTGCAGGTCAAGTCCCTCGAAGAGGCCATCGAGTGGGTCAAGCGCGCACCCAACTGCAACCCCGCCGGCGACTCCGAAGTCGAAATCCGCCAGGTCTTTGAGATGGAAGACCTCGCACCCGTCCTGACCGAAGAGCAGATCCGGCACAAGGTAGAGAAACGGGCTGAACTGCCGAATCAGACCGCCAACAAATAGCCTCCCTTGCATCCATGGATCGACAGTTGGCGTGACCGGTAGCGCACAACGCTCTGCTGCCGGCTCCGCCACTCCGCTAAGAGGAGAAGAACCATGAAATATGTCTGCCTCGGCTATCTCGAGCCGGGCAAGTTCGAAAACATGTCCGAAAGCGAGCGCAACATCGTGCTGGACGAGTGCTTCAGCTACAACGACGAACTGCGGAAGAACGGTCACCTGCTCGCGGAGGAGCCGCTTCAGCCCGCCAGCACGGCAGTGACCCTGGATTGGAAGAACGGAAAGGTTGCAGTCACCGACGGCCCGTACACGGAAACAAAGGAGCAGTTGGGCGGAATTCAGGTGCTGGAAGCGCGCGATTTGAACCATGCAATTCAGCTCATGTCCCAAAGTCCGGGCCTGAGGCTGGGGTGCGGAACCATCGAGATCCGGGCAGCAGCCGACATCAGCGAACTGGTGAAGGCAAGCGAGCAGCGGCGGAGAAAGGTCGCAGCACCCTGAACATGGTTCTGGATTGTCACGGACGGAATTGACAAAACTGCGGCACGCGCAAAGAAAACCGCGGCCAACGCTGCAGCCATTTTCTTGAGCGCGAGCTTTCAACTTTTGCCAAGCATGCTACTCCACCGCTATCGGCAACTGCACCGTCACCCTCGCGCCGCCGTCCGCGCAATTCTCAATCGCAATCGAGCCGCCGGCGCGCTCCGCAATGCCCTTCGCGATGGCCAGCCCCAGCCCCGAGCCGCCGGTCGCCCGCGCTCGCGAGGGATCGCCGCGATAAAACCGCTCGAACACGTGCGGCAGCACGTCCGCCGACACGCCTTCGCCGTGATCGCGCACCGTGAGCCAGGCGCTGCCGTCATGCTCTTCAACTTGGATTTCAATCGGCGAACCTTCGGGACCGTGCTGCAACGCGTTCAGCAGGAGATTGGAGACAACGATGAAGCAATCCTCCGGCGCGACGTTGACGCGGACCGCCGGACCCTCCGCAAAATGCAGATCAATCCCGCGCAGCTCCGCGACCGATCGCAGATGGTCCCGGACCTGGTCCGCGCACGCAGCCAGGTCGCACGCCCCGGCCGCGGCGGCGGCATCGGCGCTCTCCACCCGAGCCAGCGTGAGCATCTGCCCCACCAGGCCTTCCAGCCGCTCCGCATCGGCAACGCAGCGCTCCACCCCTTCCTGGTACTCCGCAACCGTACGCGGCCGCAGCGCCAGCAGTTGCAGCGACGACTTGATCACCGCCACCGCTGTCTTGAGCTCGTGGGCGGCATCGGAGACAAACACCCGCTGCTGCAGGAAAGCCCTCTTGAGCCGCTCCAGCACGCTCTCCATTGCCGAGGTGAGCGGCGCAAGCTCCGGAGTGGAGCGCGCCCTGGCCGGCGGCGAAAACTCCCACGAATTTGCCGAAACCTGTGCGGCCAGCCCCGCCAGCTCGCGCATGGGCGCCAGGCCGCGGTGAAGCAGCCAAGCAATCAGCGGTCCGGTTACCAGCAGAAGCAGCAGGCTGCCGGCGGCGTAAAACTGCACCGCGCCGCGAATGGCGTGCCAGACCG
>Ga0307372_10014536_pt1 | contig 10058 bp, 8 predicted proteins | sample OX1MG_FD_202533 | JGI IMG/M metagenome (GOLD analysis project Ga0307372, IMG submission 202533) | Soil microbial communities from Risofladan, Vaasa, Finland - OX-1 | ecosystem: Environmental > Terrestrial > Soil > Coastal area > Acid sulfate soil | place: Finland: Risofladan, Vaasa | collected... | reverse complement strand
CTCGCTATCGGCTCGACGATTCCGCGACTCATTCCCGTGCCAGGCGCGGCCCTCGACGGCGTCTATCCCGCCATGACGTACCTCGAAGCCTCGAATCGGGCCGTCAACGCGGGAGCGACACCCGTGATAAGTGCGAAGGGGCTACACGTCGTAATCCTCGGGGGAGGCGACACTGGTGCCGACTGCCTCGGCACGGTGCACCGTCAGGGCGCCGCCTCGGTCACGCAGATCGAGATCATGGATCGACCGCCCGACGAGCGACCCGCGGACCAACCCTGGCCCACCATGGCGCGGATCTTCAAGACGACGTCGGCCCACGACGAAGGGGGCGAACGCCGCTTCTCCACAGAGACGCTCGAGTTCCGCGGTGAGTCTTGCGTGTCGTCGCTCGTCGTGCAAGACCACGTGACGAACGAGGACGTGATCATCCCAGCCGAGCTGGTCTTGATAGCGGCGGGCTTCGTCGGACCCGAACTCGACGATCTAGGCCTGAACGCTGAGCGCTTTCTCAGCCCACGTCAGACCCTGTCGGTCGACGGCAGTTGGCGAATCACCAGCGCCGAGGGCGCGAGTCCCGTGTTTGCGTGTGGCGACGCCGTCCGCGGTCAGAGTTTGATCGTCTGGGCCATCGCCGAAGGACGAAGCGCCGCCTCCTCAATCGACGCGCACCTCATGGGTCACGTCAGCGCGCTGCCCGCGCCCGTTGCGCCCTACAGCCTCTCCTGGTGAGCATGGAGCGAGTCGTCGTTTTGTAGCATCGAGCCAACGGTAGTTCGAGGGGGGTCATGAAGAGCACGATGCAAGAAGCGCCGCTGTTGATCAGTGGCATCCTTCGACACGGCGAGTACGTCTACGCGGACAAGAAGATCTTCACCGTGACGCCCGAGGGGGTCGACGAGGCGACGTTCTTGCAAGTCGCGAAGCGGTCGGAGCAGCTCGCGGCGGCTCTCGTGAGGCTGGGCGTCAAGCGCGGGGACCGCGTGGCGACCTTCATGTGGAACAACCAGGCGCACGTGGAGGCCTACCTCGCGATCCCGTCCATGGGCGCGGTGTTGCATACCTTGAACATCCGACTCTTCCCGGATCAACTCGCGTACATCATCAACCACGCGGAAGACGAGATCATCATCGTGGACGCGTCGCTGGCGGGCGTCTTGGCGCGCGTGCGTGACCAGGTTCCCGTGGTCAAGACCATTATCGTCAATGGTCCCGAGGCGACCGGTGTGCTCGGCGAGACGCTGGACTACGACACGCTCGTCGTCGCAGAGCGCCCGGGGTTCGAGTGGCCAGAGCTCGACGAACGTGACGCCGCGATCATGTGTTACACCTCGGGTACCACCGGTAACCCCAAAGGCGTCGTCTACTCTCACCGGTCGACGTGGCTCCACTCGATGGCCTCGATGACCGCCAACTCCGTCGGACTCTGCGAGAAGGACCGGAGCCTCTTGATCGTGCCCATGTTCCACGTCAACGCGTGGGGCTCGGTCTACACGTCGTTCTTCGCGGGCGTCGAACTCATCATGCCCCAGATGTTCCTCCAGGGCGCGCCGATCATCAAGATGATCCGTGAACTGAGGCCCACGATCTCTCTCGGGGTGCCGACGATCTGGAACGACGTGTTGCGCGTCGCCGAGTCGACGCCGGAGACCGACCTCTCCAGCCTGCGCGCCATTCTGGCCGGTGGCGCGGCGGTGCCGCGCTCAATGATCGAGGCCTTTCGCGACCTCTACGGGCTCAACGTCCTCCAAGGCTGGGGCATGACCGAGTCCAGTCCCTTGGCCGCGGTGTCGATTCCTCCCGCGGGTACGCCGCCCGAACTCGAGATCGACTACCGCGTGAAGGCGGGGCGCGTCGTGGCGGGCGTGGAGGTGCGTCTCACGGACGACGACGGCACCGTGCTCCCTCGTGACGGCAAGACCGTCGGTGAGTTCGAGATCCGCGGCCCGTGGATCACCGGTTCCTACTTCGGCGTCGACGACCCGGATAAGTTCCGCGACGGGTGGCTGCGCACGGGCGACATCGGGACTCTCGACGAAGAGGGTTTCATGGTGGTGAGTGACCGGACGAAGGACGTCATCAAATCCGGCGGTGAGTGGATCAGTTCGGTCGATCTCGAAGTGACGGTCATGGCCCACCCAGCCGTCTTCGAAGCGGCGGTGATCGCGGTCCCCGACGACAAGTGGCAAGAGCGACCGCTCTGTTGCGTGGTGTTGAAACCTGACGCCAGCGCGAGCGCAGAAGATCTCAAGGCCTTTCTGGCCGAGCGGGTGGCGAAGTGGTGGTTGCCGGAGCGGTGGACCTTCATCGAGAGCGTGCCCAAGACCAGTGTCGGCAAGTTCGACAAGAAGGTCCTGCGCGCCCAGTACGCCGAGGGCGTCCTCGACGTCGTGACCGTCGACTAGTGGAGTCACTGGATGAGTTGGCGAACGAGGTCGCCGCGCTCGAACGGCGCGTCGCCGACGCCATCTTCGACACCGTTCGAGCCCAGTTGCGCAGCGACGAGGCCGAGGGAGCGAAAGAACTCGAACGCCAACTCTCAAGGGTGCGACGAAGTCTGCAGAAGGCCGAGCACCTCCTTCGCCACAGTGAGACCGACTAGGTAGACCAGTCGTTCACTTCGTTGATCACGAGGCGAAGGTTGGAGTAGTTGCGTCCGTCGAACTCGAAGGAAAGCGTCGTGCCGTTTTCGATCCGGTAGCCCCCGCCTTCGTTGAACATCGGCACCTCCGCACGTAGGTCGTCGAGTTGCTGCGGCGTCGGCTCGTGGCGAAGAGACATCAGTCCGCGCGACCCGTCAATGGCGAAGTCTCGATAGTTCGAGTAGAAGTGTTCGATCTCGTCCACCGTCTCGTCGATGGACGTTGCGAGACGAACGAGGTACATGTCGTCGGTGGCGACGTAGTGGTTCCTCACGATGCCCTCGTCGATGAAGGTCATCCACTGCTTCCAGAACATGCCGTCGGGCGTGTCGAGCAGGATGACGGGTGCCGGCGTGGTCTTGCCGGTGTCGAGCAGCGTCAAGACCTCGAAAAGCTCGTCCATCGTGCCGAGGCCCCCCGGCAGAACGACGAACGCGTTTGAAGGGCGCGTGAGCGCGACCTTGCGCGTGAAGAAGTACTTCATCGTGACGAGATTGTCCACCGTGTCGATATAGGCATTGGCGTTCTGTTCGAAAGGCAGCTGGATGTTGACGCCGAGCGTGTTGGCCATACCGGCACCTCTCGCCGAGGCCTCCATGATCCCCGGTCCAGCCCCTGAGATGATGATCCACTCCCGCTCAGCCATCGCCCGGGCGAGTTCACGGGTCATCTCGTAGAGCGGACTGTCGATCTTGGTCCTGGCCGAGCCGAAGATCGTCATCTTGGAGCGGTCGCTCCACCGTTCGAAGAGGTTGAACGCCTCGAGAAGTTCGTTCACCGCGCGTACCGCGACCCGCAAGTTCTTGGTGTCGGCTTCGGACTCGGCCACCGCGACGACGCGCGCGAGCAGGTCGTGCAGCAGCGCTCGCCGGTCATCCGAGAGGGCGGTGTCCTCGGCGATGTCGTCGAGAAGGGTTTCGATGAGTGGGGCCACGGCTACAGCGTCTGGTAGAGAGTGCTTCGCTGGTGGAGCGGTCGATTGAGCGGCTCGACGAGGTGTTCCAGCGACGTGACGTCCATCTCCTGGCCGTGGGTGGCGCCCGCGGCACGAGAGATGTTCTCGTCCATCAGGGTGCCGCCGAGGTCGTTGGCGCCCGCCTGAAGGATCCGTCTCGAGCCCTCGACGCCCATCTTCACCCAGCTCACTTGGATGTTGTCGATCAGCGTCGCGTAGTGCAGACGCGCCACCGCGTGCATCAACACGGCCTCGCGAAAGGTCGGTCCCTTGCGCGAGCGACCCTTCAAGAAGAGCGGTGTCGCCATGTGCACGAAGGGGAGGGGGACGAACTCGGTGAATCCTCCGGTCTGCTTTTGTAGTTCGCGCGTGCGAAGGAGATGGGTAGCCCAGCTCTCCGGCCCTTCGACCGCGCCGAACATGATGGTGATGTTCGAGCGAAGTCCGACCTCGTGCGCGGTGCGATGCACCTCCAGCCACTGATCCGAGTTGATCTTGTCGGGACAGAGGACGGCGCGAATCCGGTCATCCAGGATCTCCGCCGCCGTGCCCGGAAGGGTCTTCAGTCCCGCCTCCTTCAGACGCGTGAGGTACGTCGCGAGGTCCTGGTCGGAACGTCGAGCGCCCTCGAAGACCTCGAGCGCGCTGAACGCGTGGATGTGTATCGAAGGGGATCCGGCCCGCACCGCGGCGACCACGTGGATGTAGTAGTCGCCGTCGAAGTTCGGATGGATGCCGCCCTGAAGGCAGACCTCCGTCGCCCCTCGCTGCTCGGCTTCGCGTACTCGCTCGCTGATCTCTTCGAGCGTCAAGAGGTAGGGGTCGCCGCGCAGATTGAGTGACAGTGGTCCTTTGGAGAACGCACAGAACCGACACTTGAACGTGCAGACGTTGGTGTAGTTGATATTGCGATTGATGACGAAGCTCACCGCGTCGCCCACGAGGTCCTGGCGGACGCCGTCGGCGAGATCGACGACGGCGTTATAGTCGCCCTCGCGCGCGTTGAAGAGCGCTACGAGTTCGCGTTCATCGAACTCGTACCCCGGTGTGTAGCGTGCGAGCAGATCCTTGACGTCACTCGTCATCGTCGCCGACTGCGGCGCCGAGGGCGGCGTGTGGTCGGTGCCCGAGTACCACGCGTCGTTACGGGCGAGTGAGTGCGCGTCGGCTTGAGCGAGCACGAACGGGCGAACCTTCTCGTCGAGGAAGTCCGTACGCTCACCCACGTACTCGGGGTACACCGTAAGTCGCGGTGTCAGATGGAATCCGCGCTGACCGCATTCAACGCTGAGCGCGGAGACGGCGGGCCACGCGCGCTCCGGGTTGACGTGGTCGGCCGTGACGGGCGAGATGCCGCCAAAGTCGTCGATGCCGAAGTCGAGGAGACGTGCCGGATCGTCACTCAGATTTGGCGGTGCCTGCAGGTGTACGTCGCCGGGCAGCAACAGACGCGCCGCGGCAATGGTCCAGTGAAACTCTTCCTCGCTCGCGGGCGGGTGCGAGGCCATGGCCGTGCGTGCTTTGGGCAAGAAGTTCTGGACGATGACTTCTTGCACGTGGCCGAACTCCTCGTGCGAACGCGCGATGGCATCGAGGGTGTCGAGTCGGTCTTGACGACTCTCACCAATGCCGACCAGCAGGCCCGTGGTGAAGGGAATCTTCAGTTCGCCAGCGAAGCGAAGCGTGTCGAGGCGGCGTTGCGCCACTTTGTCGGGCGCCAACCGGTGCGCGGGTACGTCGGCCAACGTCTCGAGCATCATGCCCTGGGAGGCGCTCACGCCTCGGAGTTGGGCTAGTTCGTGCGCGTAGAGCGCGCCGGCGTTCGCGTGGGGCAAGAGGCCCGTTCCTTCGAGCACCATCTGCGCGGCCGTGGCCACGTAGTCGACGGTCGAGTGGTACCCGCGCGCGGCGAGCCATCTCGCCGCCTCGTCGTAGCGAAGCTCCGGTCGTTCCCCGAGCGTGAAGAGCGCTTCGGTGCAGCCGGCGTCTCGACCCGCTTGCGCGATGGCCATAACTTCATCGAGACTCAGGTACGGCGACGCGACGTGCGCCGGTGCCTGGGCGAACGTGCAGTAGCCACACCGGTCCCGACAGAGTTTCGTCAGGGGAATGAAGACCTTCGGGGAGTACGTGACGACGTAGCCGTGCGCACGACGTGCCCTTTGACGCGCCTCGTCAGCGAGTGAGGCCGCCGACGCGTTCAGTAGATCGTTCAGGGTCTCGGAGCCTCGTAGCGTCGTCATGGATGCATCCTATGACGCGCTCTTAAGATGTAGACGCACGTCTCGTCAACTCGATCAGAGGAATTCGAGAAGGTGCGCGACGCTACTTCGTCGTGCGCATCTTGGAGGACACCGTCGCCAACAGGTCGTCGTAGGACTTGGCAAAGGACGCCACGCCCTCGTCTTCCAGTTGCTCGGTCACACGGTCGAGATCGACGTCGGGTGGGAGTGTCTCCAATTCTGCGGCTGCGGCGTGTGTCGACTCCTTGGTGAGGAGATACGAGGACGCGAAGTCGGGGTGATCGAGCGCGTCGGCCAACGTGGCGTCAGGCATCGTGTTCACCGTTTCGTCACCCACGAGGCGATTGACGTACAAGAGATCGTCGTACGAGGGGTCCTTCGTGGACGTCGACGCCCAGAGAGGACGTTGTACTTGCGCACCGTCCGCGAGCAGCGACTTCACGGTGTCCCCGTTCGCCCTCGTTCGGTAGAGGACGTACGCGGCCGCGGCCTGCGCGTTCGCGGTCGCGCCGCGCCGGGGGTCGCCCTCGGGGAGCAGTGCGTCGACGGCGACGTCGACGCGTGAGACGAAGAACGACGCCACGCTGGCAACGGCACCGACGTCGTGACCGGCGTCGTGGGCGTCGCGAATGCCAGCGGCCCACGCGTCGATGACCTCGCCGTAGCGCGCCAGCGAGAAGATCAGGGTGACGTTCACGTTGATGCCCGCGCCCAGCGTCGCTCGGATGGCCGGGAGGCCTTCCTTGGTCGCGGGAATCTTGATCATCACGTTCGGTCGGTCCACCTTCGCGTGCAGCCGCTTCGCCGCCACGATGGTTCCCTCGGTGTCACGGGCTAAACGGGGAGACACTTCGAGCGAGACGAAGCCGTCAAGGTAGCGACGTCGACCCGTGGCGAACTCCGAACGTGACGACTCATGGACCTGCGCAAGAACGTCACAGGCGTCTCGGACGTCGTGGACCGCCAAGGTCTCGAAGAGGTCTTCAGCGTTGGCGTCGCTCGCGTTCGTGATGAGTTCGTCGTACGCCGTTGACGTCGCCAGGGCTTTCGCGAAAATCGACGGGTTGGACGTGACGCCGCGAACTCCGTTGGCCACGAACGTCGCCAGCGTGCCGTCGACCAACCAGTCCCGGCGAATGTTGTCGATCCAGGGGCTCTGGCCGTAGTCGGTGTACAGGTCGTTCAGACTGGTCATGCTCTCTCACTTAGAACGCGCTCGACGTGAGTGACCACCGTCGCCGGGACAATGTTGAAATGTTCGAAGACCACGTCGCCGGGAGCCGACATGCCAAAGGCGTCGATGCCGATCGATTCGTCGACGTAGTTGGCCCATCCCAACGTCGCGCCGGCTTCGAGCGACACCGAGGGAATCGAGCGTCGAAGCACGTCGGTGCGGTAGGCGAGGGGCTGAGCGTCGAAGCAGCGCCAGCACGGCAGTGCCACGACGCGCGTCGCGACACCCTTTCGCGCGAGTTCGTCGGCGGCGCTCAAGCAGAGTGAGACCTCCGATCCGGTACTCACGAGCGTGAAGACCGCGTCGTCGTTCTCTCGAACGACGTAGCCGCCGAGACGCGCGCCCTGGCGGCTGGCGGCCGTTTCCTGCTCACCGAAGACCTGAACGTCTTGACGCGTCAGTACGAGTGCGGTCGGCAGGGGGACCCGGCTCGTGAGAAACTCTTCGACCAGATCGAGGGTCTCGTTGGCGTCGCTGGGTCGAACGACGTGCAGATTGGGCATGGCTCGAAGCGCCATGAGGTGCTCGACGGGCTCGTGGGTGGGACCGTCTTGACCCACGCCCACCGAGTCGTGCGTGTACACCATCAGTGCGCCGGCGCGGCTGAGCGCCGCGAGTCGCACCGCGGGTCGTGCGTAGTCGCTGAAGACGAAGAACGTCGAGCCGGCCGGACGAAGACCACCATGATGGGCCTGTCCGACGAGGATCGCGGTCATCGAGAGTTCGCGGATCCCGTAGTGAATCTGTCGACCACCGGGTGCCGAAACGCTCTGGGCTGTGGCGCCGGGAAGGACGACGCCCGTGTTGTCCGTGAGGTCCGCCGATCCGGCCGTGAGACCGGACGTCTGCGGCGCGAAGACGTCCATCGCGCGCTGCAAGGCCTTGCGTGTGGCGACCATCGAACCGGCCGCAAAGGCGTCGGGCCTCGTCGTGACGACAGCGGCGCCGTGGGTGTCCAGCTGTTCGAGGAGTTGGACTCCCTTCGCGCCCGCGGCCGCCACTCGCGCTTCCCAGGCGACGCGGTCGTCGCGACGGCCACCGATCGACGCTTCGAGCTGTCGCGAGTTCTCCGGATCGAAGACGAACGACTCGTCGGGTACGCCAATGATCTTCTTCACCGCTGAGATGGCGTCAGCGCTAAAGGGCGAGCCGTGCGCTTCCTTCGTGTCCATCATCGTCGGTGAGGGAAAGCCAATGTGCGAGCGCACAATGATGATCGAAGGGCGACCCGTCTCGGCGATCGCCGATCGCGTGGCCTCTTCGAGAACGTCGAGGTCGTTGGCGTGTTCACCCACGACCACCACGTGCCAGCCGTACGCCGCGAACCGTTCGGCCGCGTTATCGTGCAGTGCGAGTTCGGTGGGTCCGTCGATCGTGATGTGGTTGTCGTCGTAGAAGACCGTCAGCCGATCAAGACCGAGGGAGCCGGCGAGCGACGCCGCTTCGTGGCTGATGCCCTCCTCGAGGCACCCATCTCCCGCGATGACCCACGTCCGGTGGCTGACGAGGTCCTCGCCGTAGTCGGTTCGCAGGATGCGCTCGGCGAGCGCCATACCAACGCCGTTGGCGATGCCCTGACCGAGAGGACCGGTCGTGACCTCGACCGTCGGGGTGTCACCGCGCTCGGGATGTCCCGGCGTCTTCGAATGCGCCTCACGAAACTGCTTGAGATCGTCCACGCTCAAGTCGTAGCCAAACTCGTGCGCGAGGGCGTACTGCAAGATGCACGCGTGACCACAGCTCATGATGAACCGGTCGCGGTCGTGCCACGTCGGGTTGGTGGGGTCGTGGCGCATGACCCGGCCCCAGAGCATCACGCCCAGTGGTGCCAGTGCCATCGCCGTGCCGCTGTGGCCGGACTTGGCCTTCGCTGGCGCGTCCATGGCCACGGCCACGATCTCGCGGATCACGCGTCCTTCCAACTCGCTGGCCCCAGGGTAGAGATCGTCAGTCATGACTAGAACAGTACCGAATCACCCCTCGTCATCGAGCAGGCTCGCGAGTAGCCTCGCGACGTGGCGCTACAGATTCCTCCCAACTGCGACTTGACGCTCGGCATCACGTGCGTCGACAAGTCCGTGCCGGGACGAACGGTGTGGCGTGCGCGGGTCGACGAGCGTTTCTTGAATCCCGCCGGTCGAGTGCAAGGGGGGTTCCTCGCGGCCCTGCTCGACTCGGCCATGGGCGCCTCGGCCGTGACCGTAGTGGGCGACCGGCGAGTGACCGTTGCCAACACTGAGATGAAGATCACGTTCCTTCGATCCGCCAAGGCCGGGGACGTGCTCACGTGCGTGGCGACGGTGCTAAAGCCCGGCAACGTCATCTCCTTCCTCGAAGCGACCATCGTCGACGACGCCGATCGGCTGATCGCCACGGCTAGTTCGACGTACTTGATAAAGGAGCGCACTGAGTAGGATTGGGTCGTGAAGAACTCGACGTGGGGCCGGTTCCTGAGGGGAGCGTCGCTGCAACGCGATTTCGACGAACTGCGTGACCTGGCGGTCCGCTACGTCAAAGAAGAGACCATCAAACCCCTCAAGGATCTCGGCCGTTTCATGCTGTGGGGCGTCGTGGGCAGTGTCTTCGTCGGCTTTGGCGCCGTCTTGTTACTCCTCGGATCCCTTCGCTACCTCCAGTGGCAGTTTCCAGTCCTCGATGGATCGCTCTCATGGCTTCCCTACGTGATCGTTGCGGTGATGGCCCTCGTCATCATGGTCTTGACGGCGTGGCGCGTCGTCAGCGGGACGGCGAAGCGTCGCTTGAAGGTCTCTAAGTGAGTGAGCACGCGAGGACACGGCGTGAGCTTGAGGCGTCGCTGCGCTCCTTCCTACCCGACCAAGTACAGATGGGCAGTTCGATGACGTCGTCGAAGCCGACGGTGGCGGCCGTTGGACTGGGCGGCGTGGTGACCGGCTATCTCTGGGGCCGGCTCCACGGTCGTCGCGCGCGTAAGAAGGCCTAGGTGCTGCGCCGACTCTTTCGCGTCG
>Ga0307372_10014535_pt1 | contig 10059 bp, 8 predicted proteins | sample OX1MG_FD_202533 | JGI IMG/M metagenome (GOLD analysis project Ga0307372, IMG submission 202533) | Soil microbial communities from Risofladan, Vaasa, Finland - OX-1 | ecosystem: Environmental > Terrestrial > Soil > Coastal area > Acid sulfate soil | place: Finland: Risofladan, Vaasa | collected... | reverse complement strand
CGTTCCACGGATGGCAGGGTGCGCGCCACCGCGTCGGCATCAGCCACGATGCGCCACGTCTTCAGGGCATCGATCAACTCGTATCGAACGCCGCCCACCTCTAACGGCGGCCCCACCATCTCGTGCTGGTCGACTACGTGTCGGTACTCAGCGAGCTCTCCTCCTGGGAGCCACGCTGAAAGGCTGACGTCCATCGTGCCCTCGTTGGGTCGGATTCCGATCCGAGTGAAGAAGCCGCTATCGGACGCCGGGTCGTAGGCATTGAAGTAGTACGACTCGCTCCAGGCTGCATCCGATTCGACCGGGTGGGCGTAGTCGTGGCTGGGTCCGAGGATCGGCACGGACTCAACTCTTGCCGAAATTGCCGCACGACGCTCAACCTGTTCAATACCCACTGGCGTCCGCAATCCCCGACCCGGTTCCCCGGTCACCGAAGCCCGTGTCTACCCCACTCTCACCCCAAACTTGCCCTACAGCTATCCGGCGAAAATGCCGACATTCCTAACGAGAGGAGTGCCATGTCCAACACTCGGCGACGAGCGTCCTCCGGCGAAAGAGGTGGGGACCATGGGGGCGGACTCGGCGTCGGTGAGGAAGGTCGCAAGCATGGTCCCGATCGTGGCCGCGGTGACCGGGATCATCGCTCCGGCCTACGTACTGGCATTGACCCAGCACTCGGTATTCGTTGGGTTCGCCACTACCGGAGTGCCCAGTTGACCGCCGGCAGGACGTCGGCGGGTGGAGCAGCCCCTTTGAGGGGGAATCCATGACCACAGCCATTGAGTCCGACGCCGCGCCGGCAACGGCGTCCTCCTCGGCATCGCTGGCCATCCCGGCCCGCACGATCTCCAAGCTCGCCGTCCCGTTCCTCGGCCTCCTCGGTGCCATCCAGGGAGCGTGCCCCAACATCGCCTCGACGGCGCTGGTCGGTGCCAGCCGTGCCCTGCACATGGCGGGGAGCACCCAGGCCCTCGCGGCGAGCCTCCAGACCATGTCGATCGCCGCCACGGCCATCACCACGGGCCTGCTGGCCGATCGCCTCGGGCGCCGGCACGTGCTGATGGTCGCGCTCGTGATCGGAGCCTTGGGCAACCTGATCGTCCTGGCGTCCCCGACCTCGGCCGTCTACATGCTCGGCATGATCGTTACCGGCGTCGGCCTCGGCGCTGTCTACGGATGCGCTTTCGGCTTCATGAGCGCGGTGGTGGCGCCGGCCCGGATGGCAGCCGCCATGGGCGAGTTCGTGGCCGTGGTCATGGGCGGCACCGTGGTCCTCACGTTCGTCGGCGGCATCCTGGCCAGCTCGCACTGGCGGATGGCCTACGTGCTCATCCCTGTTATGTGCCTGGCCGCCATCGTGGCGACCCCAGTGCTCCTCCCCAAGGTCCCACGGGTGACGGGGGCCAGGCTCGACCTCCCGGGCCAGGGCCTGCTGATGGTCGGGGTAGTGCTGTTCCTCTACTCGGTGAGCCAGTTCGCCCACAGCATGACCAGCCCCCGGACGCTGGTGCCACTCGGATTCGGGATCGTCGCGCTCGCCGGCTTCGCCATGTGGGAGGGTCGTTTCGACGGTGCCTTCTACCCGATGTCGCTGTTCCGGTCACCACTGTTCCGTGCGGCACTGTGCGCCGGCTTCATCTTCAATTTCGGCACCGCCGTGTCCTTCCTCCAGGTGACCAACCTGTGGCAGTACGTGAACGGCCTGAAGACGTCGCAGGTGGCGGTGTGGCAGCTGCCACTCATGCTGTCGGGTATCGTCGCTGGCCTCGTCGTCGGACGGAAGATGTCCAAGGGGATGTCCGACCGGGCCGCCATCCTCCTCGGCGGGGCGACCAGCGCCGTCGGCTTCGTGTGGCTGGCCGTGTTCCACGGGGCGTCGGGCCTGCTCGGGTTCCTGCCCGGGCTGATCCTTGTCGGCGGTGGTGTGGCCATCGCCTCCGTCCCGTTCGGGAGCCTCATTCTGGCTGAGGCCCCGCCCGAGCACCTCGGCCCGGTGTCGAGTTCCCGCCTCACGTTCGGGCAGATCTTCTACACGGTGGGCCTGGCGACCTCGACGGTCGTGATCGACCGCATGACCACTGGTGGTGTGGTCCACCGGCTCGAACACGCCGGCGTGCCGGCCAACCAGATCGGCACCGGCATCGACGCCGTCAACACCTTCGCGGCGAAGGGCACCGCGCCCACCACGTCGCTGGGCAAGCAGGCGCTGCACGACGCCGTCACCTCCTACGGCCACGCCTTCGCCATGACGATGTACGTCGGCGGTGTTGTCACCCTGGCGGTGGGCATCCTGGCCTTCGCCCTCCTTTCCCATGGTTCGGGTGCTCCCGCGCCCGACGCCGATCCGGTCGCCACGGCGGGCTGAGCCCGCGGGACCGGTACCCGACCTGGCCGCAGGCGCACGAGCCGGCCACCGAAGAAAGCACAGGACAAGACATGTGTATGACATTCAAGCTCCCCACCGCCGTTGACGGTACCGTCGTGGCGGCCCGCAGCATGGAGTTCCCGATGGGAATGCCGACCCAGCTGGCCGTCCTCCCGGCGGACTTCGCCGGCACCGCCTCGCCGGCCGACGGCGTCACCTGGAAAGCCCGCCACGGTGTGGTGGGAATGGGGATCTTCGGCAAGGCCGACTGGCTCGTCGACGGCCTCAACACCGAGGGCGTCAGCGCCCACTTCCTGTACATGCCGGGCGGCTACTGCACTTACCGGGACCCGTTGGGGGACGGGACCAACCTGGCCCAGGTGGACCTGGCTGCCTTCCTGCTCGGCACCTGTGCGACGATCGACGAGGTAAAGACGGCCGTCGCCCGGGTCAACGTCGTCGGGGTCGACCCCGGGATGGGCTTCGTGCCCCCCGTGCACTGCCTGGTCCACGACCGTACCGGCTCGGTCGCCATCGAGTTCCACCCGGACGGCACCCGGGTGGTCGACAACCCGGTGGGCGTGGCCACCAACGCCCCGTTCCTGGACTGGCACCTGACCAACCTGTGCAACTTCCTAGGGGTCTCGGCCGAGAACCCTCCCGAAGAGGTGGTGGGCGGGCTCACCTTGTCCGCTCTCGGCCAGGGTGAGGGCCTGCGCGGCATCCCGGCCGACTACACACCCACGGCACGGTTCGTACGTCTGTTCACCATGCTGCGACTGGTGTCCCAGGCCAAGGACGCCGACGAGGCCGAGCAGCTGGCTCTACACCTGTGCAATGCCTTCGACATCCCGCCGGGGGCGATCCAGGAGTCCATGGGCGGCAATCTCGTGCCCGAGGTGACCGTGTGGGACTCCGTGCTGAACCTCAGCACACCCCGCTATGCCTACCGGATGATCGGAAACCCCGAGACCTATGTGGTGGACCTGTCGTCGGTGGACTTCACTGGACCGGCCCGCCTCCAGGACCTGCGCTCGAAGGGTGGGTTCACGCCGCTCACCGTCTAGTCTCGCCAAGAAGAGGATCGATCCGGTCAGGGGCGATAGTGCTCAGCCTTTAGAGCTGAGGACGCTCCAGGGAATCGCAGAGGTCATTGTGAAGATCGCTGGGACTCCCAAACGCTCCAGTCCAAGAGGTTCGCCTTGAGTCCCATCGCGCTGGCAGCTTGGACCAACCCTGCGATGGCCTCGTTTTCAGTGACGGACCGCCCGACTGCGGTCGAGACGAAGCGAACGATGTGAACATTCGGTTTCACCGTCTCGATCCCCAGACGCATCGTAAGCCACTGGTAGACAACTGGCCCCAGCCCCTTGACCTGTCCCTCGAAATCAGAGAACGAACTCGACTCTGCCCAGGAACGAAGATCCTCAAGGTCTCAACTCCGAGGCGTCTGACGAACGCAACCAACCCTCGGAGTTGCCCTGCCCGAGTCCAGAACTTATAGCCCGATAGATAGGTTGCCAGTTCGGTGTTACCTTCTTTGTCGTTCGGGTAGCGGCTGAAAAACGACTCGAGGTCATCGAGAGTACGCACGTCGTTCCATCTAGTGGACTCAAAATGCTTTATCGCATTCCGGACAGTCGTTGTGTGCTGCTGGTAGTCGATCACCGTGTCGAGAAGTGTTGATACAAGATCTGTCGCGAGGTAGACGTTGGAGGTCAGCGGAATGGCCTGGCACGCGAGCGTCAGTTTGTTCTGCTCGTCCTCACTAAGCATGAGGTCATTCTTGCCAGAATCTCAACAGCCTGCAGGGCTGAGTCCACGGACGTACTCAGCCGTGCGAGCCCGATCGAGGCGAGGTCAACTGGCAGGCCTCAGCCTCTAGAGCTGAGGTACCGGGTTCGGTCTCAGCTCAATGGGCTGAGATGTGGTCGGCTGTCCTCAGCTCAACCAGCTGAGGACAGCGCTAGATAGAGCGATCGAGACCTGCAGCCGCGATCGCCAATTGACACATCCTTCTTAGGGCACTTGGCGCTGTCGCATTGACCCGCACGGCCTTTCGTAAGGCATCAGGTGAGCCGCTATTCCGGGATTGAAATGCATCGTGAAGACATGAGCTTCACGAAACTGATACTCATTCGGCGGCGCCAATGGATGCGGGTTTAACTCCGGTCGCGCTCAACGCAACAGTGCCCATTTTCGGCACCCACAGCCCCGACATGTTCAGCGTGCGACAGCCACCGGGGTGAACTTGCAGTCAAGGTGCTTGATCCCGTTGATGAAGGGCGAGAGCAGGCGGTCCGGCTCGCCGACGCTCTCGATGTCGGGTACGCGTTCGAAGAGCTGGCGGAACATCACGTCGATCTCCTGGCGGGCCAGATGAGCCCCCAGACAGAAGTGGGGGCCGGCCGCCCCGAACCCGATGTGCGGATTGGGGTTGCGCCGCACGTCGAAGGTGTACGGATCCTCGAAGACGTCCTCGTCCCGGTTGCCCGAGTTGTAGAAGAGGATCACCCGGTCGCCCTCTTTCAACTCCTCACCACCCAGCACAGCGTCCTCGCCCAGCGTGCGTCGCATCCAGATGACGGGGGAACCCCAGCGCACGACCTCGTCGACCCCGGTGGCGGCGATCCCGGCCGGATCGGCCTGCCACAGAGCACGCTGGTCGGGATGATGCGTTATGGCCAGGAGGCCATGGCTGATGGCGTTGCGGGTGGTCTCATTCCCGGCCACGACCAGAAGGATGAAGAACGCCGCGATTTCTGAAGCCGTCAGCGCCTCGCCGTCGACATTGGTGTTGACGAGGGCCGAGGTCACATCGTCTGTCGGGACTCCCTTGCGGAAGTCCGACAGTTCGGTCATCAGCATGTTGAGCTGCTGCGCGGCCGTCATGAAGGCCAACATGGCGTCCGTTCCCTCAGGGATGTACTCGGGGTCACCCGAGCTGAGGATGACGTTGGAGGCGTTGAACACGGTGTTGTAGTCGGCGGCCGCGATGCCCATCATGTCGCAGATGATCTCGAGCGGGAGGCGGGCCGCCACCTCGACCACGAAGTCACACCCACCTTGCTCAGCCACCCGGTTGATCACGTCGTTGGCCACGAACTCAATCCGGTCCTCGATGCTCTTGATCATGCGGGGGTTGAAGGCCGCCGAAACTATGCGCCGCAGCCGGGCATGGCGGGGGTTGTCCATGTTGATCATGGAACCAAAGAACTCGAGCATCTCCTGCGGCATGTCGATCATGGACGTAGCGCCCTGCTCGGATTGATAGATCTCCGGATGCCGGCTGGCCTCGGATATATGAGCATGGCGGGTCAGGGCGTAGTAACCCTTTCCTTGGTTGGGCACCGTGAAGGCCATTTCCGGTGGGATCTCGGGGTCTTCGAAGTGGCCCATCGGTCGCTCCCGGCGCAACATCTGGAAGGCGCCCTCGCGTTCTTCCCAGGGGCGAGACCAGAATTCGATGTCCGACAGGTTGATCTGATCGAGTGTGAGTAGTTCGCGCGGTTCCATTGCCTCACGATAGCCAGGTTCCGTATGGTGCCACCAGGTGTGACACCCCCTGCGGCCACGGTCCGGGTGGTATGGCTTTGCAAAGGATTCGGACCGCCCGGTCGGCGCGGTACAGCTCACTGTGCCCTTCGGTCGGCGCGCCAGTTCTGGGTGCACGTTGCGCACGCAGTACCTCTCCATCGGGGCGCTGTTGCATTGATCGCAGCCACCGCCGGGATGGAGCAGAGCTTCGGCGCGGAGGACGCTGTCAGCATGAAGCAGCGATGCCACCATTACGAGAGAGGGCCCCATTCGGGGGCCACCTGGACAGCTGCCCCCCCATTGTCTGGAGTCCAGCTGCCTCCTCGCTGGCGGACTTGGGCTTTAGCGCGGCCTTATCCCGACGCAATAGCTGGTTCCACAGGTCAACGGCAATCTGAGCAGCTAGCGAAGCTCAGAGCAATGGAACTCGATACTCCTCACGCCCGTGGCTACACCGTAGTGCCAGTCTTGTCGGTTGTGTCGGGCCCATTTGTTTCCAGCGCAGGTGTGCGGCAGTGGCCGCATGAGAGTGGAATTGCCTAATGCCAAAGCGAAGTGCAGGGCTTCTTCCCTATCGCATTGCAGGTGCCGAGCCTCTCGAACTGTTTCTCGTCCATCCAGGCGGGCCGTTATGGGCGAAGAGAGACGAACAAGCATGGTCCATCGCTAAAGGGGAATACGGCGAAGGCGATGAACCCTCTGTTGCCGCGGAGCATGAGTTCGCCGAGGAACTCGGAGTCGCGGCCCCCCTGGGGCGCCGAATTGATCTAGGCGAGATCAAGCAGGCGAGTGGAAAGCTGGTCAGAGTGTGGGCGGTCGAAGCAGAAGAGTTCCATGTTGAACAGGTCGCAAGCAACAAATTCGAGCTCGAATGGCCCCCTAAGTCAGGCCACCATCAACTGTTTCCGGAGGTGGACCGAGCCGAGTGGATGTCGGCAGCTACGGCAAGACGAAAGCTTGTCAAAGGACAAGTTGCCTTCATCGACAGGCTGAAGGAGTCGCTGCACGACGCCGGAGCGAAACCAATCGAAGGACCGTGAAGGGATCATCCGAACCGCCTGCCCGAACCCCATTCGGACGTCGAACCTGGTTTTCTCAGCCTGACTGGCTGAGGGTGCAGACGAGGGGTGGGGTCTCAGCCTCCGAGGTTGAGTCCAAGACATGTCCTCAGCCTGCGTGGCTGAGGCACCTCGACGCAGTCCTCAGCCTCTAGGGCTGAGCTCCTCGGGCGCCGTCTCAGCCTGCGAAGCTGCTCCTGTCCTCAATTCATTGTGATCGGGCTTTCGAGCTTGGGTAGGGGGACTGGATGGCTCAGCCCAGCTACGAGTGAGGCCCGACGCCTCATTCGGTTGAGCCTTCAGGTCCTGTCTCTGCGCTGTTCGCATCTCTCTTCGCTTCGTCAGCGAAGACCAGGATCGCCCAAGCATGGCTTGCGCCGTTGCGGCGGAGCGTCTCGTAGCGGTGATTCCCGTCCTCCAGAAAATATTGGCCGTCACGGTGTGACACCAAAAGCGGTGGGGGGTGCCACCCCTGGTCAACGCTGTGCTTCATCGCCTCAACGTCGGATTCCCAGTCCTCCTCGGCCACGGGGACGACAACTTCGTCTTCGTCAGGTCCGGCCATCGGAGTGAGTCGGTCGAGTTCGAACCGAATAGGTCCGACGTAAACCGCGTCGCTGAAGGCGAGGTCGGCAGCTAGCGGCTCGTTATCACTGCCCGGGCTCTTGAGGAAGTCAAGCACCCATTCGGCCAGCCGGCCTTCGCTCTCGGCGCGCTGGGCCGAACCAAGCGAGAACTCATCGCTACCGGTCATTCGGGCGAGCGCTCAGTCGAAGCCCCAGCGATCAGTTCGGCGAGTGCAGCCAAAGATGGAACGCGCTCGTAGTCAGCGTCGCAATGGAGGCCGAGCGGATCCATAAGGAATGGGCGGATTCCTGCCCGTCGCGCGCCGACCACGTCGATCGCAGGCATGTCACCGACGAACCAGACCTCTTCCGCCTTTAGGCTGAGGAGGTCAAGAGCGGCCTCAAAGATCCGAGGATCGGGCTTCATGACACCGACCGCGCCCGAGTCGACGACACACTGGACATCCACGCCCAAACCGGGGCCCACCTGGCAGAGCTCAAGCAGGGAGAGTCTTTGGGCCATCATGCCGTCCGCATTTGAGACGATACCGAGTCGTAGACCTGCATCGGCTAGGGCCTGAAGACCCTCTCGGCTGCCTGGCACCGGTTCGTCCCACAGCGCCGCATCGGCGAATTCGCTGTCGATATGGCGATGTGCCTCGTCTTGCCAATCATGCGGTACGCCGCACTCGACAACGTAGGTCTGGAGGTAATCGAACCAAGTCTCGGCCCATCTCGCCTCGACATCGAGGTGGGTTCCGAACCGTGCGGCGGCCCGATAGTGCGCATCAGCCAGCACATCCCGGTTAACGGAGCATTCGGCCCGGGCGAATGCTCCCAGGATCCGCTCGGTGTCCGGGAGTACAAACACGCCTCCGGCATCGAGGAGTACAGCCGTGGGCCGGTCATTACTGGGGGTCACTCTCAGAACGTACCCAACTTCGGCCAATTCCGACAGCGCAGCTCACAGGTGAATGAATACGTCAATGACTAGAGCACTGAGCCGCGCCGTTTCCCTCTTATCTGGGCCCACCCTCAGCTCACTTGGCTGAGGACGAACAGCAGGTCCGTTACGCCGATCTGTTCGTAGAGCCGGGTACGTGGTTACGCGGCTCGCGTAACTCTGTGTCGAGCAAGTGCTCGAAAGATTTGACGGTGCACCGGTTGAAGCAGTTTCCAATAGAGAAAGCCGGGAATACCCTTCGGTCGTAGCGAGCCGACTTGGATCAGCTCGTTTTCCGAGCACCGATAGCCGAGCCAAGCTTCTCCAGAAAACCAGTGATCGGCGCGGAGCACGAGTAGGCCTGGGTCACGTCGAGCGACAATCCACCAGTCCACCGCGGTTCCCGGGACGATCTCTTGCGGGTGGCTGAGCTTCCACTTCTCCCCGACGACGCGACCGAGGAGCGCGCGCACTTTCCAGGCGAATATCAAGCCGTACCAGCTATAGGTCCCTCCGATCCGTTCGAGATCGGCATCGAGGCGCGTTGATGCGACCCCCGAAAGGGGGGTACTGACGCGAACGGTGTAGACGCCGTCCCTAAGCCCGTCCTCGCGACTGAGGAGGTCGTGATCGAGTTCGAGCGCCTGGTCGTCGAGCGCCGCCAAGAGGGCGTCGGCGAGGCCCATGGGCTCGATGCCGAACGCCGCGTCGGTCCGCCCCGCATCTTCAACCACGACTTCGGTCCCGAGACTCTCGATGAGCGAATGACTGACGCGGCGATCCACCGGAGTGACGAGATCCAACCAGTACGATGACAGTCGAGGGGTCAGGTATGGCACGTCGACGATTCGCCGAGGCCGCAGACCGCGTGCCAATGCGTACGCGGAGATCATCTCGCGATACGACGTCACATCGGCGCCGCCGACCTCGTAGACACCGGGAGCGACGTCGGTAGCTGCGATCAGATAGCGGGTTAGGTCGGCGGAGGCAATCGGCTGAATCGCGGTGCGGACCCAGCGAGGACAGACCATGAACGGAAGTCGCTCGGTCAGATAGCGGAGCATCTCAAACGAGATGCTCCCGGCGCCGAGTACCACCGCTGCTCGAAGCTCAACAACAGGCACTTCTCCAGATGCAAGCGCTGCACCGACCTCCTGGCGACTGACAAGATGCTCGGACTCGGGGTCGTGCCCCAGGCCGCCGAGGTAGACGATGCGTCGGATTCCCACCGCTGCGGCAGCTCGCCCGAATCCTTCAGCCAGCTGGCGGTCACGAGCGCGAAAATCCTCGGCGCTCAGAGAGTGCACGAGATAGAAGACGACCTCGCATCCTGTCAACGCGCCCTGTAGGGAAACCCCGTCGGCAACGTCAACCGACCGTCCTGTAGCACCAGCGATCTCGGGAGCACGACGCGAGAGCGCGATGACGTCGTGTTGCGCCTCGACAAGAGCAATCGATAGCTCCCGTCCGACGAACCCGCTTGCCCCCACTACCGCGACTCTCACCGCTCCACGATTGCATACTCGGTTCGAATTGCTGGCCTCGGCAGTATCTGGGCAGCCAGGGCTGGGACAATGCTGCGGAGGCCAG
>Ga0307372_10014534_pt1 | contig 10059 bp, 10 predicted proteins | sample OX1MG_FD_202533 | JGI IMG/M metagenome (GOLD analysis project Ga0307372, IMG submission 202533) | Soil microbial communities from Risofladan, Vaasa, Finland - OX-1 | ecosystem: Environmental > Terrestrial > Soil > Coastal area > Acid sulfate soil | place: Finland: Risofladan, Vaasa | collected... | reverse complement strand
TGGTCGATCCCGGCGCCATCGAAAAGACCGCCCTGATGACCGTCGAGGGCGAGCGCGACGACATCTGCGCGGTCGGCCAGACCGTCGCGGCGCATCGCCTGTGCCGCAACCTCGCGCCGGCCAAAAGAGCCCACCATCTGCAGCCGAAAGTCGGCCATTATGGCGTCTTTCATGGTCGCCGCTGGCAGACCGAGACCTATCCACGGGTCGCCGAGTTCATCCGGGCGCACAGTTAAGTCGAGCTTGCCGCGGCGAGGCGAAATCCACGGCCGGCCGGCCATGCCGTTGCGCAGCAAGGCTCGGCCGACCACACCTCCTCAATAGCCTTGCAGAAATGCGAGGACCTGCGCGGTCCACTCGGCCGGCTTCTCGAACGGCGGCCAGTGGCCGCAATTGTTGAGCAGCACGAGGCGCGAATCGGCAATGTGGTTGAGGATCGCGATCGAGACCTCGAAGGCCACCATCCGGTCATAGCGCCCGTGGATCAAAAGGACTGGCGCCTGGATGCCGGCGAGGTCTTGCGTGTAGTCGTGCGGCAGGCTCACCGATTGCCGCCGCGCGGCGATGAACTCGGGCGACCAGGTGTGCGCCCGGTGGATGTAGTCGACCAGTTCGTCGCTCACCAGGCTCGCATCGTCAATGTGCACGGTGAGGTAGCGCCGGATGTTGTCGCGGCTCGGGTCGGCCAGGGCCTGGGCGGTGGCCCGGCTGCCCTCCGACGGGCGATTGGCCAGCAGATAGCGATCGCCGCCGGTGCCGATATGCGAGCCGCCCATGACGAACTTGCCGACCCGCTCGGGATACGCGATCGCCGCCACCATCGCCGACTGCCCGCCCTGCGAATTGCCGACCCAGTGCGCCCGCGCGATGCCGAGGGCGTCGAGCAGGGCGACCGCAGTACGCGCCTGGACGGCGTGCACCCCCTCGCGGTAGACGATCGGGCCGGTCTTGCTGAAGTTCGGCAGGTCCATCAGGATGCAGCGGAAGTGCGTTGACAGCTGGCCGACCGCCTTGTGAAAAGTGATCCACGCGGTGGTGCCGGGACCGTATGAGTGGAGGAACAGCACCGGCTCGCCCTCGCCCACATCGTGGTAGTGCACATTGATGCCCCCCGGCATCCCGCCCACCGCGATGGTCTTGCTGGTGCCGGCCTCGGTGAGGCCATTCGACGCGATGAACGACATGTCTTCCTCCCTGTGGCCGCGCGCCAGCCGATGCCGGGCCGTTGCCTCGCCGTCCAACCCTCGGATCGCCACCGACGGCCACTATCGCCTTGTTGCTGCGTCCCTTGGAGAACCGAGCGAAGCTGACGGGCAGCGCCAGCAGCCGTTGCGTTGCTGTACCCGGCAGAGCAGTCGCAGATCAGTAATAGTGCGCCCCGCCATTGACGTGGATCGTCTGGCCGGTGATAAAGCCGCCATCCTCGCTGACGAGGAACAGGCAGGTCGCGGCGATCTCGTCGACGTGGCCTTGCCGGCCGAGCGGGACGCCGGCGGCGTTCGGCAGCTGACCGTGATACCACTCGGGATTGTCGCGCCGCGTATTGATGCTGCCCGGCGACACGACATTAACCCGGATGTTCTGCGGCGCGAATTCGGAGGCGAGCCCGCGCGCCATGCCGATCAGCCCCATCTTGGCCGCCGATAAATGCGTGCGGCCGCTGCCGCTGGCGGAAATCGAGCCGTCGCCGACGAAGAACAGAATGCGCCCGTATTGGTTCTTGACCATTGGCTCGATCAGCGCGCGCGTCAGGTAGAGCGCGCCGTCGAGAACCACGCCGCGGATCAGCTCCCAATCCGCGTCGGTCGTTTCGGTGAACGGCTTGTGCGGCCGGATCGCGGCATTGTTGATCAGGATATCGACCCGGCCGAACTCGGACAGCGCCGTGGCGGCCAGCGCCTCGACCTCGGCTTTTTTGCCGATGTCGGCGAGAACGGGCACGGCCTTGACCCCGAGATCGCGGGCCTCGCGCGCGACGGCCTCAGCCTCCTGCTGATTGGAGCGCGCGTTGACCACAACATGCGCGCCTTCGCCGGCCAGCTTCAGCACCGTCGCCCGGCCGATATTGCGCCCCGATCCGGTGACCAGCGCGACCTTCCCCTCGAGCTTGCCCATGCCCCCACTCCCCGACGATGTCCGAAGCGGAACCCGCAGCCCGGGTCGCCCGCGGCGCATAGTGTTTCAGAACAGCGCGCCGGCCGCTACCGCTTTGGAGCAGGCAAGGGTGCGCCCGCTGCGATGGTGGTGCTAGCCGGGCGGCCGGCAAAGACGCGGCGCAGCCACGCGCAGGCTTCGCTCATCGCCGCGCCGGCCTTGTCGACGACCCCGGCCCAGAACATGAAACCGTGGTTGACCCCGTCATAGCGCGACAATTCGGCCGCGACGCCGGCCTGCCGCAGCTTCTCGACATAGCGTTCGCCCTCGTCACGCAACGGGTCGTATTCGGCGGTGATGACGAAGGCTGGCGGCAGCCCCGAGAGCAGCGGTGCGCGCAGCGGTGCGGCGTGCGGGTGGACGCCTTCCGCGGGGTCGTTCAGGTAGTGGGCCCAGAACCATTTCATCGTTTCGAGAGTGAGGCCGTAGCCCTCGGCGTTCTCGCGATAGGACGGCGTCCCGGGCGTGTGGTAATCGGTCACCGGGTAGAGCAGCAGCTGGCCGCACAGTGCCGCGCCGCCTTCGTCGCGCAGCCGCAGCGCGGTGACCGCCGCCAGGTTGGCGCCGGCGCTGTCGCCGGCGACCGCAATGCGGGTCGGGTCGGCGCCCAGTTCGGCGGCGTGCGCCGCCGCCCAGCGGGTCGCGTGCAGGCAATCATCCGGCCCGGCCGGGAATTTGTGCTCCGGCGCCAGCCGGTAATCGACCGACACAACGACGCACGCCGCGCCGGCGCAGAGGTTGCGGCACATCCCGTCATGCGTATCGAGGCTGCACAGCACAAAGCCGCTGCCGTGAAAGAACACCAGCAGCGGGAAGGGTCCGGTGCCGTGCGGCGTGTAGAGGCGCAGGCGCAGCCCACCGCCCGGCCCGTCAATGGTCTGCTCGCGCACTGCGGCGATCGCTGCCGGCGGCGCCATCAACGCGATGCGCGCCTCGGATTGCGCCCGCGCCACGGCGACCGGCAGGGTATGCGTCGCCGGGATGCCGGCGCCTTTGTCCAGCAGGGCCTGGATTTGCGGATCGACGGGCATTGCGTCCCCCTTAGATCGGCGGGTGTCTGGCGGCGGTGCCGCCCGCGCGCTCCCAGGCCGCGGCAACCTGGAACAAGCTCGCCTCGCCAAAATAGCGGCCGACGAACTGCACCGACAACGGCAGGGCGGCCGACGACAGCCCCGTCATCATCGCCAGTGCCGGGTGGCCGGTCACGTTGAACGGCGTCCGCGCCTGCCGCGGGTAGGTGCGCTCGGTTTCCTGGGCATCCTCGATGCGGCTCGGCGGGTCCATCGCGCTGGCGCACAGCAGCACATCGACCTCGCATAGCGCCGCCTCGACGGCCGCGATCATCTCGAGCCGCCGGCGCTGCGCCTGCACATAATCGCCGGCGGCAATAAACGCGCCCGGCAGCAGGCGGCGGCGCGCCAGCCGGCCGTAGTCGCCGGGCCGCTCGCGCAGCCAGGGGCCGTGGATCGCCCACGCCTCGCTCTGCAGGATCACCCGGTTGACCGCGCCGAACTCGCCCAGGCTCGGCAGCGACACATCGCGGATCTCGGCGCCTTCCTGGCGCAGGCTGTGCGCGACCTGCTCCAGCCCGGCTGCCACTTCCGGATCGGCCGGCAGGTCGGTCTCGTGGAAATGCCGGATGAAGCCGATGCGCAGCCCGCGCACGCCGCGCCCGAGCCGGCTCGCATACTGTCCGGGGGGCGCGGCGGCGCTGCCGGGATCGAACGGGTCGTGGCCGGCGATGACCTCGAGCAGCAGCGCGTTGTCGGCGACGGTGCGGGTCAAGGGCCCGACATGGTCGAGCGTGAAAGACAGCGGAAACACCCCGCGGCGCGATACCAGCCCATAGGTCGGCTTCAACCCGACAATGCCGCAGGCACTGGCCGGGTTGCGCACGCTGCCGCCGGTGTCGCTGCCCAAGGCCAGCGGGAACAGCCCGCCGGCGACGCCGGCGCCCGCCCCCGAGGAGGAGCCGCCCGGGTGATGGTCCGGGTTCCAGGGGTTGCGGGCCGGCGGCCACGGCAGGTCGAAGCTCGGGCCACCGATCGCAAATTCATGCGTCGACAATTTGCCCAGCACGATCGCGCCGGCACCGCGCAGCTTTGCCACGCACGCCGCGTCGGCCGCCGCGACATGGCCCATCAGAATCTTCGAATGGCAGGTTGTCGGCAGGCCGGCGACATCGATGATGTCCTTGATGCCGACCGGCACACCGTGCAGCTTGCCGCGCGGCCGGCCGGCCATGATCTCGGCCTCGGCCGCCCGGGCAGCAGCCATCGCCGCCTCGGCGTCGAGCCGGATGAAAGCATGCAGCCTCGGCTCGAGCCGGGCGATCCGATCCAGCAGCACCCGCGTCAGCTCGACCGGCGACAGCTTGCGATCGGCGATCGCCTGCGCGGCCTGCGCCGCCGTCATCCAGTGCAGGTCGGTCATCGCCCGTTTCCCGCGCGCATCGGCGGCCACGGCTCGGCGCGCGGGTCGGTCGGCGCTTTCATCCGCTCGACCACGTCGCCCGCCTGTGCGGCGGCGGCCGCGACATCCTCGGGAAACGCCGCGAGCGCCTTGTCGAGCCCGGCGCGCCGCGCCAGCAATTCGATCGTCGCCTGGTCCATGGCCATGCGCATTCCCCCTCTGGTTCGGCCGCCCCTAGCGCGGCACTGGCGCCGCGGCATGAAGCAGCCCGGCCTGGCGCAGATCGGCCCATAGCGCCGCCGGGATCGGATGCCGCAGCAGGTCGAGATTGGCGCGGAATTCGTCGGCGTTGCGCGGCCCCGGTATGATGGCGGCAACGGCCGGATGGGCAAGCGGGAACTGCAGCGCGGCAGCCGGCAGCGGCACGGCATGCGCATCGCACACCGCCGCGATCGCCTTGACCCGCTCGATGATGGCGGGCGGGGCCGGGTTGTAATTCCACGTGTCGCGGCCGGCGAGGATGCCGGAATTGAGCGGCCCGCCGACGACAATCGAGGTGCCGGCGGCAACGCATTTGGGCAGCAGATCGTCGAGTGGCGCCTGTTCGAGCAGCGTATAGCGGCCCGCCAGCAGGAAGGCGTCCCACTGGCCCCATTCCATTGCTTCGAGAAGCACCTCGCGCTCGTTGACACCGATCCCGATCGCCCGGACCGCGCCACCGCCGCGCAGGCTTTCGAGCGCCCGATAGCCGCTCTCGCGCAACGTGCCCATCAGCGCGCGGTGGGCTTCGGCGCCGTGCTGGTAGGCGCCGATGTCGTGCACATAAAGGATGTCGATGCGCCCCAACCCGAGCCGCTGCAGGCTGTCCTCGACCGAGCGCATGATGCCGTCATACGAATAGTCGTAGACCGGATCGAACGGCAGCGGATGATGGCGGCCGTCGGCATGCAGGCCGGTCGGGTTCGGGCGCAGCAGGCGGCCGACCTTGGTCGACAGCACCCACTCGTCACGCGGCCGGTCGCGCAGCGCATCGCCGACGCAGCGCTCGGCCTGGCCGACGCCGTAGAACGGCGCGGTGTCGACATAGCGAACCCCGGCATCCCACGCGGCAGCGACGATTTCCTCGGCTGTCCGGCGCGCCACCTCGATGCGGCTGCCGCCCAATGTCGCACAGCCGAGACCGAGCTCGGTGACCCGCAGCCCGGTGCGGCCGACCTGCCGCCGCGCAATTTCGACCATCGCTTCCCTCCCTACAGCCCGATCATTATCGCATCCTCGGAGCCGCCGAGACAGCGGGGCGAACCGCAGCACCGCGCCTGGACCGTGCCGGCGAGCCCCCGACGGCGGCGGCGCAACCGGCGCGAGCCCGGCGGGGTCCGTTTGCCGCCGCCACAATCCGCCTGCCAAGGTGATTTCTGGCACGATATTTGCGTGATCAGTTGGCAGCTTTACCGGCGTGGACGAAAAATGGGCGGCTTTCTGCTCGATGGCGACGAGCCCCAGGCCAGCTATCGCGACCTGTTGCGCGATCCCGATAACGAGCGTCTGCGCGGCCGGCTCGCCCCTGCGCCGAGCGCCGAGCAACCACGCGCAAAAAATCCCTCAAGGATCGCGTCGACGACGTTTTTCGGCGATCGGCCCGCGGCGGATGGCGGCGATCTCGGATATTCCTCGCAAATGCAGACCCACAGCCGATAATGGAGAGCATCTTCGGCGCTGGAAAAATGCGGCTTCTCACCGTCCGCCACATCACGGCCTACCACTACCGCCAGCCGGTGTCGTTTGGCGAACATCGCATGATGCTGCGGCCGCGCGACAGCTATGACCAGAAGCTGATCGAGGCGCGGCTGGTGATCACGCCCGAGCCGGCGGCGCTGCGCTGGGTGCACGACGTCTTTGGGAATTGCGTCGCGATCGCGCGGTTTTCGGGCCGGGCCGCCGAGCTTTGCTTCGACAGCACCATTCGCCTCGATCACACGCCGATTAACGCGCTCGAATTCCAGATCGAGGATTACGCCAGCACCTATCCCTTCTTCTACGGGTCGGAAGAAAGCCCGGACCTGCTGCGCTCGATCGAACGCCAGTTTCTCGACCCCGACCGCGACATCGACCGCTGGGCCCGCCAGTTCCTGCGGCGGCAAGGGCCGACCGGCACGCGCGAGTTGCTGGCGGCGATGACCCACGCGATCAAGGAGCGCTTCAGCTACGCGTCGCGGCACGAGATCGGCACGCAAGACCCGATTGAGACGCTGAAGCTCGGCAGCGGCAGTTGCCGCGATTTCGCGGTGCTGATGATCGAGGCGGTGCGCTCGCTCGGACTGGCGGCCCGGTTCGTCTCGGGATACCTGTACGTCCCGGAGCCGGTTGGCGATGGCCGGGGCGATGGCCGGGGCGATGGCGACGGATGGATTGGCGGCGGCGCCACCCATGCCTGGCTGGAAGTCTACCTACCGGGGGCCGGCTGGGTCGAGTACGACCCGACCAACGGCGTCGTCGGCAACCGCGACCTGATCCGCGTTGCGGTGGTGCGCGACGCACGCCATGCGGTGCCGCTGTCCGGCACCTGGACCGGGTTCCCCTCCGACTTCCTCGGCATGGATGTGACGGTCAGCGTCACCTCGGATGCAGTATCGGAGGAACCCGACACGGTTGACGTTCGACGATCGGGCGAGGTCGCGTAACCCGCGCGGATTTTCGGGCGGCGCCTCACGATGGGAGCGTGCGATCGGTGAAGATCCGCATCGGATACGAGATCCGCTATGACTGTCCGCAGCCGACGCCGATGCTGCTGGTGCTCGGCGTGCATCCCTCGCGGCAGGCCGACCTGCTGACACCGCATCGCATCGTCTTCGATCCGCCCATCCCGGCCGCCGACTACCGCGACGGGTTCGGCAACATCTGCACTCGCATCCTGGCGCCCGCCGGCGCCCTGACGATCTCGTCCGACCAGATCGTTGCCGATCCCGGTACGCCCGACATCGTCGCCGCAGATGGCGCGCAACACGCGGTCGAGCACCTGCCGGAAGAAACGCTGGTCTTTCTTCTCGGCAGCCGCTACTGCGAGACCGATCGGCTGTCGCAGACCGCATGGTCGCTGTTCGGCAGCGTGCCGCCCGGCTGGCAACGGGTGCAGTCGATCTGCGATTTCGTCCACACCCATATCCGCTTCGGCTACGAGCATGCGCGCCCGACCAAGTCCGCGTGGGACTCCTACGTCGAGCGCAACGGGGTTTGCCGGGATTTTGCCCACCTGGCGGTCGCCTTGTGCCGCTGCATGAACATCCCGGCGCGGTACTGCACCGGGTATCTCGGCGACATTGGCGTGCCGGTCGCGGACGAACCGATGGATTTCAGCGCCTGGTTCGAGGCCTATCTCGGCGGCCGGTGGTACACCTTCGACGCGCGCCACAACCGCCGCCGGATCGGACGCATCCTGATGGCGCGCGGGCGCGACGCCACCGATGTCGCGATCAGCACGACGTTCGGCCCGTGCCTGCTGACCGGGTTCAAGGTCGTTACCGACCAATTGCCGGACGAGACTCCCCGATCGCTCTAAAGTTTCAGCTCGCGCAGCTGCTTCACGTCGGCGCGGCCGGCGCTGAGGATGTAGCCGACATCGGAGCCGCCCGTCAGATAGCGCACCCCGAGCTTGAGCAGCCAGCTCTGGAACTCGAAATCCTGGCGCACACCGCCGACCCCCATCGCCTTGCCGTGGCCCCGCGCCGCGTGGCCCACCGCCTCGAACGCGGCGCGCATGCGCTCGTGCGTGTATTGCCCGGGAATGCCCATCTCGGTCGAGAGATCGCTGGCGCCGATATGCAGGACGTCGATGCCGTCGACCGCGGCGATCTGGTCGACGTTGGCGACCGCCTCGGGGGTCTCGATCATTGCCATCAGCAACGTCTGCTCGTTGAGGATCGTGCACACTTCGGCCTGTGGCGTCGCCGAATAGCCGAGCGCCGGGCCGCTGCCAAAGGCCGAGCGGTGGCCCTTCGGATGGTAGAGGCAGGCATCGACGATGGCCTTCGCCTCGGCGGCGTTCTGGACGTGCGGCACCATAACCCCCTGCGCCCCGCAATCGAGGATGCGGGTGGCGTCATGCGGATCGTGCGAGCTCACCCGGGCAATCGGGGTCAACCCCATGCCGAGCGCCGCGACGCACACCCCGGCGGCGGTTTCGAGCGAGGTCGGATTGTGTTCGAGGTCGATATAGACCGCGTCGAAGCCGCACGCCGCCGCGATCATCGCGATGTTCGGGGTGCGCAGCTGGTTGACGCCGAAGCAGAGCACCAATTCGTTGCGCTTCAGCATCCTCTTGGCGTGATTCTCACGGATCGGCGTCGGCATCGGGTGTCCTCCTCAGGCGTGTCTCAGAGGAGCATCCCGCGCTTCGAGCATGCACGCAACAGCCCTGCCCGAGACAATTTCGCTTGCCCGGCCTTCGCCGGGAATGCGGAAAGGTGTAAGAACGGGACCTGATGGCCGAGCAATTCCCCGAGCCCTTATCCGGCATGGTGGTGCCGCGCTTCGGCGAGGTCGCGACATTCATGCGGCTGCCGGTCGAGCGCGATCCGGCGCGGCTGGACATCGCGCTTGTCGGGGTGCCGTGGGACGGCGGTACCACCAACCGGCCGGGCGCCCGCCATGGCCCGCGCGAGATCCGCAACATGTCGACGCTGATGCGCCAGGTGCACCATGTCAGCCTCGTCGCGCCGTACGAATTATGCCGGATCGGCGAGCATGGCGACGCGCCGGTCAACCCGATCGACCTGATGGATTCGCTGCGGCGGATCGAGGGGTTCTTCGCCCGCCTCCACGCCGCCGGCGCGGCGCCGCTATCGGCCGGCGGCGACCATCTCGTGACCCTGCCGATCCTGCGCGCGATCGCCCGTGACGAGCCGGTCGGCGTCATTCATTTCGACGCGCATTCGGACACCGGCGACAGCTATTTCGGCGGCGAAAAATACACTCACGGCACGCCGTTCCGCCGCGCCATCGAGGAGGGTCTGATCGATCCCAAGCGGATGATCCAGATCGGCGTGCGCGGCTCGATGTATGCCGCGGACGAGAAGGATTGGGCCCTCGGCGTCGGCGTCCGCATCGTCTCGATCGAGGAGTTTTTCCGCCTCGGCCCCGAAGCGGTCGTTGCCGAGGCGCGGCGCATCATCGGCGACGGCCCGGCCTATGTCAGCTTCGATGTCGACGGGCTCGACCCGGTCTATGCGCCGGGCACCGGCACCCCCGAAGTCGGCGGCTTCTCGACCGCCGAGGCGCAGCACATGCTGCGCGGCCTCGCCGGGCTCGATCTCATTGGCGGCGATGTCGTCGAGGTGGCGCCGCCGTTCGATCCCTCCGGCAACACCGCGTTGGTCGGCGCGACGATGATGTTCGAGATATTGTGCGTCTTGGCGCCGGCGGTGCATCGCCGCCGCAACCGCATGCGGCGCCTGTAATTCTGCGACCCGCAGCAGCCTGCCATGCCGAATTTCAATA